>Ga0207675_100007533_pt1 | contig 10283 bp, 8 predicted proteins | sample KBSSwiS42_FD_184305 | JGI IMG/M metagenome (GOLD analysis project Ga0207675, IMG submission 184305) | Switchgrass rhizosphere microbial communities from Kellogg Biological Station, Michigan, USA - KBS Switchgrass S4-2 (SPAdes) (version 2) | ecosystem: Host-associated > Plants > Roots >...
CTCGCGGAAGCAGTGAATGCTGTGACCGTGCCAGGACGCGCGGGTGAGATGCAGATTCTGCCGGGTCACGCGGCGCTCATCGCTGAGCTGAAAACAGGCGTACTCACTTACAACCAGGCGGGAACGAATTCTCAACTTCACGTCTCCGGCGGTTTCATCGAAGTCAGCGAAGATCGCGTCTCCGTCCTCGCCGAAATTGCCGAGCGGCCGGATGAGATCGACGCGGCCCGCGCCCGCCTCGCGCGCGAACATACCGAAAAGCAGTTGAGCGCGTGGAGTGGTTCGGAAGAAGATTTCGAGAAGGCGCGCGCGAAGCTGGAACGATCGATGGTGAGAATCCAGTTGGCGTCGGCCCGCTAATAACTCTTGGGTAAGAGTGGAAAAGGGGAAGAGGGAAAATTTTTCTTACCCTTTTACCCTTTTCCTCTTTTGCCCGCCTAAGTTTTCGCGTTTATCGCCTCGCGAATTTCCCACACCGCTCGATTTAATCCAACAAACACTGCGCGCGAAACGATGTGATGTCCGATATTGAATTCGGAAACTTCGCTGATGCGCGCCACTGCGCCCACGTTTCGCACAGTCAATCCGTGACCAGCGGCTACGTGCAATCCATATTGAGCGGCTAACGCTGCCCCTTCGCGCAAGCGACGCAGTTCATGGTTGGCATGCGCAGCGCCTTCGCCGTGAATGCCGGCCGCGCCGAGCGTCGCTTCCGCGTACGCCGCGGTGCAAAGCTCAACTTGTTGCGCGTTCACTTCGCGCGCGGCTTCAATCTGTTCCGGATCGGGATCGATGAACAGGCTGGCCATAATTCCGGATTCGCGCAACTTGTTGACCGCGGCACGGACAATCGAAATGTTCTTGCGGACATTCAGCCCGCCTTCAGTAGTTATCTCACCGGGATTTTCCGGCACGAGTGAAACCGCGTCAGGCTTCACTTCGATTGCGATCTTCATCATCTCTTCGGTCGCGGCCATTTCGACGTTGAGATAGGTCGTCACAGCGTCGCGCAGCAGGCGCACGTCTGCATCCTGAATGTGGCGACGGTCGCCGCGGATGTGAATCGTGATGCCGTCGGCGCCGGCTTGTTCGCAGATCATGGCTGCGGCGACGACGCTTGGCTCAGTCGTGCGGCGCGCCTGGCGCACAGTGGCAACGTGATCGATGTTGACGTTGAGTCGAGCAGCCATGGCAAAGGCAAAAGGTAAAAGTAAAAAGGCAAAAGATCAATCAAGCGTTGGCGGCTTTTTCGGAGGCGGCCGCCGCGGCGCGCGCGGCGTCGATTGCCTGATCGTATTTCCCTCGCCCCGCGTTTCCCCGAATTCTCCGCACTTCGGAAATCATGCGTAGCGTGTCGCGCGAATAATTGCTCGACGAATCGAGGGCTCCGCCCGCGACGTGATCCCAATGAACTGGAATTTCGCTCAAACGCAACCTGGCGAGATGCGCCAGATAGATTAGCTCGACGTCGAAACCGAACCGGTCGATTTGCGCTGCTTCGATCAACGGGCGGCAAACGCTCATGCGAAAAGCTTTGAACCCGCACTGCGTATCCCAAAACGGCAAGCCGGTCGCGATTCGCACCAGTAGATTGAAGACGCGGCCACCCTGTTCGCGTCGCCACGATTGATGCACGCCGATGAGCGAACGATCCAAAGCCCGCGACCCAAACGTCAGGTCAACACGTCCACTTGTGATCGGCTCAATGAGCTTCGCTGTTTCAGTAATCGGCGTCGACAGATCGGCGTCCGAAAACAGCGCTAGGTCGGCCGAGGCGGCCAGCAAGCCCCTGCGCACCGCAAAACCTTTTCCACGATTGGGTTCGTAGCGAATTACCCGCGCGTTAATAGCACCCGTACTGGCGATCGCCTTTTCGGCGACGACGGAAGTGTCATCCTTCGAACCGTCATCGATCACGATCAGTTCGGACGACGGACTGTTCTGATTCAGGAAAGCGAGAATTGTGACAATGGTCTTGCTGAGCCGCGCAGCTTCGTTGTAGGCGGGCACAACGATTGTTAAGTCGGGCGCCATGTCACTTAGCATTTTCTACGGAACAAGCAGCCATGCACAAGCGTGAATGGCGTTATCTGCACGCAAATTGCCCGCGGCAGCACACTTTCGGGCAGAGGCATGATGCTGTGTTATAGTTTTTGACTGTCGGTGCAAAGATGACTCGCGGCTTCGCCATTGTAGCAACTTTTGTTCTGGTTACGGCCACTTTTGCCGGAGGACTGTACTCGCGCTCAACACGTCGCCGGCAAGCGCTAAATGCCAACGCCAATGCTGCTGCCGAGGACAAGTACGAAGCGGACAAGATCGAGGGCGACTACAGCGAGGCCATCGAATTAGTCGAACAGAATTACGCCGGGGACATCGATTACGAGAAGGCCACGCAGGCGGCGATTCAGGGTATGCTGTTCACGCTTGACCCGCATTCTGTTTATTTCCCCACCACCGAATTCAGAAAGTTAAAAGAGGACCAGGCGTCGAGCTTTGTCGGCATTGGGGTGCAGATTCTGCGTCACGATGACGGGGTGTACGTGCAATCGGTCGTGCCGAACACGCCGGCGGCACGCGCCGGTCTCCGTTATGGAGATCGCATCGTGGCCGTTGATGGAAAAGACGCGCGCGAATGGTCAAGTGACGAAGTCTCGCGCAACGTGCGCGGCGAGCGCGGCAAAGAAGTCGAAATCAAAGTGGAACGCGTCGGTCTGCCGGTCGCTCTCAGTGTCAGAATTGTTCGTGCCGCGGTACCCCTGCCGTCGATTCGCAACGAGTTCATGATTGCTCCCGCGACGGGTTATGTCGGATTAATTGGGGGCTTTCAGCAGACCAGTGATGAAGAACTGCGCGAAGCGTTCGCAGGTTTGAAGAAGCAGGGAATGCGTCAGCTCGTTTTAGATCTGCGCAACAATCCCGGTGGGTTGCTGGACCAGGCCATCGATGTCGCGAGTGAATTCCTGCCGCGCGATGCTGTCGTCGTCTCGGTGAAAGGCCGCAGCGAGTACACGAAAGCCGCCCTTTACAAATCGACCGGTACCGATCCGGAAGACATGCCGCTGGTCGTCCTGATCAATCGCAACACGGCGTCGGCTTCTGAGATTGTCGCCGGTGCAATTCAGGATCACGGCCGCGGATTGGTAGTGGGCGAGACGAGCTTCGGCAAGGGTTTAGTTCAGCATGTCTTCACTCTGCCGTTCAATACCGGGCTTACATTGACGACGGCGCGTTACTACACGCCGTACGGCCGGTCGCTGCAACGAGACTATTCCAGCGGCTCACTGTACGACTATTACTTTCGCCACGACGAGACGGACAACCAGCAAACAATTCAGCCGGGCCAGCCGTCTCCAGCGGAAACCGGTGTGCCACGAAGCACGAACGCGCCGGCGTTTCGTACGGCAGCGGGCCGAGTATTTTATGGCGGTGGCGGCATTACCCCTGACATCGAAGCGCGGCCGCTCACCGCAACCCCAGTCCGCGCGCGCATCAACGAAGCCGCCTTTTATTTCACGCGAGAGCTGGCGGGCGGCTCGATGCCGGGCTTGGAAAGCTATCGCATCGAGAAAACCCTTTTCGACCGTGATCCGCGTTCTTCCGATTTCCCGATCACCGATCGCGTTGTCGAAGCTTTCAGAAGTTTCGTGCGCAAAGATTCGTCCCGGCATCTGACCGATGCGCAAATCGATTCTGAACTGGAGTATGCGAAGTTGCGGCTGCGCGTTGAGATAATCACTGCCGCCTTTGGCGCCGACGAAGGTCAGCGTGTGTTGCTCGAAAGCGATCCGCAGACCTTGCGCGCGATGAGCGTCCTCCCCGAAGCGAAGCGTCTCGCGGAAAGTGTCCGCAACGGAACGCCGATCAGTTTGAACATCAAAACTACTCCGCGTCTTTCTGACTTCCTTTTCTCGCCAGAGTTTGAAGCGGAAGAGATTCTCGTCTAAGTAAGTAATGAGTACTGAGTACTGAGGACTGAGAAATCAGTTCACGAAACTCAGTCCTTTCATCTCAGTCCTCAGTCCTTAATCCTCAGTACTGAGTTGACTTTCCCTTAATCACCGAATAGAAACGCTGCGTTCCACCACTTCTCTTTAGGAGTCGCCAAATGAATCGCAGAAGTTTCGTCCGCCGCAGCGTTGCGTGCGCCGCCGGGGCAGCCGTGACGAGCGTGTCTGTTCGCACGCGCGCAGAGTTGCGTGACGCTAAAAGTCCGAGCCCTGCCCCATTCGAACTGGACGAAGTGACGATTGCCGATCTGCAGCGCGGCATGTCGTCCGGCAAATACACCGCGGAATTGATTGCTCTAAACTATCTGGATCGGATCGACCGTATTGATGATACCGACAAGAATGGACCCGGCCTGAACTCCGTCATCGAAGTAAATCCTGAAGCCCTGGCAATCGCCGTCGACATGGATAAAGAGAGGAAGGCCGGGCGCGTGCGTGGGCCGCTGCACGGTATTCCCATGCTCATCAAAGACAATATCGATACGCATGACCGCATGATGACGACCGCGGGTTCACTAGCGTTGCAAGGATCGATTCCGCCACAGGATTCGACCGTAGCGAAAAAACTGCGTGACGCCGGCGCGGTGATCATCGGAAAGACAAATCTAAGTGAGTGGGCGAATTTTCGTTCAAGCCATTCGTCGAGTGGCTGGAGCGGGCGCGGCGGACAGACAAAGAATCCTTATGTTCTCGATCGCAACCCGTGCGGTTCGAGTTCCGGGACCGGGGCGGCAATCGCGGCGAACCTGGCGGCAATTGGAGTTGGAACTGAAACCGATGGTTCAGTGGTTTGTCCTTCGAATGCGAATTCGCTCGTAGGAATTAAGCCTACGCTCGGTTTGATCAGTCGCGCTGGCATCATTCCCATCGCGCACAGTCAGGACACGGCGGGACCGATGTGCCGGACGGTGCGCGACGCCGCGATCCTGCTTGGCGTGTTGAGCGGAGTGGATTCGCGCGACGATGCGACGAATGCGAGCGTCGGAAAATCGTCTTCCGACTACACCAAGTTCCTCGACCCTGTCGGATTGAAAGGCGCGCGCATTGGCGTGCAGCGTAAATCCTTCGGCTTCAACGATGCGGTCGACAAACTAATGAACGAATGCATCGCTGTCATCAAACGAAGCGGTGCGACGGTGATCGATCCGGCAGACATTCCCACGCAGGGCAAGTTCGACGATACCGAGCTCGAAGTCTTGCTTTACGAATTCAAGGCTGACTTGAATAAGTATCTCGCATCGCTTGGACCGGGCGCGCCCGTGAAATCCCTGAAAGACATCATCGACTTTAACGAGAAGAATCGCGATCGCGAGCTGCCGTATTTTGGGCAGGACATCATGGTTAAGGCGCAAGCTAAGGGCCCGCTTACCGAAAAGAAGTATTTGATGGCGTTGGCAAAAAACCATCGCATGTCGCGTACTCAGGGAATCGACGCCGTAATGATCAAAAACAAGCTCGATGCGATTATCGCGCCGACGGGCGGTCCGCCATGGCCCACAGATCTCGCGAACGGCGATCACTTTACCGGTGGTTATTCAACGGCATCGGCGGTTGCGGGTTATCCGCACATCACTGTGCCTGCCGGTTATGTATTCGGAATGCCGGTGGGAATTTCGTTCTTTGGCCGCGCATGGAGTGAGCCGACCTTAATTAAGTTCGCATACGCGTTTGAGCAGGCAACGAAGGCGCGACGCCCGCCGAAGTTCTTACCGACGGCGCAGTTGGGTTGACGTAAGCGGGTTCTTTGGAGCGCACGCATCCTTGCGTGCGGTCCGCAGGCATCTTGCCTGCGTGTCGTTAACAATAAGGCGAGCAGGGATGCTCGCGACCCCGCACGCAGGATGCGTGCGCTCCGGCACGGTGCGTGCGCTCGTTCACGGCGACCAGCGCTTAACTTCAGACTTGTCCGGCAACTTCTCTAATAATTCTTCCATACTTCTCTTTAACACCGGATGCATTAGATGCGGCGCAATTTCCGCCAGGGGCACGAGCACAAATCGGCGCTCGTGGAGGCGCGGGTGCGGCAGACGCAGGAACTCTGTGTCACTTTCCATGTCACCGTAAAACAGCAAGTCGAGATCGATTGTCCGCGGCCCATCCTTAACATCGCGAATGCGGCCCAGGGCAAACTCAATGCGCAGCAGTCGCGCCATCATTTGCTCTGGCGTGGGCAAATGATTTCCGATTTCGGCCACCATGTTCAGGAACGGCGGCTGCTCAACTTCACCCAGGGGCTCGGTTTCATAAATCGAAGAGAGACAAGTCACCGTCATTGCCGCGTGCGTCATCCCGCGCACAGCCAGCAGCAGGTTCCCAGCGCGATCGCCGAGGTTCGAGCCGATTCCGACGTAGGCTTTGGTGGCGTGATTGCGATGGAACATCGAGTCAGTACCCGCGTCAGCGGATGGATCAAACCAGATTTTTAACCCACTGGCTCACACGGTTGGTGCTGACTTCATGGCCCACAGTCGCGCTATGCTACACTGGCAACGTTACCCCGTGAAGTTCTGATTTCGAAATTCCAGCGGCGCGACGACGCGTCCGGGCGGGCACCGCGGCCCCGTCAGTACAGAAATGGCTCGCAGAAGATTTCGCAGCAACCAACGGCACGAGCCGGTCACCGAGCGCTCTTTTCAGGAATACCTCTATTCCAGCGGCGCGCCGCAGACTTCACGCACTGAGCTGATGCGCATGGTGCGCGGCGGCGAAGATACTTACCTCGAACTCAAAGTTAAGCTTTCCAATTCCGAGCGTATCGCACAAGGCATCGTCGCGCTGGCGAATACTGGCGGCGGCGTTATCGTGTTCGGCGTCAACGATCAACTGCGCGTTGAGGGAGTGGATCATCCTGAAGAAGTGCAGGATGAATTGGTGCGCATCTGTCGCGAAGAGATTGTGCCGCCGCTGATGCCTTTCATTGATCGGCTCGCGTTCGATAATGGGCGGCGCATCGTCGCGCTCGACGTGCAGGGCAAGCAGCGGCCGTATCGCAGCCGCGATGGGAAGTTCTTTGTGCGTATCGGTGCAGAGAAACGTGAAGCCACGGACGATGAACTGTCCGCTTTGCTCGATGATACGCGCCCTTTTGAATTCGAGAACCTGCCGGCGCTCCGAGCGACCATCGATGATATTGATGAAGCGCACTTGTGGAGTTTCATGCGCGGCTTTGCCGGTGGCGCATTCGACGAAAAAACAGTAAAGGGTTATCCGACGGCAGAAATCCTCGAGCGATATCTATTGTTGGCGACTAATAGCGCGCGCGGACTTGTGCCGACATTTGCGGGGTTGTTGCTGTTTGGTCGCGATGAGAGCGTCGCTCGTTTGCTGTCGAATTACGGAGTTGTGTTAACGCGTTTCAGCGGCGACACAAGTCAATCACCAATCATCGAGCGTGTCGAACTCAGCGGAATTCTTGCCACGGTTTACGAAGCGGCGTTGAAGTTTCTTACGCGCTATGTTGACGTTTGGGATACCCGGCCCGGCGTACCGTCCACTGTCGACAATCAAACTGCCGTTGCGGCGCGCGCGAATTATCAACGGGCTGCGGTTTGCGAGGCGGTCGCCAATGCGCTGATTCACCGTGACCTGGCGCTACGCGAGATCAAAACCCGCATACATATTTTCGATCGCGGAATTGAGTTCGTGAACGCGCGCCGCAGCGCGGGCTTCGCATCGTCTGGGGCGCGTGCCATCAAATTCGGCGTGCAACAGCGACTGAATCCGCAAATCGCTTCGATCTTTGCGAACCCTGCCTACGGATTGACGCTGCCGAATGGTGGCGTGCCAATGCTGCTACAGCGGGCGCGCGCATTTTCCGGCCGCTTGCCGGACATCGTCGCGCTCAATGATGAATTTCGCCTGCGCATCCACGGGGTGTGAGGCGAGGTAATTTATACGATCTGGAGCGTCCGCTTCACGCCGGCACTTTCAAAGTATCTTGTTGCGCGCGCGACGTCTTTTTCAATCTGAGCCTTCAGTTCGACCACGGAGGGAAACTTCTTTTCATCCCGCAGGCGATGCAGAAAGCGCACGCGAAGGACATCGCCATACAAATCTCCCGACCAATTGATCACATGAGTTTCCACGGACGGCGCGAGCGCGTCGCCGAATGTAGGCCGCACACCGATGTTCGTGACGCTGCGCCGCCATTGTCCTTCGATCAGCGTGGCTGTCACGTACACGCCGCGATGGGGAATGACACGATTGTGCGGTTGCACGTTGGCGGTCGGAAAACCGAGACCGATGCCGCGCGCATCACCACGCGCCACTGGTCCTTCGACTCCGTACGGCCGCCCCAACATGCGTCGCGCGAGATTCACCCGTCCATTCAACAACAGTTGCCGAATTACGGTCGAGCCGATGCGTTTGCCGTGTAGCCGCACTTCAGGTACTTCATCTGCGACAAAGCCAAGCTGCTGACTGACGCGGCGCAACAGCTCGATATTGCCTTCTCGATTGTGGCCGAAGAAAAAGCCACGGCCGAGGTAGACTTCTTTCGCGTGTAAGCGATCCACAACCACATCGCGCAAAAAGTCTTCAGCGCGAATCTGAGCGAATGCCTGATCGAAATGAATGACGATCGTTTGCTCAATCCCCAGCACGGTTAGCGCTTCGATTTTTTGATCGAAAGTTTGCAGCAGGGGCGGCGCTGACTCAGGATGTAGCACCGCGCGCGGATGAGGTTCGAAGGTGATAACTGTGGGGACCGCGTTGTTACCACGCGCGCGATCGACCACCGTTTTTATGATCAGTTGATGTCCGAGGTGCAGCCCATCGAACACGCCGAGTGTCAGCACCGTCGGGCGCTGAATCGCGGCGTTCTCAATACCATGAAAGAGTCGCATAAAGGACTGAGTGATGAGGACTGAGGACTGAGCAAAAAGAAATAATTCTCAGTCCTCAGTCCTTATCACTCACGATTAGGCCATCGTACGCCCATTGAACCCCATCCGGCAGAAGGTTCGAATCCCGCTCATGTTTCACATCGTGCGTGATGTGCGTGAAGTACGTGCGTTTCGGTTTCAGTTCGGCGACGTATTCCAACGCCTTCTCGAGCCACAAGTGCGTCTGATGCGGACGAATCCGTAAACAGTCGAGTACAAGAACTTCCAGGTCGCGCAGGCCGGCAAGCGTGGAAGGCGGAATCTCGCTCAAATCAGTAGCGTACGCAAAGTCGTTGAAGCGATAGGCGATCACAGGCAGGCGGCCGTGAATTACTTCCAACGGCGTCACGTGCAAATCCGGGCCGAAACAAAACGATGCACCATCGACAACAGTGTGCGGCACGATCTGCGGCAACCCGCCGCCGAAATGCGACGGCTGGAAAACATATTGAAAGATGCGGCGAATGTCCTTCCACGCGGACTCGTTCGCGTAGAGTCCCAGCGCGCCATGACGAAAGTTCAACGGCCGAATATCATCGAGACCAAAAATGTGATCCGCGTGACAGTGCGTGATGAGAACCGCGTCGAGATGCCGTAGACCAATTCGCAGAGCTTGCTGTCTAAAATCGCTGGAAGTGTCGACGATGACCGTTTGTCCGGCGTGCTCGATCAGCACAGAGACACGCAGACGTTTGTCACGCGGATCATCGGAGGTGCACGTTTCGCAATTGCAGGCGATGGAAGGAACACCTGTAGATGTGCCAGTGCCGAGGAAAGTCAGCTTCATTCAAAGTCGATGATAAACGAGAAGAGCCCGCCATCGTAACTGGCGGGCTCTCGCACATTGCTCGCGCTTAAAAACCATCGCGAGCTAGTCAATCGGTTCAGCAGTGAGCTGCGGCTGATTCTTTAATGGTCCGACACCTTGCTTGCCGGGGTGATCAGGAATCGTAATCTGAATCACGGTCACATTGTTGTCGTAATTCGATTCCGGCAACTGATGGCATAACCCGTTTGAATCCGTGTTCGGGCACGGCTCTCCATTCTGCGCAACGAACGGTGGGTTTACGGTGATGCGAATGGTGTACTCGCCGGGTGGAACTACTGGCTGGCCGTCTCCGCCGTCGAGGACGAAATACTGGCCGCCAAGTTTCCAAACGTAAGTATCCGCCCAACCCACGCTGATGCCCTGATTACCAGGGATGGCCGGCTCGGTCGCCGTTGCCGGAGCGCCGCACGAAAGGTAATTGCGATCGTTGTTTGCAGGACCGGGGTACGCCTGATACTTCTCGACGTCGATCATGCAAAAGCCGCGCTTGGCGGCGCGCCAGACGAAACCGTTCGAATCGATCAGTTCATAGAGCGTGTAGTGTCGAAAGTGAAAATGACG
>Ga0207675_100007534_pt1 | contig 10283 bp, 9 predicted proteins | sample KBSSwiS42_FD_184305 | JGI IMG/M metagenome (GOLD analysis project Ga0207675, IMG submission 184305) | Switchgrass rhizosphere microbial communities from Kellogg Biological Station, Michigan, USA - KBS Switchgrass S4-2 (SPAdes) (version 2) | ecosystem: Host-associated > Plants > Roots >...
AATCGGTCAGCTCCGGTTCCTCGGAGTGGTGGCGTTCCGGTTCGTCAACGAGCTGCACAGCGCCGACTTTGCAACGGGCAGCTACGACGCGGTCTTGGAAATCGCCCCCTCGCCGTGGCTCGACCAGCTCCGAGCCATCGAGCCGTCCGGCTATGACCAGCTGCAAGACCGTCGCCACTTCGCGCTGCTGCTCAGCAGCAACGGCTATCTCGAAGTCGTGGCGCGAGAGCTCGTGATCGAGGCGACCCAGCTCGGTCGATTGGAGGATGAGCATGCCGCTACGCCCCGCTGAGATCAGCCGGGCGATCTCCCACGCCCTTCGGCACGAGCCCTGGCTCTACGAGCTGGAGCTCGATGCGCAGGGCTGGGTGGACCTCGCGGCGTTGCACGCTGCACTGCAACAGCTCGGCCCCGACTGGGCCTCGCTCGAGCTGGGCGACCTTGTCCGCACCGTGGAGCAAGCCGACAAGCAGCGGCACGAAATCGTCGGCGCGCGCATCCGGGCCCGTTACGGCCATTCCGTGCCGGGGCGGCTGGCGATGCAGGCGGCAACGCCGCCGGAGCGCTTGTATCACGGCACCTCGCCACAGGTCGCCCAGCGCATCCTCGAGACAGGCCTCGCGCCGATGGGCAGACAATATGTCCATTTGTCTTTGGATACGGAGACCGCGCTCGCCGTCGGGCGAAGAAAAGCAGCAGCCCCGGTCCTCCTTCACGTGGATGCGGCGCGCGCCGCCGCAGCGGGCATCCGCTTTTACGTGGGCAACGAAAAGGTCTGGCTGGCGGACGCCGTACCGGCTGGCTATTTGTCGCTGGACGGCGCTGCGAGCACGCCGCGCTGAATGATCAGCGATTGCAGTTCGCGCTACGGCACGGTACCGAGCGGCACCGAGCGACGTCAGGAGGGCCCTCCTGATGCGGGCCACTGCCGCGCAGCAGCGAGCCCTTCGCTCGATGGTGCGCAGGCGCCACAACTGGTTTACCCGCGCTGCGCGGATTCGACCAAGGCCCGGATGGCTCTGACTACGCCTCTGACGCCGCCCAGCGCGTCGCATGAGCTCGGCGTCGACCAGGTGAGTCGGCAGCCAGGCCCGCAGCAGGGTCGCTCGGGTCGCTCAGCCCGCCCTGGCGAGCAGCTCTTGTAGCTGCTCTTCGCTGAATTTGCCTTCGGACATCAGCGGCAGCTTCCAGACGGGCAGCTCGCTCAGGAAGGCCTCGGCCATGTCGCGCGCCTTGCGCTTTTCGGGGGTCAGCGCCGCCGCGTCGGTCGTGCCGGAGAACAGGGCGACCAGGCCGTCGAGCAGCTGGCGATAGCTGGCTCGCGTGCGCGGGTGCTCGCCGAAGTCTTTCAGCATCGAGTCGCGGCTGAGCGGTGGGTAGCGGCGCTCGACCTGGAGCGTCAGCGTCTCGGTGAGCAGCGGACCCTGGGATGACCCGCCGACGAGGATGTTGAACCTGCCCGAGTCGACCACCCAGTCGTGGAGCCGCACGTCGTAGTAGGCGAAGTCGCGCGAGCGGAGCTCGAAGCGCAGCGCGCGCGACTCACCCGGTTCGAGGCTGACCTTGGCGAAGTGCCGGAGCTCCTTGAGCGGCCGCTGGACGCGGCTGTTCTGTGCGCCGACGTAGAGCTGCACGATCTCCTTGCCGCTGCGCGAGCCGGTGTTCTGGACGCTGACGCTGGCGGTGTACAACACGCCTCGCTCGGCTTCGCCGGCGCTCGCCGGGACCAGCTCGAGGTTCGCGTATCGGAACGTGGTGTAGCTCAGGCCGTGGCCGAACGGGAACAACGGCGTGATGCGCCGCCGCTCGTAGTAGCGATAGCCGATGAACACGCGCTCGCCGTAACGCGCCTCTCCCTGGCCGGGAAAGTCGAGGAACGCGGGCGTGTCTTCCAGCCGCCCCGGGAAGGTCTCGCTCAACTTGCCCGATGGGCTGGAGCGCCCGACGATCGCGTCGGCGATCGCCTCTCCGCCCGCTTGCCCGCCGAGCCACGCCTCCAGGATGGCCTTGACCCGCGACGCCCAGGGCATGAGCACCGCCGAACCGTTCATCAGCACCACGCCGACGTTCGGCTGCGCGCCAGCCACCGCCTGGATCAGCCGTTCGTGGCCGCTCGGCAGCGCCAGATCTCGACGGTCGAAGCCCTCGGACTCGTAGCTGTCGGGCAGGCCCGCGAAAACGAGCGCCAGGTCCGCCGCTCGAGCCTTGCGCGCGGCGTCGTCGAGCAAGGCGTCGGTGGTGGTGCCGTCAGGCAGGTAGCCGGGGGCATAGCTGGTCTGCCAGGCGCCGTCGGTCAGCGCCAGCAGCGCGGCGTACGTGTCGGACAGCTGCGTCGGCCGCATCTGTGAGCTGCCGGCGCCTTGATAGCGCGGCGCCTTGATGAACTCGCCGATCAGCGCCACGCGCAGGGGCCGCTTCGGGTCGAGCGGCAAGAAGTTTTCGTTGTGCAGCAGCACCATGCTCTCGGCGGCGGCGCGCCGGGCCAGCTCGTGATGTTGCCCGAAGTTGCACGGGGTGCTCGGGTTGCGGCGCGCGAGCGCGCACAGGATCACGGTCACGAGCTCGGTTACCAGCTCGTTCAAGCGCGCCTCGGGCAAGGCACCGCTGTGCACCGCCTCGACGATGCGCCGATCATTCTGGCCAAGCGAGGCGGGCATCTCGAGGTGCAGGCCCGCTCGCATCCCGGCCACGCGATCGTTGACGGCGCCCCAATCCGAGACGACCAGGCCAGCGAAGCCCCAGCGCTGCTTCAAGATCTCGTCTAGCAGCCCGGGATGCTCGGAGGCGAAGGTGCCGTTCACCTTGTTGTAGGCGCTCATCACCGTCCAGGGCGCGGCCTCGCGCACGGCGAGCTCGAAGCCGGTCAGGTAGATTTCGTGCAGCGTGCGCTCGTCGACGTTGGAGTTGGTGGTGGTGCGCTCGAACTCCTGATTGTTGGCGGCGAAGTGCTTGAGACAGGCGCCGACGCCCTGGCTCTGCACGCCTTGCACGTGCGCGGCGGCGAGCCGCCCGGCGAGCGTCGGGTCTTCCGAAAAGTACTCGAAGTTGCGGCCGCAGAGCGGCGACCGCTTCATGTTCAGGCCGGGGCCGAGCAACACCTGCACGTCGAGCGCCTGCGCCTCGCGGCCCAGGGCCTGGCCGATCTCGCGCAGCAACCCTTCGTCCCAGGAGCACGCGAGCGCGGAGGCCGTCGGAAAACAGGTCGCGGGGGCGCTGTTCGTGAAGTCGGTACCGGCGGCTTTGCGCACGCCGTGGGGTCCGTCGGTCAAACAGATGGAGGCGAGGCCCAGCCGCTCGATCGGCTTCGTCGTCCAGAAGTCCCGACCCGAGCACAGCGAAGCCTTTTCCTCCAGCGTCATCTGGGACACGAGGTCACGCGCCGGGTTTCGAAAAGCGTCGAGCTCGGTCGAGCGGACTTTTGAGGGTTCACTCATGCGCGCAGACTAATGCGCCGGGCGGCAAGTCACAATCGCTCCGTTCGAGGGCTGAACCTGTCGCGGCAGCGGTTCGAGCGAGGCAGGAACCTGATATGGATTGGGCGGATCCAATGTCGCCCAGGAGAGCGATGAGCGTCGGGGAGTCGAGCGGGGCCATGGCGCCCGCCAGGCGCACGAGCTCCCGAGTCGCCCGCCCCAGCCCGGCAGAGCTGGCCGCGGCTCAGGGTCGCGGTCTGCCGGATCTGATCCAGCCGGGCCTGCGGGTGTTGTTTTGTGGCATCAATCCGAGTCTGTACTCGGCGGCGGTACAGCACCACTTTGCGCGCCCGGGCAATCGCTTCTGGCGCACGTTGTACGCGGCGGGTTTCACGGAGCGGGTGCTGTCGCCGAGCGAGCAAGGCGAGCTCCTGGAGCGGGGCATCGGGCTCACCAACGTGGTGGCGAAGGCCAGTGCCTCGGCGGACGAGCTCACGCGCGAGGACTATCGGCGCGGCTGCGCGAGCTTGCGTCGCAAGCTGCAGCGTCATCGGCCGCGCGTGATCGCCTTTCTCGGCCTGGGCGCGTATCGCATCGTGGCGCAGCAGCCGCTGGCGCGCGTGGGGCTGCAGCCAGAGCCGTTTGCCGGAGTGGTGGCCTGGGCGTTGCCGAATCCGAGCGGTCTGAACGCGCACTATCGGCTGGAGGAGCTGGCGCGCTGTTACGCCGAGCTCGCCCGCACTGTCTCCTAGCGCACTGTCTCCTAGCGCACTGTCTCCTAGCGCACTGTCTCCTAGCGGCGCCGGCGTTTCGTGCGGCGCGCGGGCTCTGCCTCGCTCGCGCCGGGGCGCCAGAACAGGCCGGTCCAGAGTTTTCTGAGCCCGGAGGGCAGCGGCTCGGAGTCGCAGCTGGACGCTGCGGTTTGGCTGTTGCGCGCGGGCGACGTGGGCTGACAGAGCGCGTGCAGCGCGCTCGCCGCCTGTGTTGCACTGCTGAAACGCCGGTCGGGATCCCTGGCGCAGGCGCGCTTGAACCAGGCGTCGAAGCCGCGCGGAACCGGGCCGAGGAGCGAGGGCACGGGCAGCGGCCCGGAGCAGATGGCGAGGATCATGCCAGCGAGATGCGTCGCGACGAAGGGTAGCCGCCCGAGCAGGCACTCGAACGCGACGACACCGACAGCCCAGACGTCCGAGCGGTGGTCGAGGGAGCGCCGGTCCTGCAGCTGCTCCGGGCTCATGTAGTTGGGGGTGCCGATCAAGTCCCCCGTGCGCGTGCCCGGCGTGAGCGTGGTGAGCAGCGCCTGGTCGCTCACGCGCGCCACGCCGAAATCGAGGATTTTGGCCAGCAGCACGTCGGCCTCGACCAGGAAGATGTTCTCTGGCTTCAGATCGCGATGCACGATGCCGAGCTCGTGCATGCCCTCGAGCGCGCTCGCCACCTGCAAGAGGACCCCGCTGGTTTCATCGGAGCTCAGCCGCCCCACTCGGCGCAGCCTTTCGGCCAGCGACTCTCCCTCGAGCAGCTCCATCACCAGGTACGGAATGCCCTGGTCCACGCCATAGTCGAAGACCTGCACGACGTGCGGCCCGCGCGCTGCGGCGGCGATGCGCGCCTCCGACAGGAAGCGCTTCATGGACTCGGAGCGCTCCGCGGGCGTGGGAACACCCCAACCTTCCTCGGCCAGGTGCATGAATTTCACCGCCACCGGCAAGCGCAAGAGCACGTGCTCGGCGCGCCAGATGGCGCCCATGTTTCCGCGGGCCATCTCGCGCACCAATCGGTATTTGCTGGCCAGCAGGCGACCCGTGAGCTCTTGCACCGGCGCGCAATGGTGCGCGCGTCCGGCAGCGATCACTGGACTTTCCACAAATATTTGCTGCGACTTCCGGGCGGAAGGGCGTCCGGAGACCGTGAGCCATCCAGAATGAAAAGGTCGTCCAGAGACACTGCGCCTTTTCCAGTCGCGCCGCCGCTGGATGAGAGCGGCCACGATGTGCCAAGCTGCCGCGTGGGGTTTCGGTCAAAAGAGGTGATCTCGGCGCCGGCGAGCGGCCATGGCGCGGCAATGCGCGAATCGGCCTCCCCCGCCCCGCGGGCTCCCGCGCCGGCAACGCCGGCTCCGGCAGTGCTCGCCGCGGCAGCGCCGGCCGCGGCAGCGCTCGCCGCGGCAGCGCCGGCTGCGGCAGTGCCGGCTGCGGCAGTGCCGGCTGCGGCAGTGCCGGCTGCGGCAGCGCTCGCCGCGGTAGCGCCGGCTGCGGCAGCGCCGGGGCGGCAGCCGGCGCTGCCGCGGCCGGCGGCTGCGGCGCCGGCGGCTGCGGCGCCGGCAGCTGCCGCCCCGGCAGCCATGGCCGGCGAGATTGCCACGCGCGAGATCGCGCTGCGCGTGCAGCAATTGGTGGCCGAGTACATGGATTTCGTGTGGCGCTCGCTGCGGCGTCTGGGGGTGGAGGAAGCCGACTGCGACGATGGCTGCCAGCGAGTGTGGGTGGTGCTGGCCAAGAAGGTCGGCTCGATCGAGTCCGAGAAGACCCGCAGCTATGTGTTTTCGGTGGTGGTGCGCGTGGCTTCGGAGATGCGGCGCGCGAGCGGGCGGCAGCAACACGTCGAGCTGCACGAGCACCTGCAAGCGCCCGCGCCGCTCGACGCAGAGGGGTTGCTCGAACAGAAGCGCGTGCGCGAGCTGCTCGATCAAGTGCTGTCCGGGCTGAGCTGGGAGCTGCGCACGGTATTTGTGATGTTCGAGCTGGAGGGCTTGAGCTCGCCGGAGATTGCGGACGCGCTCGGCGTCAGCCGGGGCACGATCGCGTCGCGCTTGCGGCTGGCGCGCGAAGCATTCCGGCGCGGCGTCGAGCGCTTCCAGGCGCGCGCGCGCGCGCCCCAGACCCCGCTCGTGGCGTTCGTGGCGCAAGCTTCCAAGGCGGTGTCATGATGGATCCCTCACGGCTGCTCGAGGGGGGCCGCGCGGGCCTGGAGCGAGACCTGCTGCGCTCTGCGCTGACGGACGTGGCTCCGGAAGAGGTCCGTGCGCGAGTGCTGCAGTCCGTCAGCCAGGTGCTGGCGGCCTCGGCAGCGCTGGCGGTCGGATCGAGCGCAGCCACGGCGAGCGGCGCTGTCACTACCGGCAGCGCTGTCACTACCGGCGGCGCTGTGGGCAACGCGGCCGCGGGCTCCGCAGCGGGAGCGGCGACGGGCGCCGGGACGGGGTCGGGCGTGTTCTCGGGCGCGGGTGTCAAGCTCGTGCTGGGGTTGAAGGCGGTGCATGCCGTGTGTCTGGGCGGGGTCGTTGCGGCCAGCGTCGGCGCCGGCGTTGGAATCGGAGTGGCGCTGCACCAGCCAGCAGAGCCGAGCGCGCGGCAACACGAGGCTCGGCCGCACGATTCGAGGCCGCGCGATTCGAGGCCGCGCGATTCGAAGCCGCGCGATTCGAAGCCGCGCGGTTCGCTGCCCTCGACGCCAGAGTCGCCTGCGGCGGACTCACCTGCGGCGGACTCGCTTGCGGCACAGTCGCCGGCCGTCGAGTCACCAGCCCTCGAAGCGCGCGAATCGGCCGTAGAGTCAGCGGCACCCTTGGCGCCCGAGTCGCCGGCGCCGGCGTCGCGCTCCGACGCGCGCTCGAGTCGAATGATGCAAGCTGCGTTGGCGAACACACACGCTGCCGGGCAACACCTGCGTGGCAGCGCCGTCGCTCGTGCCAAGGTGACGGCAGCCAGCTCGGCTGATTCAGACGGAGACGAGCTGACAGCAGACTGGCTCGGAGAGCAGCTGCAACTGCTCGGAGAAGCGCGCAGGCATCTCCAGTCCGGTAGCCTGGAGCAGGCCAGCAGAGTGCTCGACAGCTACGCTCAACGTTTTCCCGAAGGCGTGATTGGCCCGCAAATCATGGGCCTGCGCGCGGAGCTGCGCGAGCAGCGTCGCACGACGCAGTGATACGGTGCAGTGACACGGCTCGGTGAAACGGCGCAGCGATACGGCTCGTAATCCACCCGCCCCAGGGCTCGTCCACCGAACGAAGACCGTACGTTGACCGCGCGTTGACCACGCCGCGCCTGCTGGACGCGTAGACTGCTTGCGAGGCGAATGCGAAGGCTCGTGGCGCTCGATCTGGAGACCCTTCGCGGCTTCAGTGCCGAGTGCGGATACAATGCAACGGCTCTGGCCAAACGTCTGAACATGTCGCTTCGACAGTTGCAGCGCTTGTTCCGGCGGCAGATCGGCTGCCCGCCGCGGACCTGGCTGCGCGAAGAACGGCTGCAAATTGCGCATCGACTGCTGCTGGGGTCAGCGAGCATCAAGGAAGTGTCGCTGACACTTTCGTTTCGGCAGCCGTCACAGTTCTGTCGCGACTTCCGCAAGCGCTTTGGCTACACGCCTTCGACTCTGAAGAAGAGCAAGCGCGTAGCGTCGCCTGCTGCCGAGCCCCACGAGAAATGGCGGCTCGAGCGCCGTTACGGCGCCGTGTCGTTCAGTGGTCCCATCCTGACGACGCCCGGCGTCGCGCTGGGTCCGAGCCCTCTATCGGGCGTTGCCTGACGGTGAGCTCGAGCGGCCGCGGCAAGCCTCGACGTCAGTGACGACGAGCAGCTTCGCGCCAGGCGCGGCGCGCGAGGTACCAGAGGATCAGCAGGTTCAGCACGAAGATGAGCGCACGGGACCAGCGTGGAACGCGCACGAACTCGTAGACCTCGAACGGCAGGAGCGCGCCCGTGGTGGCGACGACGAGCCACGACCCCCAGGTGCGACCGGTGTGCAGCGCCCAGGCCTCGAGCGCCGCGAGAGCTCCGTCTAGCCCGAGCGCTGCGATGGACAAGAGGATGCGGCGGCGGGTCGCGCCGGCGACGAGCCATTCGGCGAGCCGCGCGGCCCAGCCCTGCGTGAGGTGGTGGCGCAACCAGCCGGCGAGGTGGAGCAGCCGATCGGGCAACCCGAGCGGCCAGAATGCGATCAGCAGGAGCGCGATCGACAGCTGCAGCGCGGCCTTGACCGACTTGTAGACCACGATGGCGCGCAGCGGCGCCGCCGCAGCCGTGCCAGTGTCGTCCGACGCCGTTTGCCCCTGCACGCGGCGATCTTGCCACGCTTCGGTTTCCGGTGCCTCAGCGCCGCTTGAAGAACTGAACGGCGCGCTCATGCCTTTCTGCCGCAGCGCGCGTGCGGAAGGTGCCGAGGTTACGGCGCCGTCCGGTCTTTGCATCCTTCTTGCGCGAATAGAGGCGAAATTCACCCGTCGAGAGTTTTCGAATCATGCTCCGAGAACGAGCAATTGTCGTGCCTCCGCCGCCCGTGATGGGAGCGGTTACGGTGGGGGTGGCGCGCCCACGGGGGCTGCCGCTCCCTCGAGCGGGTAGCCGTGCTGGCGCCAGAACAGGATGCCTTCGTCGAGCACGGCGGTGTGGGGAAAGTTGCGGCGCCGCAGCGCGTCCACCACTTCCCCCGAGGCGTGATGGGGGCAGGCGCAATACGCGATGACCCACGTGCCGGCATTGGGAAGGCGAGCGAGCTTTTTGGCATCGTAGTAGGGGATCGGGAGCGCGCCCGGAATGTGGGTCTGCAGCCAGTCGGCGGGTGAACGCGCGTCGATGATGATGAAGCGTTGCTTCGCGGCGAGCGCCTGCTCGACCTGCTCGGCGGACACGAAGCGATCCTCGCGCAGGCTGAACGTGGGCTCTTTGCCGCCGGGATGACGCACCAGCGGTAGGTCGTCGGGGATGATGGGATCGGCCTGCTCTGCAACCGCGGTCTGAGCCGGGAGGCTGCCGAGCCACGCCACGAGGTCGTCTACCTGGGTGGAGGAGAGGCGTCGCTGGAACGCGGGCATGCGCGTCGGGGGCCGCCCGTGCAAGATGGAGTGGCGCAGAAACGCGGGCGACGCCGCAGCGAGAAACTCGGGGTTGTGGAGCTGTGGGGCCTTGCCCGCCTGGGCCGCGCTGCCGTGGCACGAGCGACACTCGCGCTCGAACAGCTTGGCGCCGCGCGCGGCGCTTCCGCCCACCTTGCGCTCGGGCAGCGCGATCGCGCGTGGACCGAGCGAGCGCAGGTAGGCGACGATGGCGTCGATCTGCGCGTCGTCGAGCGGCCCGCCGCGGTTCTTGCCGTACGCCGCCATCGACGTGTTGGGCCGCCCCAGGCGGATGCCGCGCGCGACGAAAGCGTCGCTCGCGGCCGTCAGGAACATCGGGCTCACGAGCGAGGGCGCATTGTCCGCGGCATAGCCAGTGCCGCCCGTGGCATGACACAGCTGGCAGTACTTGGCGTACAACCCCTTGCCGATGGCCGCCGTGCTGGCAACCTGCTGCGCGGATGCCTGGCGCGCAGCCAGGCAGAGACCGAGCGACAAGACCACCAACCGCACGCGCGAGGCAACGGCCGCGCAGGCAACGGCCGCTCCGGCAAAGACAGAGAAGCTCGAGGACATGCAAAACTCTACCAGGAAATCTCGGCTCGAAGCGCGACAGTTCGCACTCTTGCTCGGCTTGCGTTCGCAGATCTTGCTGGTTGTGACGCTGGTAGCGCCGCCAGCGGCAGAACGGAGTTGCCGTGGAGAAACGACTGTCGGATAGAACGAGGCAATGATGCTTCACACCGCGCGCGTTCTGCTGGCCTTCGGCAGCGCCGCACTGCTTTCACTGACGGGCTGCTTGACGCCCCCTCCCCTGCCCGCCCAATCCGCTGCCTCTGGCGCCAGCAACTCGACCAGCCCTGGTGCTACAGACAAGCCGCCGGCGCCACCACAAAAACCGCTGCCATTTTCGGGCACCTCGCAGCAGCTCCTGGCCAAGCTGAAGCTCGGCTGGAACCTGGGCAATAGCCTTGACGCGCACGAGAGCGAAACGGCGTGGGGTAACCCAGCGGTGACCCCCGAGTTGCTGCAGG
>Ga0207675_100007536_pt1 | contig 10283 bp, 9 predicted proteins | sample KBSSwiS42_FD_184305 | JGI IMG/M metagenome (GOLD analysis project Ga0207675, IMG submission 184305) | Switchgrass rhizosphere microbial communities from Kellogg Biological Station, Michigan, USA - KBS Switchgrass S4-2 (SPAdes) (version 2) | ecosystem: Host-associated > Plants > Roots >...
CTGGCGCAACAGCTGAATGGACCCGGCGACCGCGGCGACCGCGGTGATCGCGGGCGGATGTTCCAGCGCTGGCAGCCGACCGCCGAGGACATCGCGGCGTTCACCGATGCGCGCGTCGCCGGCATGAAGGCCGGCCTGCGCCTCAATGCCGACCAGGAAAAGAACTGGCCCGCCTTCGAGCAGGCCTATCGCGGGCTCGCCAAGCAGCGCGCCGACATGCGGGCCGCGCGCGCCACCGAGCAGCGTCCCGGCGACATCGTGCAGTTCATGCAGCGGCGTGCCGAGACCATGACGCAGCGCGCGCAAGGCTTCAAACAGCTCGCCGACGCCGCCGTGCCGCTCTATCAGAGCCTCGACGACGGCCAGAAGCGGCGCTTCACCATGCTGGCGCGCATGCTGCGGCCGCGACCGATGATGGGCGATCGCGACCGCATGGGTCCGCACCGCTTCGGGCCCAGGCGCATGCAGGATCGCGGCGGTTTCGGGCGTGCTCATGGCTACTTCTCCCGCTTGTCCATGTTCTGGGAGGAGAACAACTCGTCGAGCTTGCGCTCGTAGGCGTGGTAGTCGAGGTACTTGTAGAGATCGTCGCGCGTCTGCATGTCGGCGAGCACGTTCTGCTGCGTGCCGTCGCGGCGGATCGCCTTGTAGACCTTGAGCGCCGCGAGGTTCATGGCGCGATAGGCGGAGCAGCAGTGCAGCACGATGTCCACGCCCGCCGGACCCAGCTCGTCGCGCGTATAAAGAGGTGTCTTGCCGAACTCGGTGATGTTGGCGAGCACCGGCACCTTCACGGCATCCTTGACCCGGCGGTACATCGCGAGATCGGTGATGGCCTCGGGGAACACCGCATCGGCGCCGGCCTCCACGCAGGCCACCAGCCGCGCGATCATCTCTTCGATTCCATGGCTGGCGAGCGCGTCGCTGCGCGCCATGACCACGAAATCGTGGTCGTTCCGCGCATCCACGGCGGCCTTCACGCGGTCGACCATTTCCTCACGGCTCACGACTTCCTTGCCGGGACGGTGACCACAGCGCTTGGCCTGCACCTGGTCTTCGATGTGCATGCCGGCGGCGCCCGCCCGGGTGAACGAACGCACGGTGCGCGCGATGTTGAACGCGCTGCCCCAGCCGGTATCGGCGTCCACGAGCAGCGGCAGCGAGCTCGCCTCCGAGATGCGGCGGATGTCGATGAGCACGTCGTCCATGGTGCTGATGCCGAGATCCGGCAGGCCGAGCGAGTTGGCCGCCACACCGCCGCCCGATAGATAGAGTGCGCGGAACCCCGTGGCTTCCGCCAGACGTGCCGCGTAGGCATTGATGGCGCCCACCACCTGCAGCGGTTTCTCCGCGGCGAGCGCGGCGCGGAATTTCGCGCCCGCGGAAAGCGGCACGGGAGTCGAGTCGTTCATGATGGCCGGCAGTTTACGGCTGTGCGCCGATCTTTACGACCGTGCGGCCCGTCACCGTGCCATCGATGTGTGCCTGGAACGCACCCGGCAAGTCGGAAAAAGGAATCGTACGAGTCACGATGCGGTCCAGGTGGCGGGGCCGGAGATCGCCCGCGATGCGTTGCCACACCTCGAGCCGTTCGGCGCGGGGGGTCGCCGACGAGTTGATGCCGAGCAGGTTGACGCCCCGCAGGATGAACGGCATCACCGTCATGTTGAGCTGCGCGCCACCGGCGAGCCCGACGCTGGCGATGTTCCCCCAGAAATCCATGTGCCGCGTGAGGCCGGCGAGCATGTCGCCGCCCACATTGTCGATGGCGCCGGCGAAACGCGCGGCTTCGAGCGGGCGCGCACCCAACGCCAGCTGATCGCGCATCACGATGGTCGCGGCACCCAGTGACTCCAGGTATCCGATGGCATCCTTCTTCCCGGTGACGGCGATGACTTCGTAGCCGCGCGTCGCGAGCATGTCGATGGCGATGCTGCCGACGCCGCCGGTAGCGCCGGTGACCACCACCGGACCGCGTGCCGGCGTCTGGCCGTTGCGCTCCATCCGGTGAATGGCCAATGCGGCCGTGAATCCCGCCGTGCCCAGTGCCATGGCGAGATACGCGCCGAATCCGGGCGGCATCGGGATCACGGAATCCGCTTTGACGCGTGCCAGCTCTGTGTAACCGCCATCGACGGTTTCCGACAGGCCACAGCCGGTCACCAGCACGGCGTCACCCGCCTTGAAGCGGGTGTCTTCGGAGGACCTGACTACCCCGGCCAGATCGATGCCCCCGACCAGTGGATAGCGCCGCAGGATCTTGCCCGCGCCGGTCGCGGCCAGCGCATCCTTGTAGTTGATGTCCGAGCACTGGACCTCGATGACCACCTCACCCGGCGAAAGTTGTTCGAGCGTGAGGTCCTCGAAACGGCCCGCTGCCTTTCCGTCGGCCTCGTGAATGCGATATGCCCTGAACGCGCCCATGGCTGCAGTCGAGTCTCGCGGCTGTGTTAAGGCTAGTATCGTGCCATGAAATTCGACTACGACCTGTTCGTCATCGGCGCGGGCTCCGGAGGCGTGCGCGCGGCGCGCATCGCCGCGCTGGCCGGCGCGCGCGTGGCCATCGCCGAGGAGTTCCGCATCGGCGGCACCTGCGTGATCCGCGGCTGCGTGCCGAAGAAGCTGCTGGTGTATGGCTCGGAATTCGCCCAGGGCTTCGCGGATGCCGCCGGCTTCGGCTGGACGGTCACCGGCGCGACCTTCGACTGGGCCACGCTGCGCGACAACGTGCAGAAGGAAGTCACGCGGCTCTCCGGCATCTACAAGTCCAATCTGATCAAGGCCGGGGTCACGCCGTTCGAGGAGCGCGCCGAGCTGGTCGACGCGAACACGGTGAGACTCGGCAGCTCCGGCGGTCAATTCACCGCCGGGCGCGTGTTGATCGCCACGGGCGGTGCGCCCCAGCTGCTCGACGGCCTGCCCGGGCTCGAGCTCGGCATCACCTCGAATGAAGCCTTCCTGCTGCCGACTTTTCCGCGCCGCATCCTGATCGTGGGTGGCGGCTACGTGGCGCTCGAATTCGCCAATATCTTCCACGGCCTCGGCGCCGAGACGCGTATCGTGCATCGCGGCGACCGCATGCTGCGCGGCTTCGACGACGACCTGCGCGCGCACCTGCACATCGAGAGCGAGCGTTTCGGCATCCGGCTCACCATGAAGACCACGCTGACGAAGATCGAGAAGTCGAAGGATGGGTTGCGGGTGACCTTGTCCAGCGGCGAACACGTCGACACCGACCAGGTGTTGTTTGCCATCGGGCGGCATCCGAACACGCGCGGACTCGGGCTCGAGCGCGCCGGCGTCGAGGTGGACAAGTACGGCGCGGTGGTCGTCGACGAGTATTCGCAGAGCAGCGTGCCCTCGGTCTACGCGATCGGCGACGTCACCAACCGCGTGAACCTCACCCCGGTCGCGATACGCGATGGTCACGCGTTCGCCGACTCGATCTACCGGAACAGGCCGACCCCGGTGGATCACCGCTACGTGCCGAGCGCCGTGTTCGGCCGCCCGCCCATCGGCACCGTGGGCCTGGGCGAGGGCGACGCGCGCCACTCGCATGGCGAGGTGGACATCTACCGCACGAACTTCCGTCCCATGCGCAACATGATCTCCGGCAACCAGGAGCGCACCCTCATGAAGATCGTCGTGGAGCGCGCCACCGACAAGTTGTTAGGCGTGCACATCGCCGGCGAGGACGCGCCGGAGATCATCCAGCTCGCCGCGGTGGCGGTGAAAGCCGGGCTCACCAAGAAGCAGTGGGACAGCACCGTGGCGCTTCATCCGACAGCGGCCGAAGAGCTGGTGCTGATGCGGGAGCCCATCCCGCAGCCGCCGGCCTGAGGCCTGGGCGCTGCGCCGGGGAACCTTGTTCGCATCTGTCAGTCACGGAAAGACATATGGATATCAGAGAGAACGCCAAATACATTGCCGCCGCGGTCGGTGTGGTCGCGCTGTCGATCGGCGCGGTCGTGTACATCTCGCAGCGGAAACCCGAGACGCCGCCTGCCCCGACAGCCGTCCCCGCTCCCAAGCCACTCCCGCCCGAAGAACCGGCGGTCAAATACCCGGTCGAGGCGCAGCCGGCCGCGGAGCCGCTCCCGGCCCTCGACCAGAGTGACGGCCCGTTGTTGAGCGCGCTCGCGGGATTGATCGGCAAGGTACCCGCGGACAAGTTCATCGTGCCCGAGGGGCTGGTCCGCAAGATCGTGGTCACCGTCGACAACCTGCCGGAAACCAAGGTGGCCGAACGCCTGCGCCCGGTGCAGCCGGTCGCGGGGACGCTGGTGGCATCCGGGCCGGAAGACCAGCGCACGCTGAACCCCGCCAACTACGATCGTTACAAGCCGATGGTCGACCTGGTTCGTTCCCTCGACGAACAGCAACTGATGGCTATCTACACTCGCTACTACCCGCTGTTCCAGGATGCCTATGCCAACCTCGGGCATCCGCCGCAGTATTTCAACGACCGGCTGGTCGAAGTCATCGACCACCTGCTGGCGACGCCGGATGTGAAAGGCCCGATCAAGCTCACCCAGCCCAACGTGCTGTTCGAATATGCGGATCCCAAGCTCGAAGCGCTGTCGGCGGGCCAGAAGGTGCTGATCCGCATGGGCAGCGCCAATGCCACGGTCGTCAAGGACAAACTGCGGGCGCTGCGCGCGAAGCTGGTGCAACAGAAGCCGCCCGCCTGACCTGCCTGGCAGCGCCGCTTTTCGATGCCTGAGCTGCCGGACATCACCGTCTACCTGGAGGCGCTCACGCAACGCGTGCGCGGCGCGCGGCTCGAGACCGTGCGCCTCACGCATCCCTTCCTGCTGCGGACCGTCGATCCGCCACTCAGCGCGCTCCACGGCCGGAAGGTCGTCGAGCTGCGGCGGGTCGGCAAGCGCATCGCGTTCGGGTTCGAGGCAGACCTGTGGCTGGTGCTGCACCTCATGATCGCCGGCCGGTTGCACTGGTTCGCCGCGGGTGCGAAGAAATCCGGGCGCGCCGCGCTCGCGGCGTTCGTTTTCGACACCGGCACGCTGACGCTCACCGAGGCGGGGACCAGACGCCGGGCTTCGATGCACGTGTTCGGCAGCAGCGCCGCGCTCGCCGCGCACGATCCCGGTGGCCTCGAGGTGCTGGAATCCCCGTTCGAGCAGTTCCGCACCCGCCTCACCGCGGAGAATCACACGCTCAAGCGCGCGCTCACCGATCCGCGCGCCTTCAGCGGCATCGGCAACGCGTACTCGGACGAAATCCTGCATCGCGCCGGACTGTCGCCCGTGGCGCTGACGCAGAAACTCGACGCGGCGTCGATCCGAAAACTCTACGAGTCGATCCGTGCCGTGCTGCCGGAGTGGACGCGTCGCCTGAGCGCCGCCGCCGCCGGCGGGTTTCCCGAAAACGTCACGGCCTTCCGCCCGGACATGGCGGTGCACGGCCGCTTCGGCAAACCCTGCCCGGTGTGCGGCACCGCCGTGCAGCGCATCCGCTACGCCGACAATGAAACCAACTACTGTGCGCGCTGCCAGACCGGCGGCAAGCTGCTCGCCGACCGCGCGTTGTCGCGGCTGCTCAAGAGCGACTGGCCGAAGACGGTGGACGAGCTCGAGAAGTTGTAGGTAATCCTAGCGGATGAATTGCCGCGCGCTCTCCAGCAGCTCGTTCGCGCGCGTCAGGTCTTCGAAGGCCTTGTCGGTCGCGGCGCTGTCCTGGGTTCGTACCCCGGTCGCGTAGCCGGTGAGGAACGAGCTCTGGCCGGTGGCGACGGCCAGCAGCGTGCTGCCGAGTCCGGTGAGCGCAGGGTCGGTGGTATCGAGGCTTGCGCCGAGATTACGCCAGCGCCTGGCAAACGCGTCGAGCCGGTCGGCGAACTCGTCGCGGCTGATCCGCTGGCCGTCGAAGAGCTGGCGCTGCGTTCGATAACCCGCGGACAGTTCCGCCGCTTCTTCCTCGAAGTGGCCCAGCAGGCTTCGCGCCTTGTCGTATGCGAGCGTGCCCTGGCGGATGGGTACCACGCGGTCCGCCGGGCGGGTCCTGATTTCCGGGATGGTCGGCACGAATCCTTCTTCGGCTTGCGCGTCCTGGGTCTCGCTGGCCCCGGCCGCCGGAGTCGCGCGCGGCGCCGGGACCCGGGTCGCGGAGCTGTCCGGAGTAGTTAGCGGCACCGGGTCGGCCACGGGCTCGGGCGCCGGCGCGGATTCTCCAGGCGTTGCCGCCCGCGGAGTCTCCACGGGCAGCGGCTCGGGATGCAGGCCAATTTCGGGCGGAAGCTCGAGTGCCGGTACCTCGGTGTCGGGCGTTTCGTTCGCGGCGAGCACGCCGGAAGGCTGAGCCTGGAGCGTCTCCGCCGTCTTCGAATCCCGCAGGGCGAAGAGCAGCACACCGCACACCGCGGCCGCACCGAGGATCGCCAGCAGCTTCAGGCCTTTCGAGCCGGAGCCGGCGTGCCGATCCCGGGTTTCGTGCTCGATTTCGACCGTGCGCGAAGTCGGCAGCAGATTGACGATCTGTGCCGCGGTTTCCCGGTCTCGGGCCCAGAAGGGAATGGTGGCCCGCGCGGCCGTGTCGCTGGCGAACTCGATGCGCAGCGCCTCACCTTCGCGATACACCTCGCGGATGTCCTCGGCGGATATACGTTGCGATCGTTCGCGGGCCAGGAGTGAAACGAGGCTGCGCTTGACCTCGATGCGCATGCCCTGGGCATCGATGCTGAGCAGACCGCTGCCTCGCCAGCCAAATACATTGGCCGGTGCCTCGAAGAATCCCGCGAGGCCCCCCGAACGCACGAACCGGATGTCGAAGGTGTGCGTCATGTGCGCTGCGCCGACTATCCTCTCATCGCTCATCCATCCGCAACCGTCGTCGAGGAGCCGCGCGTCAGGCGGAGCCACGCATGTGAAGCGTTCGGTATCGAGTGGATGGGTTAGCGGACGCTTCCGGCTGAAGCGGAAATCGGCTCAGCGCGGCGATTCGGCCAATCTGCGGTCGCGGTCCGGCAGGCCCTGGCAGGCCCAGATGGCGTGGTAACGGCACGGCCGGCGACGATTCGGCGGAGTCACGTCGGCGGACTGTTTCTGCTTGATGCGACGGTTGGTGCCGCACAGCGACTGGATCCTGGCGCCCGAGCGCACGCTCACAGCGGCTTCCCCAGGAAACGCGCCACGCACAAGTCGCAGCCGCGGAACGAAATCGCCACGCCCAGCAGCGCGATGATCATGACGAGCGCGGACACGGCCGCGAAAAAGGTCGCGTCCGCGCGCTCCCAGGCGAAGCGCAGCGCGAGAACCGTGCAGACCGTCAGCGCCACGCCGGCGACCAGCAGCAGCGGGCGCTTCCAGTTCTTCACGGGCGGCGGTTCGCCCAGGCTGACGAGTTGCACCACATGGCAGTAGAGGCAGCCTTTTTTGTGATCGTGACGATGCATGTTTCGGTCCCGGTGTGGGGAGAATTTGCCAGTTGCTGCCTGAACAGGGGCGGAACCGCTGCACAGTTTCTTGTAGGAACGGTGTGTCCGGTCACCGTTGCCGAAGGGCCGTAGTGAATTCCCGGACTGAAATGAGTGGCGCACCCGCCCGGCGCGGTTCCGTCCCGGGTATTTCCCGGGTGCAAGGGCACGGCGCGAGCGTCGCGCGCCGGCAACGATTCCGCGTCAGCCGATGAAAATCGTCGCGGGTTGCTCGAGCAGGTCCTTGAGCGCCTGGATCATCGACGCGCAGTCGTAACCGTCGACGAAGCGGTGATCGAACGAGGACGAGAGGTTCATCATCAACCGGACCGTGATCTGTCCGTCCACCACCACGGCGCGTTCAATTGCCTTGTTGATGCCGATGATCGACACCTCGGGCATGTTGATCATGGGCGTCGAAGCGATACCGCCCAGCTTGCCGAGGCTGGTCACGGTAATGGTGGAGCCGGTGAGCTCCTCGCGCGGCGATTTGTTGGCGCGTGCGGCTTCGGATACGCGGCGGATCTCCGCGGCCAGGTCGTGCAAGGCGCGCGATTCGGCGTTGCGCACCACCGGCACCTTCAGCCCCTGCGGCGTCTGCGTGGCGATGCCGACGTGCACGGCCTTGTGCTTCACCAGCACGCCGCGCGCGCTGTCGTATAGCGCATTGCACTGCGGAAATTTTTCCAGAACCCGTGTCAGGGCGGAAACAATGAATGGCAGGAAGGTCAGTGGCGGCGCCGCGGGTGGACGGCGGTCGTTGAGGTGCTTGCGCAGCGCTTCGAGACGCGTGAGGTCGACTTCCTCGACATAGGAATACTGCGGGATGCTCCGGGCGGACTCGGTGAGTCGCTCGGCGATCACGCGGCGCAACCCGATGATCTTCACCTCTTCGGTGCCGTTGCGCACATCGCGCGTTGCGTTGGCGCGCGCGTTCATCGACGGCGGCGCACCCCGTGCGGCGCCGGAGGCCAGTGCCGAGTCGATGTCGCCCGGCTCGATGCGTCCGGCCGGGCCCGTGCCCGTGACGGCACTGAGATCGAGGCCGGCTTCCGCGGCCCGGCGGCGGCTGGCGGGCGACGCCATCACGCGCGCGGCCTTGTGTGTGCCCGTGCCGTTGGTGCCGGAAGGCGCCTGCGCTGCGGCTGCGATGTCACGTTTTTCCGCCGGCGGCATGCCCGAGGCAGGTGAAACGGGTTTGTCGCTGGCGCGACGTTGCGGAACCATCGGTTCCGCCGGCGGCGGCGCCGGAGAGCGTGCGGCCGGGGCATCGCCCGACGCCGCCGAGGTCGCGTCGGTTTCGAATACCACCAGCTCCGAACCCACGGCGATCATGTCGCCGGGCTGACCCGAGATCGAGATGATGCGGCCGGTGACCGGGGCGGGCATTTCGACCGCGGCCTTTTCGGTCATGACTTCGCACATCACCTGGTCTTCCTGCACCAGGTCGCCGGGCTTCACATGCCAGGCCACCACTTCCGCGGAAACCGTGCCTTCGCCCAGGTCCGGCATCTTGAATACGTAGCGGCTCATGACGATACCTTCATTTCTCTGGCTCATTCCTGGCCCATGGCCGCCCGTAGTGCGAGCGCCACGCGTGCCTGTCCGGGAAAGTACTCCCATTCGAAGGCGTGCGGATACGGCGTGTCCCACCCCGCGACGCGCTGAATGGGCGACTCGAGATACCAGAAACATTCTTCCTGGATGCTGGCCGTGAGCTCCGCGCCGAATCCGCAGAAGCGCGTCGCCTCGTGCGCCACGACGCAGCGGCCGGTCTTCTTCACCGACGAGCAGATGGGGTCGATGTCCAGCGGCGACATGGTGCGCACGTCGATGATCTCGGCGTCGAGGTCGAGTTTCTTCGCCGCCGCCTCGCACACGTGCACCATGGTGCCGTAGGTGACGATGGTCACCTGCGACCCTTCACGCACGATGTCGCACTTGCCGATCGGGACGGTGTAATAACCCTCGGGCACATCGCCCTTGAGATGCGTGCTCCACGGCACGGCCGGCTTGTTGGGGTCGCCGTCGAAGGGGCCGTTGTAGATGCGCTTCGGCTCGAAAAAGATGATCGGGTCGTCGTCTTCGATCGCCGCGATCAGCAGCCCCTTCGCGTCGTACGGATTGCTCGGGATCACGGTCTTCACGCCGCAGATGTGCGCGAAGATGGCCTCGGGACTCTGCGAGTGGGTCTGGCCGCCGCGGATGCCGCCGCCGCTCGGCGCACGCACCACGACGCCCGCCGTGAAATCGCCGGCGGTGCGGTAGCGGATGCGCGCGAGCTCGCTGGCGATCTGGTCCACCGCCGGGTAGATGTAATCCGCGAACTGGATCTCCGCGACGGGCTTGAGCCCGTTCACCGCCATGCCGATGGCCGTGGCGACGATGCCGCCCTCGGCGATCGGCGAATCGAGCACGCGGTGCTCGCCGTATTTTCTCTGCAGGCCGTCGGTGACGCGGAACACGCCGCCGAAGTAACCCACGTCCTCGCCCATCACGACCACCGACGGATCGCGCGCCATCATCACGTCCATGGCGGAGTTCAGCGCCTGGATCATGTTCATCTGCGCCATCTAACTACCCCGTCACCTTGTCGTGGCCTTCTTCGTGGCCTTCGTTCTTCGCCGTGAACCCCAGCTCGGCGTTGAGCTTGATCTCCGCGTCGAGCTGCTCGCGCTGGCGGCGCAGATTCTCGGGGAACTCCTTGTAGACGTCTTCAAACATCAACAGCCGGTCGAGGCGCGGCCCCTCGTTGAGCGCACCGAAGCTCACGGCTTCCTTCCAAGCCCCGGCCACCTGCGCGTCGAGCTCGGCGTGCAGGTCCTTGTGCTGTTTCTCGCTCCACTCGCCT
>Ga0207675_100007538_pt1 | contig 10282 bp, 8 predicted proteins | sample KBSSwiS42_FD_184305 | JGI IMG/M metagenome (GOLD analysis project Ga0207675, IMG submission 184305) | Switchgrass rhizosphere microbial communities from Kellogg Biological Station, Michigan, USA - KBS Switchgrass S4-2 (SPAdes) (version 2) | ecosystem: Host-associated > Plants > Roots >...
GCCGAATACTGGCTATCCAACGTGCTTGTGTGACCGAGGTAGTCGACGAGCGTGTTGTAGGCCGCCGCGATGACTGCAGCCTGGATGGAAGCGTTGCCGGCACCGGCGGAGAAGTGATGGTACGGCACATAGCGATGACCGATCTTGGTCGCCGCGTCATAGATAGCGGCCTGCACATAGGACATGTAGAGCAGTCCTTCGGTCTGGTACAGCGACCGCGATGTCGTGTTCGGCGGCAGTTGGTTCGTAGTGGTGGCGGCGCGCACGGCCGCCACGGCGTTTGCGTTCCATTGAAGCGCTACCGTGGACGCCGCGTCCGATCCCGGTGGCTTCGCGGACGCCCCCGCGGCGAGGATCAGCGCCGCGAACGCCACCGCCCCGGCGATCATTCGTACTCGCATGTGATTCTCCCCTCTTGCTCGTTTTCCGCCGAATCCCGCGGAGCAGAGCCCGCCCTCCTGCCCGGCGCTTATCCGCCGGGCCAGGCGACATGCGAGTTTCCTCCCTTGTGACGCGAATTGCAAGTGCGCTCAGGAAGTCGGTACCAAGGCCTTGCCAAAAGGGCGAGGACGAGCACGGGCAGGAGTCGGACGCTTGCCGAACGAGCCTCCGCACATCAGGCGCGACCCTTATGCGCTGGCCTCACCCCAGCCGAGCACGCCGCATGGATGTGGCGATGGAGGCGAATCTGCCTTGCCGAGCAGAGGCCGGCGCAATCGAAGTCCAACTTGTCTAGGGATGAGCATGAAAGACTCAGCCAGAACGACAGGGCTCTCTCCCGATTGCGCTACTCGGCCGGCAAGCCCGCGAGGCGAAATCGCGAGTTCGAACGCCACGACAAGCAAGCGAAGCGCAGCAGGCCGTGAGGCGCTTTGTGGTTAACGCTCGACAGTGCGATGCTCGAGCCAGCGCTCGCGATCGCCGGTTATGTCCGCGAGCGTAGGGCGGCGCGTTAGCCTCGTGATCGTCTTGCGGTTCGCTGCGGCTTGTCGGGGCGGACTCTTAATCCCAAGGTCGAAGGGTCGAATCCTTCACGGCCCACTCCCCTCGAAAGTCCGGCCGCTTCGCGGCCATGACGACTTTCGAGGGATTGGCGTCGCTCGATGAGTTTGTGTGCCGCGCCCGCACAGGTCGGTCGCGGCCGCGAGGGAAGATGTGGCGGCGCCCAATCACTTCGGGAATCTGCACATTCCTTCGTGCGGCGGTCGCGATGGAGGCGTCGACTTCTCGCACCAGGTGGAGGCGGCCTAGGCGACGGAATAGACTCGACGAAGGATGCTGGAGGAGCCCCGCTCGGCGATCGGTGTCGTCGACGTCAGCAAGCGTTTCGGTGGAGTCAGCGCGGTCGAGGACGTCTCGCTCGAGATCGGCGACGGCGAATTCTTCTCGCTGCTCGGGCCGAGTGGATGCGGGAAGACGACGACGCTGCGGATGATCGCCGGGTTCGAGCGCCCGGACGGCGGCCGCATCTTCCTGCAGGGCCACGACGTCACCGACGTTCCCGCGAACCGGCGTCCCGTGAACATGGTCTTCCAGCAATACGCGCTGTTTCCGCACATGTCCGTCTACGACAACGTCGCGTTTGGGCTGAAGGTGAAGCGCGTCCCCCGTGCGGAGCACGGCGAGCGGGTACAGGAGATGCTGCGCGTCGTCTCGCTCGAGGGCCTCGACCGCCGCCGGGCCCGGCAGCTCTCCGGGGGTCAGCAACAGCGTGTGGCGCTGGCGAGGGCGCTTGTCAACCGCCCGGCGGCGCTGCTCCTAGACGAACCGCTCGGCGCCCTCGACGTCAAGCTCCGCAAGCAGATGCAGCTCGAGCTGAAGCGCATCCAGAACGACCTCGGGACGACATTCGTGTACGTCACGCACGACCAGGAAGAGGCGCTCGCGATGTCCGACCGGATCGCCGTCATGAACGGCGGCCACGTCGAGCAGATCGGCACCCCTCGCGAGATCTACGAGCGGCCGCACACGTCCTTCGTGGCCGACTTCATCGGCTCCCTCAACGCGCTCGAGTTGCGGATCGACGAGCTCGTCGGCGTCAACGCGGTGATGCGGCTCGGAGAGGCGGAGCGCCTTGTCGTGCCCGTCGGCCCCGGCCATAGGGCAGGCGAGAGCGTGCGCGTCGCCGTGCGCCCCGAGCGCGTGCAGATCGAACCGGTGGGAAGCCCGCTGCTCAACGGCGGCTCGCGGCTGGAGGGCACGATCGCCGAGATCGTCTTCCTGGGGATGTACACGCAGTTCCACGTCGATACGCAGGCGGGACGGCTCGTCTCCCACCGCCTCGCCGACGAGTCCCTTCGCGGTCTCGAAGGTGGCTCGCGCGTCGCCCTCTCCTGGGACGTCGAGCAGGCGTCCTTGCTCGGCGAATAAGGGTCTAGCCCGGCTCCTCGAGCGCGGCGAAGCGGCGCTCGGCAACTCTGCGTCCGACCTCGGCGCCGACGACGACGACGAGCGAGAGGACGAGGACGACGACGGCGACGGCGATCACCTGCGGGAGTTGGTTGGGGAAGCGGAGCGCCGAGTAGAGGTAGATCGGGAACGTGACGCGGGTCCCGACCACGAACGAGGCGACGGCGTACTCGTCGAAGGAGGTCGTGAACGCGATCAGAAACGACGAGACGATCGCGGGCAAGATCAGCGGCAGCGTGATCGAGCGGAACGTTCGCAGGCGGCTTGCGCCGAGGTCGAAGGCCGCTTCCTCGAGTGAGACGTCGATCTGGTCGAGGCGGGGCACAAGGACGAGGATGGTGTAGGGCAGGCTGATGACGATGTGCCCGATCACCACGGTCAAGAGCGAGCGCGGAACCCCGATCGTGTGGAAGAGGAGCAACAGCGAGATTCCGAAAACGACGTAGGGGATGACGAGCGGGCTCAGCAGGAGTGCCGAGACGGCCGACTTGGCGCGGAAGCGGCGGCGGGTGAGCGCGATCGAGGCCAGTACGCCGAGGACGACTGCTCCGATGCTCGAGAGCGCCGCGATGATCGCGCTCGTCTCGAGCGCTCCTCGGAGGTCGGAGTTGACGAGGAACTCGTGGTACCAGTGCAGCGTGAAGCCGGAGAGCGGGAACGAGGGGATTGCTGAGTTGTTGAACGAGAAGATCAGCAAGATCACGATCGGTGCGTACAAGAACGCGACTACGAGGGCGAAGAAGACGCGCAGCAGACGAGCGCCGTTCTTGGAGAGCGCGACGTCCATCAGTCAGCAACCACCTGCCGGGGTTGGAGGAAGCGGGCGAAGACGACTGTGAGGATTGCGACGATCCCGAGCAGGAAGATCGCGAGCACGGAGCCCGTCTCCCAGTCGGGGAAGCCTGTCCCGAACAGGTCGACGATCTGGTTTCCGTACATGTAGCCGTTTGCGCCCCCGACGAGCGACGGTGTGACGAACTCGCCGAGCGTCGGGATGAAGACGAAGAGGAATGCCGCGACGACGCCGGGCAGAGAGAGCGGCAGCGTGACGCGCCAGAAGGCCTGGAGACGGCTCGCGCCGAGGTCACTCGCCGCCTCCAGCAGTCGCCGGTCGAGGTTTTCGAGCGAGACGAAGATCGGGAGAGCCACGAACGGCAGCCAGATGTAGCCGAGCACCAGCATGACCGCGAACCTGCTGTACAGCAGCTGGGAGATGGGGTGGTCGGGCGAGCGGAGCCCCGTCCAGAACAGGAACGTATTGACGACGCCCTGGTTCCCGAGGATCACCTTCCAGGCAAGCACGCGGAGCAGATAGCTCGTCAGGAACGGCGCGATCAAGAGGAGGAGGAGCACGTACTTCCGCTTCGTGCCGGACAACGCCAGGTAGTACGCGAGCGGGTAGGCGAGCAGGACGATGATCGCCGAGACCGTCAGCGACATCTTCACGGACTTCCAGAACAGCGCGAGGTAAACAGAGCTGTGCAGGAAGTCGTGCCAGGCCCGGAGCGTGAACCCGTGCGGTCCTGGGAACAGCGAGTAGACGTTGAAGCTGTAGGCCGCGACGATTGCGATCGGGACGACGAAGAAGACGCCGAGCCAGGCCAAGGGCAGGCCGAGCAGCGTCGGCGTCGTCAGGTCGACCCGCAGTCGTCTCCGGCGGAGGGCTGGCTGGCTGCCGGCCTCTGCTACGGCCATCGTGTCAGCAGCCGTTCATCCGGAGGCCTTCACCTCTTCCCACATCCTGGCGTAGAGCGCCCGCCGTGGGATGTCCCGGTCGAGATGCGCGCTCGGCTCCGTCACGGCACGTGGATCAGTCAGTCGTAGCGCCTTCAGCAGGTCGCTCGACGCCGGACGCGCAAGCGTATTCGCGTGCCCGTAGCCGTAGTTGTCTTCCAGCCACTTCCCGGAGCGGGCTGAGCTCCAGGCGTTGACGTATGCGTGCGCGAGGCGCGACCGCGGGGTGCCTTTGAGAAGCATGAACATGCCGACCCAGGCGATCGGCTTCTCCCTCGGACGCATGTAGACGACCTTCAGCTTCTTCTTCTTCATCTGGACCCAGTCGTTCGGCCAGGCGTACGCGATCCAGAGGTCTCCTGAGCCGAAGGCCTCCCAAAGGTTGGTCTCGGACGACCAGATCAGGCGAACGAGCTTTTTCTTCTTCATCAGCAGCTCTTGGGACTTCTTGAGCTGCGCGTCGGTCTGGCGCCACGGCTTGTCGAACCCAAGGTAGAGACCGGCGATGGTCAGCATCTCGAGGTCGTCGAACCACGCGATCTTGCCCTTGTAGCGGTCGTCGAAGAGCAGCCCCCACGAGCGGGCCTTGGGCGTGACCTTGTCGCTGCGGTAGAGGATCGCGTCGAAGCCCCAGTCGTTGGGGATGCCGTACTGCTTGCCCTTGTATTGGCCGGCCTTGACCATGAACGGGTTCAGGTGCTTGAAGTTCGGGATCAGATTCGGGTTCCAGGGCTGGACGAGGCCGCTCGTCGCGAAGTACTTGACCCAGCCGACGTAGGGGCGGAAGACGTCCGGCTTGGCCCCGGCGTGGATCTTCGCGAGCGCGTCGGACTCGTTCGCCATGTAGCTGAATTGCGGCTTGTTCTTCGGGTGCGCCTTCACGTATGCCGCGAACATGGCCTGGCCACCGTCGTTTCCGTATCCCGCCCAGTCGAGCACCTGGAGCCGGCCCGACTCCGCGCCGAGCCCGGCGAGCGCTGCTTGCGCCGCGTCGAGGCGGGCCCCGAGTATGGTCGCTCCTCCTGCGGCAACCGCGAGCCGCAGGAGCTTGTCGCGGCTCAGTCGCTGCTCGATCTCCTCGTGGTTGTCCACTACCTCTCCTCCTTTTCCCCCTAGTAGCTGGGCGGGCTGATGATCCACATCACCTCAGCGAGCTCCTGGCCGACGTTGGAGATGCGATGTGGCGTCGAGCTGCGGTAGTCGATGCTGTCGCCGTGCTCGAGCTCGAAGACCTCGCCGCCGAGCTCGAGCTGGACGGTTCCGGAGAGGACGACGAACAGCTCCTCGGAATCGCCGTGAGCGTAGGGCTGCTCTCCCGTCGAGCCGCCGACCTCGAGCTCCCCGGCAAAGACCTCGAGGTGGTCGAGGGGACGGGGCGTCAGGAGCAGCTTGCGGCCGAGGATTCCGAACGAGAGCGCCGGCCGCTCGTCCCGGCGCAGGACTCGGGGACCCTGGACGCCGTCGGGGCCGAACAGGTCGGCCATCGAGACGCCGAGCGCGTCGGCGATCCGTCGCAGGGATGCGATGCTCGCGCTCGAGCGTCCGCGCTCGACCTGGCTCAGGAAGCTCTCGCTCAGCTCTGAACGCGCGGCAATCGTGCGAAGCGTGGCGCGGCGGGACTGGCGGAGAAGGCGGAGTCGCTCGCCGACGTCGACCTCTGTCGTGACGTCGGGCGCGCTCGAGGGCATTCAAAGCTCCTTAGATCCCGTCGAAGGAAAACTGAAGCAATCCTAAAACGTCGCTGAAGTCGAGTCAATCCGCTTGAAGTCCGGCTTCGGCTGCGCCGAAGCCATGACGACTTCAAGCGGCGGACCGGTGAGCCGAGTCGGACAAGCACCAGGTCGCATGACGTTTTATGCTCGCTTCGTGGCGCGGACCCAAGCTGCTGGGCAGACGAAGTTCTTGCTCGACGAGTCTGAGCTTCCGCGGCGTTGGTACAACATTCGCTCGGACATGCCGACTGCTCCGCAGCCGGTTTTGCATCCGGGGACCGGGGAGCCGGTTGGGCCGGAAGATTTGGCGCCGCTCTTTCCGATGGAGTTGATCGGGCAAGAGGTGAGCGAGGAGGCCGAGATCGCCATCCCCGACGAGGTGTTGGAGATCTACAGCCTCTGGCGGCCGACGCCGCTCTTTCGGGCGCGGCGGCTCGAGGACGCGATCGGCACCCGCTCGCGGATCTTCTACAAGTACGAGGGCGTCAGCCCGCCTGGAAGTCACAAGCCGAACACGGCGGTCGCGCAGGCTTTCTACAACAAGCAGGAAGGTCGGACGCGACTCTCGACCGAGACCGGCGCGGGGCAGTGGGGGAGCGCGCTCGCGTTCGCCTGCAAGCTGATCGGGCTCGAGTGCAAGGTCTACATGGTCAAGATCTCGTACGAGCAAAAGCCGAACCGGCGCTCGCTGATCCAGGCCTGGGGCGCGGAGATCGTGCCGAGCCCTTCGGAAGAGACGCAGTCCGGCCGGGCGATCCTCGAGGAGCATCCGGACTCGCCGGGGAGCCTCGGGATCGCGATCTCGGAGGCGGTCGAGGACGCGGCCGGCCGCGAAGATACCGCCTACTCGCTCGGGAGCGTCCTCAACCACGTGCTCCTGCACCAGACCGTGATCGGCCAGGAGGCGCTTGCTCAAATGGAGCTTGCGGGCGCCTTCCCCGACGTCGTCATCGGCTGCGTCGGCGGCGGCTCGAACTTCGCCGGCCTTGCCTTTCCCTTCCTGCGCGAGAAGATCGCCGGCCGTGAGATCGACGTGCTGGCTTGTGAGCCTGCGGCTTGCCCGACGTTGACGCGCGGTCTCTTCGCGTACGACTTCGGCGACACGAGCAAGCTGACGCCGCTCGTGCCGATGCATACGCTCGGGCACGACTTCGTCCCGGCCCCGATCCACGCGGGCGGGCTGCGGTATCACGGGGTTGCGCCGCTGATCTCGCAGCTTCTGCTCGACGGCCTGATCCGAGCCGAGGCGTATCTCCAGAACGACGTCTTCGCCTCGGCCGTTCTGTTCGCCGGGACGGAGGGGATCTTGCCGGCCCCCGAGGCCGCGCACGCGATTCACGGGACGCTGCAGGCGGCGAAGGCAGCGGACGAAGCAGGCGAGGAGCGCACGATCCTCTTCAACCTCTCGGGCCACGGTCACTTCGACATGGGTGCCTACGACAACTACTTCGCCGGGAAGCTCGAGGACGTCGCCCTCGACGAGGACGAGATGAGCCGCGCCCTCGGTGCGATCGAGGGCCTGCCCACCCCGGCTTAGAGCAAAAAAAACGGGACGGCCGAAGCCGTCCCGTCTAAAGCTCTTTAGTAGCCCGGCCCTGGCGGCGGGGCTTCCTCGACGTAACCGCCGCGGCGGCGCGCCCAGTAGCCCGGGCCCGCCCAGGTCGACCAGAAGATCGCCGACAGAACAAGGCCGACCAGGCCGATGATCATGAGGATCCAGCCGATCGCGTCCTCGTTGACGCCGCCGACGTTGCCGTTGACCCCCCAAACGAGGATGGCCCCGGCGGCAATCAGTAACAGACCTACTCCGATTCCCATTGTTACTCCTTTCGGTGCTTCTTCGGTTGAAATCGTGTGTCGCGGTGTACCCCTAGCCGCAGCGCGGAAACACCCAACGTAAAGGGTTTGTGACGCTTGTTCGGAACAGGCGTTTCTCCTGCGGATTCAGTAGGCTCGCGATCGTGCGCAGGGGAGTGCTCGTGCGCTTGGTCGCAGTCGGGCTTGCCGCCGCTGCAGTGACGTCTGCGGTCGCTTTTTTCGTCCCCTGGCTGCCGACGCCGGCGTCGAAACAGGCCGACCGGATCGACTTCGTCTTCTGGTTCGTGACCGGGATCAGCATCGCCATCTTCGCCCTCGTGGCCGCGGTGATCCTCTACTCGGTCGTTCGTTTCCGGGCGCGCCCGGACGACGACTCCGACGGCGCACCGATTCACGGCAACACCACGCTCGAGATCGCCTGGACGGCGGTACCGGCCGTGCTCGTGACGGCCGTCGCCGTAGTCAGCGCGGTCGCGCTGGCGCAGAACGAGCACCTCCCGAAGAACCATCTGCAGGTGAACGTGAGCGCAGAGCAGTTCGCCTGGACCTTCAGCTATCCGAAGTACCAAGGCCTGACGGTCTCGCAGCTACGCCTGCCGATCGGCGAGACGGTCCAGTTGAAGATGCACAGCAAGGACGTGATCCACTCCTTCTGGGTGCCGGAGTTCGGGCAGAAGCAGGACCTCGTGCCGGGCATCGAGACCAAACTGGTGATCACGCCGAAGCGGCTCGGCACCTACCCGATCGCCTGCACGGAGCTCTGCGGCGAGGGGCACGCGCTCATGCGCTCTGAGGCGGTCGTGATGAAGCCGGCGGCCTTCACGGCTTGGGTCAAGGCGCAAGAAAAGGCGGCCGCCAGCGCGGCTCAGGGGTCAGCGGGCGGAGGCGCCGGACTGGCCGCCTTCAACAGCAACGGCTGCTCGGCCTGCCACACCTACAAGCCCGCCGGCTCGACCGCAACGACAGGGCCCGACCTCGATAACCTCGCCGCCGACGCGCGGCGGGCCGGGCAGCCGCTCGTCCCATTCGTCCGTGAGTCGATCGTCGATCCGAACGCCTACATCGAGAAGGGCTACCAGCCGAACATCATGCCGGACACGTTCAAGTCGCTACCCAAGCAGCAGCTCGACGCGCTCGTCCAGTTCCTGACCGCGGGGAAGAAGTGACCTCGGCGACCGTCCCTCACGACGAGCTTCACGCCGGCCCCAAGCCTCCGCCGCGTGGTTGGCGCCGACTGCTCGCGCCCGGCTGGCTGCGTGTCCCGTGGATGACCGCCCTCTTCTTCGGGATCGGGTTGGGCATCACTCTGCTCGTCCGCTGGGCGGAGGGCTGGCATCCGATCTGGGACGGCCAGGTGATCACGACCGTCGAGCTGACGGCGGTTCCGTTCGGCTTCCTGGCCGGGATCGGCGGCTTCGACTACTGGGCCCGCTACGTGATCGGCTCACCGACGCGGCCCGAGGACCACTCCGGCCACGGCGCCCGCAGCTGGCGCGACTACTTCCGCGTCAACACCGACCACAAGGTGATCGGGGTCCAGTACCTCGTGACGACGATCTTCTTCTTCGTCGCCGCGGGCTTGACTGCGATGATCATGCGCGCCGAGCTGGCGCGGCCGGGCATGCAGTACGTCGGCAATCAGGTCTTCAACGAGCTCTTCTCGGTGCATGCCGCGCTGATGATCTTCCTCTTCATCATCCCGGCCTTCGCCGGGCTCGGGAACTACGTGATCCCGCTGATGATCGGCGCCCCGGACATGGCCTTCCCGCGCCTGAACGCGCTCTCGTTCTGGCTGCTGCCGATTGCGGGGCTGATCTTGCTCTCGAGCTTCCTCGTCCCGGGCTTCGGCTGCGGCTGGACCGGCTACGCGCCTCTCTGCTCGACGCACCAGGAGCTGGGCGCCGTCTTCTTCAACATGGGAGTCCAGTGGGCCGGGGCATCCTCGATCATGACCGCGCTCAACTTCCTGGTCACGATCATCACCATGCGCGCGCCGGGGATGACCTTCTGGCGGATGCCGCTCCTCGTTTGGGCGAACTTCACCACGTCGCTGCTGGTCGTGATCGCGACGCCGTTCATCGCCGGCTCGCAGTTCATGTCGATGTTCGACCACATCATGCACACGGACTTCTTCAACTACGAGGCGGGTGGCTACGTCCTCGGGTACCAGCACATCTTCTGGTTCTACTCGCACCCGGCCGTCTACATCATGATGCTGCCCGGCTTCGGGATCGCCTCGGAGGTGATCTCGACCTTCGCCAGGAAACCGATCTTCGGCTACCGCCTGATGGCGCTTTCGCTGATGGCGATCCTCGTGCTCGGCTTCTCGGTCTGGGCGCACCACATGTTCGTCTCGGGCATGGCGCCGTGGCTGCGCGTCCCGATGATGGTGACGTCGGTGGTGATCGCCGTCCCGACCGGAATCAAGGTCTTCTCGTGGCTCGCCACCTTATGGGAGGGCAAGCTCAACTTCTCGACCCCGATGCTGTTCGCGCTGGGGTTCGTCTCCATGTTCGTGATCGGCGGCCTCTCCGGGATCTATCTGGCCGCGGTCCCGATCGACATCCACGTCTCCGACACGTACTTCGTCGTCGCGCACATCCACTACG
>Ga0207675_100007539_pt1 | contig 10282 bp, 2 predicted proteins | sample KBSSwiS42_FD_184305 | JGI IMG/M metagenome (GOLD analysis project Ga0207675, IMG submission 184305) | Switchgrass rhizosphere microbial communities from Kellogg Biological Station, Michigan, USA - KBS Switchgrass S4-2 (SPAdes) (version 2) | ecosystem: Host-associated > Plants > Roots >...
ACCGGGAAGCGAACCTCGACGCGATCGTTGGCGGGCACGGCGACTCGTACGCCCGCCGGTCCCGTGATCGTCAGGTTGTCGGTCTGCAGCACCACGTCGACGTCCATCGCCGCGTCGGTCTGGTTCTGGACGACGACCGGCAGCTCGAACACGTCGCCGAAGTTGAGGAACCGCGGCGCCGACGGGCGGACCATCAAGGGCAGCCGCGCGGTGAGGTTGGTCTCGTCGGACCCGAACCGGTTGTCGCCCGCGACCGCCACCACCATCACCCGGTACCGCGTGAGGTTGTCCGGCAACGGCACGTCGACGTGCGCGTGACCGTCGGCGTCGGTGGTGACCTCCGGCTCGAACACCGCGAGCGCATCGAAGTTGGTGCGCACGTCGATCGTGCCGTTGCCGGTCGCGGCTGCCACCGCGGTCGAGAACTCGCCGGCCGCCATCGGTGCGGCGGCTCCCCCGGCGGTGTCGACGTCGACCTGACCGGCCGCTGTCGTCGCCGCGGGTGCCTCGGTGTCCGCAGCGGACTCGTCCCCTCCCGAATTGCGCGCGCCGAGGAGATCGTCGGGACGGGTGAGCACGATGGTGGAGCGCCCGTACGAAGCGGACAGGTACGTCGGGAGCCCCGAATAGAACGTCGCGAGCGGATCCTGTAGCTCGTAGTTGCTCAACGCGAGAACCGCCTCGTCGACCACCACCACCGCGAGCTCCGCGCCGGCGACCGGGTTCCCGTCCGCGCCTGTCACCGCGACATCGACGGCCGTGGTGTCGCCCGGCTCGACGGCCTCGGACGCGACTGTCGCCTCGACGCCGAGCGTGCGCGACGCGATCGAGATCGGGAGATCGATGCCGCCCGCGGCGAACGCCGGACGCGGTGGCGCGTCGGCCAGCGGTGTGCCGTCGTCTGCGGTGCGGGCGCTCGTCCCGACCACCTCGATCTGCACACCGACGTTGGGGATGTCGGCGTCGCCGATCGGCACGGCGACGATCGCCGATCCGTTGACGACCTGGAAGCGCAGCGTCGACGCGATGCCGTTGCGGGTGACCACTGCGAGGCCCTCGCCGTTCGCGATCGGCGACTGGATGAGCAGCTGCGCGCTCGTGCCGGGGGCGTACGTCTCGAGATCGGGCACGATCGTCAGCTGCTCCTGCTGCACGTTGCGTGCCGGCACCGCGTCGCCTCCGGACACCCAGCGCGTGAGCTCGCTGTGGTTCACCCGGCCGGCGTCGTCGGTGACATCGGCGGCGATCGTGTACGTCCCACCGGTGCCCGCGGTGAAGTGGCACGCGGTCGGGTCCGTGGCGGACGTGACGTCGCAGACCTGCTCGTCGACCTGCTCGTCGGTCCAGCTGCCGTTGCGGAACACGCTCTTCGCACGGCTGGCGGTGATGTGCACGGGGACACCGGCGACCGCGTTCCCGTCGACGTCGGTGACGATCACGTCGATGTCGAGCGCCTCGCCCTCGCGCACGAACGTGCGCCGGCCGGCGAGCCCGACGTACAGCGATGACGGGTGCACCAGCACGTTGGTCGTCGCCGCGATGGATTGACGGTTCACGTCGGTGACGTTGGCCTGCGCGGTCACCGTCACCGGCTGCTCGGCGAGATCGCCGTCGAGGCGCGGCACGTCGATCTGCAAGTAGTGCGTACCGCCCGCATCGGTGGTGCCCGAGAACGTGGCGACGTCGCTGTCGGCCGGAGCGGAGCAGCACACGTCGCTCTCACCGAAGCCGTCGTAGTACGAAGGGCCGTCGACGGCGTACCTGACATCGCCGTAGAGCCACCACGGTGTCCAACGCCCGAAGGAGAAGTCGTCCCAACCGGGCGGCGCGTACGTTGCTGGCGACGTGGTGACCTGCCAGTCGACCGGCGACGCACCGAGCGGGCCGCCGGCGTAGTAGTTCGCGTCGACCGCCACCGTGAGTGGCTCGCCGGCGATCGCCGGACCGGGGCTCTCGGCCCGCGCGTCGACCTCGAACTCCGGCCGGCGGAACTCCTCGATCTGGAACGTGTGATATCCGCCGCCGACCGGAAGCCCGGCGACGCTAGTGAGCGCGACCTCGATCGACGCAACGCCGAGGTTGGCCGCGACGGGCACGTCGAACTGGAAGTCGAAGCCGCCGAGTGGGCTCAGGTCTGCGGCGCCCGATGCGATCTCGTTGCCCTGCGGGTCGCGCACGGTGTAGTTCACCGACACGCCGCCGGCCAGCAGCATCACCTGCGCGTCGGTCGACGTGGTGAGCCGACGCGCCCAACCTTTGATCGACACGGTCTCGCCCGGCCGGTAGACCTGGCGATCGTCGATGATGTAGTAGAGCGCCTGATCGAACGCCGGCGAGGACCCCCACGCGCCGCCTCCGTAGAAGTAGCCGGGCGTGAGCAGCGCAACCTCGTCGCCGCTGGTGGCCACGAGCGCTTCGAAGCCGTCGGGCGTCGTTGCGAGGCGGGCGAGGCCGTCGGCATCGGTGACCGCCGTCGTCGACTCGCCGAGCGGCTGCACAGTGACGCCCGGTCGGGGTGCGCCGCTCGCGAGATCGGTGACCCACACGCGCATCTCGTCGTTGTCGACGAAGGCGTCGAGGCCGAGCGTGGTCGACTGCACCCAGACGATCGCGGGCCGGTTCTGCCAGTAGAGCTCGGAGTCGCGGCCGTACGTCTCCGTCGGTTCGACGATCACCACGAGGTTGGCGGCTCCGGCCAGCTGGTCCGACAGGTCGATGGAGGTCTCCGTCGCTCGATCCTGATCGCCGTCGACCGGCACCGTGGTGTCGAGCACCTGATCGAACGGGACCTGCGGATCGTCGCCGTTCATCCGGTCGATGAAGTACGCGCTGTACGCGCCCCAGTCGCTCGGCTGCACGGCGAACGCGCGCAGCCGGAGCTCCGTGTGGTTCGTCGATACCACGGAGATCGTCGGGAGCTCGGCGAGCGGATCGAGCGTGATCATCGGCTGGGTGAACGGCTGCAGCGCGGGCGCCGCGTCGCCGAACGTGATGCTGCGGGTGACGTCCTCACCGAGCTGTTGGCCGAACACGTCGGTGAGCGACGCGGGGAGCGTCACCTCGTACGTGGTCCGTCCGGCGGTGTTGCCCCAGATGCTGATCCCGCTCCCCCATGTGCCGATCACGACGTCGTCGATCGGCGGTTCCACGCGGATCGCGGCGGGATCGAACAGGTCGGGGTCGAGTGGGTTGTTGACACGGATCTCGATGGACGACGGCGGGCGACACCCGGTGGCGTCGCCGCACGTGATCGCGTCGACGTCCAGCGGGCGGTAGGTGAACGCGGTGAAGTGCTCGCTCTCGTCGCTCGTCAACGGTCCCTCGGCCGACGGGGTGTCGGGGCCGATGGTGATGTCCAGATCGCTGTTCGGTGCGAACGGCTCGACAGGTCGGAACGCGACCCACCGACCGTCCGGCCACGAGCTCGTCGTCGCGTTCGCCGTCGGGTCGGCTTCGATCTCGGCCGCGGTCGCGAGGCGCATCTCCGCCGGCGAGTCGTTGGCCGTGAGGTCGTGACGGCCAGGACCGCGTCCGGATCGACGCGCTGATCAAACGTCGCGACGAAGACGGGGGTGAGATCGATCGCGACGTCGGGTGAGGGCACGAACGACTGCACCGTCACCGGCGGTGTGGTGAACGTCCACGACACGCCGTCGGCCAGCGAGCCGCCAGTGGCGGACGTCGCCCCCGCGGGTACCTCGACGGTGTAGGACGTGGCCATCGGCAAGCGGTCGAGGCCGCCGGCGTTGGCGTCGTAGTCGAACCGCAGCGTGCGTGTGCCGATCCACTGCCAGCGGCCCGGGAGTGCCGGGGTGATGGTGGCGGGCACGTCCTCCCCGGCGAGCTGACCGATCGTGGTGACCGGCACCATCGGCTGATCGAAGGTGATGCTGATGAACGGCGCGAGCGCAACGTCGCCGTCTGGTTGGTGGCGCAGGACGTGCAACGGCCCGGTCGGAACGTCAGGCGGTGGCGCCGTGTCGGCGGGCGGGAACTGATCGTGGAGCGTGTTGCCGGCGATCGGTGCCGGCAGCGTCTGTGTCGGCCATGCGAACAGCTCGGCGAGGCTCTCCTCCGCCACCCATTCCGGCAGGCGGTCGAGCACGGCCGCGATCGCATCGTCGTCGAGTGGCGTGCCGTCCACGACCGGCGTCGGGTCGGCGGGGGCGGTCTGCGCGTGACCTTCGCTCAACCGCAGCGACGACGGGCTCACCAGCGAGCCGTTGCCCGTGCCGTCACCGTTCGAGCCGTTCCCGTCAGCGCCCGTCCCGTCGCCGCCAGGCGCGGTGGTGCTCGTCGTCGAGCCCCCGGTCGCCTCCGTCGTGGTCGGGGTCGTGGTCGGGGTCGCGCCGCCGTCGTCCGAGCACGACGCGACGAGGAACGCTGCTGCGAGGGCGAGCGAGGTGCCGCGCTGCCATGCCGATCGTGTACGCCGTACGTGCCCTGGCTGCCGCTCCGGAGTCCTCATCACGTCGCTCCCCTCGTCCCCTGCCGGCGCGGCGTTGCGTCGCGCGGCAGCCGCATCTCGACTTGCGGGGGTTGGACGTCCGCGCTCCCTCAATTGGTTCCCGTGCCCGCACCGGCTCGCCGCGAACGGGTCAGTTTGGAGCGAAATGGCCTGGTCAGGAGGGTTGGACACCGCGACCGCGGGGAACCGTCGCGCCATGTCCGTGGGGGGCAACGTGGGAGCCGCAGGGTGAGGTCGACGCGCCGCCTGCCGGTACTGCTCGCCGCACTGTTGCCGTCGATCACATGGGTCGCGACGTTGGGCGGCGGGTCCGCGGTCGCAGACTCCGCCGCGGCGGGCGCGACGAGCACGACGCCGGCGACGAGCGCGTACCGCCCGGTCGGTCCGTGCCGGCTCCTCGACACCCGCGACGCGGGCGCGCCGCTCGCGGCTGGTGCTGCTCTCTCATTCGCCACCGCCGGGCGCTGCGGGATCCCCGACGGTGCCAGCGCGCTGGCGTTGACCGTGATCATCACCGAGCCAGCCGCGGCCGGGTTCGCCGTCGTCTGGCAGACCGGACTCGAACGTCCACCGACGTCGACGCTCAACTTCGCCGCGAACGAGACGCGGGCGAACGGCGCGATCGTCGCGGTCGGCGCGCAGGACTCGATCGACGTGATGGTGAACGTCGCTGCGCACGTGATCGTCGATGTCACCGGCGCGTTCGTGCCGGCGACGACAAGTCGAGCAGGTCGATTCCTCGCGATGCCACCGACACGCGTGCTCGACACCCGCGTGCAGGGTGGTCGGCCCGCGCCGGGCACGTCCGTCACCGTGCCACTCCCCGCGACCGTTCCGACGGATGCGACGGCCCTCGCCGTCACGATCGCCACAACCGACTCCGGGGGCGCGGGCTACTTCACCGCGTTCCCCGCGGGCATCGAACGCACCGAGTCGAGTGCGCTCAACACCGACGATCGCAACCAGATCCGCTCGGCCGGGCAGATCGTTCCCGTCTCCGCCGGCGGCTTCTCGGTGTTCAGCCAGAACGGCGACCACGTCGTCGTCGACGTGACCGGCTGGTTCACGGGCCGGTCCGCCGCGGCGTCATCCGTCGGGCTGTTCGTGCCCGTACGGCCGACCCGCCTCATCGACACACGCGGTTCACTGCCCGTGTATCCCGGAGGCACCGTCGAGATCGAGCCCGGGAGCGTGGCCGGCGCGGGCGCCGCGCTCGGCGCGTCGTCGCCGGTCGCGGCGATCGCGGCGAACTGGACGATGACGTCGACGTGGGCTGCCGGCTTCCTGACGGCGTACCCCGCTCGCACGGATCGGCCCGTCGCGTCGACCGCCAACGCCGACCGGCGCGCCCAGGACGTCGCCCAGTTCGGGATCATCGGCGCGTCGACCACCGGCGTCGCGGTCTACGCGAGCGCGGGGACCCATCTCGTCGTCGACGCGACCGGATGGTTCACGGGTGCGCGCGTGGCCGCGGTCGCGCCGGCGCCGGCGCCGAACACGCCGGTCGCCGACGTCGGCAAGCGAGTCCTCCTGATGGGCGACTCCACGCTCGCCGGCGTGCGCTGGTACACCAACTCACAGCACGCCCTCGGCGGGTCGAGCTTCGTCCTCGACATGGAGTCCTGCCGCCGCCTGATCGGCGCATCCTGTCGCGGCCGGGAGGGCCGCGTGCCACCGAACGCGATCGCCGCGATCCTCGCGCACGCGGAGACGTTCGACGTCGTGGTGGTGATGACCGGGTACAACGACTACTGGCCGAACTTCGGCGTCGCCTTCGACGAGGTCGTCTCCGCCGCCCGCCAGCGTGGCGCCAAGGAGATCATCTGGTTGACCTATCGCGAGGGATCGACGTACGCGAACCCGTCGACGGGCACGCTCCAGGATGCGGGCTTCCGCACCCAGAACCAGATCCTGCGCGACAAGGTGGCATCGGGCAGCTTCGGCGACGTCCGCATCGCCGACTGGAACACCTACACGGCGGCGACGAGCGGCTGGTTCACGAGCGACGGCATCCACTTCACGCTCGCCGGCGCGTATGCCGCGGCCGACTACATCTCACGCCAGATCGCGTTCAGCCACGGCGAGCCGTGCCCGATGCCGTGGGCGCTCGGCGGCGGGATCGACGTGCCGTGCACGAACCCGGACCTCCATCCGAGCCTGGCCGATCCGATCGGCCTCTACGCAGGCAATCCCAACGACGTCCACTGCTACGAGATCGGGCTCGATCGCCATGTCGAGTGCCGCGTCGACCCGAAGCTCAGCCACTGATCAGCGTCTGATCAGCGTCTGATCAGCGTCTGATCGGCGGCTGATCGGCCTCTGATCGAGCCTGATTCGGCGTGAGGGCCTGACGCGATCTTGACGAACGCGCAGAGCGCGGCCGGGGCAGCGCGCTGAGAGATTCACCCGGCCGCGAGCGTCAGGATTCGCTCAAAGGCCGAACGGCCCATCGACGCTCGCGGATGCGTCCACGTACAGTGCCACGTCGTCACTTTGTGTGACACGTGAGCGGGAGGTTGTTGAATGTTGCGACGGACGTCTGCCCTGGCCGCGGCCGGGCTGTGCACACTTGCGTCCCTGGCGGTGCTGGCACCGTCGGCGACGCCCGTGTCGGCGCTGCAGCCGAAGCCGGGCCACACCAAGCTCGTTCCGGAGTCGGTGCGCACCAACGTGCCTCGGATCACCACGGGTGAGATCACCGACCTCGAGTACATCGGCAACCACGTGTACATCGCCGGGACCTTCTCGGCGATCCGCAACAACACGTCGACCAACACGACGAGCTACACCCAGCCCTTCCTGGCCTCGTACAACATCGACACCGGCCTCGTGGACACCGGGTTCCGGCCGACCTTCGGCGGCGGCGGTGTCACCGAGATCGAGGCGTCACCCGACGGGACGAAGCTGTACGTCGTCGGCCGGTTCAACACGGTCAACGGCATCACCCGCCGCAAGGTCGCCGCACTGAACCCCACCACCGGCGCCGTGATCACGGCCTTCAACGCCAGCGCGAACGGCCCGGTCACCGCCGTCGACGCGACGGCCACCACCGTGTACCTCGGCGGCCAGTACACGACGATGGACAACGTCGCCCGCGTCGGCCTGGCGGCCGTCAGCGCGACGACGGGTGCGCTCGTCACCGGCTTCAACAACAACCTCAGCGGTGGCATCGGCGTCAACGGCGCCATCACCGTGCAGGCGCTCGTGCTCACCCACGACGAGACCAAGCTCCTCGTGGTCGACACCTCGCGCCAGATCGCGGGCCAGGATCGCTACGGCGTCGGCATCATCAGCACCCAGACCAACCAGCTGCTGCCGTGGCGCTCGCGGATCTGGGAGGACAACATCCAGTTCATCGGTGGCATCCAGCGCGCATACGCCGCAGCCATCTCGCCCGATGACTCGTACTTCGTCGTCACCGCGGGTTCGGGCGGTGACCGGCCGCCGATCAGCGACACCGCGATCCGCATGAACTTCGACGGCAACGGTGCCGACAACGAGCAGCCGGTCTGGATCTCGCGTCTGTTCGACAGCGTCTACTCCGTGGCGATCAGCGAGGTCGCCGTCTACCTCGGCGGCCACTTCAACTTCATGGAATCGCCGACGGCTCCGGACCCGTGGCCCGGTCTCACCAACGTCGGCTACGGGCGTGGCCAGGGCCTCGGCGGATACGGTCTCGGCGACGACATCGTGCTCCGTGATCACATCGGCGCCGTCGATCCCACCACCGGCAAGGCGCTCGAGTGGAGCCCCGGCTCGAATTCGTTCGAGGGCAACAAGGCGATGCTCGTCACCCCGCGCGGCCTGTTCGCCGGCGGCGATGCCACGACGCAGGGCGGCCAGAACGTCGGCCGTGTCGCGTTCTACGACTTCAACTCGGTCCCGGCGCCCGGGCCGAACGAGACCACCATCACGCATCCGATCGAGGGTCGTGTGGTCACCGAGAGCGCACCCTTCGTCGTCGACGGCACGGCGACCGCAGCGAGCGGCGTGCGTCGTGTGCAGATCGAGGTGTTCGAGCGCGACACGAAGCGCTACCTCCAGGACGACCTCGTCACGTGGGGTCCCGCCAACACGATCAACGCCAACCTCACCTCGCCGAACGCCACTGCGACGAACTGGAACCTGACGCTCACCATCGCGGGGAACCATCGCATCCAGGTGCTCGCCCGCACGGTCGCCCTCAATGGCAGCAACGACGCCACGAAGGCGTCGAAGAAGTTCGAGACGTTCGGCCTCGCCGACCAGACGCCGACGACGAACGTCACCGGGCCCGCCGGCAGCGTGATCCCGACCACCACGTTCACGGTCACCGGCACGGCCAACGACGACGTCGGCGTCAACGCGATCACGTTCACGCTGCGCGACGCGAACAACCGCTACCTCCAGGACGACGGCACCGCCGACATCGGGTTCAACTCGTTCCGTGGCACCCCCGACGTGATCGGCGCCACGGCGGCCACCTGGTCGTACGAGTTCACCGTCCCGTACGAGGGCGAGTGGACGCTGCAGGCCACTGCGGTCGACACCGCCGGCCAGTCGGACCTGCGCAGCGCCGATCGCATCTGGATCGTCAGCGCCACCGCGATCGCACCGTCGGTCGCCATCACCACCCCGGTCGTGATGACGCCGCCGACGGCGAACCCGCCGCTCACGCTGGCTCCCGGTGCGCCACTCACGTTCACGGGCTCGGCCACCGACGACCAGGGCCTCAACTACGTCGAGGTCTCGCTCCGCAACACCACCACCCGGGAGAACCTCGGTGCGGACGGGTCGTGGGGCACGAGCGTGATCGCCGGCTTCTACCGGATCTCACCTGCGGGCAGCCTGCCGGGGTCCAGCTACAACTGGACCTTCACGACTCCGGCGCCACTCGTGCCCGGAACGTACTCGTTCGTCGTCCGCGCCGCCGACGACCTCGGCCTCACGACGGCGAACACCGACCAGGGCCGGCTCACGATCAACGTGCAGGTGCCCGGCGACAACTTCCCGGACACCGCGATCGCACCGGCGGGCACGCAGCCCAACGCCGCTGCGCTCCACCTCGATCTGGCCGGCACCGCCACCGATGACTTCGGTGTCGCCGCTGTGCGCGTCTCGGTTCGGGACAACGAGAGCGGCCGGTACGTCCAGCCGAACGGCACCTTGTCCGCTGCGTTCGCGCTGCTCGACACTGTCCTGGCGGCGCCCAACGCGACGAGCACGGGGTGGTCGTTGTCGCTCAACCTGCCGAGCACTGGCGACTACTCCGTCACGGCGTTCGCTTTCGACACCTCGAACCAGCAGGATCCCTCGACGACCGGTGCGACCTCTCGCTACCCCGTCTACCCGGGTGACCTGCCGCCGACGGTGACAGACGCGTTGCTCGCCCCGACGGAGGGCAGCGTCTTCACCGACGCACGCATCTTCGTCAGCGGCCGCTTCGAGGACGACCAGCAGATGGCACAGGGCCAGGTGGCGATTCGCAACTCGGCGGGTCAGTACATGAGCTCGACCGGCACGTTCACCAGCACGACGGAGAGCTACCGCACGGCGTTCCTGAACAGCCCCGGCTCGCCCGGCTCGAACTTCTCCTACACCACGCCGGCGATTCCGGCGGGCAGCTACACGGTGCTCGTCCGTGGCGTGGACCAGCACGGGTTCGTGACGCCGACGCCGAGCGTCCGCAACGTCACGGTCGCCCCGCCGGCATCGAACCCGCCGGTGGCCCACTTCACGGTCAGCTGCAACCAGAACGTGTGCAGCTTCGACGGCCGCTCGTCCACCGACGAGAACGCCCCGACGCTGACCTACGCCTGGACGTTCGGCACCAAC
>Ga0207675_100007540_pt1 | contig 10280 bp, 9 predicted proteins | sample KBSSwiS42_FD_184305 | JGI IMG/M metagenome (GOLD analysis project Ga0207675, IMG submission 184305) | Switchgrass rhizosphere microbial communities from Kellogg Biological Station, Michigan, USA - KBS Switchgrass S4-2 (SPAdes) (version 2) | ecosystem: Host-associated > Plants > Roots >...
GGCTCCTCCTGCCCGGTCGTCGTGCTGCCCGATGCCGACATCGAACTGGCCGCCAGCGCGGTCGCGGCCGGCGGGTACGTCAACGCGGGCCAGGTCTGCATCTCGGTGCAGCGGGTCATCACCCACCCGGCCGTCGCCGCGGACTTCCTCGACGCGCTGGTGCCCAAGGTGGAGGCGATCAGGACCGGTGACCCCGGATCCCCGGACACGACCATGGGCACGCTGATCACCACGGATGAAGCCGAACGGGTCGAGGAAACCATCCGCCGCGCCGTAGACGAGGGAGCCAAGCTGCTGACGGGCGGCGGGCGCGACGGCGCCATCGTCGCCCCGGCCGTGGTCGCGGGGGTAGATCCCCGGTCGTCCTTCAGCCAGGACGAGCTGTTCGGTCCGGCCGTGGCGGTCAGCTCGGCGGAGGACTTCCAAAGCGCGATCGCGCAGGCCAACGGCACGCCCTACGGGCTCGGCGCGGGCATTTTCACCTCCGATGTGTCAGGCGCGGTCCGGGCCATCAGGGAGATCGACGCCGGCAACGTGCACGTCAACTGGACCCCGCTGTGGCGGGCCGACCTCATGCCCTACGGCGGGCTGAAGGCGAGCGGCATCGGCAAGGAAGGCCCCCGCTCGGCGGTGGCCGAGATGACCGACGTCAAGACCGTGATCCTGCACGGCAGGCCCTGGTGAAGAAGGAAGGACCGACGATGACCTCCCAGACCGTTCGGCTGACGGTAGCCCAAGCCGTCGTGACGTACCTGTCCCGGCAGTACTCGGTCGCCGACGGCCAGCGCCGCCGGCTGGTCCCCGCCACCCTGGGCATCTTCGGCCATGGCAACGTGGCCGGGCTCGGCCAGGCCCTGGACCAGCTCAGCGACGCCATGCCGTTCATCCAGGGCCGCAACGAGCAGGCCCTGGTGCACGCGGCCACGGCGTTCGCCAAGCACAGCCGGCGGCGCGCCACCCTAGCCGTGACCTCCTCGATCGGCCCGGGCGCGCTGAACATGGTCACCGGGGCGGCGCTGGCCACCGTCAACCGGCTGCCGGTGCTGCTGCTGCCCGGTGACACGTACGCGACCAGGCACCAGGGCCCCGTGCTGCAGCAGTTGCAGCACCCGCTCGAGGCGGACGTGACCGTCAACGACGCGTTCCGGCCGGTCTGCCGCTTCTTCGACCGCATCACCCGGCCGGAGCAGCTGCTCACCGCGCTGCCCGCGGCCATGCGGGTACTCACCGACCCGGTGGACGCCGGCGCCGTGGTGCTCTCGCTGCCGCAGGACATCCAGGCGCACGCCTACGACTATCCGGCCGGATTTTTTACCGAACGGGCCTGGGTTATCCGCCGCCCGCAGCCCGACGCTGGCGAGGTCGACGCCGTGCTCGCGATGCTGGCCGCCGCGGAACGGCCGCTCGTCATCGCGGGCGGCGGGGTCATCTACTCCGACGCCACCGCCGAGCTCGAGCGTCTGGCCGGGACGGCCGGCCTTCCGGTGCTGGAGACCTTCGCCGGCAAAGGCGCAGTGCAGCAGCGGGCCTGGTGGCAGATCGGCGGCATCGGCCTGGAGGGCACCCCCGCGGCCAATGCCCTGGCCCGCGAGGCCGACCTGGTGCTGACGGTCGGGGCCAGGCTGACCGACTTCGCCACCGCCTCGCACTCGCTGTTCGCCAACCCGGCGGTGCGGTTCGCGAGCATCAACGTCAACCCGCGCGACGCCGACCGGCTCGGCGCCACCGGCATCATCGCCGACGCCAGGCAGGCGCTGGCCGCGCTGGCCGACGGCGCGGCCAGCGCGGGCATCCGCGCGCCCGCGGCCTGGCGGGCCCGCGCCGAGCAGCTGACCGGGGAGTGGGCCGCGGCCCGGACCGCCGCATTGGACCCGGACCAGCCGTTCGACCCGGCGCAGGCCGGTCCGGACGTCGTCACCACCACCGATGCCGTCCTCACCCAGGGCCAGCTCATCGGGGTCCTGCAGGAGCAGGCGCGGCCCGGCGACGTGGTGATCGCCGCCGCCGGAGGCCCGCCCGGCGACCTGCTCAAGGTCTGGGACGCGACCGGCGGCCGCCACTGCCACCTGGAGTTCGGCTTCTCCTGCATGGGCTACGAGATCCCGGCCGCGCTCGGGGTCAGGCTGGCCGACGCCGAGCCGGACACGCGGGTCGTCTCGTTCCTCGGCGACGGGACCTTCCTGCTGGCGCCGACAGAACTGGTCACTGCCGCTCAGGAGGGCCTCGCGGTCACGCTCGTCGTCCCGGATAACCGCGGCTACCAGGTCATCCACCGGCTGCAGATGCTGCGCAGCGGGCGCGAGTTCGGCAACGAGTTCCGCTACCGGGCCGCCCCGCTGGAGCTGGCCGCGGGAGACGCGTCAAAGGCGCCTCGGCTGGAGGGGGACTACCTCGACCTCGACCTGGTGCAGGTCGCGGCCGGGCTCGGCGCCCGCGCCTGCCGCGCCACCACCGCGACCGAGCTGCGGGACGCCCTGTCCGCTACCCGCGACCACCCCGGCCCGGTCGTGATCGTGGTGCCCGTCATCCCGCACGCCGACCTGCCGGGCGCCGGGGTCTGGTGGGACGTGGCCCCGGCCGAGGTGTCCACCCTGGGCGTCACGGCCGGCCTGCGCGCCGAGTACGACAGCGACATCAAGGAGCAGAGGTGGTTCGGATGAGCGCCCCGTTGAGTCCGCTCAATCATGGTGCGCTGGCCGCGGCGGTGCGGTCCGGCACGCCCACGCTCGGCACCTTCATCGGCTCCGCGTCGCCGATCGCGGCCGAGGTCTGCGCTGCGGCCGGCGTGGACTGGGTGCTGCTCGACCTCGAGCACGGGGCCGGCGGGGAGGAGCAGGTCCGCGACGTCGTGCCCGCCGCCGGGAGCTACGGCGTCCCCACCGTGGTCCGGGTGGAGTCCGGTGCCCGCATCCGGATGGGGCGGGTGCTGGACAGCGGCGCCGCGGGCATCATGCTGCCCCGGATGAACACCGCGGACGAGGTGTCCGAAGCGGTCCGGCACCTGCGCTACCCGCCCGCCGGAGACCGGGGCGTGGCCACCTACAACCGGGCCTGCCGGTTCGGCCTCGACCCGGGCGCCCTCGACCGGGCCAACTCCGAGGTCCTCGGCGTGATCCAGATCGAGTCGGCGGCCGCGGTCGGCAACGCCGAGGCGATCGCCGCGCTGGACGGCGTCGACGTGCTATTCGTCGGCCCCCGCGACCTCAGCCACGACCTCGGCGTTCCCGGCGATCTCACCGCGCCGGCCTTTATCGAGGCCATCGAGCACGTGCTGGCGGCCGGCCGGCGCCACGGCAAGGCCTGCGGCCTGCTCGTGGCCGACGGCGCGGCCGCCGCCCGGCGGCTGGAGCAAGGCTGGTCGTTCGTTGGCATCGGCTCGGATTCCACCCTGCTGGCCGCCGCCGTAACCGCCGAGTTCGGCCAGGCCCGCACCGCCATCAAACCCGAGCCCGAGTAGATAGGTACCCCGCCATGAACACCACCGACGACGGATACACAAGGCCCGGTGTCGGCCTGATCAGCGTGGGCTGGATGGGCAAACTGCACACCCGCGCCTACCAGGCGGTCCCGCAGGTCTACCCGGAACTGAAGATCCGGCCCAGGCTGGTGCACGCGGCCGACACCGCCGCCGAACGGGCCGATTACGCCCGCGATGTCCTCGGCTACGCCCGGGCCACCACCGACTACCGCGACGTGCTCGCCGATCCCGACGTCGACGTGGTGTCCATCTGCGCGCCGAACATGCTGCACCGCGAGATCGGCGTCGCGGCCGCCCGGGCGGGCAAGCCGTTCTGGATCGAGAAGCCGGTCGGCCGGGACGCCGGCGAGACCGCCGAGGTCGCGGCCGCCGCGCGGGCAGTCGGCGTCACCACCTCGATCGGCTACAACTACCGGCACGTCCCCGCGGTGGAACGGGTCCGCGAGCTGATCGGGGCCGGCCGGCTGGGCCGCATCACCAACGTGCGCGCGGTGTTCTTCAACAGCTACGCGTCCGAACCCAACGGCGCCCTGTCCTGGCGGTTCCGCCGCGAGGAGGCCGGCACCGGCGCGCTCGGCGACCTGCTCAGCCACGTCGTGGACCTGATGCAGTACGTCGTGTCGCCGATCACCGAGGTCAGCTCGCTGCTGTCCACCGTGTACGCGCAGCGGCCCATCCTGCCGATGGGTTCGGGCACGCACTTCGCGGTGATCGAGAACGGCGAGATGGGCGAGGTCGAGAACGACGACTACGTCGCGGCGCTGGTCCGGTTCGCGGGCGGTTCCGGCACTCACGCGGCCGGCGCGGTCGGCACCCTGGAGGCGTCCCGGGTCAGCGTCGGCCCGCAGTGCTCGCTCGGCTTCGAGATCTACGGCACCGAGGGCTCCGCCATCTGGAACTTCGAGCAGATGAACGAGCTACGCCTCTGCCTGGGCCGGGGCGGTCCCGCCAATACCGACCACGGCTACACCACCATCCTCGGCAACGCGTCGCTGGGCGATTACGGACAGTTCCAGCCCGGGCCGGGACACAGCATGAGCTACGACGACCTCAAGGTCATCGAGGCCAGGAAGTTCCTGGTCGCGGTCGGCGGCGGCGAGCAGCGCAACTCGACCATCGCCGAGGCGCTCGCGGACGCCGAGGTCATCGCCGCGACGGCGGCCTCGGCCCGGGACGGCGCCTGGCACAAGGTGGCGCCGGTCCCCGGCGCCACGTTCGGGCACGCCTGATGCCCAGCCATGAGCGGGTCGGCGACCTGCCGGTCGTGGTGGCGCTGGGCTCCGTCGACCCGGGCCTGGTGTCCGGCGTGCTCGACGGGCACTGCCGGTTCGTCGCCACGCCCGGCGATGCCGAACTCGCCGTCGCCGAGGGCGCGATCGCCCGGGCCGATGCCCGGGTCGACCGGGTGCTGCTGGGCCGGGCGCCCGCGCTCCGGGTCATCGCCAGGACCGGGGTCGGCACCGACCTGATCGACGTGCCGGCCGCGACGGCCCGTGGTGTCGCCGTGGTGGTCACCCCGGGGGCCGGCGCCGCCGCGGTCGCCGAAGGCGCGATCGGCATGGCCCTGCACCTGGTCAAGCGGTTCGGCCCGCTCACCACGCTGGTCCGTGAGGGGCGCTGGGCTGAGCGAGCCGACGTCAGCGTCGGCGATCTCGACGGCGCCACCCTGGGCGTGATCGGCTTTGGCCGGATCGGCCGCCGGACCGCGGCGCTGGCCTCGGCCTTCGGAATGCGGGTCCTGGCCTACGATCCGGTCAGCGAGCCGCCCGCCGACCTGACCAGCGTGGAGCACTGCGCCAGCCTCGGCGACCTTGCGGCGCGCAGCGACGTCATCACCTTGCATCTTCCGCTGAACGAGCAGACCAGGCACCTGGTCGACGACGCTTTCCTGGCCCGGGTCAGGCCGGGCGCGGTCCTGGTCAACTGCGGCCGCGGCGGGCTCGTCGACATCGATGCCGTGTGGCGGGCGCTGACGGACGGACGGCTGTCAGGTGTCGGCCTGGACGTGTTCGACCCCGAGCCGCCCGGACGCCACCCGCTGTACGGCCACCCCGATGTCGTCCTCACCCCGCACCTGATGGGGCTGAGCCGGCGGGCCACCGCGGCGACCTTCACCACCGCCGCCCGCGGCGTCCTCGACGTGCTCTGCGGCCGCGAGCCGCAGGCCGTGGCCGATCCCGCCTGGCGTACCCACTCCCTGCCTGAGGGGATCACGCATGACCACCCGCGAGGAGCAAGCGGATGACGTTCGATGCCGCGCCAGGCTACCTGTCGGCCGATGACTGCCGTCTGGCCGACCTCATCGACCTGGTGAGCCGGAAGACGGATCTGGCCGATTACCCGCACGCCAGTACGGTCGAGCAGAACGTGCTCATCTACGACGGGGCGCGGCTGCGGAAGCAGCTTTCCCGCCCGGCGTGCCGACCGCAGGTTGAAACCGAACTGGCCCGCGCCCTGCTCGACGGCCCCGGCATCGTAGTACTGGCGGGCGCATTCGATGATCCGTGGGTCATCGACCGGGCCACGTGGCAGTTCGAGGCGATCATTGCCGCCCAGCGGGCCGGCGGCGGAGCGGTCGGGGACCACTTCGCCGCCGCCGGGCAGAACGACCGGATCTGGAACGCGCTGGAGAAGCTGGCCCTGCGGGCGCCCGAGGTGTTCGCGGACTACTACGCGAACGACCTCATCGCGACCGTGTGCCGGGCCTGGCTGGGGCCCGGCTATCAGATGGCCTCGCAGGTCAACGTGGTCAATCCGGGTGGGGCTGCCCAGGATATGCACCGCGACTACCACCTGGGATTCGCCTCCGGCGAGCAGGCCGCCCGGTTCCCCGTGCACGTGCACCAGCTCTCTCCCGTGCTCACCTTGCAGGGCGCGGTGGCGCACACGGACATGCCCGCCGAGACCGGGCCGACCATGTACCTGCCGCACTCGCAGAAGTACCTGCCGGGCTACCTGGCCTGGCGCATGCCGGAGTTCGGTGAGTACTTCGAGGCCAACTACGTGCAACTGCCGTTGGACAAGGGAGACGCGGTGTTCTTCAACCCCGCCTTGTTCCATGCCGCCGGCGCCAACCGCACCGCTGACGTGAGCCGGATGGCCAACCTCCTGCAGGTGTCCTCGGCGTTCGCCCGGCCCATGGAAGCCGTCGACCGGGCCGCGATGTCGGCGGCCGTGTCCCCGGCCCTGCAGGGCATGATCGATGACGGAGCATCGCCGACGGCGATCGCCAACGTCATCGCGGCGTGCGCCGAAGGCTACCCGTTCCCCACCAACCTCGACCTGGACCAGCCCATCGACGGGCTCGCGCCGCGCACCCAGGCTGACATCCTCGGCCGCGCCGTGTCAGAGCAATGGTCACGGCAGCAGCTGGAGACCGAACTCGGCACGTGGAGCGCCCGCCGCCAGACCCGGAGGTACACCTACTCCACGAAGGAGATCCGCTGATGACCAGCTCCGTTGACAAGATCGCAGGCGCGCCCATCTCCTGGGGCGTATGCGAGGTGCCCGGGTGGGGCTACCAGCTCCCGCCCGCACGCGTCCTGACCGAGATGGCCCAGGTAGGCCTCGCCGCCACCGAGTTCGGCCCGGACGGTTTCCTGCCCGCCGACCCGGCGGTCATGGCGGAGTTCCTGGCCACCCGCCACCTGACCGCGGTCGGCGGCTTCACCCCCGTGGTCCTGCATGAGGCCGGCCACGACCCCGCACCGGAGATCGAGCGTCTGCTCGACGGCTACGACGCCGCCGGCGCCGAGGTGCTCGTGCTGTCGGCCGCCACCGGCCGGGACGGCTACGACACGCGGCCCGTCCTGGACGAGGCGGACTGGACCACACTGCTCGCCAACCTCGACCGGCTCACCAGCCTGGCCGCCGCGCGCAGCGTCCGCGCCGTCCTGCACCCGCACGTCGGCACCATGATCGAGAGCGGCGACGAGGTCCAGCGGGTGCTCGAGGGCTCGGCCATCTCGCTCTGCCTGGACACCGGCCACCTGCTCATCGGCGGCACCGACCCGGCCGAGCTGACCAGGCAGGCGCCGGACCGGATCGCGCACACCCACTTCAAAGACGTCGATGACCAGATCGCGGCGCAGGTCAGGTCGGGTCGGCTGAGCTACACCGAAGGGGTTGGGCGGGGCATGTACCGGCCGCTAGGGCGCGGTGACGTCGATTTCGCCGCGATCATCAGCCATCTGCGCGACCGCGATTACGGCGGCTGGTACGTCCTGGAACAGGACACCATCTTGACCGAGGATCCCCGCGGCGAAGGCCCGGTCGCCGACGTCCGGCAGAGCGCCGACTACCTGCGCGGGTTGCTGACCGGGCATTAGCGGGTCTAGCCGCACCTCGCCGGCATCGGCTCGGGACGCTGTGACCTCATCCGCGCTGGGTGATGCTGCCCGGCCGCGGTCGGCCCATCCTGGGTAACTGTGAGCCGCCACGCGGACGCCGAACCGCCCTTGATGCCGGCGCAGCCCGAAACAATACAGGAACGCGGGTTCGGGCCGTTCGTCACCTTCGTCGTCCGCAAGCGGCCCGACGGCGTGATCGCGCACTGGGAATCCCGCGCCCACCGCAAGCACCTGCATCCAGACGCGCGACGCGGCTCGACGTGGTGGGCGCCGCACGATCGCGACTGGTGGATAGGGGTGCTCTTCGCCGTCGGCTCGATCCTGTTCGCACTGGGCACGGTGCCCGCGTACGTGGACGCCGTGGGCGCGCGGCCCGACGCGCTGACGTTCTTCATCGGCTCGCTGTTCTTCACCTCGGCCGGCTTCCTGCAGTACCGCGAGGCGGTTGATGCCGCGCCCCGGCGTCCCGGCGCCGACCGCCGTAAGGTCTTCGTGTTCCTGCCCCGCCAGATCGACTGGCAGGCGACCGCCGTGCAGCTCGTGGGGACCCTCGAGTTCAACGTCAGCACGTTCGCTGCCATCTTCGCCGCCGTGGGCACGGCGCAGGCGCGGCACCACGTCTGGCGCCCCGACGTCTTCGGATCGGTCTGCTTCCTGGTCGCCAGCGTCCTCGCCTGGTTCGAGGTGTGCCACGGCTGGACGGCCTGGCGGCCGAGATCGCTGGCCTGGTGGATCACCGGGGTGAACCTGGCCGGGTCGGTCGCGTTCGGGTTTTCCGCCGTGGCCAGCTACGTCATCCCGGGGACGACCGAGCTGCTCAGCGTCCCGGTGACCAACCTCGGCACCTTTATCGGCGCGGTGTGCTTCCTGGCCGGCGCGGTGCTCCTGCTGTTCGAGCGGACCGAGGAGCTACCCGCCGTGACGGCGGCTCCGCCGCGGCTGTCCGGCCCGGCCGAGCCCGCCCGGCCGTTACAGGTCGCGTGACCAGTTCTGGCTGGTCAGGTCCTTCCCGAAGCTGTGATGTCGGCTCTCGTCGTCCAGGGTGAATCCGACCCGCTGGTAGATGCGCCTGGCGTCGGCCAGCACGTCGTTGGTCCACAAGGTGATGCGGGAGTACCCGGCCCGGCGTGCGAACCGCAGCACCTCGTCGACCAGCCGGCCGCCGATGCCCAGGCCCCTGGCCCACGGTTCCACCAGCAGCAGTCGCAGCCGCGCGGTGGTGGCGTCCTCGCGCACGCAGAACACGCAGCCGGCCGGCACGCCGTCCACCTCGGCGATCCAGGCCGCCTCGGCCTCCGGGTCCCGTTTCTCCACGTAGTCCGCGACGATCCTGGCCACTAGGGCCTCGTACGAGGCGTCCCAGCCGAACTCCTCGGCGTACAGCACCCCGTTCCGCTGCACCACCCAGCCCATGTCGCCAGGGCGCGGTTCCCGGAGCAGGTAGCCGCGCGGCTGCGGCGACCCGGTGAGGGTCTCGGTGACCACGCGCATCGCGTCGAGCAGCCGGCGCCGGTCGTCATCGCACAAGGCCTCCAGCATGTCGCGGACCTGATCGGCCGACCGGGCGTCGAGGCCCGCGACGACCTCGCGGCCGCTGCCGGTCAGCTGGATGACCTGCCTGCGTCCGTCCGCGGCCGAACGCTGCCGGGCGATCACGCCGTCTGATTCGAACCTGGCCAGGATCCGGCTCAGGTAACCCGGGTCGATGTCTACCGTCCGGCGCAGGTCCGTAACCTCGCTGGTTTCCCGCTGCGCCAGCTCGAAGAGCAGCCGCGCCTCGGTGAGCGAGTACGGCGTGTCCAGGTACTTGCCCCGCAGCAGCCCGAGCGCGTTCGTGTAGAAGCGGTTGAACCCGCGCACCGCGGCCACCGCGCCGCCGTCTGCCGCCGGCCCGGCGGCGGCCTCGGCGTTGTCACCGGCTAGCTTGTTCGTCCTCACCCACTCCTCGACAGTCAGTTCACTCATCGCGTCCCCAGATGATCAATTGCCTAAAGCAACTATATACCTGCCTTAGGCAACTACACCGGCCCAACTCGGCCGTAACGAACCCGTAGCGCTCGGTCCCTAGCCTGGCAAATGGGGAGAGATCGATACGGGGAGGATTGCGATGATCAGGCAATCAGCGAGCAAGGAACCGACGCAGTCCGCGGCTTACCCGACCCTCAACGGGGTCATCTGGGTTATCTATGTGGCGCTGGTGCTCTTGGTGCCCCAGGTGTTCGCGTTCGCGGACCCGCTTATGGTGACGGCATCCGTGCTGATCGCCGCGCTGGTGCTGCATCCGCTGCGGCGCCGCGCATCACGCGCGGCCATGCGGCGCTTCAACCACTGCTAGCCAGCCGCGCTCGCGCGGCGATAATCAGACGGCGAGCGCACGGCCCATCACGCGACTCGTCGGCCACATGCGCATCCCGCTGGCGGTGCCGCTCGTGATTGGGTGTCACTACACCCCT
>Ga0207675_100007542_pt1 | contig 10278 bp, 7 predicted proteins | sample KBSSwiS42_FD_184305 | JGI IMG/M metagenome (GOLD analysis project Ga0207675, IMG submission 184305) | Switchgrass rhizosphere microbial communities from Kellogg Biological Station, Michigan, USA - KBS Switchgrass S4-2 (SPAdes) (version 2) | ecosystem: Host-associated > Plants > Roots >...
CGATCCCGCGGGCAAGGTTCCGCTGCCCAACGTCGACGTGTTCGTGCCGAACGCGGCGCTCGCCGATTACACCGACGGTCCGGCGTGCGACACCTGCGCCATGTCGCTGACGGGAGCGCCGGTCGTCAAGGCGAAGACCGACACGATGGGGAACTTCACGCTGGGCGACGCGACCGCCGATGTACCGGTCGGCAGCGGCATCCCGCTGGTCATCCAGGTCGGCCGCTGGCGGCGGCAGGTGACGGTCGACGTACCGGCGTGCGCGGACACCGCGGTCGTCGCGGACATGACCCACTTGCCGCGCAACCAGAGCGAGGGCCACCTGCCGCGGATCGCGCTGACGACCGGCGGCGCCGACGCGCTGGAATGCCTGCTGCGCAAGATCGGCATCTCCGATTCGGAATTCACGCCCGAATCCGGAAGCGGGCGCGTGAACTTCTTCGCGGGCGAGAAGGGCACGAACAAGTTCAACACGGCGCTCGGGGGCGCTTCGTTCACGTCCGTCGCGCCCTGGTGGGACGACGTCAACAACCTGCGCAAGTACGACATGATCCTGCACTCGTGCGAGGGGACGGAGAACCCCACCAACAAGAGCATGGCGGCGCGCACGGCGCTGCAGCAGTACGCGGACGCGGGCGGGCGCGTGTTCGCGTCGCACTGGCACAACTACTGGTTCGAGCACGGACCGGCGCCGTGGCCGACCGTCGCGCACTTCAATCATCAGGACGATCTGGCGATCCCGTTCACCGCGACCATCGACACCAGCTTCGATCGCGGGCGGGATCTGGCGACCTGGCTGGTGAACGTGGGCGGATCGACGACGTTCGGCCAGCTGGTGATTCGCGGCGCGCAGCACACCATCGACACAATCGGCAGCGGCCGGCAGTGGATCTACAGCACCAGCCCACAGTCGGTGCAGTACCTGGACGCGACGACGCCCTTCCAGGGCGCCGCCTGCGGGCGCGTCGTGTTGAGCGACATCCACGTGTCGCAGGGCGGCTCGTCGTCGACCGAGGACGATTCCGATCCCAGCCTGGCGTATCCCGACGGCTGCCGCACGATGGATCTGTCGCCGCAGGAGAAGGCGCTGGAGTTCATGCTCTTCGATCTGTCGTCCTGCGTGGAGATCATCGGCTAGGTCATCAGCGCGAGCGTGATCGCGCCAGCGGCGACGGCCGCTAGCCGATACGCTTCGGCGCGGCGGGCCCAGGGGCGGTGGTCCCAGAACGCGGCGACGGTCACCAGCGTCGTCAGCACGAAGACGATGAGCGCGGCGCGGACGGCGCCCGTGGTCGCAGCGCTGGGCCACAGCAGCGCGAGCGACGCCGCGAGCGCGAGGGCGAGTTGGATCAAGGAATAGAGCGCGACGCCGCGAGGCAGCCCCTCGCCGTATCCGGGCGTGCGCGCATCGGGCGCGTCCCACGGCGCCCGCCATTCCGGCGGGCGAAGCCAGACCTGCGCGGCGTCGCGCCAGGTGGGCGCGCGTCGGGCGCGGCGCGCGAGCTGGGCGTACGGATGCAGGTTCGCCCAGAACGGGCTCCAGCTGCGGATGCCGGCGGTGACGCCGTAGTCGGGTTCGCGCGTGTAGGGGACGAAGCTGCCGAACAGCTTGTCCCAGAAGATGAAGAAGCCGCCGTAGTTCTTGTCGAGGAAGTCGGCGTCCCGTCCGTGGTGAACGCGATGCAGAACCGGCGTGGCCAGCACGTGCTCCAGCGGGCCCAGCGCCGGGATGAACCGCGTGTGAACGAAGAATTGATACACCTGATAGATGCCGTGCACGGTCACGAACACCGCAACCGGGATGCCGGCGATCGCCAGCGGCACATAGAAGAGATAGCTGACCCAGGTGGCGATCGCGCCCTGCCGCAGCGACACCGCGAACGTGTAGTCCTCGCTCTGGTGGTGGACGGCGTGCGCGGCCCACAGCACGTTCACGCGGTGCGAGGCGCGGTGAAACAGGTAGTAGGCGAGGTCGTGCAGCAGCACGGCCGCGATCCAGGTGACGGCCGATCGCGCGCCCAGGCCGAACAGCGCCACGTGCTGGTTCACGAACGCGTAGACGGCGAGGAAGCCCGCGCCGACCGCGAGATTCACGACCTGGTCCAGCGTGCCGCAGCCGAGGCCGCTGACCAGGTCGCCCAGCTTGTAGCGCTCGCCCATGCGCCGGTGGGCGGCCGCCGCCTCGAGGGCCGCGAGCACGAGAAACACCGGAATCGCGACGACGAGCGGATTCATCGCGTCGTCAGCCGGCGCGCGCCTTTGCGAGCGTCCGGTCGATGCGCTTGAGGCAGGTCTCCTTGCCCAGCACCGCCAGCGTGTCGAACAGGCCCGGGCCGACGGGGACGCCGGTGACCGCGATGCGCACGGCGTGGACGATGTCGCCCAGGCCGAGGCCTTTAGCCGCCATCAGATCCTGGGTGCCTTTCTCCAGCGACGCCGCGTCGAACGCGGACTGGTCGGCGAGCCAGCCGCGGTAATCGGCCAGGCGGTCGGCGGCGCCGGGCGCGAGCACGCGCTTCGCGAACGCCTTGTCGTCGAACACCAGCTCGTCGCCCAAGGTAAAGAAAAACGACGCCTGCAGCAGGATGTCGCCGAACACCTTGATGCGATCGCCCAGGATCTCGACGATGCGCCCGACGTACGCGCGCGTGTCGTCGCCGACGGGCGCCGTCACCCAGCCCGCGCGTTCCAGGTAGGGCAGCATGCCCGCCACCTTCTCGGGCATCGGCAGGTCGCGCATGTACTGCGCCTGGAAGGCGAGCAGCTTGGTCGGATCGAAGCTGGCCGGGCCCGGGTTCACGCGCTCGAGCGAGAAGCTCTCGATCATCTGCGCGCGCGTCATGAACTCGGTCTTGTCGTCCAGCGACCAGCCGAGCAGCACCAGGTAATTCACGATCGCGTCGGGCAGGTAACCGACCTGCTCGTAGAAGTCGACGACCACGGGGTTGAACGTCTCGGGCGCGATCGGCAGCTTCATCGCCGCTGCGATCGCGGTCCCGTGCTGGTGGACCTTCGCAAAGTCGGCGTGCTTCAGATAGGCGTCCAGCTTGCGCTTCGACAGCTTGCGCTTCGATCCCGGCTCGGCGACGTAGGGCAGGTGGGCGTAGGCGGGCAGGGGATAGCCCAGCGACTCGGCGATGAAGATCTGCCGGGGCGTGTTCGACAGGTGCTCCTCGGCGCGGATCACGTGCGTGATACCGAAGTCCTGGTCGTCGACGACGTTCGCCAGGTGATAGATGAACGAACCGTCCGTGCGCTGGATGACGTGGTCGGCCTCCTCGGCCCACGCGAACTCGACCGCGCCGCGCACCAGGTCCTTGATGACCAGTCGGCCCTCGCGCGGCATCTTCAGGCGCACGACGTGTTTGCGGCCCTCGGCCTCGAAGCGCGCCCGGTCGGCGGCGGTCGTCGCCGCCCACGTCCGGCTGTACTGGAACTGGCGCTTCTCGGCTTCGGCCGCCTTGCGCTCGGCGTCCATCTCTTCTGGCTTCGCGTAGTCGTGGTAGGCGTGGCCGCGGCGAAGCAGCTCGTCGACGGCCGCCTGGTAGCGCGCGCTGCGCTGCGACTGGAAGTACGGCGCGAACGGGCCGCCGATCTCGGGTCCCTCGTCCCAGCCCAGTCCCAGCCAGTGGAACCCGTGAAGGATCGGCGCCAGCGCCGCCTCGACGTTGCGCTGCTGATCGGTGTCGTCGATGCGCAGCACGTACTTGCCGCCGTGGCGGCGCGAAAACAGCCAGTTGAAGAGGGCGGTCCGCACGCCGCCGATGTGCAGGAAGCCCGTCGGGCTGGGTGCGAACCGCGTACGCGGCGAGGTCACGAGATCTTCGTTCCCGGCTCGGGCGCGGTGCCGGCCTCGTCGAAAGTGACGACGCGCAGGCCCGCCGCGAAGATCATCCCCTCGGACAGGCCGAACTTCATCTGGCGCGGTTTCAGGTTGGCGATCACCATGACCTTGCGGCCCACCAGCACCGCCGGATCGGGATACTCCGTGCGCAGACCGGTGAAGATCTGACGGAGGCGGCCTTCACCGAGATCCACCATCAGCTTCAGCAGCTTGTCCGCGCCAGGCACCAGCTCGGCGGACTTCACCAGGCCGACGCGCAGGTCGATCTTGGCGAGGTCGTCGATGGTGACTTCGGCGGGCGGCGCCGCGGGCTCGGCCTTCGGCCTGGCCTCCTTCGGCGGCTTTGCCGGTTTGTTCGCCGGCGCCGCGGGCTTCTTGCCGCCTTTCGCCTCGATCTTCGCCCAGCCGTCCTTGAGGCCGACGGTGCGGTTCCAGACGGGCGCGCCCGGCTTGCTGTCGGGATCCAGGCAGAAATAGCCGACGCGCTCGAACTGCACGCGCGTGCCGGGCTTCGCAACGGACGCCAGGTACGGCTCGGTGACCGCGCCCGTCACGCGGACGACCGACTCCGGGTTCAGCTCGTCGATGAAGCTCTTCGCCTCGTCGGCTCCCGGGTTCTCGACGGAGAACAGGCGGTCATACAGGCGGACCTCGGCCGGGACCGCGTGCGTCGCGGAGACCCAATGCAGCGTCCCGCGCACGGTCCGCCCGTCGGGCGCGCTGCCGCCCCACGATCCCGGGTCCCAGGTGGCGTGCAGCTCGGTGACCTCGCCGTTCGCGTTCTTGATGACCTCCGTGCAGCGAACCAGGCAGGCGTAGCGCAGGCGCACCTCGCGTCCCGGCGCCAGCCGGAACCAGTCCTTGGGCGGATCTTCGCGAAAGTCGTCGCGGTCGATGTAGACGACGCGCGAGAACGGGAGCTTGCGCGTGCCCTGGGCCGCGTCCTCCGGGTGCAGCGGCGCCTCCAGCTCGCGCACCTCGCCCTCCGGGAAGTTGGTGATGATCAGCTTCAGCGGCCGCAGCACCGCCATCACGCGCGGGCTCCGCCGGTTCAGATCCTCACGCAGGCCGTGTTCGAGCAGGCCGACGTCGATGATGCTGTCGGTCTTGGCGACGCCGATCCGCTCGGCGAAGGCGCGGATCGCCTCCGGCGTGTAACCGCGCCGGCGCAGTCCGGCCAGCGTGGGCATGCGCGGATCGTCCCACCCCGACACGACCTTCTTCTGCACCAGCTCGGCGAGCTTGCGCTTCGACATCACCGTGTAGGTCAGGTTCAGGCGCGCGAACTCGATCTGGCGCGACGGGAACATCTCGGTCTCGCGGATGCACCAGTCGTAGAGCGGCCGGTGCGACTCGAACTCCAGCGTGCAGATCGAGTGCGTGATCTCCTCGATCGCGTCCGACAGCGGATGCGCGTAGTCGTACATCGGGTAGATGCACCACTTGTTGCCCGTGCGGTGGTGGGGCGCGTACCGGATCCGGTACAGCACCGGATCGCGCATGTTCATGTTCTGCGTCTCGAGATCGATCTTTCCGCGCAGTACGTGCGCGCCCTCGGGGAATTCGCCCGCGCGCATGCGCTTGAACAGGTCCAGGCTCTCCGCGATGGGGCGATCCCGGTACGGGCTGGGCTTTCCCTTCTTGTAGAAGTCGCCGCGGTACTCGCGGATCTGCTCCTCGGACAGGCTGTCGACGTACGCGCAGTTCTTCTCGATCAGCTTGATCGCCAGCTGGTACAGCTTCTCGAAGTAATCCGAGGCGTAGAACATGCTGGACCACTGGAAGCCGAGCCAGCGGATGTCCTCCTGGATCGCCTCGACGTACTCGACGTCCTCCGTGGTCGGGTTCGTGTCGTCGAAGCGCAGGTTGCACGTGCCGCCGAACTCCTGCGCCAGGCCGAAGTCGACGCAGATCGCTTTGGCGTGGCCGATGTGAAGGTAGCCGTTCGGCTCGGGCGGGAACCGTGTTGCGACGCGGCCGCCGTGCTTCTTGCTGGCCTTGTCCTCCAGCATGATGTCGCGGACGAAGTTACCGGCGCCGCCGTCGCTGTTTCCGCCGCTGTTACTGGTGCTTGCGCTCATCGATTCTCTCGGGCTGCCGAGCCTGCCTCGAACCACGCGGGTACACAAGTTCAGGCGCAGGCAGGGTCGACTTTCGAGCGTTTTACCGTCGGACGTGGCACTATCAGGACGTGGGCAAGCGATCCGACAGTCGCCCGGATGCCGACGAAGCCCAGCAGCCTCTTCCGTCGGGAGACGTCGCGTTCGTGTTCGGGAAGAACGCGGACGGCGTGCACATCCTCCGCCGCAGGAACGGGAACGCCCCGATCGAGGCGGGTCTGCTGCAGCCGCTGGTCGAGGGCAAGCCGATCTCGGGCGAGCTGATCTCGATGAAGCGCCGCGAGGACACGCCCTTTCTCTACGACGTGAAGTCCGAGCTGCCGCCGCCCGAGCGGACCGGCACCGGCCCGTCGCAGGTCGCCACCGATTCGTATCGCAAGGGGTGGGACGCGATCTGGGGCGGACGCAACAAGGCGTCGCGGCGCGATCTCAACTAGCCGGCCCTCACCCCGACCCTCTCCCGCAAAGCGGGAGAGGGAGAATTAGCCTGCGCGTTTTGGCGGCGCGGTCGGCGCGGGGGGCGGGGGATTCGCCAGCCAGGTGGCGAGCAGATCGACGGCGGTGTCGGGGGACAGGCGATCGAAGTTCGCGACCAGCCAGTCGATCGCTTCCTGGTGGCGCTTCGCGCGCAGCAAGGCCTTGTACCCCATCGGCCCCATCACCGGATCGCGCGGTTGTTTCAGCAGCTCGTCGGGCGATGACTCGGCGTAGACCAGGCCGCGCAGCTCCGCGGACGCATAGGAGTCGTGGCGGATGCTCTCGAACGCCTTCGTGCGCAGGTCCTTGCCCGCGTCGTCCTTGCGTTCGACCAGGCCGCGCGTGACCGCGAGGCGCAGCTCGCCGCCCGGACGCGCCATCATCTTGGCGAGCAGGTTCGCCGACTCCGGTGACTTCAGGCGTCCCAGCTCGGGCGCCATCGCGACCAGCGCGCGATCGTCGCGTTCCTTCAGGAACGGTTGCACGTAGGGCAGGGCGAGATCGCCGCAGGCGCGCACCAGGCCGCCCGCGGCCGCCGCGCGCACGTCGGGCGACGAGTCCTGCAACATTGGCTGCAGCCGGTAAAGCGCCGGGCGCCCGGCTCCGGGCTTGGCGAACGCCGTCGCGCCGGCCGCGCGGAGCGTCGCGTCCTTGTCCTCCATCGACTCGCGCAACAGCTTGGCCGGCACGCCGCCGGTGGTCGCGACCAGCGTGGCCAGCGCGAGCGCTCGCAGTCGCCCCGGCGTTCCGGTGTCCGCGATGTTCTCCGACAGCGCCTTCGCGCACACCGAATCCGGCGGCAAGCGAACGCCCGAGTCCCGCAGCAGGATCATGGCCTGCTCGCGTGCGTCGGGCTGACCCTCGCGCACCGCCTTCGCGCCACCGACCAGGCTGCACATGTCCTCGCCCGAGCCGCTGCTGGCGAACGCGCCGAGGGCGGGCGCGGCGATCGACGCGGACTCCCTGCGCGAGAGGGACGGCTTGATCCGCTGGAACGCCTTCGCCTGCATCCGCTTGTCGCCGTACCGCAGCAGCGCGGCCGCGGCGCGGGTGTCGGCCGACGGATCCGAGATTGGCCGATCCATCCACGCCAGGGCGAACGTCGAGACGGCGTTGCTGGAACCGGCGCGCGACTCGCGCGCGGCGCGAAGCAGCGCTTCCTTGATGCGACCCTGCACGAACAGCTGGGGCAGCGCTTCTGCCAGCGGGGCCTCGATCCGGCGCACCGAGCCCTCGCCGCACAGGTGGTGGTCGCGCGCGAACACCCACCGGAAGTGCGCGACGCCGTCGTCGCCGAACAGCTCGGCGGGCGGCGGCGAATACCGGATGGCGTCGACCTTGACCGCCTCCAGCGCCGCTTTGTCGAAAGCATCGACGCCCGACTTCGCGGCGACCATGGCGTCCGACACGCTGCCGTCCCAGCGGACGCCGAACAGGATCTCGGCGCGCAGGCCCGGTCGGTTCAGCGGATCGGTGGCGGGCTGCTTGGCGGCGATGTCCGCGATGAAGCGGTTGGCGAAACGGAAATGGATGCGCGTGTGCAGGTTGCGCAGGTAGTCGCCTTCGGGACCCGGGATGGTGATCTGCGGTTCGCCGGGGCTGGCGGGCGGGACGACGGGCGCGGGCGCAGGCGTGAGCGTGGAAGTCGGCGGCGGGGGCGTCGCGGGCGGCGGCGCCGCGGGCGGCGCGGGATCGGCGGCGTTCGCGGCGCCGGCGGGCAGCAACGCGGCCAGGGCGAATGCCAGAGATCGCGTGTGGAGCAGCGATCGCATGTGGAGGGTGGCGGCGATCCGGAACATGAGTCGGTCAGTGTAACGCCGTCGGCGGGCCGTGTGATAGCGTCAAGCACGTGGCGTAAAGGACCGTGTTCATGAGTTCGTCGCCGCTGCTCGAGCGCCTCGGTGCGCATCCGCCGGATGCGGTCGCGGTGGTGGATCCCGACGGAACGCGGACCAGCTACGGCGCGCTCGAACGGCGATCCGCGGCGGCGGCGAGCGCGCTCGCCGCGAACGGCCGCCAGAAAGGCGACACGGTCGTCTTCCTCGTCGAGCCAAGCGCGCTTTACGTCGAAACGTTGGTTGCAATCTGGCGGGCGGGCCGCGTCGCGGTCCCGCTGTCGCCTTTGCACGCAGCGCCCGAGCTGGCGCACGTCATCGAGGACGCGGCGCCGGCCGCGGTGGTGGCGAGCGCAGCGCTCGCGCCGCGCCTGGCCGGGCATTCCGTGCTGCTGGCGGAGGAGGCAGTGGCTCTTCCGGCGTCGGGCGGCCCGCGGCCGTTGCCGGACGCGGGCGCCGACGCGCTGATGCTCTACACGTCGGGGACGACGGGGCGGCCCAAGGGCGTGCGGCTGTCGCACGCGGCGCTGGCGGCGACGGTGACGTCGCTGGAGGAAGCCTGGCGCTGGCGCCGCGACGATCGCCTGCTGCACGTGCTGCCGCTGCACCACACGCACGGGCTGGTCGTCGCGTTGCTGGGCGCGCTGTGGGCCGGGGCGGAGACGCGGTTCATGCCGTTCGACGCGGGCGGCGTCTGGGCCGCCCTGGCGGACGCCAGCGTCTTCATGGCGGTGCCGACGGTCTACGCCAAGTTGATGCAGGCGCACGACGCCGCCGACGCGCCGACGCGCGCGCGCTGGGCGGCCGCGGCGCGCGGCCTGCGCCTGGCCACCAGCGGATCGGCGTCGTTGCCGGCGTCGCTGCTCGAGGCGTTCCGGGGCGCCACGGGCCAGACCATCCTGGAACGGTACGGGATGACCGAGATCGGCATGGCGCTGTCGAACCCGTACGACGGGCCGCGCGTTCCGGGCGCCGTCGGCCGCGAGCTGCCCGGCGTATCGATCGAAATCGTCGACGAAGCCGGCCGGCCCACCGCCGCGGGCGAGCCCGGCGAGCTGCGCGTCCGCACACCGCAGATGTTCCGGACGTACAACGGCGACGCCGCCGCCACCGCCGCCAGCTTCGACGAGCAGGGCCGCTTCCGCACCGGCGACACGGGCACCCGCGACGCGCACGGCGTCGTGCGCTTGCTCGGGCGCACGTCGATCGACATCATCAAGAGCGGCGGCTACAAGCTGTCGGCGCTGGAGATCGAGGCGGTGCTGCTGGAGCATCCCGAGGTCGCCGAGGTCGCCGTCACCGGCGTCGCCGACCCGACCTGGGGCGAGCGCGTGACGGCCTGGGTGGTGCCGCGGGCAGGGATGTCCCTGACGCTGGCCGACCTGCAAACGTTCGCCCGCGAGCGCCTCGCCCCCTACAAGCTGCCCCGCGCGCTGGAACTGCTGGACGAATTGCCGCGCAATGCTATGGGAAAAGTGCAAAAGCAGCGTTTGGGCACGGGTTAGGCGATGATGAGGGCCAGATGACGGCGGATTACGGGTATGTCACGGTCCACGTGACGAAGGACGCCGCGCAGGGCGAAGTGCTCGCAGAGCTGCTCCGGCAGGAAGGGATCGCCGCCCGCTTCCGCGGCCCCGCCACCACCCTGGTCGGCGTCGCCCAGCACATCATCGAGATGGCCGTCGAGGTGCCTGCCGAGTCCGAGGCCCACGCCCGCCAGTTCCTGAGTGACCTGGAAGCCACGACCGGCGCCGTCGGCGGCTCGTCCGAAGAGAAGTAGCGCGCGACCCGCCGGCCGGGCGCCGTCCGAACAGTAAACTGCGACATGGCCAGCGACGGATACACCACGATCGCGCGCACGATCGATCCCGCGCACGGCGAGCTGGTGGCGGAGATGCTGCGGCGCGAAGGGATCGCGGTTCGGTTTCACCGCGTCAGCAGCACGCTGATCGGGCTGCCCGAAATGATGGTCGAGATGACCGTGGACGTGCCGGTCGAGGCG
>Ga0207675_100007549_pt1 | contig 10274 bp, 4 predicted proteins | sample KBSSwiS42_FD_184305 | JGI IMG/M metagenome (GOLD analysis project Ga0207675, IMG submission 184305) | Switchgrass rhizosphere microbial communities from Kellogg Biological Station, Michigan, USA - KBS Switchgrass S4-2 (SPAdes) (version 2) | ecosystem: Host-associated > Plants > Roots >...
CGATAAGAAAGCAAAGCTCGAGAAATTAAAAACAGATAAAACAAAGATTGAAACTGAAATTCAAACGTTGCAGCAGGAAATCGTAAAGCAAGATCCTTCGGCCGGAGCGGTAGCACCAAAACTTGTAGCCGTCACTCCAGTAAGTTTCCAGCCATTTGAACATTATATCGATCTGCAGGGAAAGGTGGATGCGGATAATATTTCTAATATAACACCAAAGGGAACACCGGCACAGGTAAAAGCCTTGTATATAAAGAAAGGTGATCACGTAAGGAAAGGGCAATTGATAATGAAGCTTGATGATGTTGTATTGCTGGCGAGCCTTGAAGGATTAAAAACACAAAAAGCATATGCGGAAGATATTTACCGTCGTCAAAAAAATCTGTGGGATCAAGGTATCGGAACAGAAGTACAATTGAAAACAGCAGAGAACAATGTAAAATCATTGAATGACCAGATTAATACTTTGACACAAACCTGGCAGATGACAAATGTGAGAGCCGAGGTTGATGGATATGTTGAGCAGCTGAATTTACATGTTGGTGAAACTTTTACGGGCTTTGCAGGTAATCTACCCCAAATAATGATAGTCAATTCTTCTTCATTAAAAGTAGTGACGGATGTTCCGGAAAATTATATCAGTAAAATAAAAAAAGGCACACCGGTAAATATCAAACTGCCAGATGTGAATCTTGAATTCAACAGTAACATTTCACTGATCAATCAAACGATCGGGACAACAAGCCGATCGATCTCAACTGAAGCAAAGATCCCTCACAATGATAATGTCCACATCAACCAAATAGCACAGGTTCGTATTAAAGATTATGTGAATAGTAAAGCAATAGTAATTCCATTGACAACATTACAAACTGATGATAAAGGAAAATATGTATATGTGATCGCTACTGAAAATGGAAAGAAAGTAGCAAGAAGAAAACAAGTGTTGGTCGGTGACATTTATGGCGAACAGATAGAAGTTAAGTCTGGTTTAAATGAAGGTGACCAGTTGATCACTCAAGGTTACCAGAGCATATACGAAGGACAAGTTGTAACAACAGGAAGTTAATGTGAGTTATTACGATGAATAGAATTGTTGTCGTACAAGAGAGCGACGCAACAAAAAGCTAAATAGACAATCAAAAGCCGACGACCAAAAATATTTTTATGAGTCTTAAAGATAAAATAGTTGAGAAGTTCAAAGAGTTCAAACCAACCAGTTGGTTTATCGATCATAAAACGGTTACTTATGTAGCTACGCTGGTGATCACGGCAATTGGATTGAACACTTTTATGACAATGCCTAAGGAATCATATCCTGACATTGTTCTTCCCCAGATATATGTTTCTACTGTTTATGCAGGTACATCGCCAAAAGATATGGAAGAGTTGGTGACAAGACCGATCGAAAAACAGATCAAGAGCATAACAGGAGCAAGGATCAGAAATATAAAAAGTACATCGATCCAAGATTTCAGCAGCATACTGGTGGAGTTTGAAACAAATGTAAAAGTTGCCGAAGCAAAACAAAAAGTAAAGGATGCGGTTGATAAAGCAAAGACTGATCTGCCCGATGATCTGACTACAGAACCAAATGTTGTTGAGATCGCTTTCTCTGATTTTCCGATCATGTTTGTGAACGTAAGCGGTAATTATGATCCTGTTAAACTAAAACAATATGCAGAAGATCTGCAGGATAAGATAGAAGACCTTAGCGAAGTAAGTAAAGCAGAAATTGTTGGTGCACCGGAAAGAGAGATACAGATCAATGTAGATAAACTGAAAATGGAGTCTGCAGGTATAAGTTTCTCTGATATTGCCAATGCGATAGGAAGTGAGAATATGAATATGAGTGCAGGTAATATCAAAGTGGGGGAGATGCAGCCAACGATACAGGTAAAAGGACAGTACCAGAATGCATATGAAATGCAAAACCTTGTAATAAAAAGCATTTTTGGTGCGCCGGTTTATTTAAGAGACATCGCACAGGTGGTCGATACTGTTAAAGAAAAAGAAAGTTACTCACGTTTGGCTGGTAAGAATGTTGTTACGTTACAAATTGTTAAACGTTCAGGTGAAAATCTTATCAATACATCTGATAAAGTAAAAAAATTAGTTGAGGAAATGAAGGCAACTTCATTGCCTAAAGATCTTGATGTGGTGATTACAGGTGATCAGAGTGTGCAAACAAGAACTTCATTTAACGATCTTATCAATACGATCATTATCGGTTTTATACTTGTATTGTTAGTGCTTATGTTTTTTATGGGAGTAAACAATGCATTCTTTGTGGCGTTAAGTGTACCATTGAGTGTATTTGTCGCCTTCCTGTTCCTTCCTGTTGCTGATACGATCGTAGGCACACATGTGACGTTGAATTTTATTGTGCTGTTTGCTTTGTTATTCGGCTTGGGAATTATTGTGGATGATGCAATAGTTGTTATTGAAAATACACACAGGATATTCGGCAATGGAAAAGTGCCTGTGCAACGAGCCGCTAAGATGGCTGCAGGTGAAGTATTCGCTCCTGTACTTTCCGGAACCGTAACAACGCTGGCTCCATTCTTCCCGCTTTTATTCTGGCCGGGTATCATTGGTAAGTTCATGATCTATCTGCCAACGATCCTGATCTTTACGTTGACAGCTTCATTGATCGTTGCATTTTTGATCAACCCTGTTTTTGCCGTATCATTCATGAAACCGGAATATTATCCCGCTAAAGAACCAAAGAGAGCATTATTTAAAAAACCTGCATTCTGGTTTTTCATAGTGTTTGCTTTGTTATTGCATTTGATGCAGTTTCATGGTACTGCCAACTTCATTTTACTAATGATCTTTTTTGTGATCCTGAATCGTTTCGTATTGAGAGATATGATTCATCGTTTCCAGGAAAGATTTCTTCCTCGTTTGATGAATAGGTATGAAAGAGGACTGCGTTGGGCATTGAAAGGAAGCAGACCCGGTTGGTTGGTAGTTTCAGTATTTGTTATGTTTATTATTGCTCTTGTGGCCTTAGTTGTAAATATTGTTAGCGGAAGAATTCAAACAGACTTCTTTCCGCAAGGCGAACCCAATATTGCTTATGTGTATTTGAAAATGCCGGTAGGTACAAAAACAGAAACTACAGATAGTATTACAAATGTGCTGGAAGGAAAAGTATATAAAGTATTAGGTAAAAATAATCCCATCGTTGAATCAGTGATCTCGAATGTTGCTGTTGGCGCTACTGATCCATTTATGGGCGAAAGGGGAACACAATCACATCTTGGTCGTATTCAAATATCATTTGTAGAATATGAAAAGCGTCATGGTCAACATACTGCTCCATATCTCGATTCATTACGTAATGAGATCAAAGAGATCCCGGGTGCTGAAGTAAGTATTGCACAACAACAAAGTGGCCCAGCATCCGGCGCACCTGTAAATATTGAAGTAGTGGGAGAGGATTTTGATGAAATTGTAAGAACAGCAGTTGATCTGAAAAGATATTTAGATAGTGTAAATGTATTTGGTGTTGAAAGATTAAAGCTTGATGTGGATGTAAGTAAGCCGGAGTTAGTTTTATCAATAGACAGGGAAAGAGCAAGAAGAGAAGGATTAAGCACTGCACAAATAGGATCTGAGTTAAGAACGGCTTTGTTTGGTCGTGAAGCCAGCAAACTGAAATTGGGTGAAGATGAATATAAGATCCAGATAAGATATAGTGATGAACTAAGAAATAATCTTACCGATCTTCAGAATACAAAGATCACTTATCGTGATTTCAATTCAGGGCTGGTAAGACAAGTGCCGATAAGTGGTGTGGTGAAATTTGATTATGCCAGTTCATTGGGTGGTGTAAAAAGAAAGAATCTGAAAAGATTGATCACTATTTATTCTAACCTTACATCAACACGTATTGATCCGAATAAAGTAAACCTTGATATAACCAAAGCCTTGGCTTCTTATAAAAATAAACCTGACGATATTACGATCCGTCAAACCGGTCAACAAGAAGAGCAGGCAGAGTCATTAAGCTTTTTGTTCCTGGCATTGATCATTGCTTTAGGTATGATCTTCTTTATTCTTGTCTTACAATTTGATTCTCTCAGTAAGCCATTTATTGTATTAACGGAGATATTCTTCAGCATCATTGGTGTATTTCTTGGTTATGCCATCACGGGCATGAATATGCCGTTGATCATGGTGGCTATGGGTATTGTTGGTTTGGCGGGGATCGTTGTTAAGAATGCGATCCTGCTGATAGAATTTACCGATGAGTTGCGTGCCCGCGGCATGCGTACAAGAGAGGCAGCAATAAGAGCAGGAAGGGTCCGTATTATACCGGTATTGTTAACAGCACTGGCAACTATACTTGGCCTTTTGCCTTTGGCTGTTGGCTTCAACATTAATTGGGTAACACTGTTCCAGGATTTCAACCCTAAAATATTCTTTGGAGGTGATAGTGTTGTATTCTGGGGGCCGTTATCATGGACCATCATCTTTGGTTTGGCCTTTGCCTTCTTTATGACGTTGCTGCTGGTTCCAAGTATGTATATCATTTCAGAACGTTTAAGGAGGCCGATGACAAAATTCTATGGAACAAAATGGATAGCCTTGTTGGGTTTCTTTGGCCCTTTCTATTTCATTTTTGTGGGAATTATGTTTTTAGTGAGACTAATTCAGGGAAAGCGGGTTTGGCTGGGAAAATTAAAGACAGTGCAGCGAAAATAGACCGGGCATTGTCATCTATATCATAGTTGGTTTTATCCCGATAAAATCGGGAGCCCGCCGGGTAGTCCTACCGGGCAGGCAAGGTGAAAATAAAAGCGACCCCCAAAATTATTCTGACTGCTTATGTATACTCGGGGGTCGTTTTTTTATGCTCAGGCTCAAAGATTCATGTTTGAGTCACATTTCCTAGATCCCCAGATATTTTTATTTTCGCCCATTATTAACCCAATAATTCACTTCATGAGGATATTTACAATAATTATCTTCTTTGCTTTCCTTTTCGTTGGATGTGCAAACAAGAAGACAGTGCAACTTCCACCAGCTCCAACAAGTACTGACGCAATTGTTAAAATTGTAAAAGGTAAAAAGTATAAGACATCTGATCTTGCGTTGATCTCAAATCTTCCTGCCGATAAGAACAATCCGTATGAGTGGTTCGAGGAAATTGATGATACAACTGCATTTTTCAGGAATTATGAAAAGCAAAAAAAGAAACTGGAGGTCAGCTTCATTAACGATTCTACAGCTGAGGTAACAGATGAAGCAGAAACAAATAAGGCAGTCTGGAAAATCGATGATCAACCTAAAAATGATGAAAGGCCTGGCCAGTTCTTACGACTGACTATAGAAAAGAATGAAGCTTTGATACCCGGGCAGGTTGGTAAATCAACAATTACTTTCTCTTATAAAGTTTTAGGTATAGATGAGAAACAAATACTCTTAGAAACTCCAAATATGTTTAACAGCAGGAAGATCGCTGCATTAATGAAGACACAGTAGTTATTCGAATTCCCTGTAAGCACCAAAATGTGCAAGCCTGTCTTCACCCAATTGAGAAGGGATAGGTTCAAAAGGAATATTTAATTTTTCACAGATCTGCATCCACAGACCGGTACGGGTATATGTTTGATGTACTTTTTGAAAAGGGGTTGCTAACAAAAGATCTTTTGCTTTCATATATTCACCTTTATCGATCAATAATTGTATTCTTCGTTCAATGATCCATTCATCTTTTAATGCATCTACTTTCTGAAGCCAGCTTTCACGTTCAACAAGAAATGATGACCCCAATGCCTTTAATACCTTATCTCTTTCTATGACCACCTGTGGATGTAGTTGCAACCATTTTTCTTTGATCTCATCAAAAGCTTTTTTAGAGCCGAACATATCTTCTTTTTGTTTTAATAATCTTGCAAGCAATGCTTTTGCAATTCCAATATTTGTTTGAGATAGTATTTTTATTGCTGCTTCTGAATTTCCCCTGCCGGCTAACCAGGAGCCATAATAAAATTTCCAGATCTCTTTATTTTCTCCTGTTGAATTATTGATAGCTCTTTTAAATGGCTCATCTAAATTTTCCATACCTGACGGAGGCCAAATAGATCTGTAAATATCAGGTGCTGGCCAGTCGTCAATCTTTTTTGAAGTATAAATACTGATCAATGCTTCCCAATCCTTCACTTCATTTTTTCTGGCCCAGGTAAATAGTGGTATCTCATTGATCGGTCTGAGCTGTAATGAAGGCACTTTCAAATCATAGATATTTATTTTTTTGTCGGTAGGGAACCAATATTCGACATGCCATCTTTTCTGTTTTGGTTGCATTTCAAGTTTAATGGATTGATCTGAGATCGGTCCACCTTGTATTTCGATATAGGTTTGATGCTTTGTCGTACTTAATACAGACCAGGCACTATCATTGCCATAACTCCATAGCTTTATACCATCAGCGATCTTTTCATCAGCTATATGATATAAACCAGTTCCTAACGATTCTGTAAATGCACCAAATGCGTTTACATCCTTTGTTTTCCAGAAATAACCTGTCATTTCTTTTATATCAGATTCTCTTTTTGGCCCTTGTTTTTCCCAATCTATCGTATCGATCTTTGATGAATGAGATAAAACCCTTCCTTTGGGAAAATCATATTTAGTATCCGGCGCAGAAGGTAATGCTGCATTTGACCATGACATCCACGGATAAGATGATGTACCAGGATTATAAAACAAAACCCGTTGGGTCAAAAAATTATCGTCCTTGCCGAGTGAATATTCAACAGACCATTGCATTCCAAAACGTAATTCTCTTTCTCCACAGGTAACATAGATCCTGTCTTTTGTTTTCTCGATCTTATAAAGAACAGCTTCATTTTGACTCGGCGAATGCGAGATAGGGAAACTTACTTCAACTCCTCCTGCAATAAAATAAAACCGCGGTAAAATTCTGGTATAACGAATCACGTCAGGAACATATAAGACTTCCTTTCCTGACGGTTTATGAATTAGTGAATAAACTTTTCCTCCAAGATCAGGACATATAGTTGCTTTTACATGATCGTTTTCTAAAATAATAAAATGATATTTTTTTGGAACGGGGCGGTTCGATGTCTCGGAATAACTCATGTAAGGATACACACCATTTGGATCATATGCCGTCGGAATAGGTCCGGCTGGTGTTAATAAATGAGTGAGAATGATTTCATCAAATTCTTTAACAGATAACTTGTTCTCCTGGGCATGACAAAAAATTGCCAATGCGTGTAGAACAAAAAATGAAAAGACTCTTATTTGCATTTTTGAAAGATCAGTTTTTTATTTTTTCACTCAATTGATCAACTAACTCTTTTCCTTTTTGCAGATCAGATTTTAGTTTTTCCTTGTTAAACTCTTTTTCTGAAACAAAAGATTGCAAATGCTGATCTAGCTGCTGCCAAAGTTTTTTTACATCAGCATTATTTGAGGCAGACGCTTTTGCTTTCAGTATTTTGATCTTTTCATAATCAACGATCCCTTCTCTCATTTTTTCAAACCTAATACTTGATTCGCCACCGGGATAGACCATATAAGAGTCACCGGCGGGCCAATAAATATGTCTTGCATCACGAACAGGATCTGCGGGCCATGCATCATAAGCCCATCTTAGCATGCCATCATAGTTATGAGAGAAAGTGTACCATCCCAACCAGCGACCTTCAACCGGCGGCGAGAAAACAAATGTGTTTGGAAAAGCAGGCGTACAACAGATGTAAAAAGTTGAAGTTTGTTTTTTTGCATTACGTTCGCTTACTTGTTTTACAGAAGGCTCTTTATAAAAAACGCAGGAATAATCATCAAGCAAACCTGTTAACTCTTCATGCCAATCCCCCGCATAAGTGATCTTCCATTGTTTTGAATGATCCCTGATCACTTTGATGGCCGCCAATGTTTGCTCCATTGCATTTTCATTGATGCCGAGGTATGTTTTATTCAACCAGCCTTTAGATTCTAAATGTTTTTTGAGATCGGTTAAAAAAAAATTCCAATTCTTTTTAAAAATTTCTGATGTGGCTTGCCATTGCTCTGTAACATAATCCCCTGTCGATTCATTTATATAACGAAAACGATCTCCCCATGGAATAGGAGTATAAATAGTGATTGCCTTATCAACTCCGGCTTCTATTGCCAACTGAACATATTGATCAAAAATGGTATAATCAAATCGCCAGCTGCCATCTTTCTTTTTTATCCATTCGATCATATTTCCTTCGATCATGTAAGAATTATCGGCCCAGGGAGAATGAACTGCATATGTTGTAATGTATTTTCCACCAGCATCAGCATACAGCTTCAAATGTTTTTTTAATAATTGCTTATGTTCATCACTCCAAGGCTTCACTTTATAATATTCAGCGATCACCCATGGATTTTGCCAAAGATCAAGTCTGAATGTCCAGTCATGTGGTTTGGGTAATGATTGATCCTGTACATTGATTTCAAGTTGTAATTTGAAATTTTGTTTTTCAGATCGAATTTCAATTTCACTTTTATAAAGACCAACGGACGCATTTGAAGGAATATCCAATGAAAACCAAACAGCTCGAACGGTTTTTCCCATAAGATCAAACCTATCAAATGATTCAAGCCGATCGGGCATTAAGTAGGCTTTATCAACAGGTCCTTCACCACAACTAACTTCTCTTGCGCCATACGGATAATTTGAAATAACATAGCGAACCAGTTTTACATTCAAATTATTTTTTCCAATTATATTCCCAGTTGATGTTTTCAGATCATTCACCAACAATCTTACCTGGTTAATTGTATCGGGTGACCAAACAAGCAACATAATATTTAATCTTTCACCCTTCCATCCTGAAGCGACCCATTTTTGTAATTGGGTTATTTGAGGAACTTCAGTTCTGAAATAAGCTTCATCTGTTGATGCAAATGAAACATGTAAGCCTGGGTTTTCTTTTTTCCATAAAGATGGATTTGAGCTTATATCAAAATTGAATTCCTGCTGGTAATGAAGAAACGGCCTTGGGATCAGCGCTGAGTCTACAAGACCACGCTGATCTTGCTGTGTAAATGCGATCACAGATCCAAATAACAGGACAATCGTTAGAACAAAATTTTTCATTGTATCAAAATTTCTTAGGGCAATTAATTTTTTATTTCGACCAATTTACTTTTCCGCTTTTTACATCTCTTGAATTTCCACCGATCATTATCTCAAAATCACCAGCTTCCCAATCGTATTTTAAATTATCATTATAAAACTTGAGGTCTTGGGTTGTAATTATAAAAGAAACAGTTTTGGTTTCACCTGCTTTTAATCCAATTTTTTGAAAGCCCTTTAATTCTTTAACCGGTCTTACTACACTACCTACCATATCACGAATATATAATTGCACAACTTCAGTGCCATCGTATTTGCCGGTGTTGGTAATTGTAACACTGGCGGTCAATTTTTTATCCCCTTTTAATGACTGGCTACTAAGTTTGATATCGCTATAATCAAACTTTGAATAACTCATTCCATAGCCAAAAGAATATTTCGGATAAATAGAAAGATCGATATAAGCGGAGCGATAAAAACGATCACTATCACTCGTTGCTGGCCGACCGGTGTTATAATAATTATAGTAGATCGGAATTTGTCCTTCTGTTAATGGAAAACTCATGGGCAATTTACCCGAAGGATTATAGTCTCCGAATAAAACATCTGCTATTGCTTCAGCTCCTTTTGTTCCTAACCACCAAGTGTATAATATAGCATTAGCATGATCTGTCGTCCAATTAAAAATTAAAGGTCGACCAGCACTGATCAATACTACTACTGGCTTGCCTGTTGCGATCACTTCTTTTATCAGATCCTCCTGTACGCCGGGTAAATGAATATTACTCCTGCTCTTTGCTTCGCCGGTCATATCTCTTGCTTCACCTAAATACATTATTATTATATCTGCATCTTTTGAAGTATTAATTGCTTCAGCAAAACCTGAAGTAGAGCTGTCGTTAATGTTACAACCTTTTGCATATAATAATTTGGTGTTTGCATCCACTTTCTTTTGTACTTCATCCCAAACCGATGTGATACGAACAGAATCATCGGGCCAATCATAGCTCCAAAAACCTAAATGTTCTTTTATTGCTTTTACAAATGGGCCGATCAATGCGATCTTTCTTTGGACATTTGTTTTTTTACTCAAAGGCAACAATTGGTTCTCATTTTTCAACAACACAATACTTTTTCTTGCGATATCTTTTGCTGCTTCCAGGTTTGCCTTATTATCCCATTG
>Ga0207675_100007550_pt1 | contig 10273 bp, 5 predicted proteins | sample KBSSwiS42_FD_184305 | JGI IMG/M metagenome (GOLD analysis project Ga0207675, IMG submission 184305) | Switchgrass rhizosphere microbial communities from Kellogg Biological Station, Michigan, USA - KBS Switchgrass S4-2 (SPAdes) (version 2) | ecosystem: Host-associated > Plants > Roots >...
CATATTCATCAAGAAACCTCTTGATGGCGCTGATCTCTTTTTCTTTTATTACAGCTGGTTTACCTTGCCAATACACAAAGTTGATAACTCCCGGTGTCATCCGCACATCAGAACGATCTTCATCATTTACTTTCACAAAAACATAAGATTTGAAAAGAGGTTCTTCTACCATTTTTACCCGGTCACTCCATTTTCTTCTTACTTTATTAAGCGGGCAATAACTCTCTACACCTTTTTCTGACAGCAGTTGGTTTACTTTTTTTTCCCATCTTGGCCGGGTATAAACGGCCAACCATTTTCTTACTCCCACAAAAGTTTTTTTGACGGCTTCGCCATCTCAGTCACATCGGTAGTTTTCATATGACTGGTTTCCAGGGATGAATTTTATCGATCAAAACAAAGTTTTGACTTGGTTGCAAATATAGGGGGAAATGTGACTGAGGATAAAGTAAAATCTTCGGAGCCTGAATCATTTACTCACAGGGGTTGATAAGTGTAGCGAGGTTTCCCCAAATTGATTTTGTAGTTTATTGCCGTATATGTTTTAAAGCTAATTTCGAGCAATCAAATCCACATTTTGAATCAACGATTCTACTCTCTTGATGTTTTTCGCGGCGCCACTGTTTGCCTGATGATATTGGTAAATAATCCCGGAACATGGGATCATATCTATGCCCCGCTTGATCATGCTGAATGGCATGGACTGACACCAACCGATCTCGTTTTTCCTTTTTTTCTTTTTGCAGTTGGTAACGCATTATCATTTGTAATGCCCCGCTTGCAAGCTGGCGGTGATGCCGTGTTCTGGAAAAAAGTGATCATAAGAAGCCTGCTTATTTATCTTATTGGCCTATTCCTTACATGGTGGCCTTTTGTAAAATGGGACGGAGATCATCTTGTATTTAAATATTGGGTTGACCCGAGAAATCCATCAAGCGGTATCCGCTTATTAGGAGTACTGGCAAGAATTGCTATCTGTTACTTTTTTGCTTCTGTCATTATATATTATCTGAAACCGAGGGCTGCCTTTTATGTTGGTCTGTTACTATTACTTCTTTACTGGGTATTGTGTTATTCATTAGGTGATTACAGTATGACTGGTTGGTTTGGAAATAAAGTGGACCAGGCGATCTTACATGATCCTCATATTTATCATGGTGAAAAAGTAAACGGCAAAGCTTTCGCTTTCGACCCTGAAGGCATCATGAGTACAATGTCGGCAATAGTACAGGTCATTTTTGGCTACCTCGTTGGTGATTATATTCAAAAAAAGGGAAAGAATTTTGAAATGCTTTCCGGGTTGTTTGTTGCCGGAGTTGCTATGATGATCACCGGTTTTTGCTGGGATATGGTTTTCCCTATCAATAAAAAAATATGGACAAGTTCATATACAATTTATACTTCCGGTCTCGCGACAATAACAATTGCTACAATGATCTACCTGATCGAGTTCAGGAATTACAAGGGCTGGTTAAGCCGATTCTTTGATGTTTTTGGAAAAAATGCGTTGTTCGTTTTTGCATTAAGCTCTTTTCTGCCAAAAACCTTGTGGTTGATCCGCATTCCCGACGGATTTAAGGATGGAAAACAAATATATACTGACCCGTGGCATGGATTCTACAAACATGTGTGTGCAAAAATTCCGGGTGATCCGAAAATTGGCTCACTTGCTTTCGCAATCTGCGTTATCATCTTCATGTGGTTCATCTGCTGGTGGATGGACAAGAAAAAGATCTACGTAAAAGTATAAACTATCTCAAAAAATTTCAGTCTCTAAATTGTTGGTTTTAAAAATTGTGCATTGTATTGTGCAAAGCAGGTTGATATTTCAAAATCCAACTGGCACGGTAATTGAAAAATGGTATGTACTACACCAAAAACCAGTGTTATGAAAAAGAATCTTAAGAAAAAACAAAAAAGACAAACGATACAAAATAAAAAGTCACAGTTTGCGTCTTATAAAGAGGATTTTGTGATCACCGAACAAGAGGAGAAGGAAGGCGGGTATTTTGGTAAACACAATTTTCAATATAGTTATAATCTAAATTAATTTTCTCATAAGCAGTTAGTTTTGGTTGCGACCTCTGTTTCCACAGAGGTTTTTTATTTATAAAAAGCTTTAACATTTTGCTACATATACCAAACATTTGTATCGCATCTATACTCAAACTTAAAAAATGAAATGGATATTCACCTGCATTGGAATTGTAATGATAACAGCTTCATGCAAAAGTTCTAAAGAAACTATGAAAACAGTCACCCCTTTATTTGATACTAAATGGTCGTTAAAAAAGATACATCATGATGGTAAAGAAGAGACAATAGCTACCAAAGCATTTATCCGGTTTGATAAAGAAAAAGGCAGCGCTGGAGGGAATGGAAGCTGCAATAGTTTTGGCAGTAGCGCCATTATCAATGGTAATGAAATAAGCTTTAAAAATATTTTTTCGACTAAGATGTATTGTGAGCAGGTACAACAAATAGAAACCAGTTTTTTTAATGGGTTGCAAAAAGTCGATCACTTTGATATAAGAAACAACTCATTATTTCTTTATCATGACAAACAATTATTGTTTGAATTTCTTGCCGAATAATAAAGTGTCCCGACTAAGTCGGGACACCTTTACTTTACTTATCAATTTTAATTTCGGCCCCGTCATTCCAGTTTTTATATTCAGGAGTATAATATAAATATGCAGTGCTTGCTTTTCCTTTATAGGTTCCTGCTATCTCGGCTTTCAGATCAAGATCGATCTTCTTTGTTTCTGCCGGTGTAAATCCCATCCAGTAAAACACAATGTAGTTATCGAATATCTCATAATAAGCAACTTGTTTCTTTTCCATGATCTCTTTTAATTGCCACGGTTGAGCTGATAAACCTGCAGGTATCCCGATTTTTGCAATTGACATTGGCTGTAAAATATCTTTAGTATTCGTTACTTCAACTTCCATTCTCACTGTTTCACCTACTTGTGCAAAATTGTTCTTTAAAGATGTCTTCAATTGCAATTCTGCTTTTTCATTGTTTGGTGGTGTCAATGTGTTGTATGAAACTTCAAGACTGTACGGAATATTTTTATCCTGCTGTGAATATTGTACGTTAAAACGATTAGCTCCATCGTGTAACTTTTCTTGTATTTCGCTGCTATCCTTTACTGTTTTGTTATTGACTATAAAATCTATTTTTGAATCTTCACTGATCTTGCCGATCAGTTTTGAATACTCAACAATTGCTTTCAATGCCAGTACTGTTGCCTGCGTGGATCCATATCCATAATAAGATTTTTCAGATAAAATTCTTGAAATAAGACTTGAAATAATCCCAATATTTGGTGAAGACTCTCTCATTAATGCCAGCGCATAAAGTGAAGCTGTCTCTACCCGCAATGATGCATCTCTTGAATTCACAACACTGGTTTCTGCATTCAATCCTTTTTGATAAATATCTTTCAGCGCATTCATCAATAAGCGGAAATCTTTATCATTATTCATATTGTCTGCAGCCAGCGCCATCATTGATAATTGATAACCATCCTTACTTTCTAAAGCTTTCTTCACAGCAGTTTGGTATTCCAATTGTATTTCATTTCCAATTCCCGCCTGTGTCAGCGCATATACAATATATATATTAGCGATCTTATTAGGAACAGAAGCAAAAAGGTCATAACCACCGCCTGATAAATTAAACAATCCTTTTCCATCTCTTCTAGACAACAAAAATTCTTTTGTTCTTTTCAACATTCTTTCATCCACTTTTACAAATTCTTTCATGTCTGTAAATTCAAGAAGACCATAAGCAGTTAATGCTTCATGTGGTGGTGTGTTTCCAAACCATTCGAAACCATTCTTTGCAGTTTCATACCCGGCCAATTTTGCATATCCTCTTTCAATATAACCCAATGCCTTTTTCTCGATCTCCGGATTCACTTTACCTGATTCTTTTAGATATTTTAATACATATATATTAGGGTAAGTACAGGATGAAGTTTGTTCAAAACATCCATATGGTTCTCTAAGCATTGATTCAATTCCATCCAATAATTGTCCTTCCAAGTTTTTGAAAAGTTTCAAATTAGCTTTCAACGTCCCGGGTACCATTTTATTGATAGTGAAATTATGTTGCTGAGACTTGTTACCTGAAAAAGTCTCGATGACAGGGAATCCTTTGTCGGCTGCGCTTATCGGAAGAACAAGTTTTTCAGTACCAAATTGATTTTCAATCGTAAATTTTATCACTCCTTTTGCTTCAGCAATTGCATACAATGGGATCAGTATTTGTTGTGAATTGTTTGCATTCAGCGTAAGACCATTTTTAAAATGATCCATTTTAAATTTTGCTGGCATGTCAACATTGATGGTTATATCAAGATCTTCATTCCTGTTATTTCTAATTACTAATGGTATCAAAGCTGTATCACCAACTGTGAGATAAGGTGGGATCTTAGCATCAAGGGCCATTACATTTTGCACTGCATAAGTTGTTTCTGCTCTTCCGAGTTTACCATTCCAACCAATACCTTCTGCAATTGCACGAAATGTTGTTGACGCATCTGAATTATAAAACTCAACAGTTGCCTTTCCATCCTTATCAGTTTGTACAACAGGATTCCAATAGATCGTTTCCCTGAAATCTGTTCTTTCTTCAGTTCTTGTGTCTTTATATTTTGGCGTATAAAACTTTTTGATAAATGAATAAGCAGGTCCCGAGATCGTTACTAATTGAGAAGTGTAATTAAAACCATTATCAAATTTGAAATTGATCTTTTCATTCCTGTATTTTTTTGATTCAATAAGAATGGCGCCTTGTGCTGCTCTTGCTCCATACAATGCAGTAGCTGTTGCATCTTTTAAAACAGTTACTGATTCAATATCGCTGGGATTGAAAAGACTAAAATCAAATTGATCCAATGGTATTCCATTCAATACATAAAGAGGTTGATCCATGCCAGCTAAGGATCGGGAACCTCTTATTTTCACTTTTGCAAACAATCCGGGATTTGCATTATTGAAAAACTGTACACCCGCCACTTTTCCTTGCAATGCTTGTGCTACGTCTCCAAAACCATTCAGTTCATCTGCCCTGACGATAGCTATTGCACCTGTAATATCTTTTTTCCTTTGAGCTCCATAACCCACAACAACAACTTCAGTTAAATTCGCTGTTATCTTCACATCTCCCAATAAATTTAATGGCTTTTGATTTTCGACCGAGTATGGTAAGGCACGTAAGGTTTTTTTAATACCAAATGCAGTAAGTTCAAGTTCTTGTTTCTGATTGATAACAAACTTTGGTTCAACAGCCGGTGATCTTTTAGATAATGAAGTAGTTTGAGGATTATATCCAATGCCTTTTTGCAAAATTTTTATCGTTACATTTTTTTCTTTATCCAATGGCTGAGCGATCACATAATAGTTCGTTGCAGGATCCAGATGAGAAAAGAAAAACACACCAGAGTCATCAGTTCTGATCTGCATACCTTTTCCGCCAGGATTTGCACTTGCTAAATAAACATTTGCTATCACAGGGTCTCCTTTACCATCCTGCACTACGCCACTTAAAATATTATCCTGGTCAGGTATAAATTTTAGTTGACCTTCTTCTTTTACATAATCAATATAATCATAGTAACGATAACCATGGGTGAGCATCACAAGATCCAAAGCCGGAATTGATTTGGGTTCTTCTTTTTTAAAATAGAATTGCGGCTCTTCAATAGTTCCTTTTAGTTCTGAACTCATCAACAACCATGAAAGAATATGATCTTGCTTATCATCAGCAAAGGTCCAAAGCTTATCATCTATTACTGCCAAAGAAAAATTTGAAGGAATCGGTTTACCAAATTCATCAAGCGTTGTTATGGTAAGTGTTACTTTTTCTCTCGGCATATATTTATTCTTATCCGCAGAAATTTTTACCTGGAGATTTTTGTTTTCATTTAAAAACATCAGCCGCTCTGATAGCGGATCATTGTTCGCACCATACAAGGTGAACTGCGCTATTCCAACAGGAAATTGCGCCTCATTGATCTCAACATATTCTTCACCCGGTTGTAATAAAAATTCTCTTGCATAAAAAACTACTGATTTCGTTTGGCCAACCAATGTAACACGTCTTATATCAGTTGAAGCTAGTCGCACTTTGATCTGATCGTTGCTTTTCGAAAAATTCATCACTACTTCCGATCCGGTTGCTGCCGGCAATTCAAATTGTTGTAAAATATTGGCAGGTGAAGTAATTTTTACTTTATAGCTTTCTCCTTTTTGTGGGGTAAAAGAAAATTTTCCCATGCCAAAATGATAACTTTCAAATGATGTTATTTTATTACCGTGGCTATCCAATACCTCTCCTTTTATATCTGCGGCTTTTCCATTTTCGTTTAGGGCTTTGAATGCGACATTGCTGTTAATACCACTCACAAAAGTTCCACCTTCCGGCATGAATTGCAGATCGATCTTATTTAATACAATTGGAATACTTCTTGAAATAGCTTCAGTATAAGAATCATAATTCACAGTTACGTTCAGCAATCCATCATTTGTTTTAAGATCAGAAGGAAGTTTGAATTTTATTTTCGCTTTACCCTCATGATCAGATTTGAATTCGTCAGTTTGAATTTGCTCGCCACCAATAGAAACAGTAAACTTTGCCGGGAAATATTTTACAGGTTGATCACTGAGATCTCTCATTGAAAAATCAGCTGTCACTTCACTCCCTGCACCGTAACCTTTTTCCGGGAAATCAAGCTTCATTAATATTCTTGGAGTAATGACTTTTTGAAGAGTGATCTCTTTTATAAAAAATGAAGATTCATTTTCATTACGCATCCATGTTGTATAGGCTTTTATTTTATAAACTCCGCCAACAGCCAATTCACCAAATTCGTAAGAACCTTCAGCATAGCCGTTCTCAATTTTATAATTTAGTTTTTGCAAAACATTGCCTGAAGGATTAATAATATCAACATAAACGATACTGCTTAGCGAAGCTGCTGTCTGGTCTTTCGCATTTACAACATATATCTTAAAATAGGCAGTCTCACCTTGTTTAAAAAATACATGACTGGTTTGCACATATATCTTTTCTTTCGCAGAGCCATAATCTATATTTTGAGCAATTGCAGTTTGCGAACAAACTGATGCTAAAATTGCCGTAACTATAAACTGGTTAATTATTTTTCTCATAACATTAAAATTGAATTGATACATTAAGACCATAACTTTTTGAAGATGGAATATTGAAGAGATCTAATCCGCTTGCATTTGATTGATCATACAATAACTGGTTAGTATCTGCGCCTTTATAAGCTGACCATATCAACAAGTTGTTTGCAGATAAAGTGAACGATATCGACTGAACATATTTCTTTAGAAATAACTTATAATTGAGAGAAAGATTATTGAGCCTGATATGATCCGCTTTCTGAATATATTCTTCTGCTACTCCAGAATAACCATATCTCACCCAACGATTTTCTTCAATCGGTAAATTCGGATCATAAAAATCAACAGGAGTATTATTGGTGTGTCCATCGATCAATACGCCGGGGAATATATAACCTGTAGTATTTCTTAGCAGTGCTGAATTTTTAGATCTTCCAAAATGATCAAGCACTGCTTGTGTTCCATTCCACACATCGCCACCTTTCTTCCACTCACAATCGATACTTAAAGAAAGTTTTTTCCAGGTTATAGAATTGTTTGTTTTTAGAATAAAATCAGGAGTCGGATCCCCGATCACGGCATCGTTGGGATCGATCAAAGGAAATCCATTACTGCCAATAATGATATTATTTTGGTCGTCATGTAAGAATTTGTTCCCTACTATAACCCCTAAAGGTTTTCCATTAACAATTGCCTTGTGTACATTATTAAATCCCGCTACTGGTGTAAGGTCAAATCCATCCGCCACATTTGTTACAATATCCTTATATGTAGCGAATGAAATAGTGCTATTAGTCGAGATCGTTCTTTTTCTTGAATAATAGTTTGCTATTATTTCTATACCTGTATTTCTATGATCTGCTATATTTTTAACCAATAACTCATTGTTATCATACAGAGGAAAAACATCGTCGTTTGTTTTGCGGCTAAATACTTCTGCAGTTAATGAGACCTTATACTTGTATAATAGCTCAGCTCTTGCTGTCCACTCTTTATGACGTATGGGCAACAACTGGTTAAAGCTTTTTACTTCATCTACCGGGAAGAATTGAAAAGATCGCTCTGCAGAAAGCTTCGTCAAACCATATTGAGAGAAAGAAGCGTTTACCGGCAACTCACTGTTGAAATCAACATAATTAGAGGCAAGTTTTAAATTCAATCCTTCTGCATCAAAAACATCATTGAACAATATATAGGCAGATACTTCAGGTAAGAAGAAATCGTTTCGTAATGAGGTATTGGATGCATAGAATTTATTTCCAAGTCTTACTCCTGCGTCAATTCTACTTAGATTAAAAGTGGTCAGGTAATTTATATCAACATCATGCGATGATCTTCTGTATTGATACAAACTGGTAACGTAATCGATCCGTGATCTTGAACTATTAAATGCATAATTGAAACTTGCAGTTGAGCGAACAGCACCTCCTCCGTATCTTATATCTGCTGAACCAGTCGCCTCGAGATAATATTTAGTATCAGTTTTTTTTCTGTTCGCAAAGGCCCCGTTTGGAAAAGAAGCTGTTGTTGGTTTATAAAGTTCATTCGTCCTTTCTTTTGCTTTCTCCGCTGATTGAATGATCTTAAATCTTGCACCGCTTAATTTTTTTTCGATTGTAAGACTTCCTATATTATGTGAATTGAAAAATGAGTTCCCATTATCTTCTAAAAGAAACAAAGGGTTATCAGCAACATTGCTGTATCGTCTTTGATCATTTGCCAGCAAATAACCTTGCGAATTATCAAAACTTATTGGAGTAAGTAATGAATTTTGATAAACCCTGTTCAAAAAACCATTACGGTTTAAATTGGAAAATCTTTCAGTGGCATTGATAAATGAGGCATTTATAGTAGCCGGTCTTAACGATACATCTTCTGATAAAGAAAAATTCGATCCGGAGTTTTTATTTCTTTTAATAACGGTTTGCTCGTTACTCTGACCTAGTTTGAGTTTGGTTATATAAACTCCTTTATTTACATATCTTGTTTGCAGCACCAATGATTGTGATAAGAGATTACCCGTTCTGAAGATCGAATTTGAATATGGGTTTGCTCTCATTCCATTACCAGACCCAATTTGTACAAGCCGCCCGTTCACATCATATAAATAATTACTGCCATCATATTCAACGGTGTTAATAGATGGCCCATAACTATATTCTTCATTCGTCTCAGCTCCACGCCAGACTAAACTTCCATTCTGTGATCTGCCCTGGACATACTCATTTTGCAATGCTGGTAAATGATTGATGGTTTTAATGACAACAGATGAATTAAAACTTCCGGAAAGAAATAAAGTTTTAGGATATGCTTTTTGAATATTGAGATACCCGTTCTTTACCCGGATCTTTTGTATCGGGTACCCATAATAATTATTTGAAAGCAAGAGCAGTGCATTTCTTGCACTATTAGTTGTATCGGTATAAAATATCTTTTGCTGCTTATTGTTGACATGATCAAGATAGTCTTTGGAAATAACCGGTTCAACGGTTTGTGCATCAGCTGCAAAAGGCAATAATAATAGTAAAGACAGTATTTTCACGACAATCGATTTTGGTTATAATAATTGATGCCATGAATATTTTTTTTACACAAGAACAGCAAATAATAAAGACCGGAAAATTTTTTCCGGTCTTTATGTAATTACGTATGCAACTGCATCGGTGTGATCAATAAGTAGGGATAAACTCGTTTTTATAAAATTCTATAGTAGCTGAAAGATGAAACGCTGATATCTCATCCAGCCTTCTTTCAATTTTTAAAAATTGATCTGGTGCCGGATCGTAAAAATGCAGGATAAAAGTATAGGTCGTGGTATCATTAACTACCACTTCTTTCAGATAAGTCAACAATACATTATCCCATGATATTTCTTTCGCTAATCCTTCCAACCAAATACCATTTCGGGTAATGCGGATCCTGACTTTTTTATCCAATATTCTTGGCAATAGGAGTGCTAAAAAAATAACAAGAGCCAATAATGAAAAAAAAACAATCATCCTATCAATGAAAAAAAATCCAAGCACGGACGATACAAAAATTATTGTTCCTATTATCGCCCCTGTTTTTCCTTTCTTAAATTCAACCGGGCCAACTCTGTCCAAACGTTTAT
>Ga0207675_100007551_pt1 | contig 10272 bp, 7 predicted proteins | sample KBSSwiS42_FD_184305 | JGI IMG/M metagenome (GOLD analysis project Ga0207675, IMG submission 184305) | Switchgrass rhizosphere microbial communities from Kellogg Biological Station, Michigan, USA - KBS Switchgrass S4-2 (SPAdes) (version 2) | ecosystem: Host-associated > Plants > Roots >...
GTGATAGCGCCGCTTTTCATGTGGTTGCGGGCTGGTTGGCCCGCGCGGAAGGAAATCTCGCCGAGCAGGAGGGGCAATTTGCCGCCGCTGCAAAGGAGGAGCCGGCGAACGAGCTCTACCAGTTCAATCTCGCGGCCCTCCAAATTCAGTCCGCTGACATGGAAAAGAGCGCAAAAGCCCGCGCCGTCCTTGATCGCCTCAGCAAAGTCGCTCCTTTCCGCACGGGCGCACTGCGAGCGTTGCTTAACGACGCCGTAGCACGCAATGGCCTCGCGGCGGCGGATAACTATGCGCAACAGCTCCAAATGTCGCCGGAGATCACATTCGGCGATTACCTTCTTTGCCTGACCTTTTATCGAAAACTCGACGAGAAGAAGTTCCGTCCGTTGTTGGAAAAAGTGAAACCGTTTGCCGCGAGCAATCCCTCCGATCTGGCGTCGCTTATGAGCTGGATGAACCAAAACGGTCTCGCTGAGGATGCTATCAAGTGGATTGACAAACTCTCGAAAGACGAACTGGCTTTTCCGCCTGTCTCCATCGCGGTTGCAGCGGTATTCGCGAACACAAAAAACTGGTCTCGTTTGAAACGCTGGACGAGTAGCGGGTCGTGGGGCGGCTCAGACTATTTGCGCATTGCCTATCAGGCCATTGCCACGCGGCGATTACAATCCCGCAATGGCGGTACCGCCCATACCGATTTCGAAACACTTTGGCGCTCGGCCGAACAAGCAGCAAACGAGCAGCCGGAGCGCGAGCTTGAACTCGCGCGGCTCGCTTCGAGATGGAACCTTGACAAAGAATCCGAACTTCTGTGGCTGCGCGTTGCAAAGAATCCGCCAATGCGCCGTGAGGCCCTCGATGCGCTACGCCGGCTTTATCGCGAAAACGACAATCTCGAAAGACTCTACGATATTCTCCAACGCCTGCACGAAAGCTCTCCTACCGAGGCGCCGATCACCGCCGACCTCGCTCGCCTGGGCCTCAACAGTGAGGAACATATAAGAGAGTCTCACGATCTGGCCAAAGAGGCGTATGATCGCGCGCCAAACGAACTGAACTGCGCCGTAACTTACGCGTATTCCCTTGATCGCCTTGGCCGGAACGCCGAGGGCCTTGGGATTATCCAAGGATTGTCCCTAGACCAGTTACACGATCCTCACGCGGCTGTTTACGTGGCGTTGTTACTGGCCGGGGCAGGCCAGATCGATGGCGCAAAGGAGTACATTACCGCCGCTGATGCCGGAAAGATTTATCCGGAAGAAAAAAAACTGCTCGACGAAGCCAAACGCAAACTCGCGGCAGCTTCCGCAATTCCATCCCCAGCAGTCTCCCTCAGCCCTGCCGAGCTGGGCCCGACGCCAACGGGTTCGCCACAGTGAAGCGTTGAAGGATTAAATCGTTGAATCGTCAACTCCGACGGTGGTAGCGTTGTAACTGAATCAGGAATCAAGCGGACTTGCCTCGCGCTTTTTCTCTCTTGCGATCGCTTTTTGTCCAGGCTTTATCGGATTGTCGAGCTCTAGCGGCGCTCTGTGAGCGCCGATGAAGGCCGCTATTCGCCCAAGGATTTCGTCGCGACAACGCGCCACGCTTCTACATCGGCGCGGCTCCGTGTCGGCGAAACGCAGCGGACAGCCTTAATTGACTCAAAAGTAACGTCTGAAAACGGTAGCTTAATTGAATGGGCCAGTTGGCGCCGTGCCAGAATCGACATCTTTTTGTAGAGCAGACTTAAATGCGGGTTGAGCTGGTAATCGGACGAATCCTGCGCGGCATCGCGAATCGTTTCGTTGAGTTGCTGCAATTTTCTGTCCGGCGCAAATTGCACAAAGAGTGTTTTGATAAATTCGCCAGACTCGCAGACTTTAAGCACCTTCGCCTGAGCAAGTCGGCAACCCGTAACGGCTTTCGCAATTACTTCTTCGGCTTCCACTCCATCTGAGGCGACGTGGATCGTCATGTGCGGCTCAAAGACCGGTGTGTTGTATCGTCGCGCAAGATCGTTGATCACACCTTGGAAGAAACTGCGCGCCGGTTCGGTCGGAATAAGCCAGTAAGCAATAACGATTCGTTTGGACACAAGGAAGAAAAGATCTGCGGTTCAATTCCACTTCTGTAATTCAATAATATTTCCTTCCGGATCTCTGGCATAGACGACGCGAAGGACGCCAACACTATCTACTTGTGTTGTGGCAATCTCTCCCACCGCGCCGCCACCGGCTGCGATCAGCGCTTGCAACGCCTGGTTCACATCGTCGACCGCAAACGCGATATGGGCAAACCCGCACTGGTTTGCAGTTGGGCATCTTGCCTTCAACCAATTGGCGGTAGCTGAAAATCTCAAGCATCGGGACATCGTCGCCGTACCCGGGCAGAGAGAGATGAACGCCGCGAACATGCGCGTTCCGAAGCGAAGTCACTTGATCGAGCCAGGCGCCCGACATGTCGCGTTCCGAGCCTTTGGGAATGCATCCGAACAAGTCGGAATAAAATTGGACCAGCCTTTTCCAATCTCTGGCAATCAGATTGGTGTGAACATATTTGGCGCGGATTGGCATTGTTTCCTCTCTTGCTAAAGTTTTCCGGATATTAAACCGTAATCTTGTTTCATGCCGACGAATGTTCTTGGAACGGAATTGAAATGTTGCTGTCGCGATCCGGTGACCGGATTTTACCGCGACGGTTTTTGCCGCACCGGTCCGGAAGACGTTGGGCTGCACACGGTTTGCGTGAAAGTCACACGCGAGTTTCTTGATTTCTCCGTGCTCGACGGGAACGATCTGGTTACGCCAAGGCCGGAATGGCAATTTTGCTCTCCACGCATTCGCTCAATGTCGCGGAGGAGGTATCGGACCGCCTCGCCATCATCCACCGCGGCCAGATAATCAGCATCGGGACGCTCTCGGATATTAAGCGCCAGGCGGGCGGTTTCGCGGATTCGATCAGCGATTCATCCAGGCTCAGAAGCCGCGCGAGAAACAGGATGATGCCCAGCGCGGATTCCCGCCAGATGATCAGCATCATCACGGTCCAGAGCGCTACATCCGAAGAGCCGATCCAATCCAGCGCCAGGAAATCCAGGCTGAGCCAGCGCAGCACTTCATTGACCGGTCCATTGAACTGGAAGATCTTTTTCATGATGACGGCGATGATCGGGATCGCCAGGATGTAAGGCAGGAACAGCACCACGCGGTAGAGCTTCCAGCCTTTGAGCCGCTCGTACAGCACGACGGCGATCAGCAGCGACCAGCCGACCATGAAGGGCACCGCCACCAGCAGCAGCATGTTGTGCTGGACTGATTCCCAGAACAGCGGCTGGGAAAGCACCAGATCGTAGTTCCGCCACCCGATCCATGGGCCGTCGATGCCGCGTACCATCTTGAAGCTGAACTCGAAGATGCGAACCAACGGATAGCCGAACACGAACAACAGCAAGGCGACCAGCGGAGCCACATACAGGTAGGGCACAAACCTGGCGCTATGGTTCACAGCTGCATTCCCGCAGGCATTCGATCGCCATCAACGCAATCCGCAGGGAGAGTCCAGGCGGGCTCCGGCGCCTGGACTCCCCGTTCGCCCGATATCAACCGCCGAGATCGGTGGACCACTTCTTGTAGTTCTCGACGATGTCCGGATTAAAGTCGCGCCATTCCTTCGCGACTTTGTAAGCCAACTCGCCGGCTTCTTCGCCGGTGATCTTGCCTTCGACCACCTGCTGCGCGCTCGGCAGCAGCGCCTGCTCGTAGAACTGTCCCGGCACCAGGTTCGCGAGGTACGGGATGTTCTCCGACTGTCCCCAGCGCTTCCACATGTCGACCACCACCGGATCCGTTATCACCGACAGATCAAAATTGGTGTTGGCGGGGATCCAGCCGGTCTTGTCATGCAGCAGCTTCAGCTGCTCGGGCGATTGCAGGTATTCCAGGAAGGCGGCGGCGTCTTTCGGGTTCTTGGCCTTGGTAGGAATGCCGAGGCCCTGGGAGTCGAAGATCGGCTTACCGGCCAGCTTGCCCTTGCCATAGACAGGCATGACCATCGTGCCGATCCGGCCCTTGGTCATCTCGCTGTCCTTCGGAACGCGCGCGCCGACCGACTGACCTGCCGCAATCTTGCCCGCAGGAATCAGATCGATGCCGGGATAGAGCTCGGTCGAGGACATGTCTGCATTGAGGAAGCCCGCCTTCTTCAGTTCCTCCAGCTTCACCCAGTGCTCATGGTATTTGGGCTCGCGGAAGTCGCGCTCGCCGGTGAACAGGCCAATCACCTCGCCCGCGCTGTCGACGTTCTGGGCGATCGCATGGCCGAAATACCATTCGCCCCAGTAACCGTCCTGGATGCCGCCGCCAAGCGGGGCGATCCCTGCCGATTTCAACTTTTCGCAGGCCGCCAGGAACTCGTCCCAAGTTGCCGGCGCCTTATCCGCGTCCAGCCCGGCCTTGTCGTAGAGGTCTTTGTTGTAGATCCAGATCATCGGCAAGGCATACCAGCCGACCCGGTAGGTCTTGCCGCCGAACCGGCTGAGCAGCGTTGGGCTGGAATCCTTGATGACCTGGTCGCTCACCAAGCCCTCTAGCGGTTGCAGGTAGCCGAGCCACACGCTCTCCATGTGGTAGATGCCGTTCCACAGAAACTGGATGTCCGGCGCTTCGCCTGCGGCGGCGGCTGTCTGGAACTGCGATATCACCACGGCCGTGTCCTGCAGCATCGGCTTCACGCTGGCGGCGGTGTAGCTCTTGACCGCATCGTCGACCACTGCCTTCAGGCCGGGCAGCTCCTGTTCGCCCCACCACCACATGTTCAGGTCCGGCCCCGCGGCGCGTGCCGCCGTGCTGGGCAGCAGGCCATTCAATGCCACGCCGGCTCCCAGCCCGGCAGACGTCTTCAAGAGCTCTCGACGCGAGAAACCCTCTCTCCAGTTCCTTTTCATCGTGCCTCCTTAGCCTCCCTGTTTTCCTTCGTCCCGGCGCACGGACGCCGGTGTCCTCAGAATGTGCTCATCAGGCCGCCGTCGACGACCAGCAACTGGCCCGTCATGTAGCGGCAGTATTTCGATGCGAGAAAGATCACGGTTCCCGACACGTCCTCCGGATATCCGGTCCGGCGCAGCGGGACCTTGCCTCTCTTCACGTACCATTCGAAGAATTCGGGCGTCTCTGTTTCGTTGACGCCATTGACGATCGACATCGGCGTCGACATGAAGCCCGGCGCCACCGCGTTGACCAGGATATTGTAGGGTCCAAGCTCGACCGCCATCGACTTGGTGAGAGCGATCATGCCGCCCTTGGCTGCATTGTAGGCGCCGACCTCGCCGCTCGATGCAAAGCCCTGGATCGAGGCGATGTGGATGATCCGGCCCGAGTTGCGCTCAACCATGTGCGGCGCCACAAGCTTCGAGCCCATGTAGACGGACTCGAGGTTGATCGCGATCGTGCGCCGCCAGTCCTCGAGCGTGTCCTGGAGGATGGTGGCGGACGGCGGATTGATTGCCGCGTTGTTGACGAGGACGTCGATCCTGCCGAATTCCTTGATGATGTCGCCAACCGCCGCGCAATAGGATTCATAGTCGGTGACGTCGAGCGCGAAGGGCCGGGCTACGCCGCCCACTGTTTTGATCTCGGCGGCTACCGCGTGCAGCGTTGCCGGATTCCGCTCCAGCAGCATGACGCTGCCGCCCTCGGAGGCCATCTCAAGCGCGACCGAGCGGCCAAGCCCCTGCCCGGCACCGCTGACAATGCAAACCTGGCCCGCGAGCAAGTCCATCGACACGTCCCCACGCCGTGGCCTCCGCTGTCCCATGCGAACATTTTCCAGTATTCTGGAATATGTTCTAACATGCCGGATGACTCTAGGCTGTCGCTCAAAGACCCGTCAAGGGAGGCGCCCAAACTCCGCGTTGATCAAACCAAGGCGGGCGTCCGGTACAGGATTTTTCCCCCGACCTTGATCTCCGCATCGACCAGATATTTTTTCATGCCGGCAAGATCAGGCTCGATGCCGAGTCCCGGCGTCTCCGGCACACGGATCTCGCCATTCTTGTCCGGCGCGATGTGTGTCTTGCACATCTCCCACGCCATCGGCTGCGGCTTCACCGGATATTCGCAGATCCGATGCTCCGACAATCCCGCGTAAGGCTGGATCGACGCGCAGAGCGCGAGGTGAGAGGTGAAGGTGTGGTTCACGTACGTGACGCCCTTCCCCACCGCATAATCCGCCACCTGTTTCGCCGGGCCGATGCCGCCGATGCGTCCGCAATCGATCTGGATGAAGCCGACCTTGCCGATATCGATGGTGTGCTTCGCCATGAAGATATTGTGCGCCGCCTCGCCGCCCGCCAGCTTCACCGGACTCGGCCGCTTCGCCAACGCGCCATAGGCCTCATAGGCACTGCCATTGAACGGCTCCTCCAGCCAGGTCGCCTTGACACGTTCCAGCATGGGCAAGCGCGCTTCGGCTGCGGCGACATCCTGATTCCAGATCTGCCCGGCGTCGATCAACAGGATGCCGTCCGGTCCGATCCCCTCGCGCGCGGCGGCAAGCTGGTCCGCATCGTCCTGCAAGGTGCCGCGCCCGAATGGCCCCCAGCCGCATTTGACCGCGCGGAACCCGGCATTGCGCGCGGCGCGGCAGAATTCCAGCGTCTGCTGCGCTGTATCGCCGAACAGCTGCGAGGCATACGGTGTCTTGGGATAGGCGCGGTCGTAACCGAGCAGCTTGTAGACCGGCTCGCCGCGCTTCTTGCCAAGCAAGTCCCAAAGCGCAATCTCGACCCCCGACCAGGTGTGCGCCGCTTGCAGCAAATCCATGCTGTTCCACTGGATGGTGGCCGCGATACGTGCGATGTCTGCGGGCGACGAGACATCTTCGCTCAGCACGGAGGCGCTGATCGGCCGGCATGCGCCATGCGACATCGGACACACGTACGAGGCTATGGACGTCAGCGGCGAGGCTTCGCATTCGCCCCAGGCCTCGATGCCACCGGCCCGCACCCGCACCACCAGGGCATCCTGGCTGCCGTCACCGGCATCGGTGACAACCGGCATCGAAAGATAGAAGAAATCCACAGATTCGATTTTCATGTGTTCGCCCTATTTCACGCGGTAGCTGGCCAAAGCTTCTTCGTTGATGGTCACGCCGAGGCCCGGTGCGGTCGGCAATGGAATCCGGCCGTCCACAACCGGCAGCTCGACGCTGCACAGGTCCTTGCGCAGGCTGGAGTCCGCCAACTCACGCGGCAGAAACTCGATGTAGGTGCAAGTCGGTGAGACCGCCGCCAGATGCGCCGAGGCTGCGATGCCGATCGCCGATTTCCAGCAATGCGGCACCACGGCAAGCCCCTTGTCACGCGCCGCCATGGTGACGCGCCGCGCTTCGGTCAGGCCGCCGACGCGCCCGACATCCGGCTGCACCACGTCCAGCGCGTCGCGGTCCATCAGCTCGCGGAACTCGAAACGTGAGTTCAGCCACTCGCCGGCCGCGACCCGCACCGGTGACGCTTTTACCAGCTTGGCATAGCCTTCAATGTCGTCCGACGGCAGCGGCGTCTCGATGAAGTAGATGTCCTGGTCGGCGAACATGTCGATCGCGCGCAGTGCTTCCTTCCAGTCGGCCCAGGCATAAGCGACATCGACCATCAGCGTCATCTCCGGTCCCACTGCCTTTCGGCAAGCGCGCACGATCTTGGCGCATTCCCGGTCGTCCGCGATCTGCAGCGAATTGTGCGAATACGGCCCCTTGATGCAGATCTCCAGCTTCGCGGCCCGGAAACCCAATTCCTTCGCCTTCACGGCGCGCTCGACCAGGATGCGCGTGTAGGTCTCCAGATCGTCGCCTTCCGGCAGCAACGAGGCATACGGTGTAATCGCATTGTTGACGGCGCCGCCGAGCAACTGCCAACACGGCTTGCCCTCCGCCTTTCCGCGCAGATCCCACAGCGCCATATCCAGCGCACCGATTGCGCAGATGCCGAGGCCGCGCCGCCCGGTCATCGCGGAGCCAGTATACATCTTGTCCCACAGGCCTTCGACGTCAGTCGGATCCTTGCCTATCAGCATCTCGGTCAGGCCGAGGCCCATGATGTGCGTGCCGGGCGCTTCGATCATGGCGCGCGCGACCCAGGGGTTGGTGTCGGTCTCGCCGATGCCGACCAGCCCTTCGTCGGTGTGGATCTTCACCACCAGATCGTCCTGCGCGGACGAGCAGGCGTCGGCGCGATAATCCGGCACCAGCAGGACGAAGCACTCGATCTTGGTGATCTTCATACGGCAATTCCTTCCCGTGTCGTCGGCGGCCAAGCGGCGCGCGCATTCAGTTGGTCCAGAGTGAGGTGGCAGCGCAGCCCAAGGCCGCCCTCGCCTTCGCGCCAAGGCGGCCGCTCGGTTTCGCAGATGCTGCCGACCTGCCATGGGCACCGCCCGGCATAGACACAGCCAGCTTCGCCGCGCCTGGGTTCGGTTGCTTTCGGTGCCTTCGACGGTTTGTCCGGCCGCTGCAAGGGTACGGGGACCGCGTGCAGCAGGCTGTGCGTATAGGGGTGGAACGGCGGCGCGAACACCTGCTCGCGGGGACCGATTTCCATCACCTCTCCGCCATAGAGCACACAGACATGATCGGCCAGCATCCGCACCACCGCCAGGTCGTGCGAGATGAACAGCATGGCGATGCCGTGCTCCGACTTCAGCTGGCGCAGAAGGGTCAGGATGTTGGCTTGCACCGAGACGTCCAGCGCCGACAAGATCTCGTCGCACAACAGCAGCGCCGGCTTCGCCGCCAGGGCGCGGGCGATCGCCACGCGCTGGCGCTCGCCGCCGGAAAGCTGGTCGGGAAACCGCTCCTGGTAGGATCCGTCGAGCCGCACGTCGCCCAGCGCATCGGCGATCTTCGCCCGCGCCGCCGCCCCCTCCATCTTGAAGAAATGTACCAGGGGGCGCGCGATCGCCTCGCCGATCCGTGCGCGCGGATTGAGCGATGCATCCGGATTCTGGAAGATATACTGGATCAGGCGCCGTTGCTGATCGCTCCGGTGCCGCACTGTGTCAGCCAGCTTCTCGCCGCGAAGCATAATGGCGCCCGTCGCCGGCGCCGTCAGGCCGCTGATCGCCCGCGCCAGCGTCGATTTCCCGCTACCGGATTCGCCGACAAGAGCGAATACCTCGCCCTCCTTGATCTCGAACGAGGCATCGCTGACCGCGCGGAAGCCGCGCGACTTGGGACCGTAGATCACGCTCACATGGTCGACCGACAGAACCGCCGCGCGCGCGGCCAGCGTGCCTACGCCGGCCGGAGGCGCCGGTTCGGCGGGGACCGGCGCAATCTCCCGCCAGCGCCAGCAGGCCACGGCGCGCGCGTCGTCGATGGTTTCCAGCTCCTGCCGCTCGGCTACGCATTGTTCCAGCGCGTGATCGCAGCGCGGCGCGAACGGACAGCCGGGCGGCAGCTCCCGCCGCCGCAGCAGCCCGCGCAATGGGCGCGCGCGCGACATGGACAGGTCCTCGATAACCGGGATCGACGCAATCAGACCCTGAGTGTAGGGATGGCGCGGCCGCAGGAATATCTCGTCGGTCGGCGCGATCTCGACCATCCGGCCGGCATACATGACGCCGATGCGGTCGGCGATCTGCGACAGCAGGGCCAAGTCGTGCGTTACATACAGCATCGCGACGCCGATCCGGACGCGCAGCTCGCTCAGCAGCGAGATGATCTGCTCCTGGGTGGTGACGTCGAGGCCGGTCGTCGGCTCGTCCAGCACCAGCAAGTCTGGATCGCAGGCCAGCGCCATCGCGATACAGACGCGCTGCTGCTGCCCGCCCGACAATTGGTGCGGATAGCGACGCTGGAAGCCCGAATCGGCCGGCAATCCGACCAGCTTGAGGATTCCCACAATGGCGCCGGCATCCTCCGCGTTCTTGACGCGGCCATGCGCCAGCATGGTCTCGGTCAACTGCCGCCCGATGCGAATGCCCGGGTTGAGCGCGGTGGTCGGGTTCTGCGGCACGAAGGCGATCCGGTCGCCGCGCAATTCGTCCAGCTCGCGCCGCGACATCGAGGTGAGAGCCTGGCTCTTGAACCGGACGTCGCCGTGTTCCAGCCGCATCGACACATGGCGAAAGCCCAGCAGTTGCAGCGCTACGGTCGATTTTCCGCAGCCGGATTCCCCGACCAGCCCGAACACCTCGCCGGGCCGCAGGGAGAAACTGACATCGTCCACCGCGCGTGACCAACCACCGCCCTGCCGATAGCCGACGCTCAAGTTACGCACCTCAAGGAGTTGTTGCG
>Ga0207675_100007552_pt1 | contig 10272 bp, 11 predicted proteins | sample KBSSwiS42_FD_184305 | JGI IMG/M metagenome (GOLD analysis project Ga0207675, IMG submission 184305) | Switchgrass rhizosphere microbial communities from Kellogg Biological Station, Michigan, USA - KBS Switchgrass S4-2 (SPAdes) (version 2) | ecosystem: Host-associated > Plants > Roots >...
CATATAGGCGAGATAGACCAGGAAGAGGATCAGATACGACGTCAGGCGCCCATCCCACACCCACCAGTCGCCCCACATCGGCCTGCCCCACAGCGATCCCGTCAGCAAGGCGAGGAAGGTGAAGCCGGCGCCGATCGGCGCGGCGGCGCGAGCGGCGGCGTCGGCCAGCGAATGGCGAAAGACCAGGCCAAAGAAAGCCGATCCGGCGAGGCAGGCGTAGGCGAACATGCCGACCGTGGCGAGCTGGGGGTGCAGGAACAAGAGGCGCACCGTTACGGCCACGGCGACGGCCACGAACAGATAAACGCCCTGGTACTTCACCAGTACGTGACCCCCCAACGCGATGCCGAGCAGTACGCAGTAGCGCGCGTCGAAGCGCTCGAGCGCACGCACCGCCGCCAGCAGCACCGGCACAGCGAAGAAGCCCAAAAAATGATCGGCCGAACCGCCGATGCTCTGATCGTAAACGAAAATCGACGGGAACAAGAAGAAGCCAGCCCAAAGCCCCGGTTGGCAGCGGACCCGAGACGCAGGAGGTCAAATGGCAACACGCGTCAATGCCCAAGGCGCGAACCGGGGTATCTCTAGCGAGCAGCGTCGGTCGGCGCCGGAGATGGTTGCGATCGAGCACCAGACGGTCGACCGGATTGTGCGGACGATTGTCTTCCTCGCGCCGCCTGCCGCGCTTGCATTGGGGGGATGGCTGGCCTGGGGCGGAGCCCTGCACCCGCTGGACCTGCTCGTGCTGGCGATCTTCTACACGCTCACCGGGCTCGGCATCACAGTCGGCTTTCACAGGCTGTTCACCCACCGCAGCTTCAAGACCACGCGCACAATGCGGGCGCTCCTTGCGGTGCTCGGCTCCATGGCGGTCGAGGGGCCGCTGATCGAATGGGTCGCCACCCACCGCAAGCACCACCGGTTCTCAGACCAGCCCGGGGACCCGCACAGCCCCCACGCGGACGATGCGCCGGGCTGGCGCGGCGCGTTGCGCGGGCTCGGGCACGCGCATGTCGGCTGGATGCTCCGCGGCAGGGAAATGGCGAACCCCGCTCGCTATGCCAAGGATCTGCTCGCCGACCCAGACCTGCTCTTCATCAGCCGCACCTTCCCGCTCTGGGTCATGGTGGGACTGGCGCTTCCCTTCGCCCTTGGCGTGGCACTGACCGGCTCCATCGCGGGAGGGCTGACGGGCCTCCTATGGGGCGGAGCGGTGCGTGTGTTCCTCTTGCATCACGTGACCTTCAGCATCAATTCGCTCTGCCACTACTTCGGACGGCGACCGTTCTCCACCCACGACCAGTCCCGCAACCTCGCCTGGCTCGCCCCGCTTGCCTTCGGCGAGGCCTGGCACAACAACCACCACGCCTTCCCCACCTCCGCCCGTCACGGATTGAGCCCCTGGCAGCTCGACCCCGGCGCGTGGCTCATCGCCAACCTGGAGCGCTGCCACCTGGCGTGGGACGTCGTTCGTATTGCCCCCGACCGCCAGCAGGCCAGGGCCGCGCGCAACCCGCAGCTGACCACTCCCGGACTGGAGACCAACACATGAAGATGCTGGAGGCTCTACGCAAGCGCCGCTCGATAGAGGCGAGGCGTGATGCCCAAGCGGCAACGAGCTCATCCGAGGAGCACCCGGTCCCCATTTCCGACTACGACCAGCTCGACGTCAAGGAGGTCGGCGACCGGCTCTCTCAGCTCTCTCAGGTCGAGCTCGCCGGGGTGGAGACCTATGAGCGCACTCATGGAAACCGGCCGGCCGTGCTCGAGAAGCTCCGCTACATGCAGGGCACCGAACCCCTGCGGGGCTACGACGCTCTCACGACTGACCAGATCGCCGAAGCGCTCGCCGGCGCGGACGCGCAGACGGTCAAGGCAGTGCGTGACTACGAACGCAAGTTCCAGCATCGCCAATCGGTTCTGGATGAAGCCGCGCGCGTGCTTCCGGCGTCGCGCCCAAGCGCTGGAGAGGAACGGGCGCGTGAAGAAAAGGCGGCGCTCCTCCGTGAGGGCTACGCGGATCGAGAGCGAACCGCGCCCGATCGACCGGAGTAGCGATCCCCTGATTGGGGGTCGCTTGTCGTGATCCTCGGGCTGGCCCTCGCGCTCGGTTCGGCGGTGGCGACCAACCTCGGCTTTCTGTTCAAGCACCGCGGCGCGGTGCTCGCCCCACCGATCGTGGTTCGTCATCCGCTCCGCAGCGCCGCGGGTCTCTTTCGCTCCAGGTGGTTCTTCGTCGGCTGGATCGTGGCGGTGGTGGCCTGGGGTCTGCACGTCGGTGCGCTCTCGCTGGCTCCGCTGTCGGTCGTGCAGGCGGTCCTGTCCGGGGGCCTCGTCTTTCTCGCGGTGTTCGCCGAGCGCTACTTCGGCTTTCAGCTCGGACGCCGGCAATGGGTCGGCGTCACGATCACAGCAGCCGGGCTGGCGGTCATCGGACTGACGGGCGGCGGCGCCGCCGACCCCGACCGGGCGTCCTTGGCGGCGCTGATCGCCGTCGAGGGCGCGATCTTCGCGACCGGCGCCGCGCTCGTGAGGATCTCGGCGCGGCGCCATGTCCTGCCCCGCGCCGAGGGGTTGCTGCTCGGCGCGGCCGCCGGCGCGCTGTTCGGTGTCTCCGACGTCGCGATCAAGTGGCTCACCCAGGCGGATCCGGGGCCGCTGCACGGGTTGCTGAGCCCGTGGACGCTCACCGCGCTGATCGCGGGAGTGATCTCGTTCTACGCCTCCGCCCGCAGCCTCCAAATCGGCGAGGCCGTCGAGGTCATCGCGATCACCTCGGTGGCCGCGAACCTCGCCGCGATCATCGGCGGCATCATCGTCTTCCACGAGCCGATCGGCTCCGGCGCAGCCGAGATCGGCGCTCGCGGAACGGCCTTCTGTCTGGTCATCGCCGGTGCGGCGCTCATGCCCGCCCCGATGCGCGCCGCCCCCGAGGCGGGAATGCCTATGTCCGGTACCGCCTTCGACTCTGGATCAGCGCGTGGTTGAGGATCGCCTCGTCGTCGTCCTCCCGAGCGACCACCACGATCTTGTTCCAGGCCCCCGGGTAGACCACTCGCTCGTTGTAGAGCTGGGTTCGAAAGCGATCGGTGTAGACGGCCGGGAGTCGATCGCCGACGCCATACATTCGTCGCCCTCCGTCGCTGCCGCGGATGACTGCCACGAGCTCGCGGGTCTGCTCGTAGTCGTCGGCTGCAACGAACTCGACCAGCGGGCGCTGCGGTGATCCCGCGCTCAGAAACGCCACAACGTACTTTCGGTCGCGCCCCCACTTGTTCTTGCGCACGGTCTCGCCGAGTCCGATCTGAACCGCGCCTTCGGCCCGCGTCGTGCCGATGAACACGCGGTACGGCTTGTAGCGATCGCGCCCGTCCGGCCACCGATACGACTCGCCGTCGCGCTCCCGCACGAGCCGCCAATCCTCAGGCAGGTCCAGTGGATCTCCGCCGGTGCGGCTGGCCGCGACACCGAAGGCAGAGTCGGCGTCGACGTGGTTGATGGTCGGGTTGTCGAAGCCCGCCTCCGCAAGCCGGGTCAGAAGCGGGCCGAGCTCGCGATCCGGCACGTGCTCCACGGTCACCGAGAATGGGCACATCGTGGATCTCCTACATCGATAACGTAGTACAACATAGCCACGTAAAGTACCGTTGTCCAGAAAGCTGTTAGGGTACGTCTTGCGACACAGGAGGACTCAATCGAGTTCTCCGCCCCAGAGAAGAGAGTTGGACCCATTCATGTTTGCCACCATTCGGCGCTACGACGTCATCGATCAGACCCGCATCGGCGAGCTCGTCAAGAAGACGGACGAGACCTTCCTGCCGAGCCTGACCGAGCTACCGGGCTTCAGTGGCTATTCGCTCCTCGAGGCCGGCAACGGCGTCATGAGCTCGATCAGCTACTTCGACACCTCGGAGCACGCTGACGAGTCGACCCGCCTCGCATCCAACTGGGTGCGCGAGCAGAAGCTCGAGACGGTGCTGAACGCGCCGAAGGTCACCAGCGGCGAGGTCGTCGTGCACAAGGTGAGCGAGCTCATCCAGGCGTAACAGCCTCGAAGCCGTTCGCTGTCGAAGAGAAGGCCCGCACCTGCGGGCCTTCTCTCGTCATAGGCCGCGCTCGCGGGCGTCACGGCTCAAGGCGCGCGAAATCTCCGACGGCTCGGTCCGCTTCTCGAGCGCGTCGATCCGCCCGCCCTCACGGACGGACTCACGGTGGACCGCGTCCTGCAGCCCCTCGAGGAGCGTCTCGAGTTGGTCGACTCGCCCCTCCAGCGCTTCGATGCGCCTCTCGGCCCCCGCATCAGGCGCCTCGGGAGTCGCGTCCGCGGCCGGTCTGCCGCGACTCAGTTGAGCAATGCGCCCGAGGATGGCCAGGCGCCGCGCCGGCCCCCCGTTTGGATTGCCGGCAGTTGCCATTTACTCGCATCCTCTCGCTGCCTCTTTCTAGGAAGCCGCGCGAGGGAGGAGGAAGCAAGACCCACCGGGCGGTACAGAGGCCGCACAGGCCTCGTCACCAGACTACTCTCAGGTTGGCCCGGCTGGTGGCGGGTACTCGGACTGAGGTGACACCCGACGACACCCTCAGGCAGCTCTTTTCGACCGGCGACTATGCCTGGAGTCTCACCTACCGCGAGCCCCAGTTCGAGATCGTCGGCAGGCCGTCCGTGGGTCTGTTCGTCGTATTCGGAGCGCATCGAACGCTCGACGGCGCGATCAGGCGGGCCCGCGCTCATCTGGACACGCTCTAACGGCGCAGCCGCCGGGCTGGCGGTGAGAAGCGTAAGGTGCGAAGCCTGGCCCAAGGAGTCCGCATGGACTCGCCGACTCGATTCACCGGCCCACTGCTCGCTCTTGCGGTCGGGGGGCCGCTCGCGTGGGGACGCTGGTCTTCATCGGGCTGATCGGCCTGGCTCTGTATCTGCTGGTCCGCGACCTGCCGGGCACGGCCGCGAGGGTCAGCCGGCTCGCGATCGGCCCGTTCGTGCTGTTCTACGCCGCCTATGAGAGCGTGATCGGGCTCGCCATCGGCGCGCTGGTGCAACACGGCAACGACGCGCCGGTGAGGCAGCGGCCCGCCGTGGCGGACGCGATCCAGAGCCTCGGGGACAACGTGATCGTCGGCGACCCAGGCATCTTGGCGAGCGTTGGATCGCTTGCGTGGATCGTGGCAGTCATCGCGGCCGCCATCGCATACCGCCAGGTTGGCGCGCCGCTCCTCGCCACGATCTTGTTCGCGCTCTCATTCATGGTGGTCTCGCACCCGCCGCCGTTCGGACCCATCGGGCTCCTGTGCTTCGCGAGCGCAGTCGTGCCCCTGGCGCGCGCCCAACACGTCTCCTCGCGGCTTGAAGCAGGAGCACCCGCCCTCTTACCGGCTTAGGCCCGAGAGTCCGGTGTGGCGATGAGTTGGAGCCGGCGCGCCGGTCTAAACACACGGACTGACGGCCGGCGACCGACGATCGGAGAGCCGCGTACGCTGTCGTGGCGACACGCCAAAGGAGGCGCACGATGACTGAGCACAGGACCGGAACGCGCGAGGAGTGGCAGGCCGCTCGCGACGAGCTCGCGAAGCTCGAGGCCGAGCACGCCGAGCTCGGGCAGAGAGTGACCGAGCAGCGGCGCGAGCTTCCGTGGGTGGCCGTGGAGAAGGAGTACGAGTTCGCGACCGAGGACGGGGCGAAGACCCTCGCCGAGCTGTTCGACGGGCGCTCGCAGCTGCTCGCCTACAACATCATGTTCGGGCCCGACTACGAACTCGGCGCCTGCCCGGGGTGCTCGAACCTGGGCGACGAGCTCGATGCCACGCGCGTGCACCTGAACCACCGCGACGTGACGCTGATCTGCTTCTCGCGCGCGCCGATCGAGAGGCTCGCCGCCTACAAGGAGCGGATGGGCTGGCAGTTCCCCTACGTCTCGACGAACGGGACCGAGTTCCCGTTCGACTTCGGGCTGGCTCTCACCCCCGAGCAGGCGCAGCAGGTCCCCGAGCTCACGGAGATGCTCGACAGCCCGCCGGAGTGGCTCGAGGACTGGGGACGCCAGGTCGGCGCGAAGCTCGAGGACGGGCTGCGCGAGAACCCGAGCTTCATTGCCTTCGCGCGCGACAACGGAACCGTCTACCACACCTACACCGTCTCGGCACCCGATCCCTTCGTCGCCCCGTACAACTCGTTCCTGCTCGACCGGACGCCGAAGCCCGGGCCCGACGTGCCCCGCGCCTGGCGCAAGGACGAGTACCCCGACTGAGCTTCGCCGCCGATGCACGAGCGGCGCGCTGCTGCACCCGAGGCCGTGATCTTCGACCTCGACGGGGTCCTGATCGACTCCGAGCCCTCCTGGAACGCCGCGAAGGAGGCGCTCGTGCGCGAGACCGGTGGACGGTGGCGAGAGGACGCGCCGAGAGTGATGATGGGCATGAGCTCGCCCGAGTGGGCCGCGTACCTCCGGGACGAGCTCGGCGTCCCGATGGACCTCGACGCCATCAGCGGCGAGGTCGTGCGCCGCATGATGGAGGGATACCGCAGGGAGCTACCGCTCTTGCCGGGCGCCGAGAAGGCCGTGCGCGCGCTGGCCGCTCGCTGGCCTCTCGGGCTGGCCTCCTCGTCGAACCGTGAGGTCATCGACCTGGTGCTCGAGCTGAGCGGATTCGCTGACTGCTTCCGGGTCGCCGTCTCCTCCGAGGAGGTCCAGCGCGGCAAGCCGGCGCCCGACGTCTACCTGGCGGTCGCCGGCGCCCTCGGCGCCGACCCCATGCGCTGCGTGGCGGCCGAGGACTCGAGCAACGGCCTGCGCGCCGCCGCAGCCGCGCGGATGCCCGTCATCGCGGTGCCGAACCCGCACTACCCACCGAGCGCCGACGCGCTGGCGCTCGCAGCGGCCACGGTCGAGGTCGTCGGCGAGATCACTCCTCAACTGGTCGAGCAGGCATTCGGTGCCTGATGGCGTGCGTAATCTCGACTGAGTGCGCACATTCCTCCATGGCACGGGTGAATCGCCCGAACGGCCCGCGGACCCGGCTCTGCGGCAGGCGAACCTGCGCCGGATCGGAAGGCTGTTCGCTCCGTACAGGCTGCGGCTCGGCGGCCTGCTGCTGCTGATCGTCGCCTCGGCGGCGCTCGGCGTCGTGCCGGCCTTCCTGCTCAAGAACGTGCTGGAGGCGATCTCGCGCAACGACACCGGGGCGCTGTCGATCGCCGCCGGCGGGATGATCGCCATCGCGCTTGCGACCGGTGTCCTCGGCGTGATCCAGACGCTGCTGTCGAATCAGGTCGGACAGCGCGTCATGCACGACCTGCGCGCGGCCGTCTTCCGGCATCTCCAAAAGCTGTCGCTTGCCTTCTTCACACGCACCCGCACCGGCGAGGTCCAGTCGCGGATCTCGAACGACATCGGCGGCGTCCAGAGCGTGGTGACGAACACCGCCACCTCGATCGCGTCGAACGTGACGACGGTCGTCGCGACGATGGTGGGCATGCTCCTGCTGAGCTGGCAGCTGGCGCTGTTCGCGTTCGCGCTGATCCCGCTGTTCGTGCTGTTGACGCGGCGCGTCGGCAACGAGCGGCGGCGGATCGCGAAGACGACGCAGGAGACGCTGGCCGACATCTCGAGCCTCGTGCAGGAGTCGCTTTCCGTCTCCGGGATCCTGCTCGGCAAGACGATGGGTCGCGGCAGCGAGCTGGCGGATCGCTTCGAGGCCGACTCGCAGCGCCTGGCCGACCTGGAGGTGCGCCAGCGCATGGCCGGGCGCTGGGTGATGGCGTCGATCCAGACCAGCTTCGCCGTGATGCCGGCCGCGGTCTACTGGTTCGGCGGGCTCGCACTGGCGGGCGGATCGGATGCCGTTTCGCTCCCGCTGCTGGTCGCCTTCACGACGCTCCAGACGAGGTTGTTCTTCCCGGTCGGGTCACTGCTCGGAGTCAGTCTTGACGTGCAGACCTCGCTCGCCCTGTTCGACCGCATCTTCGAGTATCTGGATCAGCCGATCGACATCGTCGAGAAGCCTGACGCCAGGCGCGTCGCGACGGCAGGCGACGTCGCCTTCGACGACGTCTGGTTCCGCTACGGCGATGACTGGACGCTCGAGGACGTGTCGTTCACCGTCCCGGCTGGCACGACGACCGCGCTGGTCGGCGAGACGGGCTCCGGCAAGACCACGGTGGGATATCTGGCGGCGAGGCTGTACGACGTCACCCGCGGGCGGATCACGATCGGCGGCGTGGACATCCGCGACCTGAGCTTCCAGGGCCTGAGCGATCTGGTCGGGGTCGTCTCCCAGGAGACCTATCTGTTCCACGCCTCGGTCCGCGAGAACCTGCGCTTCGCGAAGCCGGACGCCACCGACGAGGAACTCGAGCAGGCGGCGGAAGCGGCCCGCATCCACGAGGTGATCACCGCTCTACCGGACGGTTACGACACGGTCGTGGGCGAGCGCGGCTACCGCTTCTCGGGCGGCGAGAAGCAGCGGATCGCGATCGCGCGCACGATTCTCCGCAATCCGCCGATCCTCATCCTCGACGAGGCCACGAGCTCGCTCGACACCGAAACCGAGCGACTGGTCCAGGAGGCGCTCGACCGCCTGTCGGAGGGGCGCACGACCATCGCGATCGCGCACCGCCTCTCGACGGTGCGTGACGCGGACCAGATCATCGTGCTCGATCGCGGCCGGATCGCCGAATCGGGCCGCCACGAGGAACTGATCGGCGCAGGCGGTCGCTATTCCACGCTGGTCAGCCGGGACGCGGAGCTCGCGTCATCCGCTCCCCTTCCGGGCGAGCTTCCCGCGCTCTCTGCGGCGGGTTAAGTTCACCTGAGTGAGCCGGCCGGAAACCTCGTGGGGCCTCGCGTTGCTCGTTCCGGCCGAGCCCGGTCGGAGAAACAGGCGCACGGTCGACGGGGTTCTGGTCGCGACCGCGGCGGTTGTGATCGGGCTCGCAGCCGTGGTAGCTCGCTCCGCGGCGAGTACCGACGAGGAGATCGGACAGGCGCTCGCCACGCTCTTCGGCTGGGCGCCGGGCCTCTGGCGTGCAGCCCTTCTGGTCACGCTGGCGCTCGCAGTCGTGATCGTGGTGGACGCTCTTGTTCGAAGGCGATGGCTGCTGGTCCGCGACCTGGTGATCGCCCTCCTGCTGGTGAACGTCGCGGCGATGGTGCTTGCACGGATCGTCGATTCGGAATGGGTTCAGTTCGAGCTGGATCCGCTGTCGTACTGGGGGTTCCCCGAGCTCCGGATCGCATGCGTGGTGGCGGTAATCGCGGTCGCTCGCCCGGAGCTGGTGCGTCCGGTGCGCGTGGTCGCGATCTGGCTGGTCGCGCTGGCGTCCCTCGGCGTCGTCGCGCTTGAAATCGCGCTCCCAGCGGACGTTCTCGCCGGGTTGGCGCTTGGTCTCGGCGCGGGTGCGCTGGTGCGGCTGGTGCTGGGCTCGCCGCTCGGGGTGCCCCCCATCGATCGCGTGCGCGGTGCGCTCGGTTCCCTCGGTGTCGACGTGAGCGACCTGCGCATCGCGGAGCGCCAGCGGATCGGTGCGACGGAGTACTTCGGGCAAGGCGAAGACGGAAGAGCGCTCAAGGTGCGCGTGCTCGGGCGAGATGCCCAGGACACCCAGCGCGTCGCGCGTCGCTGGAGGCTGCTCGCCTACCGCGACCCACCGCGGAGCGCGCCTATCGGGCGCCTCGAGCAGGTCGAGCACGAGGCGCTGGCGACGCTGATCGCCGCGCGGGCCGGCGTGCGGGTGCCGAAGGTCGTCACCGCCGGCCTCAGCGCCGAGGGCGACGCAGTGCTGGTCACTCGTCAGCCCGATCTCGCCTCACTGGAGCTCGCGCGCCCCGAGGATGTCAGCGACGGCCTGCTCGAGGAGCTGTGCCGACAGGTCGCGCAGTTGCATGCCGCCGGCATCTCGCACGGCCGCCTCAACGTCGGCAACGTGATCGTTGTGGATGGCGAGCCGATGCTGGTCGACCTGTCGGCCGCCACCCTCGGCGCGCCGCAATCCGCGCTCGACATGGACGTGGCGGAGCTGCTCGTGTCCTGCTGTGTGCTCGTCGGCCCGGAACGTGCGTTGCGCGTGGCCGTGCACGCGGGGTGGTCCGACTCCATCGCTCGCGCGCTCCCCTACCTGCAGAGCGCGGCGCTGACGCCGCACCTGCGCGATCTCTCCCGCACCCACGAAGTCGATCTGGGGAGGCTCCGGGCGGCCGCCGCGGCGGCGACCGGGACCGTCGAGCCGGACATCGCTCCTCTTCGCCGCATCCGCCTGAAGGACGTGGTGACGATGGT
>Ga0207675_100007553_pt1 | contig 10271 bp, 10 predicted proteins | sample KBSSwiS42_FD_184305 | JGI IMG/M metagenome (GOLD analysis project Ga0207675, IMG submission 184305) | Switchgrass rhizosphere microbial communities from Kellogg Biological Station, Michigan, USA - KBS Switchgrass S4-2 (SPAdes) (version 2) | ecosystem: Host-associated > Plants > Roots >...
GCCCTTACCGGCGAACGAAGTGAGCCGGCCCCTACCGCGAGCGAAGCGAGCGGCCGCTACCGGCGAACGAAGTGAGCCGGCCCCTATTCGTCATCCGCCGCAAGGTAGATGGCCACGGGGGCCAACAGGGCCCATGCGCCAAGGACGAGCACCAGGGCGAGCAGCAGCCAGCCCCCGGGGACCGCGGCGGCGAGCGCCGACAGATCCGGCACCGACGGGCTGATAGAAGGCACGAGATCCTCGAGCCAGCCGCGCCAGTTGGGCATCGCGGGCCGCGGGAGCGCGCGGAGCCCGACGACGGCGATCCAGAGTGCGAGCGACGCGGCAACCCCCTGCATGAACGCGACCGGGCGTGCGGCCGAACGCGCGGCTTCCTCGCGTGCGCGGATCTGCGCCCGCCACCAGACCACCGACGATGGCGGCACGCGCGCGTCGCGCCAGGCCGACTCCTGTTCGTCGAGCAGCGCCGAGGAGACCTCGATCAGATCGGTGCAGAGCGTGCACGCCGCGACGTGCGCGCGAAGCTCGTCATCGCACCGCGCCGGCCACCGCTGCGCGGCGAGCGCGTCGAGCACATCCTGTTCGTGCGGGCATTCAATCTTCACGACGGTCGCCTTTCTTCTCTCCCCGGCCTTCGCGCAGGAACTCCGCGAGCTTGTGACGCGCGCGGAACAGGAGCAATCGCACGCTCGCGGCCTTGACGCCGAGCGTCCCCGCGATGTCGCGATGGCTCGAGCCCTGCGCGTACGCCAGCCAGAGCATCTCGCGTTCCCGCGGCTTCAGGCGCGCCATCGCCCGGCCGACATCGGTGCGCCGCTCGGCGTCCCCGGCGACGTCCACGTCCGCGGCCAACTCGGCAGGTCCGCCGCCGCTCCCGTCCGGCAGCGTGACGAGTTGCGCGCGAAGCCCGCGGCGCCGGCCGTCGCGCGCGAGGTTGGTGGCAATGCGGAAGAGCGAATTGCGGCGGTGCGCGTCGCTCTCGTGCGGGGCGTGGGCGCGGAGGAACCGGTAATACGTCTCCTGCAGCAGGTCGTCGGCGAGATCCGGGCTGCCGGTCATCCGGGCCAGGTACGCCCACAACGCCCGGGCGGTCCGGGCGTAGAAGGCGCCGAAAGTGTCTTCGTCCATCTCGAAGACGGCGTCCGCGCCGGCGGTCTCGGCGCGGAGCCGTTCGATATCGGAGATGGTTACGTCACGCATGATGAGTAACGGGCGGATCCAGCAGGCCAAGCTTTCGCGACAGCGCATACGCCGCGACCGCGGACACGATGAAGCCGGCCCCGAGGGCCACGCTCAGCACGCCGACGACCATGAAGAACTGCGCCGCCTCCTCGATGAACCGGGTGCTCACGTAAAGGAGCCCGAACCCGGCAGTCGTCAGGACCACTCCCGCCTGGACGGACCAGAGAATACGCGAAAACGGGGCCGACAACATCGGCGCCTCGTCCTGCATGGGAATCGGCGCGGACTCGAGGAATCGCTTGCCCGCGGGCGTCTGCACGTACGCCAGCAGGTCCTCGTTGGACGTGAACCGGTCGAGCAGCTTGTTGTGCACCTCGTACTGGACCTTCGACAGCCGGTTCCACCGCCGGTGCGCCACGATCATCCGGATGACCCAGATGAGGACGCTGGTGACGACGAGGAACACCAGGAACGCGGCGAAGCCGGCGAGGACGGCGAGCATCTCCTCGCGTTTCCTGCTTCCGGGATCGTTGTAGTTGTTGTAGTTCGGGCTGTTGACGCGCTCGAGGAAGTACTCGGGATTCCGCGTGACCTCAGGGTGCTGCGAGAGGAACGCGGCCAGCCCCGGGTAGGGGGCCAGGTATCCCGGATTGTTCATCAGCGTCGGGTCGAGCTTCAGCACACGTCCGAGCGCCGGCGGGTATTTCTCGAGCAGGTTGTTCAGGGACTCGCGGGTCCGCTCCGCGTCCACATCGTCACGGACTCCAAGAGGAGCCGATTCCGTCTGGCCCTGCTCGATTGCCGGCAGACGCCCGGAGGAAGGGGTCGACTGGCGTTGAGCGGCCGCGCCTGGCACCGCCAGCAGGAACATCGCCGCGGCGGCGATTACGGAAACGAAACCAGGGCGAAAGGCTGTGTGGGTCATTCGAAATCAGGCTCCTTACACAGCTATTACGCGGGCAAGGGCCACTGGTTAACAAAAACCGCACGCAAACCCTCACCGGAAGAGCGCCGTGAGCTCCCGGCCGATCCGCGTCAGGCCTTCCCGGAGGTAGTCTTCCCGCCCCCCAATCCAGATGCGCAGGTGCCCTTCCAGCCCGACGTGGGCGCCGGGGACGACGAGCGTGTTCTGCCGGGTGCGGACGCGTTCGGCGAGATCGGAGCTGGGGAGGCCTTCATCATACTTGATGAGCGCGATCGCCCCCGCCTGCGGCTCCCGCCAGGTGAGCCGGCGGCCGAAGCCTCCGACCCACTCGCGCGCGATCGGCAGGTTGCCGGCGAGGATCGCGCGGGTCCGCGCGTAGCACCGTTCGCGGTTCCGGGGTTCGACGGCGACACGGGCGATGCGATCGGACATCTTGCTCGGCCCGATCGTGAGGTAGTCGTGCTGCGCCCAGCATTCCTCCGCGAGCCCTTTCGGCGCGACGATCCACCCGATGCGCACGCCGGGGATGCCATACGCTTTCGAGAGGCCGCTCGTCACGATGACGCGGTCGCTCATGCCCCAGAAGCTCTTCGTGCGCGGCCGATCGATCTCGGCGCCGAGATACACCTCGTCGGACAGCAGCCACGTGCCGGTCGCCTCGCACCGCTCGACGATCCGATCCATCGCGGCGCCGGACAGCACGGACCCGGTCGGGTTGTTGGGATTGGAGAGATAGAGGAGCTTCGTCCGGCGCGAGAGCGCGCGCTCGAACTCGTCCCAGTCCGGCTCCCAGCCGGTCTCCTGCCGCAGGCTGAAGGTCCGTACCTGGGCGCCGAGGCTCCGCGCGACCCCGGGCAGCTGCATGTAGTTCGGCGCTTCCATGGCCATGTCGTCGCCCGGGCGAAGCTGGCTGAGCGCGACGAGGTAGTTGGCTTCCGACGTGCCGTTGGTCACCTCGATCTGCTCGACGCTCGAGCCCGGGTAGATCGCGGCAATGGCCTCGCGCAGCTCGAGGGTCCCGTTCGACTGGCTGTATCCCAGCGGCTGGTCGAGGAATTCCTCGAGATCGAACCCCATCTCCACCAGCTCGCGCAGCGTCAGCGGCCGCACCCCGCTCTCGCTCATGTCGTAGTCGACGAGGTTCTCCCAGGTCGACTGCATCCGTTCCATCTCGAAGAGTTCAATCGGCATATTCGTCCGACGGTAGTGCTGGCCTTCAGGCCAGCCTAGCGGCGCAAAGGCCGACCTGAAGGTCGGCACTACGTAAAGGCCGACCTGAAGGTCGGCACTACATGATGGGAAATGGTCAGCGATCTACTCGCTCACTTCTCGTCCGGCGCAGCTCGTCCAGCCTCTCCACCCCCATGTTGCCCCCGCTGACGATCGCGACGACGGGGCCGTCGACTCCTGCGGCGCCGGCCAGGGCCGCGGCGACGCTGGCGGCCCCGGAGGGCTCCGCGACGATCCGCGCGTGGTCGAAGGTCCAGAGCACCGCGTCGACGATCTGCCCGTCCTCGACGGTCACGACGCGATCGACGAACCGGCGGACATGGGCGAAGGTGAGATCGCCGGGACGCACCGGCATGAGGCCGTCGGCGATGCTGTCGGTGCGATCGAGCGTGACGACGTGGCCGGCGTCGATCGACGCCTTCATCGCTGCGGCGCCGGCCGGCTCGACGCCGACGACCGTCACGCCGGGACGCGTCAGCTTGATTGCGGCCGCGACCCCCGCCGCGAGCCCGCCGCCGCCAATCGGGACGAGCACGGCCGCGACATCCGGCACCTGCTCCAGGATCTCCAGCCCGGCCGTCCCCTGGCCGGCGATGATCCATTCGTGATCGAACGGCGGCACCATCGTCAGGCCGCGCGCCGATGCTTCCGCTTCCGCGCGTGCACGCCGCTCGGTGGAGGTGGTGCCCGCGAAGATGACCTCGGCGCCGAACGACCGCGTGCCGTCGACCTTGACCTGCGGGGCTGTCGTCGGCATGACGACGACCGCGGGGGCGCCGAGCTCGCGCGCGGCGAGCGCCATCGCCTGGCCATGGTTGCCGGAGGAAAACGTCACGACGCCGCGGTGACGCTGGGCGCTGGTGAGCTGCGCGACCATGTTGTAGGCGCCGCGAATCTTGAAAGCGCCGCCGGGCTGCAGGCACTCGCACTTCAGCAGCAGCCGGAAACCCGCCGCGGCCGAGACGTCGAGCACAGGGGTCACGCGCGCGATCGGCGCCACCCGCGCGGCGGCGGCACGGATCTCTTCGAGGGTGACGAGCTTTTCGGTTGAGGTCGGCAAGCAAGGGATTATATGTCCGGCCGGCCGATCTCCAGCGCTGACCTTGTCGATGACGGGCAGAGTCTGCCAAAAAATGGCGCGGCGGTTGCAACGTTCCATGGGTTATCAACTCGAGGAGGTACGCATGGGACTGATGAGCCGCGAGGCCACACCAAAGAAACTACGCGAGCAGACAATCGTGATCACCGGCGCGTCGAGCGGCATCGGGCTGGCGACCGCGCGCATGGCCGCCGCGCGCGGCGCCGCCGTTGTGCTCACGTCACGGAATGAAGACGACCTCCGGCGGGCAACCGACGAGATCAGGGCCCGCGCCGGACGCGCCACCTACGTCGTCGCCGACGTGGCCGATCCGGAGGGGCTCGACCGTGTCGCCGACGCCGCGATCCGCGAGTTCGGCGGCTTCGATACGTGGGTGAACAACGCCGGGGTATCGATCTACGGGAAGCTCACCGAGGTGCCGCTCGAAGACAAGAAGCGGCTGTTCGAGACGAACTTCTGGGGCGTGGTCAACGGATGCCGGACCGCCGTGCGCCATCTCCAGCGCAAGGGCGGGACGATCATCAACGTCGGCAGCATCGTGTCCGATCGCGCGATTCCGCTGCAGGGGATCTACTCGGCCTCCAAGCACGCGGTGCTCGGCTACACCGACGCGCTCCGCATGGAGCTCGAGCACGACGGCATTCCCGTCACCGTCACGCTCGTCAAGCCGTCAGCCGTCAATACGCCCTACGTCCGGCACGCGCGGAACTACATGGAGGAGGCGCCCACGCTGCCGCCCCCGGTCTACGCGCCCGACGTCGTCGCCGAGGCCATCCTGAAGTGCGCCGAGCGACGCATGCGCGAGATTACGGTCGGCGGCGGCGGCCGCATGATGGCGGCCATGGGCCGGCTCGCGCCGCGGTCGACGGATGTCTACATGGAGCGCGCGATGTTCGATCAGCAGAAGGACCCGAACGGGCAGCTCCGCAAAGACGACAGCCTGTATCGCCCGACGAGCGACGGGCGGACGAACGGCCGGTATGCCGGACACGTGATGAAGTCGAGCATGTACACGAAGGCGATGATGTCGGACGCGACGCGCGCGCTGTCGTTCGTCGCCGCCGCCGCGCTGCTTGCCGCCGGGGTCAGGCGGATGCGCGGCGCCGGGGCTCAATAGACACGGGTCAAGTTGTCTTCATTGGCTACTGGGCATTGACGACCATTCCACCGCTACAATACGCGCATGCGGCTCGCGCTGTGTGTCGTTGCGCTCATTTGTCTCTCGGCCGCGCCCCCGCCGCAGACGCCGGAGCCGTTCGTGCCGGTCGGCGTCTGGTACGGCGGCGGCACGGTGCGGGCCCCGATGGTGGTCCGCGATCCGGCGCCGGAACGCGAGGCCTGGCGCCGCGATCTGACCACCATCAAGTCGCTCGGATTCAACAGCGTCAAGACGTGGGTCGACTGGGCGAGCGCCGAGCCCGAACGCGGCCGGTACCGATTCGACGCGCTCGATCAGCTGCTGTCGCTCGCGGGAGACACCGGCCTCAAGGTCATCGTCCAGGTCTACACGGATGCCGCTCCCGAGTGGCTCGGGAAGCGGTATCCGGATTCGAGCTTTGTCAGCGACCAGGGGGTTCGGATCGGCTCCCAGGCGTCGCCGGGCTACTGCCTCGATCACGCCGGCGTGCGCGCCGACATGATGGCGTTCATCGGGGCGGTGGCGGCGGCGGCCGCCAGGCACCAGGCTTTCTACGCCATCGACGTCTGGAGCGAGCCACACCTGGTCAACTGGGTATGGTTCAACACGCCGGCCGAATTCTGCTACTGCCCCCATACCCAGGCGCGCTTCCGCGAGTGGCTGAAGACGCGGTACCGTACCCTCGACGCGCTCAACGGCGCCTGGTATCGAACCTTCAGCTCGTGGGACGAGCCCGAGGCGCCGCGATACGGCACCATCCTTTCTTACAGCGATTTCATCGACTGGAAGACGTTCATCGCGGTCAAGCTCCAGGAGGATCTGAAGCTCAAGGCAGACGCGTCGGCCTCGCGCGGCGGGCGTCTCGTGTCGAGCCACTCCGATGCGCCGGCTGTCATGCTGAGCCCGCTGTCAGGACTCGGCAACCCGGACGACTGGTGGATGACGCAGACGGTCGATCACTACGGAACGTCGATCTACCCCAAGCACGCGGCGGCCGCAACGCCGTGGTCGCCCGTGCGGCTGACCTCGGCGCTCGACGGCATTCGCTCCGCGGCGCGCGACAAGGGCTGGTGGATGGGCGAGCTGCAGGCCGGGCAGGGGGCCACGGGCGTGCGCGTTGCCGCGCCGGTCACCGGGGCCGACCTGCGGCTGTGGGGCTGGGCGGCGATCTCGCGTGGCGTCCGCGCGATCAGTTACTACGCGTGGTATCCCATGAGCTCCGGTTACGAGTCCAACGGCTACGGCATGATCGAGCTGGACGGGACCGTCACCGAGCGGGCGAAGATTGCCGGTGAGTTCGCCGGCGTGGTGGCGCGCAACGCGGGCCTCTTTGCGCCGATGCGGCCGCGGCCCTCGCGTGTCGCCATCTTCTACAACCGGCTGTCCTACATGGTCGGCGGCAACACCGTCGGTCCGGGGACGCTCGTCCGCAACTCGATGCTCGGGATCTACCGCGCGCTGTTCGAGCAGAACATCCAGACCGACTTCATTCATGCCGACGAGATCGCCGGCGGGCTGGCGTCGCGGTACGACGTCATCTATCTGAGCTACCCGCTGATGCTGCCGCAGTCGGTGGCCGACGCGCTCAAGGCCTACGTGCGCGGCGGCGGCACGCTCATCAGCGAGGCACGCCCGGCGTGGAACAACGAGCGCGGCCACGCGAACACCCGCATCCCGGGTGCGGGACTGGACGAGGTTTTCGGCGCGCGCGAGAAGGAACTGCGATCTCCAGAGGCCGTGACGTTCACGATCGAAAGAGACGTCGACGGCACGCTGGCGCCGCTCGCCGGCCGGGTCTTCAACGGGCTGGCATTTGCCGAGCCGCTCGAGGTCACGGGCTCGTCGGCGCGCGTGCTGGCGCGCTTTCCATCGGCCGGACGCGTCGCGGGGGATCCGGCAATCGTCTTGTCGCGCTACGGCGCCGGCCGGGCGATACTGATTGGCACGTTCCCGTCCGCGGCGTTCGAGCAGCAGCCGGAAACCATGCGCGCCAACGCCGAGTTGCTGCAGCGTCTGGTGGCCAGCGCCGGCGTCGTTCCCGAGATCCGCATCGACAGTGCGTCCGGCCTCGTCGAAGCGCGCTTTCTCGAGTCGCCAGGCGCGACGCTGCTCATTGCGATCAATCACGCGGACACGACGCAGAAGGTCACGTTCGCGTTCGGCCCGGACGTTCCGGAAGCGATCTGGCAGAACATGGAAAGCGGCGCGGCCGTGAACTTCGTGCAGTCCCCGACGGGACCGACCTACGCGCACAGCTTCGGTCCGCGCGACGCCATGGTGCTCGTCAGGGGCAAACGGTTGCGGTAGCCTTGAGAAGGTAGTGCCGACCTTCAGGTCGGCCGGGGTGACCTGCCGTGGAGCAGGCTGGCCTGAAGGCCAGCACCACAAAACAGGAGCGCACATGAAAACCACGCTATCGGTCGTCGTGATGACGGGCGCTCTCGCTGTGTTCGCGCTCTACGGCCGCGGTTGGGCCCAGGCGCCGAAGCCCAGCCAGCACGGGACCGTGAGTCAGCAGATCGCGAACACCACGATCACCGTCGAGTACAACCGGCCGGTCGCGCGGGGACGGGAGATCTTCGGCAAGCTCGTCCCATGGGGCCGCGTGTGGTGCCCCGGCGCGGACACGTGCACCTCGATAGCGATCTCGACCGACGTCAAGATCAACGGCCAGGCGCTCGCCGCGGGGACCTACTCGGTCTGGACAGAGCCGGAGGCCGAGCGGTGGACGATCATCTTCAACCGCGCGAATCCCGTGTTTCACATCCGCTACCCTGCCGATCAGGACGTGTTGCGCGTGCAGGCCGTTCCGCGGGAGGGAGCGCACGTGGAAACGCTCGCATTCTATTTTCCGGTCGTCGACGGCAAGCACGCCGAGCTCGTGCTGCATTGGGGCACGGTCGTCGTGCCGCTCGCGATCGACGTGCCCTGATATCCCGTGGAGGTACTGCGGCTCTACGATCCCGGCCGCCGGCCGCCGAGTTGGACCGAGATCGTCCGCGCGGGCCAGTTCGTCGCGTTCTCGAAACACATCGACAGCGGCGGGCCGTGCGACGCAACTGGACGCCCGTTTGCGTCGAGCGCCGAGATCGCGTGCCTGCTGTTCGATCGGCTCGACGAGGCCCGCGGCTTCTGCGACGAGCGGGTCCTGCACGCGCCGTCGGTGCGTTTCGACGTCTACGATTCCGCGGGCAGAACCAGTCCCCCGCTCCTCACCATCGTCCACCCGTCGCGGGTCGCGACGCTCGAAGGGAACCCGCGGGGCATCCGAATGCGGAAGCGCGCCGCGATCGCCCTCACGGTCGGCGCTCTCGCGCTCTTCTGGTTCGACTACTGGAAGTCGGGCGGAATGCTGATCCTGCCGACGATCCTGGGGATCAACATGATCATCATCGCGGCCCGGTTGATTCAGCTCAACGCCTCGCACGCGCACGCGGAGCGTGAGCGCCTCGAGAGGCTGGCGCAGGCCGCCGGCGCCGACGTCCGCTCGGCGTGAGTCGCCGCCTCCCAAGGCAACGTCGAAACCTCGCATCGTCGCGCGGCGCAAGTAGTGAGAACCGGAATCCGCTTGTGTTGCGTACGTAGCGCAGGCCTTCAGGCCTGCGGCGCGCCCGAAAAGCAGGCCTAACCGAATAGCTCTGACATGACCCAGTGAAACAGTAATCCCGCGTGTTCATCTCGGTTTCAGGAGATGAATCGGCCGGCCTGGGTTTTTGTCCGTGGTGTCGCACAGCATCAGAACGCGCTCGGTGATGGCGCGGCTGGTCGGCGGGTTCTCGCCGAGGCCAAGCGAGTGCAGCATCTCGTGAATGACGACAGCCTGTGCGCGCTTGGCGCTATCGCGCCAGACCCGTTCGAACCTGCGGCCGCAGACGAACACCACGCGTCCGCGCGGAATCGTGACGGCAAACGTCAGATCGTCAGCGCACTGCGCAGTTCCGGAGCCGTCGCGGAAGAGGAGGAACGTGAGGTAGGTCTGTGCGTCGACGCCGTGTGTCTCGAGCCGCTCAGTCAGGGGGCGGCCTTGCGTGTCGCGGAACTCCGAGAGTACGCCGCGACAGCGTTCGCTGGCCAGCCACCGCGCGGCTCCGGTGAGTGCCCACTGGACTGCGCCGCGCGTGAACGCATCCTCGATATGCACCCGGGGCCATGCGCCGGTCTTTGGGGCCTGCCCCGACCCGTCCAGCACATCCAGGAATGACGAGCACGTGAGGGCGAGACCACACACCACGCACAGGATGGGCGCAGGCCCGCGTCGAAAGACGACGAACGTACGCATGAGCGGCTCCTTCCGGTGAGCCGCTTGGCCAAGCGTGCCCGGTGCTACAATCCGCTCCGATTAGTAACATTCGGGGACGGACAAAGTCGTTCCGGATTCGTTCCGTTTTTCTTCAAACTGGTGAGCGCCAGTGCGACTCCGTTTTGGGGACTGCGTTCTCGACACGGCGGTGCGCGAGCTGAAGCGGGGCGGGCAGCTGAAGCCCCTGTCGCCGAGGGCTTTCCGCCTGCTCGAAGTGCTCACCGAACGGCGGCCCGACGCGATTGCGCAGGAAGAGCTGCGCGGCCTGTTGTGGCCCGACACCGTCGCCGGAGGCACGACGCTGGCGCGCCTGGTCCACGAGGTGCGCGCCGCCCTTGGCGATTCCGTGCGACCGCCGTTGTATATCCGCACGGTGCACCGCTTCGGCTACGCCTTC
>Ga0207675_100007556_pt1 | contig 10270 bp, 10 predicted proteins | sample KBSSwiS42_FD_184305 | JGI IMG/M metagenome (GOLD analysis project Ga0207675, IMG submission 184305) | Switchgrass rhizosphere microbial communities from Kellogg Biological Station, Michigan, USA - KBS Switchgrass S4-2 (SPAdes) (version 2) | ecosystem: Host-associated > Plants > Roots >...
CACCGTGGCGGCGTGCGAGCCGCTGGTGCCGCACGAGATCGAGAACCACGAGTCGTGCACGTCGACCGGCTCGCTGAACGTGATCGAGACGTTCGAGCCTACGGGCACGTCGCTCGCGTTGTTCGCGGGCACCGTCGTCGAGACGCTCGGCGCGAGGTCGGCGTTGCAGTCGTGCACCGGTGAGGCCGAGTTGCGCGGCGCAGGCGCCGCGGCGGTGAAGTCGGCCAGATTGTTGTCGGTGTCGACGCACCCGGCGCCGTTGCGCAGGTCGGCGGTCGTGTTGGTGAGCGCCGGCGTCGGGCTCGTCTCTGAGCAGTTGGCCGAGCCGTAGCCGACAAGGTCGAGAATGCTCGCGCCCGTCGGACAGGCGCCGTTGAGCGGAACCGTCGTGTTCACGAGCGCGACCTTCCCCGCGGTGCCCGACATCGGGGTCGTCCCGGTCGCGTCCGGAGCGGGCAGGTCAGCCGTGCCTCCGGCGCCCTGCGCTTCCTGAACGAGGTAATACTGGCCCGGCTGCAGCGTGAGGGCATTGAGGGGTGTGACCGTCCAGGCCCCGGTGCCGCCGGCGGAGGCGTATTGCACCGACCAGCCCGCGACGTTGACCGCGGACGAGCCGCGGTTGAAGACTTCGATGAAGTCGTTCTTCAGCGTCGCCCCGGCGTTGCCGCCGCCGCCGTAAAGCTGGCTGATCGTGACGTGGGGGGTCGGCGGCGTACAGAAGACGATCGGGGTGAGCAGCGTTCGCGGGTCCGGCGCGCCGGCGGCGAAGTCGGCGGCGTTGTCGTCGGTGTCCTGGCAGCCTGCGAGCGCGCGCAAGGCCGAGGTCGCATTGGTCAGCGCTGGAGCGGGAGCACTGCCCTCGAAGAAGTTCGCGCCGTCGTAGCCGACGAGGTCGAGGACCTGCGCCAGGGCGGGCGCTGAGCAGGGCGATGCGGGCCCGCCGTTGCAGCCGAGCGGCGTCGTCGAGCTGACCAGCGCGACCTTGCCGCCGGTGGCGCTCATGTTGATGGGCGTCGTGTCGACGGTCTTCGGGGTCGGGAGGGGCGCGCCGGTCGTGCCGCCCGCTTCCTCGACCAACTGGTGCTGCCCAGGCTGGAGCACACCGTTCAGGGGCGTGATCAGGTTCGTGGCGGAGCCGAAGTTCCCGGTTCCGCTCGCGCTCGTGTACTGGAGCGACCAGGTGCTGAGGTCGACCGGCACGCTGCCGCGGTTGAAGAGCTCGATGAAGTCGTTCGTGTACGGCGCGCCGGCGTTGCCGCCCCCGCCGTAGACCTGGCTGATCACCACACCTGGGCTCGCGGCTCCGGCCGGCGAAGCGATCGCCAGCGCTCCCACGACGGCAACCAGTGCGACGACAAGGCGAATCAACGACGTGCCAGGTCCAGCCTGCATGCTCATACCCCCAAGTCGGTCTCTCCCCACCAACGAGCCGGCCAAGACTGCCATGTCTCGCGGGGGGTGTCCAGCGCTCGGAGGCGGCTAGAGTTTCGGCCGATGCGCAGCTACCACGTCACGACGTTCGGCTGCCAGATGAACGCCCACGATTCGGAGCGGATCAAGGGCATGCTCGAGGAGCTCGGGCTGGGAGAGGCCCGCGAGCAGGGCGAAGCCGACGTGCTGGTCTTCAACACCTGCACGATCCGCGAGAAGCCCGACCAGCGGTTTGCGGCGCACCTCGCGCAGGCCCGCGCGCTGAAGGAGCGCGATCCGGAGAAGGTGATCGCCGTCGGCGGTTGCTATGCCGAAGCGCAGCGCGATCGGCTCTTCTCGCTCTACCCGTACGTGGACGTCGCGTTCGGGCCGGGCTCGATCCCGCACCTGGGCGAGTGGCTCGGCGCCGGCGGGGAGGGGGTCGCGCGCGGCGCCTTCGGGATTGCCGAGGAGCGGGCGTTCGCTGGCCGCCTGCCGCTCCACCGCGAGCGCCGCTTCCAGGCCTGGGTGCAGATCTCGATGGGCTGCAACTCGGTGTGCTCCTACTGCATCGTGCCGTCGGTGCGCGGCAAGGAGGTCTCGCGCCGGCCGGGGGAGATCCTGGCCGAGGTCGAGGGCCTCGCGCGTGCCGGGGTCAGGGAGCTGACGCTCCTCGGCCAGAACGTCAACTCCTACGGACGCGACGTCGGCAGCGACTTCGCCGAGCTGCTGCGGGCCTGCGACGCGGTCGAGGGCATCGAGCGGATCCGCTTCACCAGCCCGCACCCGAAGGACTTCCGTGCGCCCGTGATCGCGGCGATAGCCGAGTGCGCCTCGGTCTGCGAGCACGCGCACCTGCCGCTGCAGTCCGGCTCGACGCGCGTGCTGAAGGCGATGCGCCGCACGTACTCGCGCGAGCGCTACCTGCGGCTGGTCGACGAGCTGCGAGCGGCGATCCCCGATCTCGCTCTGACGACCGACCTGATCGTCGGCTTTCCGGGTGAGACGGCGGCGGAGTTCGAGGAGACGATCACGGCGGTCGAGCAGGTCGGTTACGACGGCGCGTTCACGTTCGTGTACTCGCCGCGCCAGGGAACCGAGGCTGCGTCGATGGACGAGCAGGTGCCGGAGGAGATCAAGCGCGAGCGGATCGAGCGGCTGGTCGAGGTCGTCCAGCGTGTCGCCGAGACTCGCAACCGCGAGCGCGTCGGCCGTGTCGAGCAGGTGCTCGTCGAAGGCCCGAGCCGTACCGACCACGACGTCCTGCGCGGCCGCACCCGCCGCAACACGACCGTCAACTTCGCCGGCACTGCGGAGCCCGGGGAGCTGGTGCCGGTCACGATCGAGTCCGCCACGTCGACCACGCTCAAAGGCACCCAGCTCGCAGCAGTTGCGGCCTGAGCGCGACCTCACCTGGGACGGCTGTCTCAACGTCCGCGAGCTCGGCGGCCTGCCGACGGCGGGCGGAGGCGAGACCCGCTTCGGCGCGATCGTCCGGGCAGACGACGTCCAGCAGCTGAGCCAGGCGGGCTGGCAGGCGCTGGTCGACCACGGGATCCGCACGGTGATCGACCTGCGCGGCGACCACGAGCGCGCGGACGACCCGCCGGCCGAGCTGCCGGTCGAGGTCGTGCACGTGCCGTTCATGGAGGCCAGCGAGGCCGAGTGGGAGGAGATCGCCGAGGAGATCGAAGCCGCGGCTGCCGCGGCGCCGGACGTCGCCACCTCGACCCGAGACGTCTACCTGATCTTCCTCGAGCGCTTCCGGGACAACGTCGCCGCAGCCGTCCGGGCCGTCGCGCACGCGTCGGAGGGCGGTGTCGTCATCCACTGCGTAGGCGGCAAGGACCGGACGGGCCTGCTCGCCGCGTTCCTGCTGCATCTCGCCGGCGTGCCAGACGACGAGATCGCCGCCGACTACGCGCTCAGCGAGGAGCGGCTGCTGCCACGTCACGAGGCCTGGTTCGCGGCCGCGGCGAGCGAGGAGGAGCTCGAGCGCCTACGCCGGATCGCCCAGACGCCCGCGGCCTCGATGGTGGGCGTTTTCGCCGAGCTCGACCGGCGCTACGGCGGCGTGGAGGCGTACCTGCGCGACGTCGGCGTCAGCGAGGACGAGCTCGAGCTCGCCCGCGCGCGGCTCCGTGGCTGACGTTCTCGCGATCTTCGGCCCGACCGCCTCGGGCAAGAGCACCGTCGCAGAGGAGGTCGCGCGCCTGATCCCGGCCGAGCTCGTCTCCGCCGACGCGATGCAGGTCTACCGCGGGTTGCCGATCCTGACCAACCAGTCCGAGGCCCGGCTGGTCGGCTACCTCGGCCTCGACGAGGAAGGCTCCGTCGCCGAGTACGAGCGGCTCGCCCATGCGGCGATCGACGAGATCCTCGCCGCGGGCCGGACGCCGGTGGTCGTCGGGGGTACCGGGCTCTACCTGCGCGCCGCCCTGGCCGACCTCGAGCTGCCTCCCCCGCCGGTGCCCGGCGCGCGCGAGCGGCTGGAGGGCGTGTACGACGAGCTCGGGCCCGAGGCGGCGCACCAGCTGCTGGCCGAGCGCGATCCGGCTGCCGCGGCCGCAGTGCACCCGAACGACCGCCGCCGTGTCGTGCGCGCGCTCGAGCTCGCCGAGAGCGGCTCGAGCCTGCGCCCGGGCGAGGACCGGCTCTGGAGCGGCGAGACGCGGCATCCGACGCTGATCGTCGGCCTCGACCTTCCGGCCGAAGAGCTCGCGCACAGGATCGAGGAGCGCACCCGCGCGATGTTCGAGCGCGGCGTGGAGGAGGAGGTGCGCCGGGCGCTCACGGGCTCCATCTCGCCGACGGCCCGCACGGTCCACGGCCTCGACGAGATAGCCGAGCTTCCGCGCGAGCAGGCGATCGAGGCGCTCGCGACGCAGACGCGCCGCTATGCCGCTTACCAGCGGAAGTGGCTGCGGCGGATCCCCGGGATCGTCCTCGTCGACGGCAACCGTGGGTCCGCGGAGGTCGCGCAGGAGATCGTCACCCGGCTTGGTAGCGTGGCCGGGTGAAGCTCTCGAAGTGGCACGGGCTCGGCAACGACTACCTGCTGGTCGAACAGGCCGAGCTCGAGACGGCGCTTACTCCCGAGCAGGTGAAGCGCATCTGCGACTACCACTTCGGCGTCGGTTCGGACGGGATCCTGGAGGTCGTCTCGGAGGACGGGGACACGGCCGAGATCGTGATCTGGAACCCCGACGGCTCCGTGGCGGAGCTTTCCGGCAACGGCACCCGCATCGCTGCGCGCTGGCTCGCCCGCCGCGCCGGGGCCAGCGAGGTTCGGATCCTGGTCGGGCCGCGACTGGTGACGGCACGGCTGCGCGGCGAGCGCCACGTCGAGCAGCGAATGGGCCGCGTCGAGGTTGGGCCGCCGGAGACGATCGAGGTCGAGGGCGAGGAAGTCGAGCTGACGCCGGTCTCGGTCGGCAACCCGCACGCGGTCATCCAGCGCCTGCCCGACCGCGCAGAGCTGCTGCGAATCGGGCCGCTCGTCGAGCACCACGCGCGCTTCCCGGAGCGCACGAACGTCCAGCTCGTCCGCGTCGACGGTGAGCACGACCTGACGGTCGGCGTCTGGGAGCGCGGGGCGGGGGAGACGCTTTCCTCCGGGACGAGCGCTGTCGCCGCGGCCGCCGCGGCCCTCGCCAACGGCTGGTGCGAGAGCCCGGTTACGGTCCACCTCGCCGGCGGCGACTTGCTGGTCGAGCTGGCGGACGGTGAGGCGACACTTACCGGGCCCGCCGAGGAGATCTGCACGGTCGAGCTCGCGGAGGAGTTTCAGCTGTGAGGTTCGCGCGTCGTCTGGACGCGGTGCCGCCGTACCTGTTCGCGGAGCTCGAGCGGAAGATCGCCCAGAAGCGCCGCGAGGGCGTGGACGTGATCAGCCTGGGGATCGGCGATCCCGACCTGCCGACGCCGCAGGTCGTGGTCGAGGCCCTGGCAGAGGCCGCCCGCGACCCGCGCACGCACCGGTACCCGACCAACCACGGCTCGGACGAGCTGCGCGAGGCCGGCGCGGGCTTCTACCGCGAGCGCTTCGGCGTCGAGCTCGACCCGGCCTCGGAGATCGTGCCCGCCCTCGGCGGCAAGGAGGCGGTCGGCCACATCGCAATGGCGCTGCTCGACCCGGGCGACATCTGTCTCTCCCCGGACCCGGGCTATCCGCCGTACACGTCCGGCCCGCTGTTCGCGGGCGCCGAGGTCCACTACCTGCCGCTTCGGGCCGAGCGGGGCTTCCTGCCCGACCTCGACGCGGTCCCGGCCGACGTGCTCGCGCACGCGAATCTGCTCTTCCTCGACTACCCGAACAACCCGACCGGCGCCGTCGTTGCGCCCGGTTACTTCGAGCGCGCCGTCGAGCTCGCGCGCGCGAACGACCTGGTCGTCGTCCACGACAACGCGTATTCGGAGCTGTGCTTCGACGGCTACCGCGCGCCGAGCTTCCTCGAGACGCCCGGCGCCAAGGAGGTCGGCGTCGAGATCTTCTCGCTCTCGAAGGGCTGGAACATGACGGGTTGGCGCGCCGGCCTCGTCGCCGGCAACCCCGAGGTGGTCGAGCGCTACCGGCAGCTGAAGACCAACCTCGACTCAGGCATGTTCGAGGCCGTCCAGCACGCCACCGCGGTCGCGCTGACCACGGCACGCGACTTTCCGCGCGAGATGTCGGCCGTCTACGAGCGGCGGCGCGACCTCCTGGCCGAGGCCCTGTCCGCGATCGGGCTCGAGGTCGACCCGCCCCAGGCGACGCCGTATTTCTGGGTGCGTGTGCCCGAAGGACATGACTCCGCCTCGTTCACCGAGCTCGTGCTCGAGCAGGCGGGCGTCGTCATCTCGCCGGGGCCGTCCTTCGGCCCGAGCGGCGAGGGCTTCGTCAGGCTCTCGCTGACCGTTCCCGACAGTCGCCTCGACGAGGCAGCGCGGCGAATCGAGTCCTCGTTGCGGAGCGGCATAATCCAGGCGTGACGAACCGACAGCCCGATCCTGCGCCGGGTGCCGAGCCCGAGCGCGGGTTCGTGCTCGCCGCGCCGCCCAAAGGCGTCGACCCCGTTCTCGCCGAGCTGCGCGAGCTCTCGCGGACGGCGGGAGTGGAGCCGGTGGCCGAGCTCGTCCAGCACCGGGAGCGGCCAGACCCGCGCACCTACGTCGGCAAAGGCAAGCTCGAGGAGCTGAAGGAAGCGTTCAAGCGCTCGGGCGCCGAGTCGCTGATCGTGGACGACGAGCTCTCGCCGGTGCAGCAGAAGGCGCTCGAGGACGCGCTGCAGGCGCGCGTGGTCGACCGGACGCAGCTGATCCTCGACATCTTCGCCCAGCACGCCGTCAGCGCCGAGGGCAAGCTCCAGGTCGAGCTGGCCCAGCTCGAGTACAACCTTCCGCGCATGCGCGGACTCTGGCAGCACCTCGAGCGGCTCGGCGGCGGGGTGGGGACGAGGGGCCCCGGCGAGAGCCAGCTCGAGACCGACCGCCGGCTCGCGCGCCGGCGCGTGACGCTCCTCCGCGACCGCCTCCGACGGCTGGCCAAGCAGCGCGACACGCGGCGCAAGGCGCGGCGCCGCTCCGAGACGCCCACGATCGCGCTCGCCGGCTACACGAACGTCGGCAAGTCCACGCTCCTGAACGCGCTCACCGGCGCGGACGCCTCGGTGAACGACCGCCTGTTCGAGACCCTCGACCCGACCACGCGCGGGTTCGAGGTCGAAGGGCGGCACTATCTCGTCACCGACACGGTCGGCTTCATCCGCCGGCTGCCGCATCAGCTGGTCGAGGGCTTCGCCGCCACGCTGGAGGAGACGCTCGTGGCCGACCTCGTGTTGCACGTCGCCGACGCCTCGGCGCCCGACGGCGAGCTCGACGAGATGCTGGCCGCGGTCGACTCGGTGCTGGGGGAGATCGGCGCCGGCGAGCTGCCGATCGAGCTCGTTCTGAACAAGGTCGACGAGCTCGACCCGCTGGGCCGACGGCGTTTGTCGAACCGCTTCCCCGGATCGCTGCAGGTCTAGGCGCGTACAGGGGAGGGCCTCGACGAGCTGCGCGAGCGGGTGGCCCAGCGGTTCGGCGAGCGCTTCGACGAAGTGCGCCTGCTGATTCCCTACGACGAGGGCGCGCGTCTGGCGGAGCTGTACGCGCTCGGCACGCCCGTCGACGAGCGGGTCGACCGGCCCGAGGGCGTCTTCGTGCGCGCGCACCTGCCGCGGCGCGAGGTGCGCCGTTTCGCGCCGTTCCTGATCGCCGAAGCCGAGGCGCGGTCGAGCGCGTGATCGAGCTTCCGATCCGCCGCCTGCACGAGAACGCGGTCATGCCCGAGCGCGCGTATGCGGGCGACGCCGGGCTCGACCTGGCGGCCTGCGAGCGGCACGAGCTCGGACCGGGGGAGCGGTCGCTCGTCGGCACCGGCCTCGCGGTCGCCATCCCCGAGGGCCACGCGGGCTTCGTCCAGCCACGTTCGGGGCTCGCGGCACGGCACGGGCTGACCGTCGTGAACTCGCCCGGGCTGATCGACGAGGGTTACCGCGGTGAGATCCGGGTCGTGTTGCTCAACACCGACGCGCGCGAGCCGTTCGTGGTCGAGCCGGGGATGCGGATCGCGCAACTCGTGGTGCTGCCGCTGCCCGAGCTCGAGCCGGTCGAGGTGGACGAGCTGCCCGAGAGCGAGCGCGGCGTCCGCGGCTTCGGCTCGTCGAGGACCTGATGGGTGAGCCGCGGATCCGAGTCTCGGCGATCCTGCGCTGGGAGGCGAGCATCCTGCTCTGCCGGCACGAGAAGAACGGCAAGGAGCACTGGCTGCTGCCGGGTGGGGGCGTCGACTCGGGCGAGAGCCTCGTGGACGCGTTGCACCGCGAGCTGGCCGAGGAGGTCGGGGTCGGCGCCGAGGTTCCGGTCGAGGGCCCGGTGGCGATCGTCGACTCGATCGCGCCCGTTCGCAGCCTCGCGGCCAAGCACGTCGTGCACATCATCTTCGCCGGCGATCTGACCGGACAGTCGCTCGAGCAGGTCACCTCGCACGACGCGGCCGTGCGCGGGCACCGGCTCTTCAACGCCGAGGAGCTCGACGAGATCGTCCTGCACCCGCCGATCCACCGCTTCCTGCAGCGTTGGACACCCGGCGACCCGGCCGTGTACCTCGGCGCCCTCTGGGTTCCCTAGTACCGGCCGCCGCGCGACCGCGCACGGTCGGCGGAGACCGCGTGGGCCTCCCCTTCGAGCTGGTCCGGGAGCGGCTCCAGCTCGGGCGGCTCGCCGCCGGTTCGGTGCGCGAGCGCCTGGGCCAGCAGCCAGTCCGCGAGCCACGGATTGCGCGGGAGCAGGGGCCCGTGGAGGTAGGTGCCGAGCACGCGGCCGGACCGGCAGCCCTCGTAGCCGCTCTCGCCGTCGTTGCCGAAGCCCGCCACCACGCGCCCGAGCGGCTCGGCGCCCTCCTCGAGCACCGTGCGGCCGGCGTGGTTCTCGAAGCCGGCCAGCGTGCGCGGCTCGCCGGGCTCGAGCTCGCATTCGAGCAGGACGTCGCCGATCATCCGCCGCTCGCCGGCGACCGTGTAGAGCGGCAGCAGCCCAACGCCTGGCAGCTCGTCACCGCTCTGGTCGCGGTAGAAGTGACCGAAGAGCTGATAGCCGCCGCACACCGCCAGCGCCGCGGCTCCGCGCTCGACCGCCTCGTTCAAGGCGGGGCCCAACGCCGCCAGCGCCGGCGCGATCAGCTCCTGCTCGCGGTCCTGGCCGCCGCCCACGTAGAAGAGGTCGTGCTCGCCGGGGCGCACGCGGTCGTCCGCGCCGAGCGGCCGCACCTCGAGCTCGTGCCCCCGCCAGGCGGCCCGCTGTGTCAGAACCGCGATGTTGCCGCGGTCGGCGTAGATGTTCAGGTAATCCGGGAAGAGGTGGCCGACGACGAGCCTCACGCCGCCTCCTCCCAGTACGGCTTGACGAAGCCGCGGCGGGCGACGAGGTCGCGCAGGGCGAGCATCGCCGTGTAGGTCGGAAGCGCGGTCAGCTCGGCTGCGGGCGGGGTCAGCTCCAGCCCGCGGTCGAGTGCGGCCTCGAGCGACGGGACGACCTCGATCGCGCTCTCGGGCAGCCCCGCGTACTTGAAGCGCAATGCGAGCTCGGCGGCGCGCTCGCCGGTTGCGATCAGCCGTTCCAGCCGGCCGAGCAGCGGCTCGAAGTCGACGTCCCAGATCCAGGAGACGTCGCGGCCGTCGGCGATCTCGTCGTTCAGCGCCACGAGCAGCAACGACGGCGCGCCGCCGGCGACGAGCGTGCGGACGACCTCGTTCGCTCCGGCTGGATTCTTGATCAGCAGCGTGAGCAGCTGCCGATCGCCGATCGCGATGCGCTCAAAACGGCCGAACGCGGCAGAAAATCCCTGCAACCCGGCTTGTATCGAATCGAGCGGCGTTCCGAGCGCGCGCGCCAGCGCCGCCGCCGCGACGGCGTTGTAGACGTTGTAGAGGCCGGGGACGCCGAGCTCGACACGCCGCGAGCCCTCGGGTGTAAGCAGCTCGAACGAGGCGCTCTCGAGGCCATTCAGCTCGATCTCGCGTCCCACCACGTCGAGGGCAGGCCGCGCGTGCCCGCAGGCCGGGCAGCGGTAGTCGCCGAGATGGCCGATGTAGGCCGCCGCATAGTCGTACGGCGTCCCGCAGCGGACGCACCACTTCGAGTCGGCGGCGTGCTGCAGCGTGGGCGAGGCATGACGTGGGTCGTCGAGGCCGAAAACGACGGAGCCGGGCCGTTCCATGGCGATCTCGCCGAGCTGCGGGTCGTCGCCGTTTGCCACCAGCACCGCCTCTGGCGGAAGGTCGCGGGCCAGCTGGCGCCAGCGCCCGGCCAGCAGCTCGAGCTCCCCGTAGCGGTCGAGCTG
>Ga0207675_100007557_pt1 | contig 10269 bp, 8 predicted proteins | sample KBSSwiS42_FD_184305 | JGI IMG/M metagenome (GOLD analysis project Ga0207675, IMG submission 184305) | Switchgrass rhizosphere microbial communities from Kellogg Biological Station, Michigan, USA - KBS Switchgrass S4-2 (SPAdes) (version 2) | ecosystem: Host-associated > Plants > Roots >...
TTTGCTGCAAATCAGGAATGTCCCCATTTCCGATTCCCACGCTGGCTCCAACGGGGGTGCGCCAGGCTGAGCGAATAGCCGGCCTGTCGCCGGTAAACCTCAGTAAGGAGTCATTGGAAATGAAAGTCACCACCACCACCAAGACCGTGGACAACGGCGTCAATGTCGAAGCCCTGCTCGGCGCCCGCCAGGCGCTGACGGATACGCCGGAAGCGGCACAGTTCAAGTGGCGCGCCAGCTGCAGCTGGGTGCGCGGCACCCACAGCCGCTCGACCGTGCAGAGCTTTTTCGGCCTGGGCAGCGAGCAGTCGCACAACACCGAGTTCAACTACGACGCCGATCACCCGGCCATCTTCGCCTCCGAAGACAAGGGCGCGACGCCGGTCGAGTACGTGCTCGTGGGTCTCGCCTCCTGCCTCACCGCCGGAATTGCTGCGGTCGCACAGAACCGCAAGATCCAGCTGCGTTCGGTCACGGCCACCCTCGAGGCCGGCATGGATCTGGCCGGCATCCTCGGCATCGACAGCGAAGTGCGCAACGGCTTCAGCGGGATTAAGGTCGTTTACGACATCGACGCGGATGCGACGAAAGAAGAGATCAACGCGCTGGTGGCGCAGTCGCAGCGCAGAAGCGCTGTTTTCGACATCGTCACCAACCCGACGAATGTCTCCGTTGAAGTGAGATGACCGGCCACACCGACGTCATCGTCATTGGCGCCGGTCACTCCGGGCTCGCCATGAGTGCGTGGCTCGCCGCGCATTCGGTCGAGCACGTGGTGTTCGAGCGCGGCGAGGTCGCGAACTCCTGGCGACACGAGCGCTGGGACTCGCTGCGGCTGCTCACGCCCAACTGGCAGAGCCGCCTGCCGGGCTACCGTTTCGACGGTCCGCCCGACGGCTTCATGACGATGACCGAGGTGATCCAGTTCGTGACGCGCTACGCGTCGTTCATCGGTGCGCCGGTGCGCACCGGCATCACCGTGACATCCGTGCGCCAGGACGGCGACGGATTTCGCGTGATGACCCACGAGGGTGAATGGCACTGCCGCGCGGTGGTGATGGCGAACGGCGCGCACGGCATTGCCAACGTGCCGGCGCTCGCCGCCTCACTACCCGCGTCGGTGCAGACACTGACGGCGAAGGAATACAAGCACCCGGGGCAACTCGCCGACGCCGGCGTCCTGATCGTCGGCGGGTCCGCCACCGGGTTGCAACTCGCTGACGAAATCCGCGCCACCGGGCGCGAAGTCACGCTCGCGGTCGGCGAACACATCCGCATGCCGCGCATGTACCGCGGCCGTGACATCCAGTGGTGGTTGTACGTGTCCGGCATCCTCGATCAGCGCTTCGACGCGGTCGAAGACCTGGTGCGGGCGCGGCGCGTGCCCTCACCGCAGCTCGTCGGCACTCCGGAACGCCATACGCTCGACCTGAACACGCTCAGGAATCGAGGCGTGCAGCTGGTCGGCCGCCTGGTGGGCGCCGCCGGCAGCAAACTGCAATTCTCGGGAACGCTGCGCAACGAGTGCGCGATGGCGGACCTGAAGCTGAATCGCATGCTCGACGGCTTCGACGCGCTCGCCGAGCGTTCTTCCGTCAGCGACATGCTGGGCTCGCCGGAACGATTTGCAGCGACGCGGGTGGACCAGCTGCCCAGCCTGGGTCTCGATCTCGGCCGGCAACGCATCGGTACCGTGATCTTCGCCACCGGGTTTCGGCCTGACTACTCCTGGCTGCGGGTGAATGCCTTCGATGCCAAGGGCCGCCTGCGCCATCACGGCGGCATCGTCGCCGTGCCGGGGCTGTATGTGCTCGGACTCAATTTCATGCGCCGGCGCAAATCCAGCTTCATCCACGGCGCCGAGGACGACGTGAATGACCTGGGCGTGCACCTGCTCGGCTGGCTGCAGGCTCAGCGATATTTCTCGAACCACTCCACCGCGGCCGCGTCGCGCTCCGCGCCGCGTCCGCCGATGACGTGCCTTTGACCTTCGAACACGATCAGCTTGTGCGGCTTGCCGAGCTCGGTGAGCCGCGCGTCCATGCGCTGCGACTGTGACACGGGCATGTCATCGTCGGCGCCGCCGTGCATGATCAGGATGGGCACGTTGATCCTGTCCGCCCAGAGCAGCGCCGAGCGCGTGCGGACGATCTCCTCGTAGCGCTGATCGAGCTCCGGCCAGACGAGGTGGCCCATCTTCTCCAGGTGGGCGCCGGGCTTGACCAGCGAGTCCAGATCGGTGAACGCGCCCCACACCGCCGCGGCCCGCGCCGGGAAGCCGTCGCGCAGCGCCATGTAGACCATGGCGCCGCCGCGTGACTCGCCGGAAAGATAGACATGCGAAGTGTCGGCGCCGGGAATCTTCGCAAGCTCGGGCACGATGTTCATGAGATCGTGCAGGTCAACGCCGCCCAGCTCGTCCTTGCCGGCCCAGCCATTGCTGCCCCGGTAGTGAGGCGCAACGACGATGAAGCCCGCCTGGGCATAACGGTTCGCCATGACCAGCATCTCGCCTGCGAAGCCATTCGGCCGCACGAAGCTGCCGCGGTTGAACACGATCACCGGCGCATGCCGGGCGCGCGGGTCGCGATATAGATAGGCGCCGACGGTGAGCCCGTCACTCGGGTACGTGAATGTCTCGAACACGTAACGGGAATCGGCGCGCGCGACGTCAAACTCTTCGCGGGACGACGCCCAGCCGATGCCGCGATCGCTGTCATAGGCGGGCACGGTGACCGGTTGCAGGCCGGCGAGCGCCGTGGCAACGGGTGCCGGCGCGTCGGCGCAGGCCGTCAGGACCAACAGGGTCAACAAGGTCAGTTTGCGCATATTCCCTCCCCGGGGTTGCGCGTAAGACGAATGGCGAGATCGGCAGGTTGCAGCTGTCGAAATCGGTTCGTCGCATTCGACAAGGTATCGAACGACGAAAATTCAGGAGACGATCATGCGCCCCGCAGCCCTCTTTGCCCTCGTGACCCTGGCCACCTCGGCCACCACCCTCGCCGCCAACGACACACCCGCGGCTTCCACCGCGCCCGTCCCCAAGGGTGCGTACACGGTGGACAAGGCGCATACCAGCGTGATCTTCCGCGTCGACCACCTGAGCTTTTCCCACTGGACCGGCCGCTTCACCCATGTCGATGCGCAGCTGCAATTCGACCCGGCCAACATCCCGGCATCGCGGGTGACCGTGACCATCGATCCGCGCTCCATCGAGGCGGACAACCCGCCCGCGGATTTCCTGAAGGCGCTGGCCGGCAAGGACTGGCTGGACGCGGATCAGTTTCCCGAGATGACCTTTCGCACGAAGTCGGTGGAAACCACTGGTGCGCGCGCGTTCCGCATCAAGGGCGAGCTGACCCTGCACGGAGTCACCCGGCCGCTGACGCTGGAGGCACGCTACAACGGCGGTTATGCCGGCCACCCTTTCGATCCGCACGCGCGCATCGGGTTCTCGGCGCACGGTACGCTCAAGCGCTCGGAGTTCGGCGTCAGTTATGGCATCCCGGCGCCCGGAACGACCATGGGCGTGAGCGACGCCGTCGAGATCGTCGTCGAGACCGAGTTCACCGGTCCACCGCTGGCGGTGGCGAATCCCTGAGATTGGTACGATCTTGTTAGGGCGAACGACATCTGTCGGCGCCCTCCTACGGCGATATTCAGACGCACTGCATAGAATTCCGGCGTGAACGCGAAGCCGGATTTTCTCCCTCGTCCGCCCGCGGGCGGACTCGATTTCATCCCCGACGACACTGAATGCGGCCGGTTGGCCCGCTCGGTCGACTGGTCGTCCACGCCGCTCGGCGACCCCGACGCGTGGAGCCCGGCGCTGCGCATGATGGCTCCGTTCGTGCTGGCCAATCGCTTTCCACAACTGCTCTGGTGGGGTCCTGACTACATCTGCATCTACAACGATGCCTACGCACCGATACTCGGCGCCAAGCATCCGCAGGCCATGGGCAAACCCACCAAGGACGTGTGGTTCGAAGTCTGGGACGTGCTGCGGCCACTGATCGACACACCCTTCCAGGGAGGGCCCGCCACCTGGATCGAGGATTTCGACCTCGAACTGAAGCGTCACGGCTTCGTCGAAGAGAGCCATTTCACGGTGGCGTACAGCCGCGTGCCCGACGAAACCGCGCCGCGTGGCATCGGCGGCGTGCTCGCGACCGTGCACGAGATCACGCAGAAGGTGATCGGCGAGCGGCGCGTCGGAATACTGCGCGACCTCGGCGCGCGCGTCGCGGAGTCGCGCACCGACGTCGAGGCCTGCATCTCGGCCACCAACATCCTGGCGCAGCATCCCAAGGACCTGCCCTTCGCGCTGCTCTATCTAGTGGATGCCGGCACGCAGCAGCCGAAACTGGTGAGCCGCACCGGCATCGACGCGGAACGCGCGGCCGCCACGCCGTGGCCGCTGGCAGAGGCGCTGCGCACCGGGATCAAGCAAGTGGCCCGAAACCTGGTCAACCTGCCGCCGGTGAGCTTCGGCGCGGCGACACACCTGCCCGATACCGTGGCGGTGGTGCCCATCCAGTCGGGCATCCCGCACAAACCCGCGGGCGCGCTCGTTGTCGGCTTGAGTCCCCGCATCCGGCTCGACGAGCTGTATTCGAGCTTCATCGAACTGGTCGGCTCGCAGATCGCCACCGCCGTGGCCAATGCGCGCGCCTACGAAGTGGAGCGCCGCCGGGCGGCCGCGCTGGCGGAGATCGACCGCGCCAAGACGCTGTTCTTCTCGAACGTCAGCCACGAATTCCGCACGCCCTTGACCCTGATGCTCGGGCCCTTGCAGGACGTGTTGAACAGCGCCGAGCTGCCGGCAACGCTGCGCGCGCAACTCGACCTCGCGCAGCGCAATGCGCAGCGATTGCTGAAGCTGGTCAACTCGCTGCTCGACTTCGCGCGCATCGAGGCCGGCCGCGCCACCGCAACCTTCGAGCCCGTCGATCTCGCGGCGCTCACCGAGGATCTCGCCAGCAATTTCCGCTCGGCCATGGAACGTGCCGGCCTCAAGTTCGACGTGCATTGCGGGCGCATCGCGGCGGCGGTGCACGTCGACCGGGAGATGTGGGAGAAGATCGTGCTCAATCTTCTCTCCAATGCCTTCAAGTTCACGCTCGAGGGCCGCGTCGGACTGCGGCTGCGGCGCGACGGCCAGCACGCGTTGCTGGAAGTCACCGACACCGGCTGCGGCGTCGCGCCCCAGGAGATTCCGCGCCTGTTCGAACGCTTCCACCGCGTCGAAGGGGTCCAGGCGCGCACACACGAAGGATCGGGTATCGGTCTCGCGCTGGTCCAGGAACTGGTGAAGCTGCACGGCGGCTCGATCGAGGTCGAAAGCCGGCTCGGCCAGGGGACCACGTTCCGCGTGCGCATTCCTCTCGGCATCGAGCACCTGCCCATCGGGCATCACCGCGCATCGGGCACGGCGACCTCGACGCCGATCAATCCGCAGGTTTTCGTGCAGGAGGCGCTGCGCTGGCTGCCCGATACCCGGCCTGGACCCGAGATCCCGGCCGGCCAGGCCGCCGCCCGCGTCGCCGACCTGCGATTCGCCTCGACCTTCGGGTCGCGCGTGCTGCTCGCCGACGACAACGCCGACATGCGCGACTACGTGCGCGACTTGTTAGGTGAGTCCTACGCGGTGGAGCTAGCGTGTGACGGGCAGGAAGCACTCGAGGCGGCGCGCCGCTCGCGGCCCGATCTCGTGATCTCGGATGTCATGATGCCGAAGCTGGACGGCCTCGGATTGCTGGAAGCGCTGCGCTCCGACTCCGCAATGCGCGACGTGCCCGTGATCCTGCTGTCGGCACGTGCCGGCGAGGAAGCGCGCGTCGAGGGCCTGCACGGCGGCGCCGACGACTACGTGGTGAAACCGTTCGCGGCGCGCGAACTGCTGGCGCGCGTCGGCGCACTGCTCGAGCTCACACGCACGCGCCGCGAAGGCGAGGAACGTCAGCGCCGCGAATTGGAGGCTGCGTCGCGGCAGAAGGACGAGTTCCTCGCCATGCTGGCGCACGAGCTGCGCAATCCACTGGCGCCGATCCGCAACGCGGGCGAGATCCTGTCGCGCAACCTGCCGGCCGACGTGCCCATGCGCACCGCGGTGCACACCATCGAACGCCAGGTCACGCACCTGACGCGCCTGGTCGACGACCTGCTCGACGTGTCGCGCATCACGCAGGGTCGGATCGAATTGCGGCGCAAGCCCACCTCGGTGGCCGACATCGTGGCGCGCTCGCTCGAAACCGTGGATCCGCTGATCCGGCGCAAGCATCACAAGGTGTCCATCGGGGCCAGCCACTGGAATCTGTACGTGAACGTGGACCCGGAGCGGCTGGTGCAATGCCTTGCCAACGTGCTGACCAATGCCGCCAAGTACACCGAGCCGGGCGGCGAGATCCAGGTCGACACGCGTGACGAGGGCGGCACCGTCACCATTTCGGTGAGCGACAACGGCGTGGGTATCGCGCCGGAACTGCTGCCGCACGTGTTCGAACTGTTCGTGCAGGGCGAACGCACGCTGGATCGCTCGCAAGGCGGCCTCGGCATCGGTCTGTCGATCGTGCGCCGGCTCATCGAGATGCACGATGGCAGCGTGCGCATTTCGAGTGATGGCGAGCGGCGCGGCACACGCTTCGAACTGCGCCTGCCGCTGTACGCAGGCGTGGTCGTTGCCGCGGCGCCGGCGAAACCGCAGGAAGGCATGTCGCGGCGGGTGCTGGTCGTCGACGACAATGAGGACGCTGCCAACACGCTGGCGATGATCCTGAAAATGGAGGATCACGAAGTCGACACCGCGTACTCCGGCGCCCAGGCGCTGGAGCACATCGGCGAGTTCCGGCCTGACGTGGTGCTGCTCGACATCGGCCTGCCAGGTCTCGATGGCTACGGCGTCGCCGAAAAGATCCGCGAGAAGTACGGCAAGCTGGGCATCCAGCTGATCGCGATTACCGGATACGGCCAGGAGGCCGATCGAATCCGGACGCGCGAGGCGGGCTTCGTGCATCACCTGGTGAAGCCCGTGGACTTCGCCGATCTGCGACGCGTCCTGTCCTTCACGCGCTGACGGAGTCGACCGACCCCACCGCGAGCCGACCTCCCACGCGGCGAATGGCGTCAACAGCGCATCGTGCCAGCATGGCGGGGCGCGTCGCATGGTTGCTGCTGATTCTTCCCGCGCTGGCGCGCGCGGATGACGACGCGCTCGTTGGCGTCGGCACGGCCGACGTGCCCATCGGTTACGTCAACGTCAAGGATCCGTGGATCGATCGCCTCCACCAGGGCGTGTTCAACGCGGTGTGGCGCTCGGCCATGCGCGTGGACCAGTGGTTCGGATCCACCGCCGACGAGAACGCGTACATGCAGACCAGCGGCTCGATCGCGCCCTCGTTGTTGTACGACGAGTTCGACGGCTTTCAGCCGCGACTGCGTTTCCAGGTGGACGTGCCGCTGCCGCGGGTCAACGAACGCTTCCATGCCTTCATCGGGCGCGTGAACCGCGACGAATACGTCACCGAGCGTAAACCCGGCTCGGGTGCATTCCCGCGCCAGTACGGTCCGGTCGAAAACGACGAGACCCTGTTCGGCATCCGTTATCGCGAGCCCCGGCAAGGCGGACACTTCGAAGCGGACGCCGGACTGCGCATCCGCTCACCGCTCGATCCCTTCGTCAAGGGCAGCTGGCGTTTCGAGCACGGAACGTCCGAGTCCACGTTGTGGTCCATGCGCGAAACCGCGTTCTGGCAGAACAGCGAGAAGTTTGGCGTCACCAGCCGTTTCGACTTGGAACGCATCTTCGCCGACACCTGGCTCACGCGTTTCACGCTGTCGGGCACCATCTCGCAGCGCACCGAAGGCGTGCGCGGCTACGGCGCCGCCACCGTCATCCGCGGACTGCCGAACCGTCGCGCGCTGTGCGCCGAACTGTTCTCGGAGGGCGAGATGGACGCCGACGTGCCGCTCGGCAACTACGGGCTGAAACTCGCGTACCGCCGCAGCGTGTCGCGGGACTGGCTGGTGCTCGAAACGCGCGTCAGTCTCACGTTCCCGAAGGACGATCCCCTGCAGCCGCGCAAGGCGAGCTGGGGCCTGGGCGTGGGACTCGAAATGTTCTTCGGAACGGATGAGTTCCTGGCGCGGCCCGTGACGTTCTGACGGTTGTTAGGGAACGCGGAATCCGGGGTCTTGCATTGTCCGAGGGGCACTTTTATGGTCGGGCGCTGCCGAATACCCGATGAGCGACCTGATGGACCTGCCCGCCCTGCTCGACCAATACGGCTACCTGCTCGTGTTCCTCGGCACGCTCTGCGAGGGTGAGACGGTGCTGGTACTGGCGGGCTACTTCGCGCATCACGGCTACATGAATCTCGACGGCGTGATCGCCACCGCGTTCGTCGGCGCGGTGTGCGGCGACCAGCTGTTCTTCCACCTCGGCCGCAGGCACGCCAAGGGACTGCTCGAGCGCTTCCCCAAGCTGCGCGACAAGGTGAACGTGGCCCTGCGCCGGGTCGAGGATCACCAGGTCAAGATCGTGCTGACGATGCGGTTCCTGTGGGGCCTGCGCATCGCGCTGCCGGTGGCGCTCGGGCTAACTACCATGAACGCGCGGCGCTTCTTCTGGCTGAACCTGGTGTCGGCGTCGGTGTGGTCGTGCGTGTTCGCACTGGTCGGCTTCGGTGTCAGCCGCATGATCTCGCGTATCTTCGAGGACATGCACTCCTACGAGAAATGGGTGGCGCTCGGGATGGTGGCGGTGGTCGCCATGGTGCTGTGGCTGCGCTGGCATGGCGCGCGCCGCCTGAAGCGCCAGCCGCAAAATCTCTCCTGATCAATGGTCTACAATGCCGCGTGGCACTGAGCGTCTTCGACCTGTTCAAGATCGGCATCGGACCGTCGAGCTCGCATACCGTCGGGCCGATGCGCGCCGCGCGGCAGTTCGCGCTGCGGCTGCGTGAGGCCGGGCTGCTCGAAGGCGTTCAACGCATTGCAGTGACGCTGTACGGCTCGTTGGGTGCCACCGGCAAAGGACATGGCACCGACAAGGCCATTCTGCTCGGGCTGTTGGGCTACGAGCCCGACACCGTGGACGTGGATGCCATCCGCGGCATCCTCGAAAACGTGCGCATGAAGGGAAAACTGAACGTGCTCGGGGAGCACGAAACCTACTATGGCGAGATAGACCTCACCTTCAATCGCAAGGACACGCTGCCGCTGCATTCCAATGGCATGCGATTCACCGCCTTCCACGGCAACGGTGCGGCACTGCTGGTGGGCACCTTTTACTCTGTCGGCGGCGGCTTCGTGGTGAGCGATGAGCCGGCGCCCGGCGGTGGCACCGAGAAGCGCATCGTGCCGGATCTCACGCAGTTGCCGTTGCCGTTTCGCAGCGGTGACGAATTGCTGATGCACTGCGCGGTCCAGAACACCTCCATCGCGGGCGTCATGCGGCGCAATGAGCGCAGCTGGCGCAGCGATGCCGAAATCGACGCGGGCCTGCTCCGCATCTGGCACGTGATGCAGGCCTGCGTGAAACGCGGCTGCGAGACCCCCGGCGTGCTGCCGGGCGGCTACAAGGTGAAGCGCCGCGCGCCCGAGCTGTACAAACAACTCACCGCGCCGCAGATCGCGGCTCCGCACGATCCGTTGATCGCGCTCGACTGGGTGAATCTCTGGGCACTGGCGGTCAACGAGGAGAACGCCGCGGGTGGCCGCGTGGTCACCGCGCCCACCAACGGCGCCGCCGGCATCGTGCCCGCGCTGATGCACTACTACGCGCGCTTCGTGCACGGCGCGAACGATGCGGGCATCGTCGACTTCCTGCTGACCGCCGCGGCTATTGGTTTTCTTTACAAGGAGAACGCCTCGATCTCCGGCGCCGAGGTCGGCTGCCAGGGCGAGGTGGGTGTGGCCTGCTCGATGGCGGCCGCGGCGTTGACCGCGGTGCTCGGTGGCACGCCGGCGCAGGTGGAGAACGCGGCCGAGATCGCCATGGAGCATCACCTGGGTCTCACCTGCGATCCGGTGGGCGGCCTCGTGCAGATCCCGTGCATCGAGCGCAACGCCATCGGCGCCGCCAAGGCCATCAACGTCGCGCGCATGGCATTGCGCGGCGACGGCACGCACTACGTGTCGCTCGACAAGGTCATCAAGACCATGCGCGAAACCGGCGCGGACATGAAGACCAAGTACAAGGAAACCTCGCGTGGCGGACTCGCTGTCAACATCGTCGAATGCTGAAATGGGGACATTCTGATTTGCAGCAAA
>Ga0207675_100007558_pt1 | contig 10269 bp, 7 predicted proteins | sample KBSSwiS42_FD_184305 | JGI IMG/M metagenome (GOLD analysis project Ga0207675, IMG submission 184305) | Switchgrass rhizosphere microbial communities from Kellogg Biological Station, Michigan, USA - KBS Switchgrass S4-2 (SPAdes) (version 2) | ecosystem: Host-associated > Plants > Roots >...
CTCGACGGCTTGCCCGCGGAGCTCGACTTCGAGCTGCTATTGCCGGCCGACAACGCGGCGAGCGGCTTCGACAACATCGCCGATCTGCTGTTCGTCTCGCCCGTCGTCATGGAGCGTTACATCGCGGCGGCGCAGAAGATCGCGCGGCTCGCGGTCGGCGACTTGCGCGCGCCCGTCATGGTCAACATCCATCAGCTCTCCGAGCAGCTGCCGCAGGACGAGCGCATCGACGGCCTTTCGTTCGGCACGCGCGGGGGCTTGGGCGTGCAGACCTACCTGCCGCTCGACGCCGAGTATGTCGTCGAGGTCGAGACGGCGGCGGCCGTCCCCGAGCCGCACGAGATCGAGGTCAGCGTCGACGGCCTGCGCGTCGCGAGCGCGACCGTCGTCACGCCGGAGCCGAGACCCGGCGTGCCGCGGCGCAACAGCGAGCAAGTCACGTTCCACGCGCCGCTCGCGGCAGGACCCCATCTCGTCGGCATCACGTTCGTCGAGCGCTCCGAGGCGCTCGACGAGAACGTCACGCGCGGGCGCATGCGCGGCCGCGGCACGTTGCCCGCCATCGCGATGGCGACGATTCGCGGGCCCTATTCGCCGACCGGGCCCGGCGACACACCGAGCCGCAACCGCATCTTTGTCTGCCACCCGAGCAGCGCGGCAGAAGAACCCCGGTGCGCCGAGGAGATCCTTCGCGCGCTGGCGCATCGAGCTTATCGCCGTCCGGCAACCGACGACGACGTCGGCGACCTCATGCCGTTCTACGAGATGGGCCGCGCAGAAGGCAGCTTCGACTTAGGCGTAGAGTTCGCGCTCGAGCGCCTGCTCGTGAGCCCGCAGTTCCTGTACCGCGTCGAGCGCGAGCCGACGGAACCGAGCCGCGTCAGCGACATCGAGCTTGCGTCGCGCCTGTCGTTCTTCCTGTGGAGCAGCATCCCCGACGACGAGCTGCTTGCCGCTGCCGAGAGCGGCTCGTTGCGCGAGCCCGCCGTGCTCGAGGCGCAAGTGCAGCGCATGCTCGCCGACGCCCGCTCGCAAGCCATGGTCACGAACTTCGCCGCGCAGTGGCTCTTCTTGCGCGACGTCGCCGTCAAGGACCCCGACATCTTTCTGTTCCCCGATCACGACCCCTCGCTGCGCGCGGCGCTCGAGCGCGAGACGGAGCTGTTCGTCGACAGCGTGTTTCGCAGCGGCGGCAGCGTGCTCGAGCTCCTGACGGCGAAGCACACGTTCCTGAACGAGCGGCTTGCCAAGCACTACAGCATTCCGCACGTTCAGGGCAGCTACTTCCGCCGCGTCGAGCTTGGGCCCGACAGCCGGCGCGCCGGCCTACTCGGTCAGGGCAGTATCCTGACCGTCACGTCGTACGCGGCACGCACCTCGCCCGTGCTACGCGGCAAATATGTGCTCGACAACCTGCTCTCTTCGCCGCCTCCTCCGCCGCCGCCCGACGTGCCGTCGCTTGCGACCGAGGACGCGACGGACGGCGCGCCGCTGACGCTGCGCGAAGCGATGATCCGCCACCGCGCGAACCCGGTGTGCGCGGCGTGTCACGCCAAGATGGACCCGATCGGGTTCGCGCTCGAGCACTTCGACGCCGTCGGTCGATGGCGCGACGAGGATGCCGGCATGCCGATCGACTCGAAGAGCGAGCTGGCCGACGGCCGCGTCATCGACGGCCCCGAGGGCGTCCAAGCGTTCCTGACGTCGCGGCCCGAGCTCTTCGTGAGCGCGCTCACTGAAAAGCTCATGATGTATGCGTTAGGAAGGAACGTGCAGTATTACGACGCGCCGGCCGTGCGGGCCGTCGTCCGGGCGGCGGCCGAGAGGAATTACGAGTTTTCGGCTATCGTAGAGGGAGTCGTCGCGAGCGTGCCGTTCCAGATGCGGGCCGGCCGCGCCGCGGATGCTCCTAGGGAGAACGAACAGTGAAGCTCGAGACGGGCAAGTTCGTGAGCCAGAAGGCTCTGCCGCGCCGCACGTTCTTGCGCGGAATGGGTGCCGCGATCGCGCTGCCGATGCTCGACGCGATGGTGCCGGCCTTCGCCGCCGATCGCGGGCCGTGGACGCCGCGCCTCGGTTTCGTCTACGTCGGCAACGGGTGCGTGCACAAGACGTTCAAGCTGTCGGGCACGGGCAAGTCGTTCGAGTTCTCGCCCGTGCTAAAGCCGCTCGCCCCGTTGCGCGACTATCTGACGGTCGTCAGCGGCCTCGACCACGCGCAAGCGAACAACTTGGGCGACGGCACGGGCGATCATCCGCGCTCGTCGGCGGCCTGGCTCACGGGCGTGCACGCGTACGACCGCACTCAGCCCGGCGTCGAGGTCAAGCTCACGACGACGGCCGACCAGCTCGCAGCCGACGTGCTTGGGCTCCACACGCCGGTACGCTCGCTCGAGCTCGCCGTCGACACGGCAACGCAGAGCGCTTGCGACTCCGGCGACTGCTTCTACGTCAACACCGTCTCGTGGCGTAACGAGACGACTCCGAATCTCACCGAGAATCATCCGCGCGTCGTCTTCGAGCGATTGTTCGGCGACGGCGGCAACAACGCGGAGCGCAGCGCGCGCACGCGCAAGACCGCGAGCATCCTCGACTCCGTGCGAGCCGAAGCGAATCGCCTCGCGGCGTCCGTCGGCCACAGCGATCGCAGCAAGCTGTCCGAGTACCTGGACTCCGTGCGCGAGATCGAGCAGCGCATCGGCGCGGCAGAGTCCGAGGGGCACGGCGACGTGCAGCTGCCCGAGCGACCGCTCGGCATTCCCGCCTCGTTCGACGATTACGCGAAGCTCATGCTCGACCTTCAACTCCTTGCGTATCGTACTGATGCAACTCGTGTTTTTAGCCTGATCATGGCACGTGAAGTGAGCAGCCGGCCGTACCCGCAGATCGGCGTGCCGGACCAGCATCACGCGGCTTCGCACCACCGCAACGACCCGGGCTTGATCGAGAAGAAGACCAAGATCGACGCCTATCACGTGTCGTTGCTGGGCTACTTGGCGGAGAAGATGCGCACGACGTCGGACGGCGACGGCACGCTGCTCGATCAGAGCTTGCTCATCTACGGCGGCGGCATGGGTGACGGCAACCTCCATCAGCACGTCGACTTACCCTGTGTGCTGCTCGGCAAGCTCGGCGGCACGATCCAGGCCGGCCAGCACATCGCGAGCCCAAGCGGCACGCCGATGACGAACCTCTTGCTGACCGTGCTCGACAAGGTCGGGGTCAACGTCGCCGCGATCGGCGACAGCACGGGACGCCTCTCGCCCGACTACCTCTCGGCCGTCTAGCCCGGCTACTGCCTCGTCGCCGGCTGTGCCGGCGCAGCCTGTGGCCCGTCCGTCGCAATCGGAGGTACGGGTCCGCCGATCACGACGCCGGGTGGCAATCCGCGGAGGCCGGGCTCGGGCGGCCGTGGCGCAACCGCAGGGTCCAGAGGGAGCGGTTGGCCGTTCGGCCCGACGATCATGATCGCGCCGCCGGTCACGCTGCCCGGCGCGACGCCGAACGGTATCGCTCCGATGGCGCCCGGCGGTAAGCCTGCGGGACGTCCGCCGAGGGGACTCGCCGGAACGCCGAAGCCGCCGGCGGGCAACGGCGTGAGACCGCGCGCGAAGCTGTCGACCATCTCCTCGGCCCGCGCGCGCATCGTCGGATCGGTGATGTGCTCGCCGATCAGCCGCCGCGCTGCAGCGGTGTCGGTCTGCGCCGTCGCCATGATCGTGTTCATCATCGCGGCCTGCCGCGCGCGGTCCTCGCTGAAAGCGGCGAGCAGCACGGGATCGGGCGATGCGGCACCGCGAGCGCGAATCGCCGCCGCGAGCGCCTGGTCGCGCCGGTCGCCGGACGGCATGCCCAGCGCCCACCGCCGCACGGCCTCCGGATCCTGCATGCCCCAGACGCCCGTGACCATCTGAAGCGTGATGCTGCGCTGCATCGGCGGCAGATCAAGCGCCCATGCGGCAGCAGCCGCCGGATCGCGCTGCGCCCAGTTCCGCGCGATCGTCATCTCCGGGGCGATTCCATCCGCGCCGCGCGTGCCGACCGACGCGAGCAGCCGCGCGGCAGCCGCCGGATCCGACTCGGCCATCCGCAAGGCCAAGTACGGCGCGCCGCGATCGAAGCCCGGCTCGCCGCGAAACCGTTCGAGGAATTGGGCCGCGCCCTGAACGTCCGTCGTCGCATAGCCGGACGTCACGGCGGCAATCCACGCGGCACGCACGCGGCTCGGCACGCGGTCGACATAGGCGGCCGCGCCGCTCGGATTCGTGCGCGCGTAGTTGAATGCCACGCGCTCGAACGCTTCGGCCGGCACCGCCGCTTCGTTCGCGCTCATCCAAGCGACGGCGCCCTCGGGATCGCCGCGGCGACTCACCCACACGTCGGCGAGCGTGACGACGAGCCTCGTCCTCGTCTGCTCGTCGTCGACTCGTAAGAGGCGATTCGCGAGCGCCGGCAATTGCGCTGCGTCGATCTGCCCGTTGACGATGGCGAGATAGGCCTGCGAGCGCTGCGGCTCGTCGAGAGAGCCCGCCAGCTCGAATGCGCGGAGCGGCTCGCGCGTCGCCAAGTACCGGATGGCGTTCCCCACTATTTCGGGCTGCGGAGGATCGAGGCTGCGCGCCCAGGCCACCGCGGCGTCGGGATCCTGTCGGCCGTATGCGTTGCCGACGATCGACAAGAGCTGCATGCGCTCGACGCCGGCCGGCAGCGTTGCGGCAAGCTCGGCCGTGCGCCGCGCATCCGCGGCGACGAGCCGCTCCATCGAAGCGTTCGTGAGCGCTTGGCCGCGGCGCTCGGGGGCCAGCGTCGCAACGTACGCGAGCACGCCGTCCGGATCGCGCCAGTTTCGCAGCGCAGTCGTCCACAACGTCGTCCGCAGCTGCGGATCCGCGACGCGATCTGCCGCCGCGATCGCTTCGCTGCCGGCGTCGCTCGCCCAACGCGAGACGACGGTCATCGCGAGGCTCCTGCGCTTCTCCGGATCCGCCAACGCGAGCGCTTCGTCGAGCGCTCTTTGCGGCGCCGTCGCCGCCAGCAGCATCAGCGCGTCGCCGCGAAATTGCTCTCTGGCGCCGCCTTGCAAGCTCGCCTCGACGAGCTCGAACGCGCGCTCGTCGGAGCCGAGCCCGCGCAGCACCGCCATCGACGCGCTCCGCGCCTCGGCCAAGTCGTCTATCTGGCTCAACGCGGACAACGCGTCGTTGACGTTGCTGCGAGCCAAGCGCTCGTAGAGCGATCCGACGAACGAGGGAGACTTCGAACCCAACAACTCGCCTGCGAGCCTCACGGCCGCTGCCCCGTCGAGCTCGAAGTAGCGCTCGAGAATCAGCTCGAGCTGCGCCGCCTGCGTGGCATCCGTCGACTTGGCCGCGTCACGCGCGAGCCGCTCGAGCTCGGCCGTGGACTCGATGGCGGCAATGCGCTGATAAAGCTCGGCGCGCTCGGCCAAAGTCGCCGGCGGCTGCACGGTCTGCGAATGGGCGGCCGTCGCCGCACCGACGATGAAGAGCAAGCCGATCACGCGCCGCATGTAGCTCACCTCCCGGCGCCTCGACGCCGCACGGATCAGCGCAGCTGGCTGTCCTTACTCCCGCGCCGGTTATAGCCGCTGAAGACGCGCGCTTCCGCGTCGACTTTCTGCTGACAGGCGACACACAGGCGCACGCCGGCAAGCGCCGCGCGCCGCGCTTCGGGAATCGACTCGCCGCACTCGTGGCAATGCGTGGCACTCGGCCCCTGCGGAATGAGGCTCTTCGCGCGCGCGACGCCGTCCTTGACGGTGTCGTCGATTTGTTCCTGTACCGCGCCTTCGCGCGCCCAACCCGTTGCCATGAAAGTCGCCTGCCGCTCGAATACCCGTCAGAGATAGGTTGCCGCAATTGGTTCCCTCGCGGCAATGACGCCGTACGCGCCTTTGGACCCCTGAATGTTAAGCTTCGCCGGCGCGCTCCCGCTGCGAGCGCGGCACCTCGAGAAGGAGACGACGCGATGAGACGACCGATGTTGATTGCCGCCGCTACGCTCTGCGCCGGCGCACTGCTGCATACGGCTGCGATCGCCGACGTCGTTCAGGGCACGGTCACGCCGGCCGCCGCGAAGGTCATCATCAAGGACGGCGCCGGTAACCAGGTCGGCGGCGAGCTCGCCGGCGGGCCGTTCCAGGTCCGCTTGCCGGCCGGGCGCTTCACAGCCGAGTGCCAGCCGCCGTCGCAGAAGAAGGTGCAGGTTTTCAGCCTCGCGCAACCGACGACCGTCAACATCGACTGCACCTAAGGCACAACTCGTGGCGGAAACCGAAGGCTCGCGCGCCGCTACGAGCGCGCAACAGGACGCTCACTGGAAAGAGCTCGTCGTCTTCTGGATCGATAACTTGAGCAAGCTTGCGCTGCCGATCGTCACGGCGATCGTCGCGCTGGCAGGTACCTATCTCACGACGAGCATCAACGAGCAAAACAACCTCCGCGACACGATCAACCAGCGTGAGCAGGCCGAATCGGCGCTGCGCACGTCGATGTTCCGCGAGCTCGTGAGTCCCGTCGTCGGCAATACGGGCACCATGGTGGAAGAGCCGCAACGGTTGGCGCTGCTGGCCGAGCTGCTCGCCCTGAACTTTCACGAGCACTTCGAGCTCGGACCGTTGCTGACGTACGTCGACGAGTTGCCGGGACAGGACACGCGCGAGCGCAACCGCCTGCGCTCGATCGGACGGCGCGTGATCTCGCGCCAGCTTGCGGTGCTCGGTCCCGCGGATGACGCCGTCCGAGGCGCACAGTGCGATGCCGAACGGACCGACGTGGATATCTACCTCACGTCGGACGCGAGCGAGGCGATCGACGCGCGGCAAAGCTGCCAACTCCTGCAAGGCGACGACACGACGGCGTACTTCGCGTGCTCGAGCGCCGGGACCGAGACGTCGGAGGCCGTGCCGTTCACCGTGAGGTCGCACGACTGCCAGGACCACCTCACGATTCTGCTGGCGGATCTGAATTGGGCGAGCAATACGGTGCGTGTGCTCGCGACGAGCCAGCCGGCGCCGCTCGAGAGCGGTGTACCGCCCGCGGCGCGCTCGATCCCCGAGTTCGTCGAGTTCACGGTGTCGCCCTACGCGCTGCCGTTCTCCGACAACACGCTGCTGCGCACCGGCAACCGCTTCGGCGTCTACATCCGGCAGATCGAGCCGAGCCGCGAACCGTGCGAGCCGCCGGCCTGCGACCCGTCGACGCGGCTGATGCGGCTCTCGCTGATTTGGTTTCCGCGCGAGTTCATTCCGCCACGCGAGCGGCCGACGGACTTCGAGCACATTCGGCGTTCGCTGAAGCTCTGACCCCATCGCCTCGCAAGCTCAGCATGAGGAAGCGCCGCGTCCTGCTGATGGTCCACGAGACCCTCGTGCCTCCCGGCGACGCCGGCAGCATGAGCGACACGCAGGTCGACGAGTTTCGCAGCGAACGCGACGTGCTCCAGGCATTGCGCCGCTCCGGACACGAAGTCCGCGTCATCGGCATCGGCGACGACGTCACACAGCTTCGCGAGACGATCGAAGAGTGGCGGCCTCACGTCGTGTTCAATCTGCTCGACGAGTTCGCCGGCATCATCTCCTACGATCACTACGTCGTCGCCTATCTCGAGCTGCTCAAGCAGCGCTACACGGGCTGCAATCCGCGGGGGATGATGCTGTCACGCGACAAGGTGCTCACGAAGCGCGTCCTCGCCACGCACGGCGTCGACACGCCCGCGTTCACATTGTTCCCGTTCGGCCGCCGCTTTCGCGCGCCGGCCCGCCTCGAGTTTCCGCTGTTCGTGAAGTCCGCGACCGAGGACGCGTCGCTCGGCATTTCCCAGGCCTCGCTCGTCGAGGACCTGCGCGGCTTGCGCGAGCGCGTCGAGCTCATTCACGAGCAAGTGCAGAGCGATGCGCTGGTCGAGGAATACGTCGACGGCCGCGAGCTCTACGTCGGCGTGCTCGGCAACGCGAAGCTCGTGACGCTGCCGCCGTGGGAAATGGACTTCGGCAGTCTCCCGCGCGGCCAGGCGCGGGTCGCGACACGCCGAGCGAAATGGAATCGCAACTATCAAGTGAAGCACGGCATCGGAACCGGCAAAGCCCGCGGGCTGCGCCGCGATCAGCGCGCACAGTTGAGCCGCGTTGCGAAGCGGACCTACCGCGCGCTTTACATGAGCGGGTTCGCGCGCATGGACTTTCGTCTTCGTAGCGACGGGCGTCTCGTCCTGCTCGAGGCGAACTGCAATCCCAACTTGAGTAAAGGCGAGGATTTCGCCGACGCCGCGAAGGCCGCGGGCATCGGCTATCCGGCGCTCGTCGAGCGCCTCGTGCAGCTCGGGCTCGCGTACATGCCCGAGTGGCGCATGTTCGAGCCCTGAGCCTGCGTTCTCGTCGGACGATAGCGCCGGCTCAGTACGGGCCGAGCGTCGGCCGCAGATACCCCGGGTACGCGCTTCCCCACCCGGGCCCGAAGCCGTAGCCGACACCAACGCTGACGCTGACGCGGATGTTCGAGCTGCTGCCGCTCGGCGGCGGCGGAGGCGGCGTCGAATTCGCGCGCCGCGCGTCGGCGATTGCACCGGGATCGGACGTCGCGCGCTCGTCGAGCTGATAGAGGAACAGCGCGGCTCCGGTCGGGTCGGCGATGAGCGCGACGCGATTCGCGCCGGCCGCCGCGAAATCGACCTCGGCCGGCTCGCGCAATACTTTGCCGCCCGCCTGCCAGACGCGCACGAGAATTCCGCGCAGGTCCGTGACGCCGATATACGGCGCCCAGCGCGGCGCGATGTCGGCGCGATCGAGCCCAACGAGGCCGGCATGTCGCTTGGCCGAAGTCCGAAAGACGTCGTACGTCTCGTTGCCGACCGGCACGGCCTCGAGCTCGTAGCCGACGACTTGGTGGTAGAAATCGGCGGCCGCCTTCGTGTCCGGCGTCCACAACTCGGCCCAGCGCCAGCCGCTGTAGCCTTGAGTCCCGCCGAGCGAGCGCGCCGGCTTCACGAGCAGCAGCGGAGCGCCCTGCGGATCCTGAATCACGGAATACGTGCCCCAGCCCGCGAGATCGGTCACGTCCTGGCGAATCGTGGCGCCGAGCCGCTTCGCCGTCGCGACCGACTGGGCCGGATCGGTCACGGCGATCGCGGCGAGCCACAGCGATTCGGAGGCACCGGGAATACGGTCCTCGATCTTGTTGATGCCCGCGAACGGCTGGCCGTCGCGCAGCGCCATCAGACCTCCAGTCGGGCTCTGCACGATGTCCCAGCCGAACATTTCCGAGTAGAACTGCGACGCGCTTCCGACGTCTTCCGTCAGCAAGCTGAACCAATAAATCTCACCGGCCGCGTGCGCGCGCCCCGGTAAAGACGCGAGCATGCAGAGCCCCAGCGCGGCGGCCAACGACTTCGTCAATTCAGCTCTCCCTTGGGTGCACACTCACAGGATAGCAGCGTCGCGCGACAAGCGACGTCCACGCTATAGGGCCTTGGGTTTACTGCGAGCGGCGTTTGAATGTGACAGGCACGCCGCCCTGCTCGCTGCTCAAGACGCCTACGATCGTGCCATCGCCCACGAGCTCGCCGGCAAAGACCCACGGCTGCCAGTTCGGCAGGTCGAAGCGCAACGCGCGCTCCTCGATGCGCACGTTACGCAGCGGCTGCCCGATCGCGCCGAGCGTCGTGCCGATCAGGGTACCGACGAGCGTGTCGTCGGATCGCTTGTCGAGATCGAGCTCGATGTCGAGATCGAGTGTCGCGATACGCGGCCGGCCGACCCAACGGCCGGCGAGCGCATCCGCGAGCTCTCGCGGAACTTTCACAGGCTCTGCGGGCATCGACGTCGGGCTCGCGCGCTCGTGCCGATTCGTGCGGACGTAATTCGGGACGATCGTGTTGTTCTCGTGGCACGCGTATTCCGGCATGAAGTACTCGGCGTCGTTGCGCATCGGGTAGCGCACCGTGAATGAGCGAGTGAGGACGACCGGGTCCGAAGTCGTGATTTCGTAGAGCCACCACTCGTCGTTGAGCCGTAAGACGCGCTCGGTCGTCTTCATTTCGCTGCTATAAGGGAAGCGATTGCCGGGCGGTGAACCGACGACGGCGAGATTGATCAGCGGCGGGCCTTGCACGTAGTGATTCGTCTCGACGACGAGCGTCGTGCCCTCCCATCGGCCGCGCGAGGCGCCGAGATATTGCGCGATCTCTGCGGGAAGGGGCTCGCGGCCATCGGTCGGAATGACACGCGCCTCGTGAATCATCTCGAGCTGGAAC
>Ga0207675_100007559_pt1 | contig 10269 bp, 10 predicted proteins | sample KBSSwiS42_FD_184305 | JGI IMG/M metagenome (GOLD analysis project Ga0207675, IMG submission 184305) | Switchgrass rhizosphere microbial communities from Kellogg Biological Station, Michigan, USA - KBS Switchgrass S4-2 (SPAdes) (version 2) | ecosystem: Host-associated > Plants > Roots >...
GTTCTGTTCCTCGCCATGCTGCAGAACGGGCTCAACCTGCTTGGCGTCTCGTCCTACTTCTTCGGGGTTGTCATCGGGTTGGCGATCCTGGTCTCCATCAGCATGACCGGATATGCGGACAAGCATGCGCGCAGCCGGCGCGTGAAGCGAGCGGGCTGATGAGCGATCCGGCGCCAGACATCGGTTCGGGCAATCGCGGCCTCGCGGCCGAACTCGATCGGCTGACCCGGCAGCTGCGGCAAGGCGGGTTCCGGGTCGGCGGCCTGTTCGCCCTGCTGGTCTCGCTGGTGCTGATCTTTTCGCTGCTGATGCCGACGACCTTCCCGCACGTGACGACGCTGCAGGCGATGATGTTCCAGTTGCCGGAGCTGGGGTTGTTGTCGCTAGCGATGGCGATCCCGCTGATCTCCGGCGGCATCAACCTCGCCATCATCGCCACCGCGAACTCGGCCGCCCTGCTGATGGCCTGGATCCTGACCGCGCTCATGCCTCCTGACAGCGGCGGGATGGTGCTGGCGCTCTGGCTGGTTGGGGCGCTGGTCGCCGGCCTGCTGCTGTGCGTTCTCGTCGGGCTCGTCACCGGGCTGCTGGTCGCGGTGCTCGGTGTCCATCCGATCCTGGTCACGCTCGGCACCATGACCCTGCTGCACGGCTTCGGGATCTATTTCACCCGCGGGCGCACCTTGTCGGGATTCCCCGATGCCCTGCTGCAGCTCTCCAACGACACGATCCTCGGCGTACCGATCTCGTTCGTCCTGTTCGTAGTGGTGGCGCTGCTGGTGCACATGCTGATGACGCGGACGGCACTGGGCGTGCGCATCCACATGATCGGCTCCAACCTGGAGGCGACGCGCTATTCGGGGGTCGACATCCGCCGGGTGCTGGTCTCGGTCTATGTCATGTCCAGCCTGCTGTGCTTCCTGGCCGCGGTCGTGATGATGGCGCGATTCAACTCCGCCGGCGCCGACATCGCGGCGTCCTATCTCCTGATCACCATCCTGGCGGCGATCCTCGGCGGCATCGATCCCTATGGCGGCTTCGGCCGTATTGGCGGCCTGTTCGTTGCCTTGTGGATCCTCCAGGTGATCGCGAGCGGGTTCAACCTCATGAACATAAGTCCGCACCTTGCGCTTGCCTCCTGGGGCTTCATCCTGCTGCTGGTGATGGCCGCCAAGCGCCTGCGTCCCGCAATGCCGTCACGGCCACGCCGGCCCGACAAGGTGACCGCGGCACCGCCGCGCCCGAACGACCCTGTGGAATCCTGAGGTAGGCTCATGAACAAATACGACTTCGACGGACGCACCGCGATCGTCACCGGCGGCGGACAAGGCATCGGTCTCGCCGTCGTGAACCGCATCCTCGCTTCCGGCGGCAATGTCAGCATCTGGGATCGCGACCAAGCGCTCCTGCGGCAGACCGTGAGCGAACTCGGCATGGCGGATCGGGTCCACGGGGTGCCGACCGATATCGCCGATCTCGCCGCCGTGCAGGACGCCACCGCGGCGACTAGGCAGAAGTATGGCAAGATCGACGTGCTGATCAACAATGCAGCGATCGTCGGCCCGAACGCCAACACCTGGGAATACCCGCCGGAGGCGTTCGCCGAGGTGGTGCGCATCGGCCTCATCGGCACCTTCCATTGTTGCCACGCGGTCGTGCCGCACATGATCGCCGCGAAATACGGGCGCATCGTCAATGTCAGCTCGGTCGCGGGCAAGGAGGGCAATCCGAAGGCGCCGGCCTACAGCTCGACCAAGGCGGCCGTGATCGCGCTCACCAAGTCCTTGGGCAAGGAGCTGGCGGGCTACGACATCGCGGTCAATTGCGTGACGCCGGCGGTTGCCAAGACCACCATGGCTTTGAGCCAGGCCCCTGACTTTCTGGCGATGATCCTGTCCAAGATCCCGCGTGGCCGCATGCTCGAGCTCGACGAGGCAGCCTCCATGATCTGCTGGCTGGCGACGCAGGAGAATTCCTTTACCACCGGGGCTGTATTCGATCTGTCCGGTGGCCGGGCGACCTATTGAGTCCTGGCGATGGCGCGCGACCGGGCGCTGAGCTTGATTGCCGCCTTCTCGGCCGCCGCCGACGCCATGACGCGCTTGGTGCTCTCTTCGATGTGACCGATATGCCGGGTCATCGCGGCTGCAGCGCGATCGGGCTCTTGTGCCGCGATCGCCGCGGCGATCCGGGTGTGGTCCTGGGTGCTTTGCGCGATCAGCCCGGGCTCCTCGGTGGCGCGGCGGCGGAAATCGAGGCCCATGTTGTAGAGGCCGTATGCGACGCGCCGAAGAACGGCGTTGCCGGCGATCGCCGACAGCTTCTCATGGAAGCGGCTGTCCAGGATGCGGAAGCCGATCGGATCGTTCTGGATCTTTGCGTGGGCGGCGATCATGTCGTTCAGATCGTGGACGTCGGCACGCGTCGCCTTCATGGCCGCCTTGCGCACGATCTCGATCTCGATGATCCGCCGGCTCTCGAACGCGTCATCGAAATTGGCCTTCGACAACGCCAGGAACAGGTCGAGCGGCGCCAGCATGGTCGTCGCGTCCAGCTCGGTGACGAAGGCGCCGCCGCCATGCCGCGATTCGATGATGCCGAGAACCGAGAGAGCCCGCATCGATTCGCGCAGGCTGGGCCGGCTGATTCCGAAAATCTCCACCAGCTCGCGCTCCGACGGCAACCGGTCGCCGGGCCGCAGGTTGCCGGTGCGGATGAGCTCGACGATCTGGCCGACGACCTGCTGGCCGACGCTCTCCTTGTTGACCGGGCCAAGCCCGGACACCGATAGAAGCTTTGCCTTGGCGCGCTTAGCCATTCGTTGATGCTCAAAGTGGTCAGACCATTACTATAGCAGCGACATGAGCGAGCTACCAAGTACCTTCGTCATTCGTGAGCGCATGGTCGGCGTTGCTAATTCGGAACCGAACCGCCGCGAGCCGGAAAGTCCGCTGCTCAACGCTCCCGTGCGAAGTGATCCACCAACACTTGCGACACGGCGAGAGTCACGCCTTTGCCCATGGCGATGTGGAGAAACTCATTGGGACCGTGAGCATTGGAATGAGGGCCGAGAACGCCGGTGATGACGAACTGCGCCTTCGGGTATTTCTCGCCCAGCATGCCCATGAAGGGAATCGAACCGCCTTCGCCCATCATGGCCGCGTCGCGGCCGAACGCGATCCGCGAGGCGTTGTTGACGGATGCGCGCAGCCAATCGGCCAGCGGCGGCGCGTCCCAGCCGGAACCGGCCTTCTCCACCTCGAAGGTGACCTTGGCGCCGTACGGCGGTTCGGCCTCGAGCAGCACCTTGAGTTCATCGCCGGCCTTGTCGGCATCCTTGGTGGGCGGCAGCCGCAGCGACAGCTTGGCCGATGTCGCCGGGCGCAGGACGTTGCCCGCATCAAGCAGACGCGGCGCTCCCTCCAGACCCGTGATCGACAGGGCCGGCCGCCAGGTGCGATTGAGGATCAGCTCGGTTGGATCGTCACGCATCGGCCGCATGCCGGGCACGAAGGGGAATTTCTGGTAGACCTCGGCGCCCAACGCCTTGGCGGCGACCTTCGCTTCGCTGAGGCGGCCGGCCGGGATCTGGGCGGCAAAGGCGTGCGGCAGGATCTCTCCGGTATCCTCATCCTCGATCCGCGACAGCAGCGTGCGCAGGATGCGGAAGCTGGACGCCACGATTCCGGAGGCGTCGCCGGAATGAACGCCTTCCTCCAGAACCTGGATTGTCAGCGCGCCGCCGATCATCCCGCGCAGCGAGGTCGTCAGCCACAGCTGGTCGTAGTTGGCGCAGCCCGAATCCAGGCACACCACGAGCGATGGCGATCCCAAACGCTCGGCAAGGTGATCCACGTAGAAGGGCAGGTCGTAACTGCCGCTTTCCTCGCACGCTTCGATCAGGATGGCGCAGCGGGCATGGCGCGCGCCCTGGGCCTTCAGCGCGAGGATGGCGGCCAGGGCGGCGAACATCGCATAGCCGTCGTCGGCGCCGCCCCGTCCATAGAGCCGGCCGTCCTTGACCACCGGAACCCAGGGCCCAAGGCCGTCGGCCCAGCCGGTCATCTCCGGCTGCTTGTCGAGATGGCCATAGAGCAGCACCGTGTCGGTATTCTGACCGGGAATGTCGATGAAGATGACCGGCGTACGACCTTCGAGACGAACCACCTCCACGCTCGCCCCGGCGATCGACGATACTTTCGCGCGCGCCCAGGCGGCGAACTGCTCAACCGCCTTGTCCATATAACCATGGACCTGCCAATCGGGATCGAAGGCGGGCGACTTGTTCGGGATCCGAACATAGTCGATCAGCTGCGGTATGATCTCGTCATCCCAAAGGCGATCGATGAATGCTTTGGCGGTCGTCGAGTCCATGAGATCCGTCCTGTTACGCTGTGCAAATCGATGGCGCGGGTCAGGACGTTACTCGTTTGTGCTGAGTACTTCCACACAGCGCTGAAGCCCCTGCGCCAAAGGGCCCCGAGGTCGGTAGCCGAGATCGCGCGCGGCATTGGCCAGGTCGAAACCGGTCGGGCCGGCTTCGGGCGATTGACGTTGGCCGAAGCTCACCCGAAGTCGAGGCAGATTGCCGTTGAGAGTTTCGAAGACCTCTCCGAGTGTGAGCCCATCGCCGGCGGAAATGTTGTAGGCGCGGCGCGGCAATCCTGCGGGTGCCTTGGCGGCGGCACGGACGCCGGCCACGGCGTCGTCGATGAAGACATAGTGCGTCCGGTCGGAAGCGCTATCGCCGAGCGCGACCGGGTCGCCTGCGAGGCCCGCGCGGATCAGCCGCTCGAGGGTCGTCGGCGTTCGCCGTCCCGGTCCATAAATCCACGCGAAGCGCAAGGCGACGGCGTCGATCCCGTGCTCGCGGGCATAGCCGGTCATTGCTGCCTCGGCCGCGACCTTGCTGGCGCCATAGACGGTTTCCGGGGCAAGGTCCGCGTCCTCGTGGATCATGCCGGATGAACGCGGGCCGTCTGTGGCTTCCAGCGAGGGCGGAGGTCTTCTCCGCCTCGCCGGAAGTCGCAAGAAACTGCACCGATGTGCAGCCTCTCAATCACGCCGCCGGCTTGCGATTGCCGATCGGTACGAACTTGCCGTCCTTGATGGTGATGATAGTCACTTCCTTGTCCGGCGCGCGGGACTTGTTCGAGAAGTCTGCGTTCCCGGTTACGCCGGCGAAGCTGGTGATGGTGAAGATGGCGTCGTTGATCGCCTTCGAACTCAGATCAGTCGACTTGTTCATCGCCTCGACCATCAAGTTGACTGAATCGTACCCGAGGCCGGCAAAGGCGTTCTCCGGCGGCACACCATACTCAGCCTTGTAGGTGTCGATGAATTTGGCAACTACGGGATTGTCCGTGCTCATCGCCATGTGCGTCGTAAAATAGACGTCGACAGTGTTGTTGGCGCCCGCGTTCTTGACGAGATCCGGATTGTCGAAGGCATCTCCGCCGATGATCGGGATCTTGACGCCGGCTTCGCGGGCTTGACGGACGAAGGTGGCGTCGTCGCCGGGGTTCATCGCCGCATAGATGATATCCGGTGCTGGATTAGTTCCGCGGATCTTCGTGATATGGCTGGAGTAATCCGTGTCGCCGGTGTGGTAGCTGCTTTCTTCGATGATCTTGCCGCCGTCCCTCTGGAATCGCTCTCCGAAGAACTGCGCGATGGCGCGCGTGTAGTCGGTATCACCGTCACGAAGGAGGAAGGCGGTCTTGGCGCCCAGATCCTTCATGGCGAATTCCGCGGCGACATAAGCCTGGTAGTCGTCGCCGAACGGCATCATGTGCGCAAAGTCGCCGATCTGCTCGGGCAGGTTGGGCACGGTGCCGCCAGTATCGAGATAGGGAATGCCGGCATCCTGTGCGATCGGCGCACTCGCCAGATAGAACCCCGAATCGCAAACGCCGATGATCGCGATGACCTGATCTTCATGGACCAGACGCTGGGCGGCGTTGGCGATATCGGCCAGCGTACTCTTGCCATCATACTGGATGAGCTCGAGTTTCTGTCCCTTGACACCGCCGCCGTCGTTGACCTGCTTGATTGCCAGCTTGGCACCCTTGAGCGCGGGATCCTCGATCGTGGCGTAGGAACCGGTCAGGCTGTAGATCGATCCGATCTTGATCGTGTCGGCCGCCCCGGCAAGTTTCGGGAGCCATGCTGTGCCGACGGTCGCCGTGGTGGCGACCAGGAACGTTCGTCTTTTCATTGTTTCGCCTCCTTCTCGTTTCGCGTGGCATTTCGTTCAGACATCGACGCTGGCGCCACCGTGCCTTGAGCTGCGTCGTCTCCCAGTTGGCGGCAAGTTGAAGAGGGACCGCCACGAAAATTCCCTGGCGCCGGCGAGCCCGCCGGGTCTGACCAGCATGACGCCGATCAGGATGAGCGCCGTCACAATCTGCGTCAATCCGTTGAGGGCCGGGATTTCGATGCCCAGGACGTTCCCGCCACGCTCCAGTGGTATGATGAATTGCGGCAGGATGGTCATGATCACGGCGCCGAGGATGCTGCCGGTGATGCTGCCCATGCCGCCCAGGATCATCATCGCCACTCCCAGGAAGACCGCGTTGAACGAGAATTGGCCGGGCGTCAGAATGCGGAGGAGATGGCCGAGCAGCCCACCTGCGATGCCGCCGAAGAATGCGGCAATCGTGAATCCGATCAGACGCGTACGTGCCACATTCACGCCCGACATCTGCGCCGCCACGTAGTCGTCGCGCACAGCGCGCAGGGCGCGCCCGAACCTGGAATGCACGAGACGGTAGACGACATAGATCGTCAACACCAGGAAACCTCCGATCCACCAGAGGTTGGCAAGACGAGGGATGCCGGAAAGTCCCAGCGCGCCGCGCGTATAGTCAACCAGATTCACGATTGCGACCTGAACGATCACCGTAAGGCCCAGCGTCGCCACAGCAAGATAGTGCCCGCGCAGCCGCAAGACGGGCCAACCCACGATGATTGCCGCTATGGAGGCCACCACGCCACCGATCAGCAGCGCCGGCAGGAATGGCATCTGCAGCTGCAGCAGCCAGTCGGGATACCCCGGAATGCGCGAGCTCTTCATGGCCACCGGATAAGTGAGGATGGCTGCTGTGTAGCCGCCGAGCGCCATGAAAGCCGGGTGCCCAAGCGAGAACATGCCACCGAATCCGGCCGCGAAATTCAAGCTGACCGTGGCAATGATGTTGATGCCAAGCAAACCGAGAATCTGCAGATAGAACGGATTGAGCTGCGCCTCCGCCGCCCAGACGGCGAGCGCGAAAAGAAACAGGGCGATCAGCGTCATGGACGTCGTGCGGCTCATCACGCTCTACACCTTGACCGTCTCGGGCTTGCCGAACAGCCCGCTCGGCTTCACCAGCAGCACAAGAATCAAGACCAGAAAGACGTAGGCGTCGCGATACTGCGCCAAGGCATCCGGCAGATACCCAACCAGGAATGTCTCCAGCAGGCCCAAGATGAGTCCGCCGACGACGGCGCCGGGGAACGACCCAATCCCGCCGATCACCGCCGCCACAAAACCCTTTAGCCCCGGCACGAAGCCGGATAGGGGTGTGAGATGGCCGTACTTGTAGCCGATCAGAACACCGGCAACGCCCGCGAGAGCCGATCCGATCAGGAAACAGATCATCACCATGAACGGCACGTTCACTCCCATCATGCGCGCGGCGCTCATATCCTGAGCCAGTGCCCGCAGCGCGCGGCCATGTCGCGTGTGCTTGAGGAACAGGTGCGTTGCCAAGGTCGCCGCGATGGCAACGACGATGATCGCAAGGTCAACGTTGCGCAGCACGATTTCGCCCACCCGAAACGGCTGATCCAGAAATGGCGCCGGGTCAGGCCGCTTCGGCTGCGGCGAGGTCAGCATCAATACGAGATTCTGCAGCAGGAGCGACACGCCCAGCGAAGCCACCAGCAGCGTGACCTCCGGTGACTTCAGCAGCGGTCGATAGATTGCCCATTGGACGAGCAAGCCCATGAGCGTAGCACCGGCGACCCCACTGAGCAGGACGAGCCAAGCCGGGGCCCCAAGTGCCGAGACCGGCAAAGCCAGAAACACGCCGACCATCAGAATCTCGCCGTGGGCGAAGTTGATCATGCGCAGAATTCCATAGACCATGCTGAGCCCGATCCCAACGAGGGCATACAAGAATCCGAGCACCAAGCCGTTGGCCATATGTTGCAGAAATTCACTGAATACGGTCATCGGGCGCTATCCCAGATATGCTTCGATAACGTCGTGACGTTCCTTGAGGTCGCTGGAGAGACCAGAGAGCGTCACTTTGCCGGTCTCCAGCACGTAGCCGAAGTCGGCGACTTCGAGAGCCATTGCGGCATTCTGCTCCACCAGCATGATGGAGCAGCCGAGCTTGCGGATCTCTGCGATCGTCTCGAAGATCAGCTCGACCAGATTGGGCGCCAGGCCGAGCGACGGCTCGTCGAGCAACAGAAGTGTCGGCGCCGCCATCAAGGCACGACCGATCGCGACCATCTGCTGCTCGCCGCCGGATAGAGTGCCGCCCAATTGCTTCCGCCGCCCCGCAATGCGTGGAAACAACGCATATACCCGGTCGAGAGCTGCATTGATCGTTGCCTTGTCCGTAACATTGTAGGCACCCAGCAGCAGATTCTCCTGCACGGACATTTCGGGGAACAGCCGGCGCCCCTCCGGGCACATGACGATGCCCTGCGCCACGCGCTGCTCGCATGTCAGGCGGGTGACGTCATCGCCGCGGTACAATACCTGCCCCTGATGGGCCGCAACGATGCCGCTGACCGTCGAGAGCAGGGTCGTCTTGCCGGCGCCATTGGCGCCGATGATCGTGGTTATCCCGCCGGCCGCAATGTTCAATGAGACGTTTGTGAGCGCCGGCACCGCGCCATAGCGCACGGCGATGTCCTTGACCTCAAGTACGGGTGGCTGCGCTGTGGCTCCGTCGGTCGCGGCCGCCGCTCTTGCGCTTGCGCTCAATTGACCGGTACCCAAATACGCCACGACAACGTCGTGATTGTCGCGAACTTCCGGTGGCGTGCCTTCGACCAGCAACTTGCCGAAATCAATGACGGTAATTCGCTCGCACAGGTCGGCAACGAACTGCATGTCATGCTCGACCAGTAGCAGGCTGAACCCGCGCTCAGCATGCAGCGCCCGAATCAGTTCCATCAGTTGATGGCTCTCGGCGCCGGTCAGCCCAGCCGCCGGTTCATCAAGCAGCAACAGTGATGGATTGGCGACCAGGCTGCGCGCCAGGTCGACCCGCTTCTGGACGCCATAGGGCAAATTGCCGGCCATGTCGTGTGCATAATCGGCGATCTGCAGGGCCTCGAGCGCGTCCATGCTCCTCCGGCGCACCTCCGCCTCGAAGCGGCGAGACGCCGGCAGGCCCAATAGAATCGACGCCGGCGACGGCGGCTGGGCGCCCAGGTGAGTGCCGAGCATGACGTTCTCGATGACACTCATGGCCTGAAACAACCTCAATGTCTGGAACGTGCGTGCCACGCCGCGGCTGGCGATCTGATCCGCTCGCAGGCCGAGGATGGAGCGGCCGGCGACACGGATCGCACCGCCGCTCGGACGATATAGCCCTGTGATGACGTTGAAGGCGGTGGACTTGCCTGAGCCGTTCGGCCCGATCAAGCCGCGGATCTCGCCCGCATTAAGCCGCAGGGAAAGTTTGTCCAGCGCGCGGACGCCGCCGAAATTGATTGAGACCTGATCGAGTTCTAACACTGGCGCGTCATGAGATGACGCACGCCCGGGATGACCGGCGAGACGAGGGCTCGCGAGAGTGTTCAATTCCACCTGAGATCCTTACTCTGTCGCGCGCTTTCGCAACCGTTCGAACTCGGCAAGGATTTGGCAGTCCTGCATCGCATACAAGGGGCATTTAATCTAGCGTCTTGCCGACAACTCAAGGCTCTGATGAAGGAAGAACGCCAACTCGAAGCGTCCTGCGTCACGTGGGCGGTGCCGACCGAGGTGAAACTCAAGACGCGTCGAAGCGCAATGGCAGCGCAGTCGCGCGTTGTCGCGTTGCCCTCAACGTGGCAGACAATTCCTATGCGGTGTGTTCGGCGCGCGCGCCGGGCGAGACAGAATTGTTGCGATACACCCTCGATTTTGCGAGCCCGGATACCGGGATGATTTTCCTCGGGAAAGGGTGGACCGGCCGCACGCTGGTGCACGCCGGTGCAATGGCTTCGTCGTCGAGCACCATCGGACTTCCGACGCGGGGAACGGGTCAGGATGGTCATCGA
>Ga0207675_100007561_pt1 | contig 10267 bp, 9 predicted proteins | sample KBSSwiS42_FD_184305 | JGI IMG/M metagenome (GOLD analysis project Ga0207675, IMG submission 184305) | Switchgrass rhizosphere microbial communities from Kellogg Biological Station, Michigan, USA - KBS Switchgrass S4-2 (SPAdes) (version 2) | ecosystem: Host-associated > Plants > Roots >...
TCACGGCAGCCATCGCGCGAAGATTCATGACCCCGACGACCAGGAGGATTGCCAATGAGCTGGGTGAAGTTTCTCTGCCTGGCGTTCTGGCAAGCCTGGAGCCACCTGGTGAGTCTGAACGTCGCGTGGGGTCAAGTGTATCTGCGCGATCGCTGCCGCTGCTCGAGCCCGGTGTGCAGACGCAGGGACGTCACGCCGCACGCCTGCCTCGGCTCCACAGACCACTCCCAGCCCCGAGCCGGCGCATCCGGCGCCTGGGCGGCGCAGGACGTCGGGGCCTCGGCGTAGCGCTCGAGCGCCTGCGCGTAGCTCTGCTTGGCATACAAGCCGTCGCCCTCCAGCACCAGGCGCCGCGCGGCAGTGCGCTGACTGCTCGCCGAATCCGCGCGCGCCGTGCGAGCACCGGGGACGGCGGCGTGCGCGCGCGCCGGCACGAGCGCGCCAGACCAAGCCGCCCCAAACCAGAACCACGCCGCGAGCACGGCGCCGCGCAAGGTGCGACGACGAACTCTCACGATTCCAGGGATATCTGACCTCGCACAGGCCCTTATCGCACAACTCGCCTCGAAACGCAGGCTCGCATCCGAGCTGGCTCTTCCCGCGCAGCGTCGAGGCCGTGCCGAGGTACCCGCGCAGCGCGGATGGGTGGCACGGGGTGCTGGCCTCTCCGACGATGTCGAGGCCCTCCGGAGACTGGCCCGGGTGGCAGCGGGTGCTGTCCACGCGGCGTTGCGCCACGCCCTGCGGTCTCCCTGCCGTGGCTCGTGCTCGCTAGCGCGATGGGTACTGCCTGTACGCCGGCACCGACACCCGCTCTTGGCAGCGGGCTCGCGCACATCTCGGGTCGACAACCGGCTCGATGCCGCCGCCTACCCGTTCCTCACTGCGCGCGAGAACCTCTCGGAGGCGCCCGACGACGAACAGAGCCAAGACGGCAAGCCGCTCGCGCGCTCGCGTTTCGTCTCTAAACTGCTCGTCGACCTCACGGAGTTGTCTCACGCCGTCTGCGCGCGCTGCTGCGAGACGTATTGCGACGCAAAAGCGAAAACTGGGCGGCGTGATGCGAATGTGTCTCCGCAGGTGCGCTTCGGAGCGGGGCGCAGCACGGCGTGAGCACCATCATGTCTGGCGCATGCAACCTCATTGGCAGTACCTTCATCCTTCCGTGAAACGGGCCCGGTGTAGGCTAGCAACAATCTAGCTCGCGCACCGATCGGTTCTTCGATCCTGAGGAGTCCACAGTGCTGCAGCCTACGTTTTTCGCTCGCGAAGCTCTCTCGTCTCGCTGGTCACCGTGCTTGCCGATGCTCTCGATCATCGTTGCTTCGGCGGGCCTGTTGCTCCCGAGTTGCGGCGATTCCAACGAGCGAGAGCCTGATCTATCCGGGACGACAGGCGCTTCGCTTCCGCCGAGTGACGCAGTCACCCCTGCCGGGCGCGAATCCACGGCTCCCGCCGGGGGCGAACCTGCGGCTCCCGGTGCGGGCGAAGGCATGGTCGACGTCTTGATCCCTGGTGGAGGCTTGACTCCGCCCGGCGGGATTGCTGGGCAGCCCGGCACCGGGGGCCAGTCTGGGACCGGTGAGACGACCCTCGTGTGCACGGCACCGGCCCCGACGGGGGGCGCCTATACCGTCGATGCAAACGGCGTGACCTTTACCGTAGGATCCGGCCGAATGAGATTGCAGGTCTGCAAGGACGACATCATTCGTGTTCAGTACACGAGCGCAGCCACCATTCCTTCCAAGATTTCCTTGTCTGTCAGCAATCCCTGGGAGCCACCGCCAGTGTTTTGCGTCTCCGAGGCCGCTGGCATTGTGACCATCGCTACGGGGCGCATCAAGGCAAAGGTCACAACGACCTCGGGCTTGGTCAGCTACACCGACTCGGCCGACAACGTCATCCTTGGCGAAAACAGCAAGTCTCTCACCGCGGTCACAGTCTCGGGAAGGAACACCAACAGGGTTCAAGCCGCGTTCGCCTCACCTGCGAGCGAAGGATTGTTTGGCCTCGGCCAGCACCAGGACGGCGTGGTCAACAAGAAGGGGACTCAGGTTCACTTTCACAACGTGAACAACAACACGCGGGGCAGCGCCACCCAAGGTGGCGATATCACGATACCGCTGCTCGTCTCAAACATCGGCTACGGTATATTCTGGGATAACGCTGCCGATGGGGATTTCTTCGGCAACGACTCCAATGGCACGGCGTACCACTTCAGCTCCAACGCCGGCGACATGGTGGACTATTACTTCATGTACGGTCCCACGATTGACCAGGTCATCGCCCGGTACCGAACCGCTACCGGAGCCGCCCCGCTGTTCCCCAAGTGGGCGTATGGGCTTTTCCAGTCGAAAGACGCCTACGGAAACCAGGCCGAGCTCTTGGCTGTCAAGGACGGCTACCGTAACGCCAACATTCCAGTCGATGTCATCGTCCAGGATTGGAACTATTGGACACCGTATGGCCAGGGTTCACACCTCATGAATCCCACCAACTATCCGGATCCGGCGAGATTAGTCAGCGATCTGCACGCCGCCAACATACACGCGATGATCTCGATCTGGCCGCGGTACGAGCTCAAGAACAATCCGCCTCTGGTGACCGGCGAAAACGACAACTACAACGCGCTCGAGAATATCAATGGCCTCTTTCTGGGAGGCACGCCCGGATACCCACCGCCCTACGACACCTACAGCGCCAACGCGCGCAAGCTGGTGTACCAGCAGATCTATGACCGCCTCCTCGGAAGGTACGACTGGGATGCCATTTGGGCCGACGCCACCGAGCCGGAAGGCATCGACCTGAACACGCTGACAACCGCCATCGGCAACGGCTTCCTCAACATCAACGCTTACCCTCTGGAGCACAGCCGAGCGCTCTACGAGGGTTGGCGAAACGTCGGACCGAATAACAAGCGCGTGTACGTCCTCACTCGCAGCGGATTTGGTGGCCAGCAACACTTTGGGGCGAGCATCTGGTCGGGAGACATCAACTCGGACTGGCCGACCTTTGTCAGGCAGGTGCCGGCCGGAATTGGCGTCGGAATCTCGGGAATGCCTTACTGGACGACGGATATCGGAGGCTACTTTGGGCATAACCTGGATTGGACGACGAACGCCAACAACGAGCTCTTCACTCGCTGGTTTCAGTTCGGCGCCTTCTGCTCGCTCTTCCGGATCCACGGAGGCGGTTCGAGAGAGATGTACGGCAATCAGTGGAGTGCCACGACCAAGGCCAACATCCTTGCCATCGACAAATTGCACTACCGTTTGATGCCCTACCTCTACTCGCTGGCCTGGAAGGTCACCGGCGAGTCCTATACCATCATGCGACACTTGGTTTTCGACTATCAGAATGACTCCAACGTATTCAGCATCAAGGATCAATTCATGTTTGGTCCTGCCTTTCTCGTCAATCCCGTGACGAGCGCTGGAGCTACCACCCGATCGGTCTATCTACCTGCGGGGACTTGGTACAATTTCTGGGCGGGCGCGACACAGGATGGCGGGAGCACGGTCACGGTAGATGCGCCTCTCAACCAGATACCCCTGTTTGTCAGGGCAGGCTCGATCGTCCCGATGGGGCCCGAGATTCAATGGGCAACGCAGAGCATCGATCCCTTGGAGATCAGGATCTACAAAGGAAAGGATGCGTCGTTCACTCTCTATGAAGATGAGGGCGACACCTACAATTACGAGAGTGGTCAATACTCTCAAATTTCATTTACATGGTCCGAGGCTACCCAACAGTTGAGTGTAGGCGCCAGGACGGGAAGTTACACCGGAATGTCGACGAACAGAACATTCAACATCGTATGGGTAGCTTCAAATCACGGAGCTGGTGGGGACGTCACTACTGCAGATCAGGCAGTAAATTACGACGGCTCGGCCGTGGTTGTGACTGCAAATTAGGTCACCGGTGAACGGCACGCCAGCCTGACCGCCGCGTTCTGCGATCATTGCGCCGATGGCATCCATCCCGACGCCTCGCCCGGAGACCGAGGTGACCTGCGCCGCCCGTATCAGATGCTGCGTGCCCTCGCTGCGGATGCGCGCATTGCGCACGGTGGCGTCCGCCATCAGCGGGAGGCGTCATGACCCTCGCGATAGAAGGTGCGCCCTGCCGCCCCGCTCGAGACCGACCACACCTCGGCGATGCGCCCGCCCTGAACGGACAACATGTCGATCCCGCTGCGAGCGATGGTCTGTCGCGACGAATCGACGAAGACCGCCAGATACGGCCGAGCCACCCTCCCGTGGGGACCGCCGTCGCTCCATTCGAGATCGACGGCCGGCTCGCCTTCGGCACTGAATCGAATCCCCGGGCGGATGTCGTGCCATCGCGTCACGAGCGCCGCCATCGCCTCCGGGGTCCGCACGCCATCGACGATCTCCGTGTTGGCCTGCGCATAGTGCAGCGTGAAATCGGCGGCCATGATCTGGAACGCGAGCGCGACGTCACCGTTCCACAGAGCGGTCCATCGATCAAAAAGGTCGACCCCGAAAGAGCGCAGCTCCCCGCGAGATCCAGTCATGGGCCCATTCTACTGCTATTCATTTGGCGGGCTAGCCCGGCCCTCGCTCGCTGTGACCAAGTTCTCCTGGTCGCGTGTCCAGCCCGTGGAGGTCTGCGCCAGGCGTTGGATCCACAGAGCGGCTGCCCGGAGCGCGCCTTACGCCCAGAGTGAGGAGTAACCATGCATTGGATCGGCAAGTGGCGAAATCAGTACGGATCCGTCCTGGAGATCAGCGCTGACAGCGAGCACCGGATCGTTGGAAGGTTCACGACCGCGCTCGCCGACAGCGGGTTTGCGGGACAAGAGATTCCGATCATCGGCTTTCATCAGGGCGACTGCATCGGGCTCTCTGGGGGAGGGCGTGGTCCCGCCGGCGATATGCTCGTCACCTACACGGGTCTATTCCGCGACGGAAAGCTGGAGAAAACGGCTAGGCCGCGGCGAAGGCGCTGCTATCCGAGTTCGAAGCCAGCTGAAACACACCTCTTCCGCCCAGGAGCTGTCGCCATGTCCATGAGCCAAAAGGCATTCGTCTTCGATCATGCGCGCTTCGAACGGGAGCTGCGCGAGCGCTTGCTCGCGGCGCTGGCGGCAGACGATGCGCGACCTCTGGAAGCGTTCATCAACGCGAACCAAGAAGCCATCAAGGATGCGTACGAGGGTGAAGCGGTGCGCCCGGACTGGCGCAATCAGTTTCGACCGGCAGACGCGCAGGCCTACGCGGACTTCGCCCTGACCAAGTACTACGAGCCGAGCGACGACCTCGGGCTCGACACGGACTGGCCGGAGGCAAACGCTGCGCTCGAGCAGGCGGGCCTGCAGGGCGCCTTGCTGCTAGGCAGCGCGCTTGCGACGTCGGACGGCGCCGTGACCTTCGATCCCGGAAGGCAGGGCTCGTACTTCCCAGTGCGAAGCTGACGTGCAGCAGCAGCTGGCTCAGCTCGCCGCGCTCGAGGCGCGCGGGCTGCACGGCCCCCGGCTGCGCACGGCGCGAGAGATGCTGCAGCAAGCCGCGGCGTCCGAGCGCCGCGGCCTGTACATCACCTTCTGAAGCTCACGTCAAAGTAGGGCAGGCATGAACGAATGCGGCAAAGCCACGTGTTCCCACGATGAAGCATCGAAAGCGACCGCTTCGACGGCAGCCGCAACGGACGCCGCCAGCCCGCGATCAGAATTTCCCTGATCAGACGGGGTGACAACTATCCTGACGCAGGGGGAGCCCGGCGGTCACGTTCACGCTGAACCGGAACAGTCCTTCTGGTCGTGCTAGCCTGGGTCCCGATGACGGTGGAGCGCCTGTTGGACACAGAGGAGCCTTCGGGCCAATTCGAGAAAAAGCTCGCCGACGTTCCGCTTTCGAGCATCGCGTGGCTGGGCGCGCGAGCGTTTCTGGCACTGTTGCTCCTGCACGCCCTTTCCTCGAACCGCGTGTTTGGACGTCTGAGCGACGCGCTCGTCAGCTGCTCGGCCATGTTTTTCTGGGTGTTGCGCGTGACTCCGCATCGGGGCTACCGGTTGCGCGAGCTGCTCGGGGAGCCGCCCCGAGCATCAGACTGGGTGACGCTTCTCGGCGTGGTCGCATCCAACCTCGGGTTCCAAGTAGCCTTGGTGGAGCTCGGGCGTGTGACCGGCTTTTCACTGGTCGCGCCCACTCCCTGGACGGTCGCTAGCTCCGGTGTGGGTGCCATCATCGACGTCGCGAACCTGGTCGTGGTCGGAACCGTGCTGGGTCCCGTTCTGGAAGAGCTGGTCTTTCGCGGGGTGTTGTTTCGCAAGTGGCGGCGGACGCTCGGTCCCGTCAAAGGACTGCTGCTGTCGAGCGCGGTCTTTGGCCTCATCCACGGCGGCACCATGCTACCCGTCGCTGTGGGTGGCTTGAGTCTCGCGCTGCTCTACACCAGCACACGCTCGCTCTGGGCGCCCATCCTCGCGCACATTTTTAATAACTCCATCAGCGTCGCGGCGTTCCTTGTGTCGTTATCGCGCGGTGGACGCGGTAGCGAACTCAACCTGACGCCTGCACGAGTCGTGGTGCTGCTGCTCGCGAGCTCGGCAGTCCTACTGGCATTCGCATGGCGGTCAGCGAGCACGCTGTGCACGCCACTGCCACCATTCCGCGCCGCTCCCCTCCTGGCATCGCCCGAAACCCAAGCCGAATCCAAGCTCAGCTCGACGTGACTGCCGAACCGCTCGCACGACGCTTCTGGCGCCTTGCGCGGGCCGCCATGTCGGGGTAGCGGCAGCACGCGTGCGATTTGTAGCGGTAAGCTGTTCACTTTACTGAACGACACGTCGACCTTCACCTGGATCACTGGAGAGCTACCCGCCCATCGAAGGTCATTCTTACAATCTGGTGCGGGTCGTGGCGAATGGGCGGCCCCATCCGCAGCAGCAATACCCGACTCAGAAGCAGTACCGCAGCAGCAGCCAAGCTCGCCTGCTCAGCGATGGCGCCGGCCAGAAGGAGAAGCAAAGCACGTATGGATGGCCGACAGCTCGATCCGACGCCGGGCTGCGGCGCCACACGGCGGCGTCGGAGCATGAATCAGGGACGAGGGCTCGGCCGCGCGCGACGACGAGCGGCACCAGGATGAGCCCGATGACGACGCTCCTGCGGCAGCGTGGCGCCGGCGCATGGTGGCACCCGGTGGGTTTGCAGACGGCAGGGGGCTGCGGTCGCGCAGCGGGCACATTCTAGCGTTGGATGTTGGCGTCCGGAGGCGAGCCCCGAGGACGGAGCAGGGGAAGCGCGGGCCCGATGCAGCGACGCTCCCGGGCGCATGCCGGCGCCTGTATCCGCGCTGCGCGGATCGACGCAACGATGGGCGACGATTGCCCGCTAGCTGCTACGGAGCGGCTTACGTTGCGCCTGCGAGCAGGTCATCGAGGTCGAAGGTGCTGCGGCTGCTTTGGCGGCGCAGCCACGTTCGGGCGCGGACGACGGGGACATCGAGGGCGGAGGTTGCCCGCCAGCGGGCGCGGACGGCAGCCGCTCCGAAGGCGAGGGTTGCAGGCCGTCTCTGGGGAGCGCAGCCGCGAAGCGGCGAGCACCGATTGCCGCCTCGCGCTCAGCAGGCACATTCTAACGACCACCATGGCCGTTTCACGACCGAGCCCTGAGAAGCATTCGTGATCACGCATGCCCACCCTGGCCTCTCGAAGCTGCGGTCGCGAACGACTTGGCGCCCGCGATGTGCGAGTCCTCCGGCGACGAGCCACTACCATGCTCCGTCAAGCCCGAGGCTGGCGGAGCGCAGCCCTCCCAGCGCATCTGTCGCTCGTGCAAAAGGCGCCGCATGTCGAATACAGCCGCGCACTTGAACGACCACGTCATCGTGCCCGGCCTCACCTTGCGACAATCCGGATGTCAGCAGCTGAGCTACACGCTGGGCCGGCAGCGCCCAGCAGGGCCGAGACCCGGCACGATGTCGCTCGCTGCCAATGCCGACCACGGGCCTGAGCGCGGAGCACCTCACTTTTGCAGTGGGCAAAGCACGTGTCGTTCTTCCTCTGGGGGGGAGAAGACAAGCCGAACCGAATTCGGTATACAGGATCAATGACGGTAGTTCGCGTCGTGCAGCGGAGGGAGCGTTCGACCAGCGGCGATTTGGCGACGAGCCCACGGTGGGCGACGGCCATCGTGGCGCTGGGCGCGCACGCGATCGGGTCGGCGGTTTGCGGCGCGTGCCTCGCAGCTTGCCAGGTAGACGAGCGAAGCCCCGGAGTGCTGCAAGTCGGGATGGCTCCGAACTTCGGCGGCGCCGCGGGCTCGTCCGCGAGCCCGGCTTCGAACTTCGGCGGCGCCGCGGGCTCGTCCGCGAGCCCGGCTCCGAACTTCGGCGGCGCCGCGGGCTCCTCCGCGAGCCCAGCGCCGAACACCGAGACGCCGGGGTTGGGACGCGCCGACGGTGCCATGGCGGCCGCGAGCAGCGAGGTCACACAATCGCCGAGCGGGTTTGCGACCCCTACGCCGCAGCTCGACTTCGGCAATGTCGAGCTGCGCATGCAGGCTGGGGCGCTGCGCTGGACGGTCACATACTCCGCCGACAATGTACGACCGAGCGGCACTCTCAGCCTGAGCAATTCCAATCCCGCCGACTTTTCGGCGCAGCCCGGCACCTGCACACAAAGCCTCGACCCCGGCGCGTCTTGCTCGGTCGACATCTCGTTCGCGCCGCAGGCGCCCGGCTCGCGCGAGGCGCGGCTCGAGCTCGAGTCGGCCGACGGCGGCAGTATCGGTGTCGATCTGATCGGTAATGCGTGGCCGCGCTTGACCGTCACGCGCTCGGGGCCCGGTGCCAATAGCGCTCGTGTGAGCGGCGGCCTCGACATGGACGACGCCGGCGCGACGCGCCTGATCGACTGTGGCGCGGTGTGTACGGCGCTGATCGCGCCCGGGACGGAGCTGACGCTCGAGGCGCAGCCGAACAACGGCTCGCAGAGCTACTTTGGCGGCTGGACGGGCGCCAGCAACTGCGACGGGCCCCTCCGCCGCTGCAGCTTCGCGGTGACGGATTCCACCTCGATCCAGGCCAACTTCCCTACGCTCGCGAACGACTTGGCCTTCGTCACGTCGATATCCTATCCGGCCACGCTCGGCAGCGTGGCTGCCTACGATGCACGCTGCAACGAGCTCGCGACCGCTGCGGGCATCAACACGAGCACCGGCAGCGGCTACATCGCTGCTCTCGGGACCAGCAGCACGAGCCTGCGCGATCGCTTGCAGTCCGGCGTGCCGCGCGGCTGGATCCGCATGGACGGTCTACCGTTCACAGACGATGCCACTGCCTTGTTCGATTCGAACCGTGTCTACTATCCCGTGCGCTACGATGAGCGCGGCGCACCCGCGGGCCCCAGTATCATGACGGGCCTCAATCTCGACGGTACTACCGATACGGGCGCCAACTGCGACGACTGGAGCTCGAATGCGCCCGATGCGTTGATAACGGCTGGCAGCCCAACCGGAGGCGCATTTGGCTGGGTCGCAGGTCGTAGTGCCTATGAGTGCGCGGATTTGTGGCCGTTGCTGTGCCTAGGCACGACACATTCCGCTCCCGTGGCAGTCCCCGTGCGCACGGGCAAGCGGATCTGGCTGACCAGCGCGCCCTACGTGATCGGCAGCCGCACACCAGATCAGCAGTGCGAGCTCGATCGTCCCGCCGGCGTGGCTGGCGCCCGAGCGTTCCTGGCGTACACGGGCCACGCCGCTAGCGAGGTGCTCGATCCGAGCGAGTTGTACGTCCGCCCCGATGGCATAGCGGTCGGCACCGGCGCGGAGATCGCAGCGGGCAAGCGCCTCACGGGAATCTGGCAATTCGGTGACGGCAGCTACCCGGGCGCAGAGATCCGCGCCATCTCCGTCTGGACGGGCAGTCAGCGGGAAAGCAGCGCCGGAACCGGCACTGAAACCTGCGCCGACTGGACCTCGCGCAGCGGCAGCGACACTGGACAGTCCGGCATTTTCACTATGTCCGAACCGTCATGGACCCAGGGGCTGCATACCTGCGACATCACTGTGCCCCTGTATTTGTATTGCGTCGAACGCTAAGAGGCCGTCCCGGTGGGCGAGCGGTCGCTGTCGGCGGGTGAACGTGAGCACGGAGCCCGGAAGCTCCCTCGGCACCCGAAGGTAGCGGTTGGTGCACGCGGCGAGCTCCGCGGGCCATCCTGGTGGGCTCGTCACCGCGCGCCGCCGAGCCCATCAGGATGCCCTCAGTGAGCGTCACCTTCCGTCACGAGGGGAAGCCG
>Ga0207675_100007562_pt1 | contig 10266 bp, 9 predicted proteins | sample KBSSwiS42_FD_184305 | JGI IMG/M metagenome (GOLD analysis project Ga0207675, IMG submission 184305) | Switchgrass rhizosphere microbial communities from Kellogg Biological Station, Michigan, USA - KBS Switchgrass S4-2 (SPAdes) (version 2) | ecosystem: Host-associated > Plants > Roots >...
CCAAGGGATGTCGCCGAACTATGTTTGGCTTCCGAAGTGCACCGCCGGCTCATGTAACCATGCGGATGGTTGTTAGATACACGCCGATACCGGAGCAACTGTGTATCGGACGACAACGCCTGATATCGCGGCAAGAGCCACAATGAGGTGTGGTGCCGTCGACGTCGATCGTGCGACCACTCCTTTCATAGACGAAGCAAATCCGTTCCTTCATAGACGAAGTGAATCCGTAGCAGTATCCATCAAATTCACTGGAGCGCGATGAACGGCTTCTGCCTGGCCGCCCACACACTGCAGAGATCATGATGTGGGCGTGGGCGATTGGTGTGTTCTCTGTCGCGGCGGTGGTGAATCAGATTGCCATCGCCCTGTGTTGGCGCGCACAGGGCGCCACCGAAACCGATCTTCACCAGGAGCCGTCACACGCACTGCAGTCTGGCCGATGACACCGGATTCGACGCGTCGCCAGCGCAGAACTGTCGGCTGCGACCTTCGCGAGTTCGCGATTGATAGAAGCCGCACGGAGTCCGAGAGGTATCAATACGTTGATGTCTGTCATAGCAAGCACCGTGTTGGTGTTCGAGCAGTGGCAGTCATCGCGGTCCTCGTCTGCACTCGATTTGTGGCCTTCGTGAAGACGGTGCCGGCGTCTGCTTTTGGACAACTCGATCAGTCCGACGAGTGGCGGAACCCCGTCGATGTTGTCGGACACACCAGTGATTGCAGTGTGTTGTCCGTGGCGACCTCGACGTCGGCGTTCAGCATCCGCAACGATTGAATTGCATTGTTGGGCACAAACTGTGGAAGCGAATACAGGTCAATGACTCTCTTCCAGATCTTGCCGTCGCTGCGGCACGCCTTGAGTGCGGGCCGTGTTGGCCGCTGCGTAAGTCTGATGAGGTGAGGATGTTGGTGAAGGTTGTTCGCCGCATTTCATACCCGTTCGTGGGCTACCTATTTTTGCTTCTCGCGTTTGCCCTCCTCGGGCTGTTCGTAGTGGCTTTGGCCTACCGAAGTAGTTGGGCTGCACTTGCGGGTGTCGCCTTGGTCGGCTCTCTCGTCGCAGCCGTCGTGGGTTTTCGTGCGGGTGCCGTGAAGCTGGCCCAGTCACGTAAGGTTGGCGATCCCCGCCACAACGTGAGCATCTTTTCCGAACCCCTCAGTCAAGAGCAAGTCGATCAGTACTACGTGAATTATCGAGGCGGTCAGCGACGTGCCCAGTCGGCAGTTGGCACTGCGCGCATCGCGGCCCAACCAACGGAAGCGGCCGGAGGCTGCGTGCCGAGTTGGTTGTCGGCATGATCCCGCTGTCGGTCGGAGCTACGACGCCGTCATCGGCACCGTGGGAGGTAAGACCTTGGAGCGCGCCTTCACGGTACTGCGGCGTGGCGGCCGGCTGGTCACAACTCCCGGCGAGTTGTGCAAGGCGACTAACGCCGGGGTCGGGCGAATCGTCGTGGACAGCCCTACAGAGGTCGCCTTTCTGGCCGCCGGGGTGCGTCAACCCCAAGCCTTACAAGTCCGCGTCTCGCCGGACATCGACTTTTACGAACCCAGTTCCGTGACCGCAGATCTGAACGACCAGATGCTTGGCTTCGCGCGCACCGACGGGCAGGCCGCCGACGCGATCCGACGGGCACTGGATCAGCCGCTGCTTTACCTGGTCGGTCTGCAGTGTCATATCGGTTCGCAGGTGACCGACGCTTCACTCTACGGCGAAGCCATCCGACAGATGGTCCCACTGATGGCCGAGGTCCGTTCCCGCCACGGGGTGATACTGACCGAGCTGAACATCGGTGGCGGACATGGTGTTCTGTACGTGTCCGGCGACCCGGAGTTGGATCTCGATGCGCTCCAGGACTTCATCGACGATGCGCTGGACGCGTCGTGCGCGGCCGAGCGCTTTCCCCGCCCAACAATCGTGGTCGAGCCGGGTCGCGCGATGAGCGCGCGTGCTGGTATCACGCTCTATCGAGTCCTGTCGGTGCAGTCACAACCCGGCGGCCGCGCCATCGTGGTGGTGGACGGCGGATTGAGCGACAACCCGCGGGTCGCGCTTTATGACGCGCGCTACACCATCGCGCTCGCTAACCGTCACTCGATGACGGCGATGCAGCCGATGACGGTCGTTGGCCGACATGGTGAATCAGGTGATGAGATCGCCCGCGACATCGCGTTACCGGCCGATCTACATGCGGGCGACTTGCATGCGGTGGCGTGCACCGGCGCTTATCACCACATTATGGCGTCAACGTACAACATGGTGGGCCGGCCACCTGCTGGTCGCAGTGAAGGACGGACGCACCCGCGAACTCGTGCGTCGGGAGACGATCGCCGACTTATTGTCCCGCGACCGCGTCTAAAGGAACCGCCACCGACACGGCGTGGGCGCATCGAGAGCGGCTGTGAAGCGCTTCTCCACGGCGAGTGATTTGCGTTGAGTGTTGGTGGTGACAGTTGAAGGTGTGTGGTGTTGTCCGCGGTGACATCGACACTCGTGTTGATGCGGTCGACGATCAAAGGGTCCGCAGAACCCTACGCCGGCATCGAATCCGCGCAGCGAACCAACGGCGAAGTATCAAACCGCTGGGTAACGTGAGTGATTAACCCGCGGAAACGGAGACAGCCATGACCACGAGGTCTCCACGACGTGGAGCGGGTAACCGGGCAGGAGTCGCAGGGAGGTGCACCGATTGCTGCCGCCGCCCTCATGTTGACCAGCGCGGTGTTGACCTCTTTTGTGGGAGTATTCGCCCTTGCCGCCAACGCTTTGGTGGTTTCGGGACCCGGCTGCGAACGTTCTCGAAGGCGTACGGCCTGGCGGGGCTGCGGATCGGCTACGGGTTCGGCGCGCCTGAGCTCGCCCGCAGCTTGTGGACGACGCAGCTGCCATTCGGCATCGCCATCACGAGTGCAGTCGCGGTCGCGGCTTCCTACGACGCGGACACCCAACTGCGGCAACGTATTCAGCTGATTACAGCGGAACGCCACAGCCTGCGCAGAAGGCTGCGGGCGATGGGCATCTACAGCACCGACTCCCACGCCAACTTCGTGTACCTGCGCTCGGCGGGCCGACCCTGGCACGAGGTGTTCGACCCGGCCCGTCTTCAGGTCCGCCACTTCGCGGACGGCGGCGTGCGGATCACGATCGGCACACGCGACTCCACCCGTGCGGTGAAGACTGCGGTCGAAAACGCGATGGCGTAGCCCGCCCACCCGGACACCACGCGCTCAGGGAATGAAAGGTCCGATATCGCGAAGACGTCGGCGGGTTCGAGAACCAGATCGGAATTGAATGTGATGAAGATAGCGATCCTCGACGACTACCAGAACGTTGCGCTGACGATGGCGGATTGGTCTGGAGTCGAAAGCAGGGCGGAGATCACGGTGTTCACCGACCATGTCGGGGAACCAGACGCCGTGGTCGCCCGACTGCAACCCTTCGATGTGGTGTGCGTCATGCGGGAACGCACACCCCTACCGCGCGAAGTTCTCGAGCGGCTGCCGCGGCTGAAGCTGATCGCCTCAACCGGTCCAGGAAATGCCTCGATCGACATGGCGGCCGCTCAGGAGCGCCACATTCGCGTCACCGCGACCGGTTACCGGTCCACGCCCACGATCGAGTTGACATGGGCGCTGATCCTGGCTGCCGTGCGCAATGTCGTGGGCGAAGCATCGTCACTCAGGGCCGGTGGCTGGCAGACATCGGTGGGACGGGAACTATCCGGCAGGGTCCTGGGCGTGCTGGGTCTGGGTCGTATCGGCAGCGAAATCGCCCGCATCGGTGCAGTGTTCGGCATGGAGGTGATCGCCTGGAGTCAGCACCTCACACCGCAGCGCGCTCGGGCGGCCGGCGCCGCGTGGGTGTCCAAGGAGGAGCTGTTCGCCCGCTCCGACGTGCTGAGCATCCACGTGGTGCTCAGCGAGCGTACTCGAGGCCTGGTGAACGGCGCTGACATCGCCGCTATGAAGCCGACATCGTGGTTGGTCAACACGTCGCGCGGCCCGATCATCGAGCAGGACGCGTTGCTCGCCGCGCTGAGGTCGAAATCGATAGCCGGGGCGGCTCTGGACGTGTTCGACGTCGAACCCCTGCCCGCCGGGCACCCATTGCGCACCCTGCCGAATGTATTGGCGACCCCGCATATCGGCTACGTCACCGAGGACCTGTACCGCACCTTCTACACTGACGCGGCTGCGAGCATCGCGGCGTGGTTGGACGGGCGATGACACGTTGGAACCGGCGAACCAGCAGGACTTGAGGCTAGCTAGCTAGCTAGTCGTTGGGCCACAGCCTGTGTGAGCGAGGACCGCGTGGGCAATGTTCGCGGCGGCCGATGCAACGTGATCGAGCCGTCGTGCGAAATGGCGGGCGCCGTAGTCACAACAGACACTGATCGGAACGCCCCTTTGTGCTCGAGACCATCGACCAGCGCGATGACTCGCTTGACGATAAAGGTGTCCAGAATTGCTAGAACAGAAAGAGCGTGATGACTGCTGTTACCGACTTCGACCCCGACGCGTTCCTGGTCGTCCCCGCCAGGACGTTTGACGACCTGCGTATCGGCGAGGTGTTCCGGGCCCCCAGCCGCACCCTGACGGACGCCCATGCCGCGGCCTTCCAGACGGTCTCTATGGACAATCACCCGGTGCACTACGACGCCGTCTGGGCGCGCAAGCACGGACATGTCGCGCCGGTTGTACATGGCCTCCAAGTGCTGGCGTTCACCGCACCGGGAGCTACCCTGTTCCCGCATTTCATCGGCGAGGTGTTCATCAGCTTCCTTGAGCTGTCCTGCACCTTCGTGGCCGAGGTGCACTCCGGGGACACCTTGTACCCGGCGCTCACGATCACCGGCCTGCAGCCGAAGGACGACGACGGCATCGTCGTCACAGCGGCCACCGTGCACAACCAGCACGGGCAACTCGTGCTCTCGGGCCAACACAAGTACCTGCTGCGGCGTCAGCGGGCCGTACGCAACGGCGATGGCTGAACAACCAGTCGCCGCGATCAGCGTGCCTGCAGACACTTTGGTTGCGCACTAATCACGACCATAGACACTCACAGACACTTTGATAGATACTCGATCACAACCAAAGACACCTACACGGCGACTGAAAGTCGTTGCAGCACAACAACGAAATCCCTGCTGCAGTAGCGAAACGTCATTCCGGAGCGCTAGCGTAAGATCATGACGGCTGATAGTGACGACGATATCTCCGCCGCGCCGGGGGTTACGGCCAACTTGGTTGACTAGCCCATGGCAGGGTGACGCTGATTCTGCGTACAACGAGAACTCCTGGCACGTAGCTCATAACCCAGAGATCGCAGGATCGGGCTTACTTCGACGTCGCGTCCGGGAAGCGGTCGCGGGCAATGTGGGCGCCGAGTTCAGGCTGGCAAGGGCACGGTGAGATCGACCGTAGCGGGCGAGGTGTCACGTCGCCGTCGGCGAGGTTGACGCCGCTTGTGAAGGCGCCGGGAAGGTTGGTCGCCGCAGCTGTGGTATTACCGCTCGATTGTGGCGGTGTACGAATTACGAAGAGACAGTTGGATGAGCGGTGAACTGCGGCGCGTGCTGAAGACGCTCGAAGGCTTAGTCGTCGCTGTCGTCGACGGTGCGCCCGGGGTTGACCCAGGAGACCGCCGCGCCGATGACCATCATCACCGCGGCGGTGGTGAACACCACGACCAACCCGTTGTGGAACGGCCCCGAGATCAACTGGGGGAAGAATTGTCTTCCGGTCAGCACGGCCGCGTTGACCCCGGGCTGCTGCAGGGCTCCGGAGGAGCCCAGCAGTTCGGCGATCGGGTTGTAACCCAAGAACGCCGCGAACAGACTGTCGACCGGAGGCAGGTTGGCCACGTGGTGGGCCACCGTCGCGGGTACGCCTTGCTGCTGCAGGCCGGCGCTGAGCGTGCCGGGTAGCGAGTGGGCCAGGCCGGCGATCATCAGTGAGAAGAAAATGCCGATCGATAGCGACATGCCGGCGTTGGTGACCGTCGCGCGGATACCCGAGGCGGCGCCGCGCTCGGCGGCCGGCACGCTGGACATGATCGCCGCGGTGTTGGGCGCGGTGAAGATGCCGCCGCCCAGGCCGTTGAGGAAGATCAGCACGGCGAACACCCGGTAGTCGAAATCCACCGGTATCAGGGCCAGGGCCACGAACGTCATCGCCATCAACACCAGACCGCCGACGGTGAACGGTCGGGAGCCGAAGCGGTCCGATAGCGTGCCCGACAGCGGGCCTGCCAGCAGGAAGCCCAGGGTCATCGGCAGCATGTAGATGCCCGACCACAGCGGCGTGGATTCAAAGCTGTAGCCGTGCAGCGGTAGCCAGATGCCCTGCAGCCAGATGATCAGCATGAACTGCAGGCCGCCGCGGCCGACGGAGGCCATCAGCCCGGCAAGGTTGCCCAGCGCGAAGGGCTTGGACCGGAACAGCCTGATGTCGAGCATGGGAGCGGGTGCGCGCGATTCGACAAAGTACAGCGTGACCAGTGCGACAACGGCCAGCGTGATCGAGCCGAGCACCAAGGGGTTGGTCCAGCCGGTGGGATGACCGCCGTAGGGCTGGATCCCGTAGGTGAGTGCGGCCAACAGCACGGTCAGGCCCACGCCGAAAAGCACTGTGCCGGGCCAATCGAGGCGAGCGGGAGTCTTGACGCCGACTTCACGCAGCGAGCGGAAACTCCACACCGTCCCGCCCACGCCCAGCGGTACGCCGACCCAGAAGATTGCGCGCCAATCCCATTCCGACAGCAGTCCGCCGATCAGCAGACCCAGAAACTGGCCGGCGATGGCGGCGACCTGGTTGACCCCCAGCGCCATACCGCGCTGCCTGCTGGGGAACGCGTCGGTCAGGATGGCCGCCGAACAGGCCATCAGCATGGCCCCGCCGATGCCCTGGATGACGCGCCAGCAAATCAGCCACACCGCGCCGCCGCCGAGGTGAAACGGGTCGAACGACAACGCAATGGCGGCGACCGTGAAAATCGCGAAACCGAGGTTGTAGATGCGCACCCGGCCGAAGATGTCGCCGAGGCGCCCGAGCGGGAGGACGAGCACCGCGGTCACCACCAAGTAGCCCATCAGCATCCACAGCAGGTAGCTGACGTTTCCTGGCGCCAGCGGGTTCAGGCCGATGCCGCGGAAAATGGCCGGCAGCGAGATCAGCACGATCGAGGCATTGACGGAAGCCAGCAGCGCGCCCAATGTCGTGTTGGACAAGGCAACCCACTTGTAGCGGGGATGCCGCTGATCAATTCGCCTGCGGCGCCTCGCTTTTCCAGCTACCGCAACCTCTTTGGACTCCACAACGGGTGGATTCGAGGCGTCAATATCCCTCGTCATCAGTCATCGCTAATTTCGTTCGCCCCACAATCGGACCTCCGGTGGTCCACGACATTGGGCACACACCAGACCTAGCCAGCAAGGTTTTGGCTGACCGCGCCATCGTCTCGCCAACTTCGTCGGCAGCGCGCTGTTCGCAGGGACCAACACGTAGACCAATTGGTGTCACCCTCGACAATGCGCCGTCCGCGCGTCATCGCCACGTACAGCATGGCCCGCGACGCCCCCTCGCCGGGGATCGCATACGAGCTGTCGGCGGTCACTCCTTGCTGAGTGCGCGGTCGCCGCGTAGCCCAGCGTGACGTGGTCCTTCAGGTCGTCGCCCCTCGAACACGACGCGCGCCTGATCGGTGAGTCGTTCGGCCGCAAGACGATTCGTCTTGTGGTCGATCCCGGCCACCCGCCGTTGCCGTTGCCGACTTGATCGACCCGGTCACCGGGACGAGCGGCGCGGACGTCGACGGTGCCGTCGTTGCTTCGGCTCATGATGATGTCACCGAGGCGAACCTCTTGGTCACGCGCGGCTTTTGCGGTACGTCGCCCGGATCGGCGGGGCCCTAACGGGCCATTATGGGGCTGTCGCCGCGGCGTGGGCGGCCGCCCACCGGGCAATGCTCTGCGCATACAAAGGTGTCTCCAGCCGGCAGTGTCGTCCCGACGCTTCCTGTCGGGCTTCTGCGGCTTCCGGGAAAGTCTGCCCATTCTTGGTGATGAACTCCAGAAAGTCCTCGGTGGGATGTGAGGTCACCGTGTTGGTGTAACGGCACTGATCACCGTCGAGCTGCTCCATCTGCAGTTCCCAGATCACTTGCGTGCTCGTCCACCCAAGCGGTGTCAGGACATCCGACAGCGACACCATCTTGCAGTACTGGGGCTCGGCGACTTCGAAGCGATACTGCTGCACGACCAGGCCCGCGCCGATCATCTCCACGTTGATCGACATCGGGGTCCCGTCGTCGTCGACGGTATAGCCGGCTGCCTTGTGATCCGGCGGTGCACACCGCTGGTACTCGTGCGTCGGCAACGTCTTCAGCCACTGCGCAATATCAACATGATCAAACGGCGCTTCCACCTCGGCGGTCACCACAGCGTGCGACAGCACCAAATCTTCGCGAACCTTCGCGCTCATCGACCACTCCCTTCGATGCGTTCGACGCACAGTGCAACCACACCCGCGGCTACCAATTAAGTCCATCCTGACGCCGGCGCGCGCGGCCGTCGCTGTGGTCTGACACAAAGTGGCCGTGCGGGGGGTGTAGCGGCGAACACAATGTGCTCATTCGGGCATTGTCGGCGGGGAGGCTGTCTGTCTTCAGATTCATGGTCGATACAACGCATTTCACATCCACAGACCCGCTTGCACGTCTCACCCGCGGCGCTCCGCACATCGCCGGCACCGCGGTGGCGTTCCCAGCCGAGACGTCTCACGCCACATAGACGCCGTCGTCGCCCATCACGCGGTTTGCCGGCAGCATCATCGGGGTCAGCGATGCACCTATTTGGTCCACTGTGAAGCCCGATCCAGCAACCACGCGATCAATTCCGCGCGACCGTGGCGCGCCTCGCCGGCCAGCCCGTCGGGCAGGGCTTCAATGCCGGCGTCGGATGTCACGTCGGGTCGAGGTTGCACTTCGCCGCCGGCGGCCACAAGCCTCGTTCCGCCACGTCAGCTAAGCGAGGCCACCGCATCGGTGGAGCACCGTGGCCGGCGCTTTTGTCCCGCTACGATGTCGGCGCAATCTGAGCGAGTCAACATCTATGTTAATAAGCTTGGCGACAGCCGGCCGACACTCAAGCGTTGACCTCGGCCACATTGTCGGCGTCGGCTCGCCACTACCAGCCGCGCCCATAACGACGACCTCGTAATGGCTGCCGTCCGTGCAATCGAGCACTGCAATACATGGACGACGAAAGGTCGCAAACAGTGGACAGAGTTCATCACCTTGTACCTCCTCGACGAGTTCACACGAATCTCCTCAAGCGGGTTTCCCACCACACCTTTGAAGCGATCGTGCGCACCACACCAGACCGTGCACCGGATGCACCCCCGCTTCCAGAACTTGAGGACATCAAAGACGACATGAGCGAAGGCGTGTGGGGCGCGCAATTCAACCTGGAGTTCGCAATCAGGCACATCGCGACCCTCAAGACGATCTACGCTGGCCACCCACTGGCACGTCCACTTCAGAACTCGACAACACTCTGCAATCGCGCGACTCGATCGGCCGCGCCGTCGACACAGAAAGAGAACGAGTACGCGCACGCGTCGCCCGCCTCACCCGCTCGCGCAACGCAGCCATCCACGGCGGCCCACTATCGGAAGCCGCTTGTGATCCATCGCCGATTTCGCAATCGACCTGGCCGATCAAGCACTCAACAGCGTTACCCGCGCAATCGGCTGGTGTTGTTGCCGATGAAGGGGCCGAAGACAGATGCCGACATGGCGCTGAACTTCGTTCGCCAAGACGACTTGAGCGACGACGAACTCAAAGGCTGCTCGGCGCGCAAGGAAGCGTGATCATTGCCGAAAAGTACCGAGAGGCAGTGCACTTCGACGAGATGCTCGCCAAAGCGGCAGCGCCGCGGTGCAAGCGCGGATCCCATTTGCATTCGGCGTCAACGACTTCACACGCCTACGCAAAGCCAGGCAGATCGGCCCACCGCGAACCGGCTCGACAGAACAACTCCCGAAGTCTCCCGGCTTCTGCGTTTATTCGCCGGCCTTCTTCCAGTTCGTCTACCGGCCCAAGTTGGTGGACCGGATGGTCGCCGCGGTCGCAATGGCCGACAAATACCAAGAACTGCTGGGTAAGCCAACGGTACCGAAGTGACAAAGTCGCTCCGCACAGCGGATCGTGCCGTTCAAACCGGCCCTATGCAGCCTACATTGTCAGGCTCCCGCGACACGCCG
>Ga0207675_100007564_pt1 | contig 10265 bp, 8 predicted proteins | sample KBSSwiS42_FD_184305 | JGI IMG/M metagenome (GOLD analysis project Ga0207675, IMG submission 184305) | Switchgrass rhizosphere microbial communities from Kellogg Biological Station, Michigan, USA - KBS Switchgrass S4-2 (SPAdes) (version 2) | ecosystem: Host-associated > Plants > Roots >...
CACAGCCGTGTTCACACCTGTTCGATGGCGTCGACGCGATTGGGATAGAACGCCAGGTGGCCGGCGATCGCCGCCACCGATGGATACGGCGACTCGTAAGTCCACACTGCATTTCTTGCTTTATCGCCGCCGCCCGGAATGCTGTAGTACGAACAATCGCCTTTGTAAGGACAGTACGTCGCGTGCTGGGTGCGTTCGAGCAGCGACAGGTTGGCGTCCATTCGCGGGATATACAGCACAGCCGGATAGCTGGCTTCTTTCAGCCTCAACGCATTACGGGTATCGGCGACGATCTTTCCGCCCGCCTTGACTATCACTCGCCCCGCTTGCGGCTCGATGGTAATGGGATGATCGGGACCGGGAATCTTCACTGGCTTGGATGACATGCGTAGTGACCTCGCTAGTTGGTTATCTGGTCGATTCTTCGGCTGCCTATCGTGCTGCTTGCGCTACCGGCCGAAAACCACCGCCCAATGCCTTGTACATGGCCAACAGGCTCGTAGCGGTTTGAGTTTCCGTGCGGGCGAGGCGATCTTCCGCTTCGAGCATAGTGCGTTCCGCATCCAGCACCGTGAGGAAGTCGGCAGCGCCGTTGTCGAATCGTGCTCGCGCCAGCATGGCTGCATTCGCCGAAGCCGTCGCGCTTTGTCGCAGGTGTTCCTGCTTGGAAAGACTCTTCACGTAGTCCGTCATGCTGGCGTCGGTTTCTTCCAGCGCTCGCAGGACCGTTTGCTCGTAGCGTGCGAGCGCACCATCAGCCGCTGCCTCACGCTGCCTAATGCGTTGGCGGACGCGGCCCAGGTCGAACGCAGCCCAGCGAATGCTGGGGCCGAACGAATACGTCTCGCTCGATCCATTGCCGAGATCGCCGCTGTCGGCCGCGTCGAACCCCCAGCTGCCGACCAGAGAGATTCGCGGAAACAGATCGCCCACCGCGACACCGATCTGCGCCGTGGCTGCTGCCAGTTGACTCTCGGCGACGCGAATATCCGGACGACGGCGCAGCAGCGCTTCGGGCGTGCCGATCGGCTGTGTTGTCGGTAGCGCAGGCAACGGCTGCGACACGCTCAACGATGGAATCAACGCTTCCGGCGACTGGCCGGTGAGCACGCCGAGCCGCAGGATCGAACGCGTCACCGCAGCTTCGAAATCAGGAATTGTCGATAGCGTGGCGCTCAACTGAGCCTGCGCTCGCGAGGTATCCAACTCGGTGCCGCGCCCGGCTGCCAGCCGTGCATTCGTCAATTCAAGACTGTTGCGCTGGTTGTCTGTGTTGCGCCGGGCGACATCGAGCTGATGCTGCGCTCCTCGCAGCTCGAAGTAGCTGCGTGCCACTTCAGCGGTCACGCTGACCTGTGCATCTTCGACACCGGCGATGGAAGCATTCACCTGGGCGGATTGTGCTTCGATGCCACGACGCACGCGTCCGAACAGATCGAGTTCCCACGAGGCGTCGAAGGATGCATCGTAGTAATCCTGGTTCCGGTCGACACCGGGAGACGGCAGCTGCCGTTCACTTACGCGGCTTTCGGTGTGTCCGCCGGCTGCGGTTACCGTGGGCGCCAGGTCGAGACGCGATTCACCTCGCAATGCCCGTGCTTCTGCAAGCCGCGATTCCGCGATACGAATATCGTGATTCGTCTTGAGCGCCGACTCGATCAGGCCGTTCAACAGCGGATCGTTGAATGCCTTCCAGAAATCGGTCTCGGTGGCGCCCGGCGCGAATTGTTTCGAGTCCACCGGGATGAACTCGGCCGGCGTGGCTACCTCCGGTTTATGAAAATCCGGACCCACCGCACACGCCGCCAGTACTGATGCAATTGCCGCTACCAACAGTGCGCGTGCCGGCCTGATCATATCTGGCCGCAGCCCCGAGCCCCTCGCCCCACTATCGTTCGCATTACGCATGAACCGCTCCTTCCGTCGCACTCTGCGGGCGGTGCGAAACCAGGCGCGACTTCACTGCCGCGCGCAACAGAACATAGAACACAGGTGTCAGGAACAAGCCGAAGAAGGTTACGCCCAGCATGCCGGAGAACACCGCGATGCCGATGGCCTGGCGCATCTCGGCGCCCGCACCAGTCGACACTACCAGCGGCGTCACGCCCATGATGAATGCGATCGACGTCATCAGGATGGGGCGCAGTCGCAGCCGTGCGGCTTCCAACGCCGCTGCCGCCGGATCGACACCGGCTAGCTCGCGATCCTTGGCGAATTCGACGATCAGGATGGCGTTCTTGCTCGCCAATCCCACCAGCACGAACAGCGCGATCTGCGTGAAGACGTTATTGTCGCCGCCGGACAGCCACACGCCGGTGATTGCAGACAGCAGCGCCATCGGCACGATCGCGACGATTGCCAGTGGCAACGACCAGCTTTCATACAGCGCGGCCAGCACCAGCACGACCAGCAGCACGCACAGCGGGAACACGAACACCGAGCTGTTGCCGGCGATGATTTCCTGGTACGTGAGATCGGTCCACTCGTACTTCACGCCGTTGGGCAGCGTCTCGTCGAGGATCTTCTCCATGGCGGCCTTGGCCTGGCCGGTCGAATAGCCGGACGCCGGACCGCCGTTGAGATCCGCCGTCAGGTAGCCGTTGTAGCGGAACACGCGATCGGGACCGTAGCTCTGCGAGACTTGCACGATCGAACCGAGCGGCAGCATTTCGCCGTTCTGGTTACGCGTCTGCAGGCGCAGGATATCTTCGGCCTTCGAGCGGAAGCCGGCATCGGCTTGCGCGATCACCTGGTACGTGCGGCCAAAACGATTGAAGTCGTTCACGTACATCGAGCCGAGATAGACCTGCAACGTTTCGAACACATCGTTGAGCGCGACGCCGTGCTCTTTCGCCTTGACGCGATTCACGTCGGCGCGGATTTGCGGCACGTTGACCTGGTACTCCGAGAAGACACCGGCCAGTTCGGGCGCTGTCGATGCCTTGGCGATCACGGCCTGCGTTGCACGATAGAGTTCGTCGTAGCCCACGTCGGCCCGATCCTCGATCTGCAGTTTGAAGCCGCCGATCGTACCGAGTCCCTGGATGGCGGGCGGCGGGAACACAGCGATCTGCGCTTCCTTGATCGATCCAAATGCGGCCTGCAGTTTGTGCGCAATCGTCAGGCCGTACAGGTCTTTGGACTCGCGCTTGTCGAAATCGTCGAGCGCGAAGAACACGACCGCCGCATTGGGGCTGTTGGTGAAGCCGGAGATGGACAAGCCAGGGAACTGCACCGCCGAGTGCACGCCCGGAATCTTCATGCCGATCTCGCCCATCTCGCGCACCACGGCTTCGGAGCGATTGATCGACGACGCATTCGGCAGCTGGGCAATCGCGACCAGGTACTGCGTGTCCTGGACGGGAATGAATCCCTTCGGCACCACTTGGAACATCGCGTAGGTGAGCACCAGCAGGCCGGCGAACACCGCCATGGTTACGCTCTTATGCGAGAGCACACTGCGGACGCCGCCGACGTACTTGTCCGCCGACCGTGCGAAGAAAGTGTTGAATCGGCGGAAGAAGCCGCCGAACACGCGATCCATGCCACGCGTCAGGGCGTCGGGCTTGGCGCCGTGCGGCTCGAGCAGCAGGGCGGCGAGCGCAGGACTCAGCGTCAACGAATTGATCGCGGAAATCACGGTCGAGATCGCGATGGTCAACGCGAACTGCTTGTAGAACTCGCCGGTCAGGCCGGTGATGAAGGCGATCGGAGCGAACACCGCGACCAGCACCAGTGCGATCGCGATGATGGGTCCGCTGACTTCTTCCATGGCCTTGTACGTGGCCTCGCGCGGCGACAAGCCACTGCGAATGTTGCGCTCGACGTTTTCGACCACGACGATGGCGTCGTCCACCACGATGCCGATGGCCAGCACCAGTCCGAACAGCGACAGCGCATTGATCGAGAAGCCGAACGCCAGCATCAGGCCGAAGGTGCCGATGATGGATACGGGTACGGCGAGCAGTGGAATGATCGACGCGCGCCAGGTCTGCAGGAACACGATGACCACGATCACGACCAGCGCCAGGGCTTCGACCAGCGTCTCGATCACGGCATGGATGGAGTCGCGCACGAAAATAGTCGGGTCATAGACGATCTCGTACTTGATGCCGTCGGGGAAGTTCTTGCTCAATTCCTTCATGGTAGAGCGCACGGCGTCAGACAACTCGAGCGCATTCGCGCCAGGTGCCTGGGAAATAGGAATGGCAACGGCCTGCTGATTGCTGAGCAAGCTGCGCAGGGAATACTGGCCCGCACCCAGTTCGATACGAGCGACGTCTTTCAAGGTGGTGACCGAGCCATCCGGCAGCGTCTTGAGAATGATGTTGCCGAACTCTTCTTCGGTGATGAGGCGGCCCGCGGTCGTCACGTTGAGTTGATACTCGGTGCCGGGCAACGAAGGTTCGGCGCCTATCTGGCCTGCGGCGACCTGGACGTTCTGTTCGCGAATCGCCTTGACGACATCGCCTGCGATCAGCCCGCGGCTGGCGATCTTGTCCGGATCGAGCCACAAACGCATGGAGTAATCGCCCGAGCCGAACAGGCGCACGTCGCCGGTTCCAGGAATGCGCGACAGCACGTCACGCACCTGCAACGTCGCATAGTTGCGCAGGTAGACCGTGTCATAGCGATGATCCGGCGAGATCAAGTGCACGACCATCAGCAGGTCGGGCGATGCCTTGATCGTCGTCACACCGAGTCGTCGCACGTCTTCCGGCAGTCGCGGCGTCGCCTGGGCAACGCGGTTCTGCACCTGGACCTGCGCGGTATCGACGTCGGTGCCGAGACGGAACGTCACGGTCAAGATCATCGTGCCGTCGCTGGTCGCAAGCGACGACATGTACAGCATGTTCTCGACGCCGTTGATTTCCTGTTCCAGCGGCGCGGCCACGGTTTCGCCGATCACTTTAGGATTTGCGCCGGGATATTTCGCCTGTACCACCACCGATGGCGGCACCACATCCGGATACTGGCTGATCGGCAACTGCCACATCGAAATGGCGCCGATCAGGAAGATCAGGATCGATAGCACCGCGGCGAAGATCGGCCGGTCGATGAAGAAACGAGCGAATTTCATGGCAGGAACCTCTTCGATGCACCCCGGCCTCCTGGCGAAGGCGAAAGGGCTCCCGTGCCCGCCCCCTTGCGGGGGAAGGTCAGGGTGGAAACGTCAGTCGGAAAAGCGCCAGGGAAAAAACCTGGCGCGGATGACTACTTTTGGTTGCTGGCGAGCCGAGCCTCGCTGCGTTCACGGATATCCATCGCAACCGTCTGCGGATTCACCACGGCGCCGGGACGCACTCGTTGCAATCCATTGACGACGACGTGCTCACCGGGCGAGAGACCTTCGCTGACGATGCGCAATCCATCGGTCTGCCGTCCGACCTTCACGGTGCGGTAGGTGACCTTGTTTTCCGCATCGACCACATACACGAATTTCTGGCTCTGGTCCGTGCCCACGGCACGATCATCGACGAGCACCGCATTGAAGGTGTTGTGTCCCAACAGTTTCACGCGGGCGAACAGGCCGGGAGTCAGGAATCCATCCTTGTTATCGAAGGCCGCGCGGGCGCGAATCGTGCCGGTGCGTGGATCGACTTGGTTGTCGACGAAGGCGATGGTGCCGTCATGGGGAAAGCCTTCTTCGTTGGCCAGGCCCATTTTCACGGCATTGGCAGCCTGCTGTTTGCCGGTGCCATCGCCGCGTCGCGCCAGTTCGCCGTACTTCAGGTACACCTGTTCGTCGCCGTCGAAGGAAACGTAGATCGGATGAATGGACACGATGGTCGTCAGCAGGGTGGCGCCGCTGCCGCCGCCGCTCACGAGATTACCCGTCGTCACTACCGCTTTGCTGATGCGCCCGTCGATCGGTGAAGTAACGCGCGTGAATTCCAGATTCAAGCGAGCGGTTTCGACTGCTGCCTTGGCTCCTGCAACGCTGGCCACGGCCTCACGCGCCGAGTTTACGCGCTGATCGTACTCCTCCTGCGAAACAGCCTTGATTTTCAGCAGCTTCTCGCTACGAACTACATCGCTCTGAGTCAGTTCGACGCGTGCCTGGGTTCTCACCAGGTCGGCTTCGGCCTTGGACAACTCGGCGCGATACGGACGTGGATCGATCACGAACAGCAGGTCGCCTTTGCGAACCACGCTGCCTTCGCTGAAATTGACGCTATCGATATAGCCGTTGACGCGCGGACGCACTTCGACGGACTCGACTGCTTCGAGCCGGCCGGTGAATTCGTCGGACTCGACGACCTGCCGTTCCAGTGCGGCGGCAACCGACACTTCCGGAGCAAGCATTGCCGCTTCCGGCGCCGCCTCGCTACGACAGCCGCTCAGTACCGAGCTGACGGCGAGTGACAATGCGATGATGGATGCGCCAGTCGCGAGCGACACAACGGAAGACTTCTTGATACCCATGACAACTCCCTATCCTTCTCGATTGACTGGAATGCGATTCCCACCGGGTGCGGTGGCCATTCCGATGGGTTGTCACTGTAGGGACCGGACGGTGCGCGACCAATCGGGTCGGGTGCACTTCTTTCATGAAGGCACAGCAGCAATCGAGTTGGTTATGAGCTCATGGCGGAACGCGAGACGGCGTGGAAATGCCTTGTTTTGCAGGGCTTATGCATTTCGGCGGCCCGTCGCACCCAGCTTGCAGCCTGTTATCGCGACAGCGGCGTGACAATTCCGTGACCGTCGCAGGAATCCAACTGCCCGAGGCATGCGTACTCACCAGGCAGCAAGAGATCAATCCATGCTCACTGTCCACCATCTCAATAATTCACGTTCGCAGCGGGTGCTGTGGTTGCTCGAAGAGCTGGGACTCGACTACGAGCTGAAATGCTACCAGCGCGATCCGGTCACCATGCTGGCGCCGCCGGAACTGCGCAAAGTGCATCCGCTCGGCAAATCGCCCGTGATTCGAGACGACAATGTCACGCTGGCCGAGACCGGCGCCATCGTCGAGTACATCGTCGACACCTATGCGAAAGGCCGGCTGGCTCCGGCGCGCGAGTCGCCCGAATACATTCGCTTTCTATACTGGCTGCATTATGCGGAAGGGTCCGCGATGCCGCCGCTGCTGTTCAAGCTGATCTTCGATCGCATCGCGGCGACCCCTGTGCCGTTCTTCGTGAAGCCTGTCGTGAGCGCTATCGTCAGCCGCACTCGCACCGCATTCATCGATCCACAACTCAAACTGCACCTCGACTATCTCGAGACCGAACTCGGCAGCCGCCAATGGTTCGTGGGCGATGACTTCACCGCCGCCGATATCCAGCTGAGTTTTCCGCTGGAAGCCGCGGCGGCGCGGGGCGGACTGAACGGTAGCCGCCCCGGACTGTATTCGTTCCTTGCACGCATCCACGCCCGGCCCGCATATCGACGGGCGCAGGAGCGTGGGGGAAAGTACGATCTGCGTAACTGACTGCCGTTGACTTGTCCTTCCGATCCGCACCGCAGAGCGCTGTGTGTTTTTTCCTACTTGTTCTGCGGGAACGCATAGGTTGCATGGCAATCGCTGCAGGCGAGATACAGATCGCTACCGGCGCTGAAGACGGCAGGCGCATCCTTCGCGTCGATCGCCTGCAACAGGATGTTTGCGTTGTCGATGAGGGCGCGAGCCTTTTTCATCCAGTCGTCCTGGTTGCGTGCGCGTCCCTCCATCATGAGCAGGTTGCCGGCCTCGGCTACGGTGGCGGCGCTGTTGCGAATGGCTTCCCAATCGGCATCGGTCTTCGGTGCGATTTCTTCGGTGCCCTTTTCCGAGACGATGGTGCCCACCGATTTCCACACGATCTGTGCATTGGGATCGACGATCCAGCTCATGAGCTGCTTGAGATCGGTGACCATCAGGTAAGGCGGCGCAGCAGTTGCCGCTGGCGTCGGTGGCTGCGCCGAATTGCATGCGACCAGCATCGACAGTGCGATCGCGACCAGCGTGGTCCGGCCTGCTGACATAGATTCCATCGCCTCTAGCATGTGCGCTCTTGCGTTTGCTGCCTGATATGTGTCCTTCTTATATATTTGCACGTCTATATTTGCACGTCGTTGCGCTCGGTCCAACCTGTATCACCCTGACTTAAGTCAGTCGATCCGCATCGCGACCGTCAGTAGCCCCAGCGACGGGGCGTCGTATATTACTCACGGAGCCGTGCGACCGCATGAAGATTCCGCGACTTAGGGAGCGCCAAACGATGCCAGACGGATTCCCACACGTGCTGCAGCCTGCTGTCGTCAAGGCTCTCGCTGCAGCCCTGTTTGCAGCTGCTACCGTGACTGTAGCAGTTGCCGCCGACACATCCGCGAGCCGCCCGGCGAAGCTGCCCGATGGCAAGCCGAATTTGAACGGCATCTGGCAGACGATGAATTCCGCGAACTACGATCTCGAACCGCATTCGGCTCGCGCCGCCTTGGCGATGGTGCCGGGGCAGTTCATGCCGGTCCCGGCGCCGCAGGTGGTCGCTCTCGGCGCAGTAGGCTCAGTGCCTGGCGGACTGGGCGTTGTCGAAGGCGGCACCATTCCATACAAGCCCGGGATGCTCGAGCGCAAGAAAGAGAACCAGAAGCATTGGCTCACGTCGGATCCCGAGATCAAGTGCTATCTCCCCGGCGTGCCGCGTGCGACTTACATGCCGCATCCGTTCCAGATTTTCCAGAGCAAGGACTACGTGTTCTTCGCGTACTCGTACGCCGGTGCAGTGCGCAACATCTATATGAAGGATCCGGGCCCGGCTCCAGCCGATTCCTGGATGGGACAGTCGGTCGGCCATTGGGAAGGCGATACGCTGGTGGTCGAGGTCAAGAGCTTCAACGACCAGAGCTGGCTGGATCGCGCCGGCAACTTTCACAGCGATGCGCTGGTAGTGGTGGAACGCTACACGCCGAAAGGTCCGGATCACATCTGGTACGAAGCTACCATCACCGATCCGAACGTGTTCACCAAGCCGTGGAAGATCGGCATGCCGCTGTATCGCAACGTCGAGCCGAATGCGCAGCTGATGCAGTTCAAGTGCGTCGAATTCGTCGAGGAGCTGATGTACGGCCATCTGCGCAAGAAGCCGGCTCCGCCGAAGGAAGCGGCTGCGCCCGAATCGGCCAGCGCCGCGGAGCCAGCCAAAGCGGACGACAAGAAGAAAAAGAAATGAACCTCGCGGGCTACTGCGACTACCATTTGACCTGGCTGCAGGAGCGGGCCTCAGGATTTGGAACAGAGCAGCGTCGAGTCGAGAGGTAAGGTTATGAGCAAGAGAGCGATCGTTGGAGGCGTTGTTGCTGCTGCAATCTGCGCGACGCTGGGATTGGCAACTGCCGTGGCGCATCACGCGTTCGCTGCGGAGTTCGATGGCAACCGGCCGGTGAACCTGCAGGGTCCAGTCACCAAGGTGGAGTGGATCAATCCGCACTCCTGGATCCACATCGACAACAGGAAACCCGACGGCACCATGGAAGGCTGGATGGTCGAGGGCGGTACGCCGAACACGCTCCTGCGTCGCGGCATCACCAAGGACTCGCTGGTCATCGGCACTGAAATCGTGGTGCGTGGCTACCAGTCGAAGGACGCGCTGTGCGTTCCGAAGTGCCGTGCCAACGGTCGCGACATCACCTTCCCGGATGGCCGCAAGCTGTTCATGGGTTCGTCGGGCACCGGCGCACCGAAGGACGGCAGCGATCCTGGCGACGGCAGCGTCAAGAAGTAAGCTTTGCGCCCCAGGCGTCGCTCGTGACAGGAAGAGGCGCTCGGTGTTGAACGAAATCCTGCTGAACTTCGCGCAGTGGATCGCTGCCATGCCATCGAGCACCGGCCTGCACGAATCGTTCTACATGTACAACTGGATCGAGTCGACGCACGTACTGACGTTGACTGTATTCCTCGGCATGCTGTGCATCATCGACCTGCGCATGCTCGGCCTGATCATGCCGAACGTACCCGCATCGATCGTCGCGCAGCGCCTCGATCGTCCGATGATGATCGGCTTCGCCGTGATGATGGTCACGGGTCTCGCACTGTTCTGGGCGATTCCTGTCCGTTCCACCCAGAGCATCTGGTTCCGTCTCAAAGTGATCCTGCTGATCGCGGCGGGCATCAATGCTTTCCTGTTCCGCAACCTGATGCATCGGCCCGATCTTCCGTGGGACAAGGATCCAGTTCCGCCGCAGCGTGTGCGAGTGGGTGCGGCGTTGTCGTTGGCCTTCTGGGTGGGTGTCGTGATCACAGGACGCTGCATCGCCTACGATTGGTTCGATTGCAATCG
>Ga0207675_100007565_pt1 | contig 10265 bp, 13 predicted proteins | sample KBSSwiS42_FD_184305 | JGI IMG/M metagenome (GOLD analysis project Ga0207675, IMG submission 184305) | Switchgrass rhizosphere microbial communities from Kellogg Biological Station, Michigan, USA - KBS Switchgrass S4-2 (SPAdes) (version 2) | ecosystem: Host-associated > Plants > Roots >...
CGCGATGAGCAGCACCGTGGTGATCACCGCGATGGAGATGCCGACCGCCGTGAGCCCGCCCCAGATCGAGACGCCGACCAGCAGCGCGGTGAGGATCGGCAGGTACAGCGCCATCACGAGGTCCTCGAACACGAGGATCGACAGCACCACGGGCGTCTCGCGGTTGCCGAGGCGGCCGAGGTCGGCGAGGACCTTGGCGATGATCCCGGACGACGAGATGTAGGTGACGCCCGCCATCACGAGCGCGCCGACCGGCCCCCAGCCGAGGATCAGCGCGACGGCGGCCCCGGGCGCCGCGTTGAGCACGATGTCGAGCACGCCCGCGACCCACGAGCGCCGCAGGCCGGTGAACAGCTCGTTCGCCGAGTACTCCAGGCCCAGCAGGAGCAGCAGCAACACCACGCCGACCTCGGCGGCGAGGCCGGTGAAGTCGCCGATGTCGCCCAACGGGATGAACCCGCCGGAACCGAAGGCGAGCCCCCCGAGCAGGTACAGCGGTATCGGCGACATCCCGATCCGCTGCGCCAGCCTCCCCAGCAGACCGAGCCCGAGGAAGACGGCGCCGAGTTCGATGAGCTCGAGGGCGGTGTGCGGCATGCTCGTCAGCCGTGCTTGAGGATCTTGGCGGCGTTGCCGAGCCCCTCCCCCGTGCCGACGGCGACGAGCAGGTCGCCCGCGCTGAGCATGAACTCCGGGCCCGGCGAGGGGTGCACCTGCCCGGCCCGCATCACGGCGACCAGCGACACCCCGGTGCGGGTGCGCATCGCGGTGTCGCCGAGCGGGCGGCCGTCGAACGGCGACCCCTCGTTGATCGGCAGTTGCTTGGTGCGGATGCCGGGCAGGTCGCGCTGCTCCTCGGCGAGCTGCGCGACGAGCTGCGGGGCGCCGAGCAGGTTGGCCAGCGCCCCCGCCTCGTCGTAGGTGAGCGGCACCTCCGCCAGGCTCGCGTCGGGGTCGTCCGCCTTCGACACGATCAGCTCGATCGACCCGTCGCGCAGGCTGATCACACCGATGCGACGGCCGCCGCGCAGGGCGAAGTCCTTGCGGACCCCGATGCCGGGGAGTGGGGTGACCTCGACGTTCACACAGCCCACCCTAACCCGGCGGAATTCGGGCGATCAGCCCATACCGAGGGCGACCACCGCCGCGGCGACCGCGAGGGCGACGAGCGCGGCCAGCCCGACGGCGAGCCTGCGCGGGCCGCTGCGGACGCCGCGCAGGCCCGTGCCGGCCAGCGCGCCCCGCCGCGCCGCCACCAGTGCCCCGACCACCAGCAAGGCCCCGACCACCAGCAACGCCATGGGCGCGGCCAGCACGTCGGGGAACCACCGGTCGGTCACGACCGGGACGTTGACCAGCAGCGCGAGCGAGCCCACCACGAGCAACGCCACGTCGCGCAGCGCCACCCCGGCCGCGACCAGCGCCAGCGCGGAGACGATCGCGAGCACGCTCCCCCACCCCGGGCCGATGGCGAACGTCGTGCCCACCGCGACCACGACGCCGCCGAGCACGTCGGCCGCGAGCCGCGGCCCCACCACGCCGCCCCAGCCCAGCAGCAGCCACACCACCCCGAGGCCCCACATCGCGAGCCCGATGAGGTCGCCGTCGTCGTTCGGCAGGTGCGCGGCGGCCGCGGCGACCATCACCACCAGCGCGCCGAGGAGCCCGGCCTGCTGCAGCACCGTGCGGTGCCACCACCACAGCGCGGCCGCGACCACCGCCGTCTCGCAGGCCGCGACGAGCAGCACGGTCTCCGAGTCGAGGCGCCAGACGTCGTCGGCGAGCAGCCCGGTGCCGAACCCGAGCACCGCCACCGCGAGCAGCCACAGCACCGCGCGCAGCCGGCCGCCGGGGCCCGCGGTGGGCACCACCGCGCCGACGCCGATCAGCAGCACGACGGCGCCGAACGTCACGACCAGCCGCCCGGTGACGCCCAGCTCGGCCCAGAAGCGGCCGACGAGCACGGCCGTCGCGACGAGGATCAGCACGCCGCCGACGTAGCCGAGCGCCTCGGCCAGCACCGACGCGGAACGCCGCGGCGGCGCGACGGGCTCGCCGCGCTCGGCCGCCAGTATCCGGTCGGCCTGCGCCCGGGTGATCAGCCCGAGCCCGACCCACGTCTGCAGGCGGGTGGGCAGGTCGTCGGGGGCGGCGGCGGGCGGCTGGAACAACGACCCTGAGGACGTCATCGTCGGATCCTGCCGCCCGCTACCTAGGCAGCAACGGCCGGGTACCCATATCGGACACGTCCGGGGCGACCGCACGGATAGGTGACGATCACCGATGTTCCGCGGGGCCTTCCCGAGCACCATTCACCTATCGCCGGAACGCGTGGCACTCCGTAGCTCACTACGGCCTAGGGGCCCGATCGGCGCAGGCGACGAACGTCGCCGCCTGACCGCCCCAAGGAGTCCTTCAGTGTCCCAGTCTTTGCTGTCACCGTCCCCTGCCCGCACGATCACCGACGCCGCCCGCCTGGGCACGGTGCTCGGCATCTGGGCCCACCCCGACGACGAGGCGTTCCTGTCCGCAGGCCTGATGGCCGCCGCCAGGGACGCGGGCCAGCGCGTGGTGTGCGTCACCGCGACGCTCGGCGAGCACGGCACCAGCGACCCCGGCAGCTGGCCGCCCAACCGAATGGCGCGGGTCCGCGAGCGCGAGCTGCAGGCCTCGCTGGCCGCGCTGGGCGTGACCGAGCACCACCTGCTGGGCCTCACCGATGGCACCTGCGCCGCCGCACCGCACGAGCTGATCGTGGCGCACCTCGCCCGCGTCATCGACGCGGTGGAGCCGGACACGATCGTCACGTTCGGCCCGGACGGCATGACCGGCCACGAGGACCACCAGACCGTCTCGGCGTGGGCGACCGACGCCCACGAGCTCGCCGCACCGGACTCGCGCCTGCTCTACGCGACCACCACCGAGGAGTTCGCGCAGGCGTGGGAGCCGTCCCGCGACGCGTTCAACGTGTTCCTCGCCGAGGGGCTGCCGCTGCGCACCCCGGCCCACGAGCTCGCGGTCGAGCTGCGGCTCGACGCCGACACCGTCGACCGCAAGATCGTCGCGCTGCGGGCGCAGGCCAGCCAGACCACCGGCCTGTTCGAGGCGCTGGGCGAGGAGCGGGTGCGCGAGTGGTGGTCGACCGAGACGTTCGTCGAGGCCCAAACCGGCCGCGCCCGCGCGCAGGCCTTCGGCACCTGGCGGGTGGCGGCATGACCACCCTCAACCCACCACCCGCCCTCGCCGAACCGGTGATCGGGCGGGCCGTGCGGGACGCGCTGCCGGTCGTGCTCGCGTACGCCCCGTTCGGCTTGGCGCTCGGCGCCACGCTGTCGGCCACGCACCTGCCGTCGTGGATCGCGTGGTCGTCCTCGCCGCTGTTGTTCGGCGGCGCGGCCCAGCTGCTCGCCGTCCAGATGCTCGACGCGGGTGCGGCTGCCGTGCTCGTGGTGCTCGGCGCGCTCGTCGTGAACGCCCGGATGCTGCTCTACAGCGCGGCTCTCGCCCCGCACACCGCCGGTTGGCGCGCGCGGTGGCGGTGGCTGGGCGCCTACCTGCTGGCCGACCCGGTCTACGCCCTGGCGATCACCCGGTTCACCGGCGCGCACACCGACGGCCCGCGCGAGCGGCTCCGCTACTTCTTCACCGTCGGGCTGGTGCTCTGGCCCGCGTGGCTGGGGCTGACCGGCGCGGGGGTGCTGCTCGGCGGGGTGCTGCCCACATCGCTGCGGCTCGACCTCGCCGCGCCGTTGACGTTCCTGCTCCTGCTGCTGCCCATGCTCACCTCGCGGCCCGCGTACGCGGCCGCGGTGACCGGTGGTGCCGTCGCCGTCGCGGCGTCCGCGCTGCCGTTGGGGCTGGGGCTCCTGGCCGGGGCGGCCGCGGGCATCGCGGTCGGCGGCTGGTGGGGAGGTCGCCGTGCATGAGCTGTTGGTCCTCGCCCTGATCGGCCTGGGCACCTACGCGATGCGGGCGGCCTTCCTCGTGATGGCCCACCGCGCGCCGCCCGCCCGGGTGGCCCGGCTGCTGCCGTACGTGGGACCCGCGGTGCTCGCTGCCATCGTGGTGCCCGCGTTCGTGGCCCCGCACGGCACGATCGCCTTCGCGGACACGGCGCCTGCGCTGCTCGCCGCGGCCGCCGCCTGGCTGGCGTGGCGCCACCTCAAGCGCAACCTGCCGCTCGCCCTGTTCGGCGGCCTCGCGGTGTGGTGGATCGCGTCCTGGGCGGTCAGCGCCGCTGGCGGGCTCGGGCTCGGGCCTTCTTGACCCGCTCCCGCCGCACCTTGGCGGCGTGCCCCTCCGGGTAGCCCGCCTTCATCGCGCGGCTCTCGGCGACGTTGTCCACGAACGCCGTGGAGAACAGCAGCCCGATCAGGGCGCCCATCGCGATCCCGGTCGCCAATATGCCCTTGTCGACCGGGATCACCAGCAGCAGCACGATCGCGAACGGCAGGAACTGCACGACCCCGCGCAGGACGTGGCGCAGGATCCACGTCGGTGCGGTGACGTCGTGCAGCACCCACTCGCGGTAGCGCTCGGGCAGAGCGGCGCCGTACGCGTAGCGCAGCCAGAGCCAGGGTCCGGGCCGCTTCATCTCAGCCACCTCTCGACGCTACACCTGGATTTACCCCGGACGTGGTCCCGAAACGTGGGAGGGTGAGCCGGTGGCGGAAGTGGGGGCGGTGCTCGTCCACGGGCTGTTCAACGGCGCGTGGGCCTGGGACGGCGTGCGCGCCCGGCTCGAGGCGGCGGGCGTGCCGAGCGCGGCCGTCGAACTGCCGATGACCAGCCTCGAGGACGACGTCGCCGCCACCGTCGCGGAGTTGGACCGCTTCGGCAAGCCCGCGGTGCTCGTCGGGCATTCGTACGGCGGCGCGGTGGTGACCGCCGCGGGCGAGCACCCGCAGGTCAGGTGCCTGCTCTACCTGGCCGCGTTCGCGCTGGCCGAGGGCGAGTCGGTGAGCAGGGCACTGCCCGACCGGCGCATCCCGCCCACCGGCCTCGGCGAAGCGCTGCGGTTCTCCGGCGAAGGCCAGCAGGTGAGCGTCGACCCGGCGCTCGCCGTCGACCTGTTCTACGCCGACGCACCCGCGGTCGCCGCGGCGGCCGCCGTCGCCCGGCTTCGGCCCGTCCACCGGTCCTTGTTCCGCGGGGTGCCCGCCACCATCGCCTGGCGATCTCGGCCGTCCACCTACGTGGTGTGCGCCGACGACCGCACCGTGCACCCCGACCTGCAGCGGGCCATGGCCGAACGCGCGACCGACCGGCAGGAGTGGCCCGGCGGCCACACCCCCATGCTGACCCGTCCCGCCAAGGTGGCCGACCTGATCGCGGGCCTGGCCCGGTAGGTGTCCCCCGATCGGTGGACACGGGCGTCAACCGCCGCGTCAGCCACCCGCCCGACGGCGACGCGGGCGGCCGCGGCGCACGGTGGGGTCATGTTCGCCGTTCGGATGTTCGTCGCCGCCGTTGTCGTGATCGTCGTCGTGGGGGCGGCCGTGGGCCTCGCGATCGTGCTGTCACTCCACTAGGCCGCGCCGCATCCCCTCGGCCACGGCCGCGGCCCGGTCGGAGACCCCGAGCTTCTCGTAGAGCCGCTGGGTGTGGGTCTTCACCGTGCTCACTCCGATGAAGAGCTCGCCCGCCACCTGCGGCACCGACAGCCCGCGCGCGAACGCCTGCAGCACCTGCCGTTCCCGCTCGGACAGCACCGGGCCCTGGTCCTTGGCGCGCATGCGGATCTCCCCGGCGAGGCCCGCCGCGAGCTCGGCGGGCACCACCGTGCGGCCCTTGGCCACGTCGAGCACCGCCTCGACGATCTCCGCGCGCTTGGCGTCCTTGGCGAGGTACCCGGCCGCCCCCTCCTGCAGCGCCTGGAACACCACGGCGCTGTCGGTGTGGGCGGAGAGCAGCAGCACCCGGGTGCGCAGCCCGTCGCGCACAGCCGCCCGCACCACGCCGAGCCCGTCGACGTCGGGCATCTCGTAGTCCACGAGCGCGACGTCCGGGTCGTCGCGGCGGATCGCCTCGAGCGCCTCGCGCCCGTCGCCCGCCTCGGCCACCACCTCGATGCGTCCGCTGTGGACGAGGCCGCGGGCGACGCCGTCGCGGAAGAACGGGTGGTCGTCGGCCACCACGACGCGCACGCGGGCGTCCGAGGATTCCATGGTGGAAGCATAGGGTCATGTCGCCAGAGCCCTCCGAGGTTGACGCGGTCGCGCTGCAGCACGCCCGGCGCGGGGTGGCGCTGCAGGTGGCGCTGCGGTGGGTGCTCGTCGGCTTCGTCGCGCTCACGGTGATCGCCGTGCCGCCCCCGCGCTTCGTCGGCGTGTGCGCGGCGATCGCGGGCGGCTACGCGCTGTGGGCGCTGGCGGTGGCGCTGTGGACCCGGCGGGGTCACCCGGCGGCCGCGCGGATGGCGTGGCTCGCGTTGCTCGTCGACGTGGTGGTGCTCGGCGTGCTGACCCTGCTCACGGGGGTGGCGACCCCGCAGAGCTGGACGTCGGACGTCTTCACCACCGGCTTCCTGCTGATCCCGGTGCTCGCGGCCACCCAGCTGCGGGTGTGGGTGTGCACGGCGGTGGTCGTGCCGACCGCGGTGGTCTACTTCCTCGCCGCGGTCGCGACGCGCGAGGCGAACGTCGAGCCGTGGACATCGCTGCTCCTGCGCACCCTCGTGATCGTCGGGGTGGCGCTGGGCTGCGTCGGGCTCTCGCGGATCCAGCGCTCGCGGGTGCGCACGATCGGCCGGCTGGCGCAGGCCCGCTCCGGGCTGCTCGCCGAGCTCACCGGGCTGGAGGAACGCGAGCGGCAGGCGCTTTCGGAGAACCTGCACGACGGGGCGCTGCAGTACGTGCTGGCCGCCCGCTTCGACCTCGACGACGCCCGCGAGACCGGCGACCCGGCCGCGTTCGACCGGCTGGAGCAGGCCCTGGCCGAGTCGACGCGGCTGCTGCGTTCGACGGTCGCCGAGCTGCACCCCGCGGTGCTCGCCCGCGCCGGGCTGCCCTCGGCGCTGCGCGATCTCGCGACGGCGGCCGCGGCGCGGGGCGGCCTCGCCGTCACCGTCGACGCCGAGGGCTGGCCCGCGGGGGAACGCACGGAGGCCGATCCACTCCTCTACCGCACGGCGGCCGAGCTGCTGAACAACGTGGTGAAGCACGCGCAGGCCGCTTCCGCGGTCGTGACGCTGGAGCTCGCGGACGGCACGGCCCGCCTCGTGGTCGCCGACGACGGCGTCGGGATGCCGGAGAACGCCGCGGGCGGCGCACTGCGCCGCGGCCACATCGGGCTGGCCTCGCACACGCTGCGGATCGACGCGGCCGGTGGGCGGTTCACGTCGGCGGCCAACCCCCCGCACGGCACGGTGGTGACGGTGGAGCTGCCCGTCCGTCGATCGGAGGACCCGGGCGTCGTCCCGAGCATCGACCGGCAGGCCGACGGTGTCGGCGGGCGGGCCGCGGCATCGTAGAGGCATCGGGGAAACACCCCAGGCCACCGAGAAGGGCACCCGCCATGAGCACCGCGACCACCGCCTTCGAGATCGACAACACCGTCCGGATGCCCCGCGCCGCCGCCGAAGGCGGGCTCGCCCTCGACGCCACCAAGCTGTGGACCGGCGGCGTCGCCACGGCCGTCGTCTCCGCGCTGATCAGCGTGGTCGGGGTGCTGGTCCTGCGGGTGATCGCCACGCACGTGCCGAACCTCCCGCTGACCGCGGGCCTGGGCACGTCACAGGCGACCGTCCTGCTCGCCACGCTGGCCGCGATCGCCGCGCTGGCCGCCACCGGCCTCGCCCACCTGCTGCTGGTCTCGACCCCGCGGCCCATGGCCTACCTCGGCTGGATCGTCGGCCTGGCCACCGCCGCCGCCGTGGTGCTGCCGCTGACCACCGGCGCCGTGCTCGCCGCGGCCGTCGCCGAGGGCATCCTGAACCTGGTCATCGGGCTCGCGATCGGCAGCCTGGTCACCGGCGCCGCGTACGCCGCCACCCGCGCCCGCTGATCAGCCCCGAAGCGCCCCGACCGGCCGGTCGGGGCCTTTCGGCGTCTCCGGAACGTCTTCGCAGAGTCCGTTGCCACTTCGCAGGGGACGTGGCCCCTGCGAAGTGTCGAGCCGCTCTGCGAAGTGCCCGTGCGCGACGATGTCGCCATGACCATGACGCGAGACGCACGGGCGCTCATGTTCTCCGTCCTCGCGTCCAGCGTCTTCGCCGTCGGATCGCTCATCTGGGGCTTCTTCGCGGGCTCGCAGATGATCATCTTCGACGGGCTGTACTCCTTCGTGTCGGTCGCCCTCTCGCTGCTGGCGGTGTGGGCGCTGCGGGCCGCGCGGTCGGGGCCCGACGAGCGCTACCCGTGGGGTCGCGAGATCTTCGAGCCGCTGACCATCGCCGTGAAGGCCGTGGCGTTGGCGGGCCTGTGCCTGTACGCCCTGGTCGGCGGGGTCGGCGACCTGCTCAGCGGCGGCCGCGAGATCGACGCGGGCTGGGCCGTCGCGTACGGCATCGTGGCCACCGTCGTCGGCATCGGGGTGTCGCTCGTGCTGCGCCGGATGAGCCGCGGCGCCACCGACCTGGTGCGGGCCGAAGCCGCCGAGTGGATGGGCGACGCCCTGCTGTCCATCGGCACCCTCGCGGGCTTCGGCATAGCGCTGGCCCTGCAGCTCACCGGCAACGACGCGATCGCCCGCTACGTCGACCCGGCGATGCTCGTCCTCACCTCGGCGATCTACCTGAAGATCCCGGCGCGGTTGGCCTCCGAGGGCCTGCGCGAGGTGCTCACGATGAGCGCCGCCCCCGCCGTGCGCGAGCAGGTGACCACGGTCGTCGAGGACGTCGCGCGGGAATGGGCGCTCGCCGAGCCGGTGGTGCGGCTGTCCAAGGTCGGCTCCCGCCTGGACGTCGAGGTCGTCTTCCTGGTGGGAACGGGGTCGACCGCGCGCACCGTCGAGGAGTTCGACCGCGTGCGGGCCGAGCTGGACGAGCGGCTGCGCGCGACCGGACTGGAGCCGTGGATGTCGGTCGAGTTCACCGCGGACCCGCGCTGGATGTGACCCCGTCGGTCCAATCCAGCCACGCCGCGCTCGGGTGGGCCCGGCCCAGCACCACGCCGGAGCGCACCCCCTCCCGCACCCGGACGTGCCCGATCACACCGAACACGCCGCCCGCCCGGTTCTCCGCCACCCAGGACTCCGGCACGTCGAGGCGCTGCACGGTGTGCCGGGCGTCGGGCCCGAGCGGCACGAGCGGGTCGACCGACACCCAGTCGACGTCGCGGCCCAGCCCGAGCAGCAGCTCGTCGAACCGAGCGAGCTCGGCCGGGGGCAGGAAGACGTGGACGTAGGTGTCGACGAGGCACACCAGCGCGTCCGGCGGCAGCTCGGCGACGACGGCGGGCAGCGCGTCGAGCAGGCTGCCGCGCACCGTGCGCGCGGGCTCGGCCCTGGCGAGCGCCGAGGCCGCCGCGAAGCGGGTGACCGCGCCCGCCTCGGGCGGGATGCACGCGGCGAGCCAGGCCAGCGTGGCCGGGTCGGCGAGGTCGAGCGGCTCGACGTCGATCCCGACCCGGTCGGCGAGCACCGGCACCGACGGCGGGAGCGGCGGCTCGCCGGTCCGCACGGCACAGGACAGCTGCACGCCCGCGGCCGGGTCGCCGACCACGCGCTCGCCGCTCGGTGCCCGGTAGGTGTACCGGTAGCGGTCGAGGTGCAGGCTCAGCCCGGCGCCGGTGCCGAGGTCCACGAGCGCGAGCGGGCGGTTCTCGGCGGCCGCGATCCGGCCGAGCACGGGCAGCACGTCGATGCACCGGCCGACCTCGTTCATCTGGTACCGGTGCCGTCCGGCGAGCTCCCGCACGCGGTCGCGGCGCGCGTCGGCGAACTCCGCCAGCTCGGCCCCGAAGCCGGGGTCCGACGGCGGCTGCGGCCCGCCCGGCACCGGGTAGTGCCGCGCGAGCGGCGCGTCCGGCTCCTCGGCCACGAGGTACTGCAGCACCGCGGCCAGCAGCAACGGCGGCAGCCGGTCGGGCGGGATCTCGGCCGCGAGGCCGCGGAGCACGTCCTCGCGGGCGATCGCGGTGAAGGTCGCGGCGGTGAGCCACCAGCTCGGCGGCGCGTCCGGTGGCGACCACGCGTCCGCGACGGCCATCGCCTGCCCGGTGACGATCTCGGGAGTGGTCATGGGGAGATTGTGGACAGGCGGGCCGAGTAGATCGAGTAGCCGTCCACCCACCGGGCGACCGCCGTCGCCGTGACGACCGCGACCG
>Ga0207675_100007566_pt1 | contig 10264 bp, 3 predicted proteins | sample KBSSwiS42_FD_184305 | JGI IMG/M metagenome (GOLD analysis project Ga0207675, IMG submission 184305) | Switchgrass rhizosphere microbial communities from Kellogg Biological Station, Michigan, USA - KBS Switchgrass S4-2 (SPAdes) (version 2) | ecosystem: Host-associated > Plants > Roots >...
TCCGCCCAGCTCATGCCGATGACGTTGCCGTTGCCCGCGGCGCCGGCGAACCGCCGCCTCGCGCCGCGGCGCGCCGAGCCGGCGCGCGCGCGTCGCGTGACCACGCGAAGAGCGGCGATGTCGGGCGACTCGCCGTTCGACGCATCCGACGACAGCTCCTATCTCTAGCGGCTTCGCCGCTTCACCTCAATTGAGCCGATCTCTGCGGCCCTTTCCGCCGCCGTGCAACAGCTCGGCCTTCATCTTGCAGACGGTGTCGGCGAATTCGGCCGACCGAGGGTTACGCGCGAGCCTGACGGGGATCCTGCGCTCGCCTTTGCAATCGCGGACCTCCACGGTCAGCTTCACCGTGCCGTCTCTGCGCTTTTTCCCAACCGTCGCGATCGTGCCGTCGGCTTTGAGGAGGTGAATCGTGTATCCGTCGAGCTTTCCTGCTCGGCCGGGATCGCCGCTCGTTTCCCGAGAGTGGGTGTTTACATCCATGTGCCACCGATTCCAAAATTTGGCTGCAAAACCTGAATTGGCTCGCGAAACGCCCATCCTTTGGCGCTCCGCCGCGCTAGATGCAAGGACCGTGCAAGCTTCTCGTTGTGGGCAGCGGGCAGGTAGCAGGAACGGAGAACGGGAGCTCGCGGCGCGAGCCACTAGTTCATGACGACGTCGCGCGGGCGCCTCGCGCCGAGCTCCCGAAGCCGATCGCTCATGCGCTCGACCTCGGCCTCGTCGAGCAGCGGTCCGACGCGCACGCGATGCACCGACTTACGGCGGCCGTCTTCGGTGACGACGAACGCGTTGACGAGCCCTTGCGCTTTCAGTCCGTCGACGACCGCGACGGCGTCGGTACGCGTCCTGAACTTACCGGCCTCCGCGAACAGCCGTTCGGACGGAGCAATCGAGAGCGCCGACGGCAGCGCCGCCGGCGGGACCGAAACGGGCGTCGCAGGCGCGGACGCGACTGCGATCGGCCGCGCGGAATCCGCTCGTGCGCTCGACCGCGGCGCCGGCGCGGCCGGCTCGGCAACCGCGTGAATCTCGACGCGTGCCGTGCCGTTCCGCACGATGTCGAGCGCGCTCGCTGCAGCGTAAGACAAGTCGATGACGCGGTCCGCGACGAACGGCCCGCGATCGTTGACCTTGACGACGATGCGTTTGCCGTTGCTCAAATTCGTGACTTCGACCCACGTGGGGAGCGGCAACGTCGTGTGAGCGGCCGTCATCTCATGCATGTCGTACATCTCACCGCTCGACGTCGGACGACCGTGAAAGGGGCGGCCATACCAGGATGCGACCCCGCGTTCGCGATAGCCGTCGCTCGACGCGCGCACCTGATAGCGCTTGCCGAAAACTTCGTAGGAGGGCGGCTTGACCGACGGTGCGTGTGGTTCCGCTGCCGCCGCGCTTCTTGCGCAGGCCGCGAGCACCAGCGCGGATAGCAGCGCGCCGTTTGCGGCGCGGCGATGGATCGGTACGAGATCGATCAACGTCATACGGCGACCTGCACGGCGTCGGCGACGATAACCGGGCGGTGCAGAAACCATGCCAGGGGCTTGTTTGCGGGCTGCCGCGCGGGCGGCGTCGCGAGGAAACGCGGTCTGGTGTCATTAATGACCGCCCAGTTGCATTGACGAGGAGCAACTCGTCGCATGTCCGGGATGAAATCGTCCCCGCGCGCCTTGCGCCGCGAGGTAGTTCGTATTAGGTTCCCGTTCGGGCCATAGAGCCTACGTTCGTTTAACAATAAGAAAACAAGAACGAAAACAATGGCAACTCAACTCCTTTTCTATTCATCGGCCGTCCCCCTGTCCGTCCAACGTCACCGCAACTGGGCCGTCGAGCCCGGCAGCGACTTTTCGTTTGCCGGCAAGACGAACTCGGTGCCGGTCATGGTCATCGAGTTCATGAAGGCGGCCGCCGAATACTCGATCGTGTTCGCCGGCGATTCAGAAAAAACAATGCCGGCTGCGATCCTCGGCGTGCAGAACGACTCCAATCTCTATGTCGACACGGACGGCAAGTGGAGCTCGAAGTACATTCCTGCATTCGTGCGCCGCTATCCGTTCGTGTTCTCCAGCGGAGACGACGGCAAGACGTTCACGTTGTGCATCGACGAGGACTATCCGCGCGTCAACAAGGATGCGCGCGGCAATCGTCTGTTCGACGACAAGGGCGAGCGGACGAAGTACCTCGAGGGTGTGCTCAATTTCCTGAAGGAATACCAGTCCGAGTACAACCGCACGCAGCTGTTCTGCAAGAAGCTACGCGAGCTCGACCTGCTCGAGCCGATGCAGGCGCAGATCAAGCTCAAGACGGGAAAGCAGGTATCGCTGACGGGATTCAAGTGCGTGAGCCGCGAGAAGCTCAACGCGCTCGCGCCCGACAAGCTGGCGGATCTGGCCAAGTCGGGTGCGCTCGAATTGATTTACGTGCATCTGTACTCGATGAAGAATTTCACGGAGATGATGGAGCGTCTCTCGAAAACGTTGGGCAAGGAGGACAAGGGTTTGGGAGCAGCTGAGCCCGCGGGACACGCCTGATCCAGTTCCGCGAGCTCTCACCCGGCACTGGAGTGCCGGGCGTATTGCCATTCGCGTAGAAAAGAAAGAACGAACGCGCGACGCGAGCGCAGCGAACTGGGGAGCGGTCCATGGCATTTCCTTTCCGCCGTGAAAGTCGGCAGCCGGCTTCGTATGGCAGCGATCGGCAGCGGGCGTTGCCCTTCCTGCTCAATCCCATCGCGACAATTCTGCGCCGCATGCGGCGCGGCGCCGATCGCGCCGACGTAAGCCTCTCACGGCGAGCCCGGCCCGCCGCCCGCTCGCGCAAGGTGCGCTTCGAGCCGCTCGAGCCGCGCTTGCTGCTTTCGGCGGACTTGTCCTTCACCGCCGCAATCGCGAGCGACATCACGCTGCGCACTCAAGAAGTCGACGGCGTCGAGCACCTGCAGATCGTGCTGGCCGACGAGACGGCCCCTGGCGGCGAGATCGTCGTCGCGGACCAGGAGCTGGCGCTCACGAGCAGCGTGACGTTGACGGGCTCTCTCGAGGCCGACCGCTTTACGGTCAACCTGGCGGGTCTGCCGGATTCGAGCGTGCTCGCGATCTCGATCGTCGATCCGCAAAGCGAGGATGCGCCGGGCACGGCCGACGTGCTGCGCGTCACGGGGCTCGATGCCGACTGGCAGATCAGCGGCGTCGACGCGGGGTCCGTCAGCGGCATCGCGTTCAGCGGCATCGAGCGTTTGGAAGGCGGCGCGGGCGCCGACCGTTTCGCCTATGGCGAGGGCGGCTCCCTGACGGGCGGGCTCGCGGGCGGCGACGGCGGCGACGTCGTCGACTTCTCGGCCGCGACCTCGGCCGTGACGGTCGATCTCGCAAGCATGACCGGTGTCGAGTCCGTCATCGGCGGCGCGGGCGCCGACACGCTGCTCGGTCCTGCCGGCGACACGACCTGGAACGTGACGGGTCTCGACTCGGGCGACGTCGCGGGCATCACGTTCACGGGCTTCGAGAACCTCACCGGCCGCGCCGGCAACGAGGACACCTTTGTCTTTAGTGGCGGCGGCCGGCTGACCGGCACGATGCACGGCGGCGATGCCGGATTCGACACGCTCGTCGTTTCGGGCAGCTACTCGACCGTCGTCTTCACTCCGACGGCCCCGGACGCGGGGTCGGTTGCGCTCGACGACACCGAGCTCCTCTATGCGGGCCTCGAGCCGATCTTCTTCCTGACCAACACGGGCACTCCGCCCACGACGGCCGTGTTCAACCTGACGTCGCTCAACGACGAGGCAACGGTCAGCCAGGTCGGCAGCACGATTTCGATCACGGGCGCGACCTTCGAAACGACGAGCTTCACGGCGCCGACCGGATCGCTGACGATCACCGGCGGCGACGGCAGCAGCGACAAGGTCATCATCAGCTCGCTGAACCTCGGCGGCGCCGACCTCATCGTCGAGGCGGAGGCGATCGAGATCAACGGCACCGTGACGACGACCGGCGACATCAACCTCACGGCCGAGTCCACCAACGACGGCGCGCTCGACTTCGCGCTCGGCCCATTGGATATCGACATCCCGATCCCCGGCGACGTCACGGGCGCGTATTTCGCCAATCCGACGGCCGTCATCAAGCTCACGGGCGCGTTGGTCACGGCGAACGCGGTCAGCCTGCGCGCGCACGCGACTGCGAATATCGCGGCGGCGGCGGCGACGTACGGCTCGATCAACGCCGTCGTCGGCTACGCGCGGTCGCGTGCGGAAGTCGGCATCACGGATTCGACGGTCACGGCCGCCAGCGTTTCCGCCGACGTCGACTCCGACGTCACGGTCACCGCGGCGGACGCTTCCGAGTCGGGCGAGACGGACACGCAAGCCGACAACGGCATCTCGATCATCGTGGCCGACACGGATTCACGCGCCTACGTTACGGGCACGAGCGCGCTCATCGTCACGGGCGCGATCGAGCTGCTCGCCGACAACACGATCGACGTCGCGAGCACCGTCGACGGCTCGGCCGGCGGAGCCGGCGCGACCGCGGCCGTGGTCGTCGTCGTCGCGACGACGAAGTCGTACATCGACGGCTCGGCGAGCGTCGCCGGCAACACGGCGGATTCGATCACGCTGACGGCCACGACGACGAGCACGGCCGTGAGCAGCGCGTCGGCGACTCAAGGCGGCGCGGACGGCGATAGCGCCAATACCAACAGCCAGACGACGAAGTTCCTCCAGGATCCCGATAACGACCCCGGCACGGACGATCAGGCCGCGAGCGGCGACGGCGACGTGCAGTTCGCCGGCGCGCTCGCCGTGACCGTCGTCGTCAACACGACCGAGAGCTACATCTCGACGAGCGGCGCGGTCACGACGGAGACCACCGACCCCGACGGCGCGACGACCGACGTCGAGTCACGCATCAAGGTCACGGCCGCGGACACCGAGAGCGCGTCGGCCACGGCCGACGGCTCGAACACGGCGCCGAACGACTCGGGCGGCGCCGGCATCGCCGTCGCGATCAACGTTGCCACGACGACGTCGCGCGCTTGGCTCGGCGGCACGGGCAGTCTCGACTCGAGCGGCATCGCGGTGACCGCCTCGCTCGCAGGAGCCGACACCTTCACGGCGGAAGCGAAGTCGGGCGCCGGCAAGGCGTCCGAGTTCAGGCTCGTCGGCGCGCTCGCGATCAACGTCGTCGACACGAACGTCGAGGCCGTGGTCGTCGGCACCGCCGCGCTCGACTTGGGCGGCACGCCGCTCACCTTGATCGCGAACAACACGGCCAAGGCACACACGAAGGCCGAGGCCACCCAGGAAACCGGCGACGAGGATGGCGACGGCAACGAAGGAGAATCGACAGGCATAGGCGCGTCCGTCGCGCTCACGGTCGCGAACAACGACAGCCGAGCCGCCATCGAAGGCGGCGCGACGCTCGCGAACGCGAGCGACGTGTCGCTCGCGGCCACCGGCGAGTTCGAGACCGAGACGGAAGCCAACGGCGGCGCAGCGGGCGGCACGGCCATCACGCCCGTCGTCGCGATCTCGATCGCGCTGAACGACACGGTCGCGGAGCTCGCTCCGGGCGCCGGCGTCGTCACGGTGAGCGGCGATCTCGACCTTCAAGCGACGCAGACGAGCTCGACGAAGACGACTGCCGAAGGCGACGCGAAGGGCGACAGCACCGCGGTCGGCGCGTCGCTCGCGTTGACGGTGGCGGTCGACAATGCGTTCGCGCGCATCTTGCGCGACGCGACGAGCACGGCCGGCAGCATCAAGCTCGCGTCGCGAAGCACGTCGTCGACGCGCTCGAGCAGCAAGGCTAGCGCCGCGGGCGCGGAAGAGGACGACAGCACCGACACGTCCGACGACGACAAGGTCAACGACCAGACGGAGGCGCAACGCGACCTCGCGGACACGCGCAGCGAGGAAGGCACGGGCGACAGCGAGACGCCGAAGGCCGAGACCTCCGACAACGACGGCGACGGCGAGAGCGACTCGCTCTCCGTGGCCGCGGCCATCACGGTCAACATCGACTCGACGAATACGCGCGCGTACATCGGCGACGGCATCACCATCGACGCCGACGGCCAGCTCAGTCTCGATTCGAAGGGCAACGCCGACTCGGTTGCCGTCGCCGACGGCAGCTCGACGAAGGGCACGACGGGCATCGGCGCCGCGGTCGCGCTCAATGTCGCGAACACGCTCAACGAGGCGCGCGTCGGCGACGCCAACGTGACGGCGGACGGCCTGTCCCTGAACGCCGGCATGCTCGACCGCAAAGTCGGGTTCTCGACGACGAACGAGCAGAGCGTCGTCGACGCCGACGACGACACGATTTTCGTCGGCAGCGTCGCCGCGAGCCTCAAGACCGGCGACGAGGTCTGGTACGAGAACAACGGCGGCACGAGCATTAAGATCGCCGATGGCGATGACGACGGCGACGACCCGGATGACCTGAAGGACGACGAAGGTAATACGAAGTTCTACGTCATCGTCGGCGAGAACGGCAACATCAAGCTCGCCACGTCGAAGGCGAACGCCGTGGCCGGCACGGCCATCGACCTCGAGGACGGCGCTACCGGCACGAGCCACGCGCTGAAGCGCAACGACAAGCCCGACATCACGTTCAATCCGACCGGCAAGCACTACGACCTCGAGCTCGAAGACGCGAACGGTCTCACGACGGGCGAGGCGCTCAAATACGACCACGGAACCGGCACCGACATCGGTGGCCTCGAGAACGGAAAGACCTACTTCGCGATCGTAAAAGACGACGGCAAGCTCGAGCTTGCCGCGTCGCGCGACAAAGCGATGTCGGGCGAGTACCTCACGATCACGAGCGCGGGCACCGGGACCGAGCACAAGCTCGTCGACGCCACGCATTCGTCACAGGTCACGGCGACCTCCGGCGCGAGCGCCGGGGACATCGGCGTCGCCGGCTCGGTGGCGCTCAACATCATCAACGTCGACACGAACGCCGTCATCGGCGCGGGCGCTCTGCTCGCCGTCGAGGACGGAGCTGACGCGGGCACGGCGAAAGGCGCCGTCTCGCTTACGGCGGCCGGGACCACGCGCGCGGTCGCGCAGGCGCTGCCGCAGGAAGGCGGCGCGTCGGGCGAGAGCGTCGGTGTCGGCGCCTCCGTCGCGCTGAACATCGCGGACAACGACACGCTAGCGTCGCTCGGCGCCGGCGCGATCTTGAGCGACACGAGCAGAGTCGACGCCCTCTCGCTGAGCGCGAAGGGCGACAACTCGATGAACACGGAAGCCCGCGGCGGCGCCGCGGCGACCGGCGACTCGGGCGTTGCGGTGACGCCCGTCGTCGCGATCTCGATCGCGTCGAACGACGCAGTGGCGAGCATTGCGGCCGCCGACGGCTTCGCGCCGACGACGACGATCACCGGCGATCTGAAGATCGAAGCCGTGCTCGACAGCGACACGCGCACGCAAGCCGACGGCGACGCCGAAGGCACGAGCGCGGCCGTCGGCGCGTCGCTCGGCCTCGGCATCTCGAACGACCACGTGATGGCGCAGCTCCAGCGCGACTTCACGACGACGGGCGGCTCGGTGCTCTTGTCCGCGCTCGGTGCGAACGCGAGCCGCACGGGCGCCAAGGCGTCGGCCAAAGGCGCCGAGGAAGACGACGACAGCTCGAGCTCCGACGACAAGAAGGTCGACGATCAAGCCAAGTCGCAGCGCGACTTCGCCGGCGACAAGAAGGGCGGCAGCGTCAGCGACAAGGAGACGCCGAAGGCCGAAACGTCCGACAACGACGGCGACGGCGAGAACGACTCGGTCTCCGTGGCCGCCGCCATCGCGATCAACATCGCGGACTCCGACGCGATCGCCGTCGTCGACGGCGTCACGATCGTCAGCAACGGCAGCGTGACGCTGCGCTCGGGCGCGAACACCGACGGGAGCGCGACGGCAGACGGCAGCACGACGCAGGGCACGACGGGCATCGGCGCCGCGGTCGCCCTGAACCTCACCGACGTCACGAACACGGCCGGCGTCGGCAGCACCGCCGTCGTCACCGGCGACGGCGTCGTCGTCGAAGCGATCATGACGGATCGCGACGGCACGGACGTGCACTCGACGGGAGCGAAGGCGACCTCAGGCGCGAGCGCCGGCGACATCGGCGTCGCGGGCTCCGTCGCCATCAACATCGCGACCATCCGCACCAGCGCGCTGCTTTTCACGGGCACGCACGTGAACTTGCAGGACGGCAGCGACTCGGGCTCCGCCGCCGGCGAGCTCAAGGTCTCGGCCGTCTCCGTGACGAAGGCCGACGCGCAGGCGTTGGCGAAGGAAGGCGGCGCGAGCGGCTCGGACGTCGGCGTCGGCGCGTCGGTCGCCGTCAACATTGCGGACGACGACACGCGCGCGCTCGTGCAGACGAACGCGGAGATCAACGGCGCCAAGGACGTCACCGTCAGCGCCAGCGGCAAGCACGAGATGACGACGAAGGCCAAGCAGGGCGCGGCCTCGACCGGCGGCGTGGCCGTCACGCCCGTCGTCGCGATCTCCGTGGCGTTGAACGACACGCGCGCCGAGGTTCAGAGCGGCCCTGCGCTCACGACGTCGGGCAACGTGACGATCAAGGCGACACAGGTCGCGGATACGCGCACCGAGGCGGAAGGCAAGGCTGAAGGCACCGACGCTGCCGTCGGCGCGTCGCTCGGCTTGACCGTGGCCGTCGACGACGTCAGCGCGCTGCTCGCGCGCGACTTGACGACGACGGGCTCGGGCGCGGTGCTGATCTCGGCGCAGGGCTCGTCCGCGAGCCGCACGAGCGCGAAGGCGAGCTCCGTCGGCACCAAGGAAGACGACAAGTCGTCGACCGCGGACGACAAGAGCGTGGACAAGCAGGCGAAGCAGCAGCGCGATTTCGCCGACAAGAAGACGACGGACAGCACGGGAAAGACGAAGAGCAAGGATTCGTCCGAGAATCCGAAGGCCGAGACGGACGAGGGCGCCGTCAGCGTCGCGGCGGCGATCGCCATCAACATCGAGGACGCGAGCTCGAAGGCCTCGCTCGCCGACGGCGTCACGATCCACGCCGCGGGCTCCGTCACGATCAAGAGCGGCGCGAACACGGACGGTGTCTCCGTCGCCGACGCGGGCGCGAAGACGACCAGCGGCGGCACGAGCGTCGGCGCGGCCGTCGCGCTCAGTGTCACGCTGACGGACAACGTCGCGACGACGGGCGCCACGACGATCACGGCCGACGGTCTCACGGTCGAGGCCGGCATGTTCGCGCGCGACGTGAAGCTCACGCCGAAAGAGCTGCCCGTCGTCGACATCATCAACGACACGATCTTCGTCGACGACGTGAAGAACCTCACGACGGGCGACAAGCTCGTCTATGGCGTCAACATCTTCGAGGACGGCGACGTCTTCGATAGCGATACCATCGGCGGGCTCGAGGTCCTCACCGAGTACTTCGTGATTCTCAAAGGCGACGGACGCATCCAGCTCGCCGAAACGAAGGCAGACGCGCAAGCCGGCAAGGCCATTGATTTGACCTCGGCCGGAGCGGACACCACGCACATCTTCAGCCGCATCTCTTACGGCGACATCGAAAGCCTGTTGGATCTCGACATTGGGGCGCTCGCGAAGGTCGCGCTGAAGATCGGCGGGCAGCCGATCATCCAGCTCAACCCCACCGCCAAGCATTACGAGCTCGAGATCGGCAACGCGACGGGGCTCCAGACCGGCGACGCCGTCCATTACTCGAAGGGCGAGGCGGCCAACACTGCGATCGGCGGCCTCACCGACGACACGACGTATTTCGCGATCATCGACGGCAACGGCAAGCTCAAGCTCGCCGCGACCTACGCCGACGCGCTCGAAGGCAAGAAGATCAAGCTGACCGGCAAGGGCACAGGCGAAGGACACAAGATCTCCGAGGCCGTTCACAGCTCGGGCGCGTTCGCGACCTCGGGCGCGAGCGGCGGCGACATCGGCGTCGCGGGCTCGGTGGCGGTCAACGTCGGCATCGGCACGACGACGGCGATCATCGCCGACGGCGCGGCCGTCACGCTCGCTGACGGCGGCGACGCCGGAACGGCGATCGGCGACGTCGCAGTACGCGCGTCGACGGCTAGCAACAACATCGCGAAAGCACTGCCGAAGGCGACGAGCGTCGGCAAGAGCACCGGCGTGGGTCTGTCGTTCGCGATCAACATCGGCCAGCAAGACGCGTCGGCGATCCTGACCGACACGGCGACGCTGACGAACGCGAACAACGTCGAGCTCGCGGCAAGCGGCTCG
>Ga0207675_100007569_pt1 | contig 10261 bp, 10 predicted proteins | sample KBSSwiS42_FD_184305 | JGI IMG/M metagenome (GOLD analysis project Ga0207675, IMG submission 184305) | Switchgrass rhizosphere microbial communities from Kellogg Biological Station, Michigan, USA - KBS Switchgrass S4-2 (SPAdes) (version 2) | ecosystem: Host-associated > Plants > Roots >...
GCCGGTGCGAGAACAGATCCAGCGCGCCGCTTACGCCCACGCCCTGGGCCTGAAATCCCCAACGCCCACAGTCCTGTACCGTCGTGAACATGCCCGGACGGATGATCTTCAGCGCCATCACTCAGGCCGCGACAAACCTCACGCGATCGCCAACCTTCAGCATCGACGGCTGCTCCCTGGTCGCATCGAAGAGCTTCACGGACGAGCGACCGATGATCCGCCATCCTCCAGGTGAATCGCACGGGTAAATTCCGGTTTGTGCGCCGGCGATTCCCACCGAACCTGCGGGCACCTGAAGACGCGGTGCATCGAGCCGCGGCATCGCGATTCGGGGATCGACCGACGCAAGGTGGGCAAATCCAGGAAGAAAGCCGAGCATGTACACGCGATAGACAGTCTCGCTGTGCAGCCGGATGGCATCCTCCTCTGAGCAGCCCGCAAACGCTGCGACAGACGCCAGATCCGGACCATCTTTTCCGCCGTAGGTTACGCCGATCTCGATAGGTTGCCGCTCCGCCTCTAAGGCAGGTGCGACGGCATGTGCCGCCGCGCGCTCCAGTTCGCGGTGAAGATGGGATCGGTCGGCGTGTCGAGGATCGAAGTGGATCGACACCGTGTGATACGCCGGCACAACGTCGCGAACGCCCGGCAGTCGGCGTTGCTCGAGGTCCGACGCCAGCGCGACGCAGCGGGCATTCACACGCGGATCGATTTGTTGCTCGAAGATAATCGCGAGGCAGGCGTCCCCTATCGCGACAATTTGCGGCGACGTCACCTCAACGCCTGCAAGGTTTTCTGATGAATGCCCCCGAAACCGCCGTTCGACATGAACACCACCAGATCGCCTTCGCGCCGCTCGCGCGTGATCACACTGACGATGTCGTCGAGGGACGCGGCGTAGCGCGCATTCTGCCCCGCCGCCGTGAGGTCGCCGACCAGTTGTTGTGGCGACAGCCGCTCGCTTTCGTCGAGGTTGGTCCGAAACACCGGCGCGATGATCACTTCATCGGCCGGTCCGAACGCCCGGGCAAAGTCCCGCTGAAACACCTTGCGGCTCGAAGACGCCGAGCGCGGCTCGAACACCGCCCAGATGCGGCGATGTGGATTGGCCGCGCGAAGCCCTGCGAGCGTCTCGGCGATGGCCGTCGGGTGGTGAGCGAAGTCGTCGTACACCGTGACGCCGCCGGCCTCGCCGAAAATCTCGAGGCGGCGCTTTACGCCCGTGAACTGCGTCAAGCCGTCGGAGATAACGTCGGCCGAGAGCCCCACTTTGTGTGATACGGCGATCGCCGCAAGCGCGTTTCGAACGTTGTAGGCGCCAAACAGCGGCAGCGTGACAGTCGTGAATAGCTCTCCGGCATGCCACACGGTGAATTTCTGGCCGGAGCCGGAGACGGCGATGTCGGTAGCTTTCCAGTCCGCTGATTCCGTCAGGCCGAACGTTTCGACCGGGCTCATCGCCACTTTCTTCAACGCCGACGCGTTTGGGCAATCGGCGCAGAGCAACAGCAGTCCCGATCGCGGCACGAGGTTGACGAGCCGCCGGAACGCCAGCCGCACAGCGTCGAGGTCGGCGTAAATGTCCGCGTGATCGAATTCAATGTTGTTGATGACGGCAATGTCGGGCACGTATTTCAGAAACTTCGCCGTCTTGTCGAAGAACGCGCTGTCGTACTCGTCGCCTTCAATCACGAAGTCGCGCCCCTTCCCCAACCGGTAGCTGGAGCCGCCGTCGCCTAGATTGCGGGCGATGCCGCCGACAAGAATGCTCGGATCGAGCCCGCCATGCACCAGCAACCAGCCGGTCAGCGACGTTGTCGTCGTCTTACCGTGCGTGCCGGCAATGACGATCGACCGCGACGTCCAAAGAAAGTGATCGCGAACGGCTTCCGGCAGCGAGCAGTACCGGATCTTGCGATCCATAACGGCCTCGAGCTCGGCGTTGCCACGAGAGATGGCGTTTCCCACGACAACCAGATCGATATTGCCGGTAATGTGCTCGGCACGGTATCCGGCCATCGTGCGAATCTGCTCGGACTCGAGAAACGTGCTCATCGGAGGATAGACGTTCTCGTCTGATCCCTGCACGTCGAGCCCTTTGCGCTTCAGCAGCGCCGCCAGGGTTGCCATGGCCGTACCACACACGCCGATAAAGTGAATCGTCACTCGACTCCTGCCTCTTCGATAATCAGTCGCGGCTTCCCGTTGGCGATCAGCCTCGCCCGCACGCCTAAAGGAAGCGTCATCGACGGCCCCGCCGTATGACCGGATGGAAACCCAAACACGACCGGTCCGTTGAAATCCTTCAATAAATCGGCGAGCACCGCCCGCGCAGCCGGCTCGCCGCCCGGCTCGTCACATCCGACGAATTCGCCGAGGATGATGCCCACTGCAGAGTCGAGATGGCCCGCCAGTCGCAATTGCGTCACCATCCGATCGAGCCGATACGGCCGCTCAGCCACGTCTTCCAGAAAGAGGAGGTAGCCCTTCGGCGGTGCGAACGCGAACGGCGTTCCCAGCGTGGCGACGAGTTGTGCCAGCGTACCGCCGTACAATGGGCCCGCTGCTTCGCCTGGACGAAACGCCTCGAGCGATGGCGGCGCGAGCTCGCCAAGCGGTTCCGGCCGCGTCAACGCGCGTAGCATCGAGTCCGGATCGTACGCGCTCGTGCCCTTCCCGATCTTGCCCGTCAACATCGGGCCATGGAACGACACGATTTCGCAGCCAATGGTGAGATAGGTAAGGAGTGAGGTAACGTCGCTGTACCCGATGAATGGTTTCGGCGCCTCGCGCAGCATCGCGCGATCGAAGTACGGCAGCATATGCACGCTGCCGTAGCCGCCGCGCGCCGCCATGATGGCCCCGATGCCGGGGTCGCGCCACGCGTCGAGAAACGCTTTCGCGCGCAGGCGCGCATCCCCCGACAAATAGCCGCCGAGCTTCGCAAACACGCTGGGCTCGTGCACCGGTTCGAATCCGAGCCGCCGAAGCTCTGCCACGCCATCATCAAACTCTTGTTTCGTGAATGGGCTCGCAGGCGCGACGATCGCGACTTTATCTCCGAGGCGCAGGCGTTTGGGCTTCAGCATTCCCGCTCAGGCGAACGCCGACATGGCCTGGGCCACGGCACGATGAGCTTCACAGCCAATCAGCGCCTTCAACTCGCGCTGAGACACCGGCCTCGATTCCAGCACGAGCGGCGATTTGGAAGGTCTGCCGTCGCGGGCCTGAAGGAATCGCTGCTTCGCTCTGCGGTTTCGCTCGAGCGATGCCTCCACGTGCTTCAACGGCAGCCGCTCCTGCTCCACGGCGTAGATCAGCGCCTCGAGGGCTTCGGCCTGCTCGACGATATGCGCCTGCGATCCGCTTCCGCACATCAGCACCGCATCGCAGCCGGCGGCAATCGCGGCCACGGCGGCATCCGACGGTTGCATCATGTTGGCAATCGCCTTCATTTCCAGATCGTCGGACACAATCACACCGTCGAATCCGAGCTCGCCGCGCAGGACATCGGTGATGATGCGGCGAGACAGCGTGGCGGGGTTCGCCTCGTCCAGCGCCACGGCAAGCACGTGTGCGGTCATGATGAACGCCACGTCCGCGTCGATCGCCTCTTTGAACGGCACGAACTCAACCCTGCGAAGGCGGTCCGGCGGATGCTCGACGATCGGCAGCTCCACATGAGAATCGGTCGCGGTGTCGCCGTGCCCGGGGAAATGCTTCCCGCAGGCGGCGATGCCGGCGCGCTGCAGCTCTTCAATGATGACGCGGCCAAGGCGGGCGACGGTTTCGGGCCGCTCGCCGAGGGCGCGGTCGCCGATGACCGGGTTCTTTGGATTGGTGTGGATGTCGAGCACCGGGGCAAAATCGAGCGAGATGCCGACGGCCGCAATCTCGGCCGCGAGTGCCGCGGCAAACCGCTTTGCGAGCGCCGGATCGTCGCTTCGCCCGAGCACCGCCATGGGCGGCCACACCGTGAATGGCGCGCGCAGCCGAGCCACGCGCCCGCCTTCCTGATCGATGCCGACCCAGGCGGGCAGCTCCACGCCAAGGACCTTCGCGTCGTACGCGACACCGGCAACCTGCTCGGGTCCTTCGATGTTCCCCAAGCGTCCAAAGAGTGTCACGCCTCCCAAATCGAACTCCCGCGCGAGCGAGCGGAGCTCCACCGGGATGTCCGAGCCGGCAAAACTGCCAATCAGCAACTGACCGATACGGCGGCGAAGCGGTTGAGGCGACACGACTTGTCATTATAGAGTTGATGGCCAGCAACATGGATCGACCCACTCCAATCGCCAACGACAAGCCCACCTGGGCGCCTTCGACGACGCGCAGCCTGCCCGAGGTGCACGGCACCATCCCGATTCCGCTGACCGGCGGCTTCTGGCGAAAGATGATGGCGTTCGCGGGTCCCGGCTACCTGGTCGCGGTCGGCTATATGGACCCGGGCAACTGGGCGACCGACCTGGCCGGCGGCGCGCGCTTCGGATACACGCTGCTCAGCGTGATCGTCCTGTCGAACTTCATGGCGATCCTGCTGCAGTCGCTTGCCGCCCGGCTCGGCATCGCCAGCGGCCGGGATTTGGCCCAGGCGTGCCGTGATGCCTACTCGAGGCGGACGACGTTCGTTTTGTGGATACTGTGCGAAATCGCGATCGCGGCATGCGACCTGGCGGAAGTCCTCGGCGCCGCCATCGCGCTGCAGCTGCTCTTCGGGCTGCCGCTGATCTGGGGTGTGTGCCTCACGTCGCTCGACGTGCTGATCGTGCTCTACGTGCAGCATCACGGGTTTCGCTGGGTCGAAGCCATCGTCGTGATACTCATCCTCGGCATTGCCAGTTGCTTCGCCGTCGAGCTCTACATGGCGCGTCCCGTTATGCGCGAGCTCGCCGGCGGCTTGATCCCGCATCCGGTGATTCTGCGAAACCCCGAGATGCTGTACATCTCGATCGGCATCCTCGGTGCAACGGTGATGCCGCACAATCTCTACCTGCACTCGTCGATCGTCCAGACCCGCCGCTACGGCGATTCGATAGAAAGCAAAGCCGAGGCGATCCGCTACGCCAGTATCGATTCGGCCTTTGCGCTGATGTTCGCGCTCTTTATCAACGCCGCGATTCTGATCATGGCGGCCGCGACGTTCCACGGGACACCGCACGAGAGCGTCGCGGGAATCGCCGACGCGTACGAGCTGCTGACGCCGCTGCTGGGGACGGCGGCCGCGAGCACGCTGTTCGCTGTGGCGCTGCTGTTCTCGGGTCAGAATGCGACGCTGACGGGGACGCTTGCCGGTCAAATCGTGATGGAAGGGTTCCTCAACATCCGCCTCAGGCCGTGGCTCCGCCGGCTCATCACGCGGCTGCTGGCGATCGTGCCGGCGATTATCGTGATTTTGATTTATGGTGAGAGCGGCTCCGAACCCCTGCTCGTCCTGAGCCAGGTGATTTTGAGCCTTCAGCTGCCGTTCGCGATTTTTCCACTGGTGCGGTTCACCAGCGATCCAAGGTTCATGGGACCTTTCACAAATAAACCCTGGATCAACGCGCTTGCGTGGCCCGTGGTGATTCTCATCGCCGCGCTGAACGTGTACCTTCTCTATCAGACCGCCATCGCGTTTTTCGGATCATAGACGTGTATAACCGAATCCTCGTCGCCATCGAACACTCGAAAGCCGATGCCGCGATTCTCGAGCACATCGAGAAGCTGGCGCGCCTGACCGGCGCCTCGCTGCTGCTGGTGCACGTCGCGGATGGCTGGGCCGCCCGCCATTTCGACGAGCTGAACCTCCGCGAATCGGAGGAGATGAGAGAAGACCGCGCGTACCTGGCCGCGCGGTGCGAGGAGCTGCGCAAGGCAGGGCTGACCGTCGACTCGGTGCTGGCCATGGGCGACCCGTCGACCGAGCTCATCCGCATTGCCAACAAGGAAAGGGTCGACCTCATCGCGATGTCGACGCACGGCCACCGGTTTCTCAGCGACGTGATCCACGGCACGACCGTCGACCGCCTGCGCCACAAGGTGTTCGTGCCGGTGCTACTCCTGCGGGGGCAGACGTAATCAGTCGACAACTCTTCACCACCTCACCATTGACCATCGACTAATTTGACTACCGACTATCGGCTAATCCGCGCGTCTGCCCCAACTCGCATCGATCTCGCCGGCGGCACGCTGGACATCTGGCCCATTTATCTCTTCCACGAGAACGCGCAGACGCTGAACGCGGCCATCAGCCTGCGGGCACACGTCGAGATTCTGCCGAGAACCGACGGCAAGGTCCGGCTGGACTCGATCGACACCGGCAAATCGCTGGAAGTGTCGCGCTGGGAGGACCTCGCCGAGCTCGACGGGCTGCCGCTGCTCGCCAAGCTCGCCCACTTTTTTCAGGCGAAGAACCTCACCCTCCGCACGCGCGGCGAATCGCCGGCGGGGGCCGGCATCGCCGGATCTTCGGCCCTGAACGTCGCCGTTTGTGGAGCGCTCGCACGCTGGGCGGGCCTGACGCTGGATGCCGAGAAGCTGCTGAACATCGCGATGAACGTGGAGGCGCAGGTCATCAATGTTCCGACCGGTCTTCAGGATTACCGGCCGGCGTACTACGGCGGGGTCGCCTCGATCGAGCTCCGCGCCGATGGCGTGAAACGCGTGGCGCTGAAAGTGGATCCGCACGAGCTCGAGCGGCGCATCATCCTCGCGTATACAGGCGCTCCGCGGAACTCGGGCACGAACAACTGGGACATCACCAAACGCCACATCGACGGCGACCGTCAGGTGTTCGACTGCTTCGAGCGCATCCGCGACGCGACAACCGGACTGCGGCAGGCCCTGACGAAAACAGACTGGACCGACGCTGCCCGCTACATCCAACTGGAGTGGGACGCGCGCAAGCAGCTTGCGCCAGGTGTCACGACGCCAGCGATCGACGAGCTGATCGCCTCGGCCGCAGCAGCCGGCGCTCGCGCCGCGAAGGTCTGCGGCGCCGGTGGCGGCGGTTGCCTGTTCTGCCTCGCCGATCCCGCCGATGTGCCTGCGGTGCAAAACGCGCTCGTCGCCGGCGGCGCGCGTCTGCTCGATTACCACATCGAGACGACGGGCCTCCTCATCGAATCCAGCTGATCTTCACCACAGAGGACACGGAGGCACACTTCGCACCAAAGAATGAGGACACAGAGGGTCCCTTTTTGTTTTTTGAAAATTAGTTCTTGTGTTTGCTTTCTCCTCTTTGTGTTTCCTCTGTGTGCGCAGAGACCCGGAGAATGCTTTTTTTAAAGACCCTGACTACGGGCGTTGCAAAAAGTGAAACATCCGCGAATTTAATGCCAACTTGGTTCGGACCGAGTTGGCACTGATTTCGCGCATCCACAGGGATTCTTTCCAAAATACAAAGAATTCCTCTTTGTATTTCCTCTGTGTCCTCTGTGGTAAAGATCTGAACGTGGTAAAGATCTGAACGCCGATGGAAAACCTGGCGATTGCCCGAATTTTTTCAGAGATTGCCGACCTTCTCGAGATCAAAAACGAGAATCCTTTCAAGATACGTGCCTATCGAAATGCCGCAGAGACGATCGCCCACGCGACAGAGAAGCTGAGCTACTGCACCGAGGAACAACTTCGAGCGATCGGCGGCATCGGCAAGGAGCTCGCCGCGAAGATCCGCGAGCTCGCCGAGTCGGGCGAGATTCGCTATCACCGCGACCTGCTCGAGCAATTTCCGCCGACGATTCTCGATTTGCTCCGCCTGCAGGGTGTAGGCCCGAAAACCGTGGCGCTGCTCTATACCCAGGCGGGCATCAGCACGCTCGACGAGCTCGAAGCCGCGTGCAAAGACGGCCGCCTCCGCGAGCTGAAAGGCATGGGCAAGAAGAAGGAAGAGCTGATTCTGAAAGCCCTGTCCGATCGCCGGCAGCACAGCGGACGTCATCTGATGCCCGATGCGGCGGATGCCGCGGCGCTCGTGCTCGATTATCTTCGCGCGGAATGCCCGGCGGTGGATTTTGGCGTCGTCGGCAGCCTCAGACGAGGGGTCGACACGACCGGTGACATCGACATCCTCGCGACCGGGACCGATCCCCGCGTGATGAGCACGTTCACCATGTACAAACTGGTCGATCGCATTCTCGCCCAGGGCGAGACGAAATCGAGCGTCCTCCTTTGGGGCGGCATTCAAGCCGACCTGCGGCTGGTGCCGCCCGAGAGCCAGGGCGCCGCCATGCAGTACTTCACCGGCTCGAAGTCGCACAACATCGCGCTGCGTGACCGCGCGATCGGGCAGGGATACAAGCTGAACGAGTACGGGTTGTTCCGCGTGACCGACGGCGTACCTGTGGCCGGGAGAAGTGAAGCCGGCATCTACGAGGCGCTCGGCTTGGAGACGATTCCCCCCGAGTTGCGCGAGGGGCGCGGGGAGATCGAGGCCGCCGAACGTCGCTCTCTTCCGGCGCTGATCCAGCTCGGCGACATTCGCGGCGACATTCACAGCCATACCACCGCGACCGATGGACGGGAAGACATCGAGGCGATGGCGCTCGCGGCGCGTGAGGCGGGGTTCAGCTATCTTGCGATTACCGATCACAGCAAGGCGCTCGCGATGTCGAACGGGCTCGACGAACATCGGGCGCTCGAACACGCCCGCCGCATCCGCGACATCAGCGGCAAGCTCGACGGCATCACGCTGCTCGCCGGGATCGAATGCGATATCAGGCCCGACGGCAAGATGGACCTCGCCGACGACTGTCTCGCCGAGCTCGATGTCGTCGTGGCCTCGGTGCACTCTGCCTTCAACCAGGACGAAGCGCAGATGACCGATCGGGTGTTACGCGCAATTGAAAATCCCTACGTAGACATCGTGGGCCATCCGACCGGCCGGTTGCTCCTGAAACGTGAGCCGTACAAGCTGAACGTGCCCGCCGTCATCGATGCCGCCGCGGCCGCGCATGTCGCGCTCGAAATCAACTGCCAGGTCGATCGCCTCGATCTTTGCGACACGCACGCGAGGCTCGCGCGGGAGAAGGGCGTCACGATCGTGATCAGCACCGACTCGCACAGCCGGGGCGGATTCAGGCTGATGAGATGGGGGGTGACGGTCGCGAGGCGGGCGTGGCTGACGCCGGCCGATGTGTTGAATACGCGAACGGTGGAAGGCTTCAAAGAAGGACTTCGGAGAAACTGGAAACGCGAAGCTGGAAACTAGCGTTTCGAGTTTTTCTGTTTCTGTGGGCGCGACCTCGCCCAGTCCGACCGCATCTGCGCCAGCCCGTCCATGTAGACCGCGACGCGTTCGCGCTCTTCCTCGCTGCCGAGCGACTTCAACAGGTCGACAGCCTTGGCGAAGTCCTGGTTGATGGTCGCTCGCGAGGTCTGATAATAGAGCCGCTTGATCTCGGCCAGCTTATCGTCGGCCGAAAGCATCTTCAGCATCAGTCCTTACCGCCCTGAAGGCGCTTGCGCACCGCCAGCTTCAACGGCTGCTGCAGGTTGCGGTCCATCTCGATCGTCTTCAGATCCTTTTCATTCAATCGCTGCACGAAGCTCAGCGACACGCCGAGCGGCGTTTTGGGATTTTTCGCGAGCGCGGCGATGACGCCGTAGTTCTTCGTCCAGGCGCGGCTCATGCCGATGATGCGGAGCACTTCTTCCGAGACGTTGCCCAACTTCGCGAAGTTCTCCACCTCGCTGCCGCTCAGCTTCGGGCTGCTCAATACCGAGACCGACACCAGCTTGTTCGAGTCGCGAATCAACACCGCCCGTTCTTCCTTCGATCCCTTCATGGCCTTCTTCATCTTGTCGGCCACGTTCATCAACGCGAGCCGCTGGGCGGCGCCCTGGCGCGCGGCCTCACCTTCTTCGCCGGCGGGTATTTCGGCGACGCTCTCCGCAGCGGCTGCCTCGGCCGGTTCCGGATCAATCAGGGGTTCGTCAACGGGGTCTCCCCCTGCCACCGGCTCGATGCCGCGGCCGCGGAAAAACTCTCTGAGCGCCTCAGGCACATCCGAGCGTCCGAGGAAGAGGCCAAGCGAATCCCGCGGAATGGCGGCTAAGGTCGCCTCGGCGGCGGCGCGGATTTCGGCATCGCCGTCTTCGGTGAGAAGCACCAGCAGCGCGACCTGCTCGTGCGCGCGCGGCGCAAGCGTGCCGCGCGCCGCCAGCAGACGAACGTCTTTGGCCACTTCTCCGCGGCGGAAAAAATCGAGGAGGGGACTGCGAATGCCTACATCCATCAGGGCGTAACGAGCTCTTTGTAGTTGGACAGGGTGATGCGCTTGCT
>Ga0207675_100007572_pt1 | contig 10259 bp, 3 predicted proteins | sample KBSSwiS42_FD_184305 | JGI IMG/M metagenome (GOLD analysis project Ga0207675, IMG submission 184305) | Switchgrass rhizosphere microbial communities from Kellogg Biological Station, Michigan, USA - KBS Switchgrass S4-2 (SPAdes) (version 2) | ecosystem: Host-associated > Plants > Roots >...
GTTCAAGTGCCGGTTCTGCGGGTTCTCCAAGGGTCCGCTCTCGCTGAACCTGCGGGGCACGCCCTACCTGCTCACCCTCGACGACATCGCCGAGCGGGTGGTCGAGGCCCGGGAGATGGGCGCCACCGAGGTCTGCCTGCAGGGCGGCATCCACCCCGACTTCGACGGCGACTACTACCTCGACGTCACCCGGGCGGTGAAGGCTGCCGTGCCGGAGATGCACGTCCACGCGTTCACCGCGCTGGAGGTCACCGAGGGCGCCCGCCGCCTCGGCGAGCCACTGGTCGAGTACCTCGCCCGCCTCCGGGACGCCGGGTTGGCCACGCTGCCCGGCACGGCCGCCGAGATCCTCGACGACCCGGTGCGGGCGATCCTCTGCCCGGACAAGATCGACACCCAGGAGTGGCTCGACGCCCACCGCGCCGCCCACGAGGTCGGCCTGCGCTCCAACGTCACCATCATGTTCGGCGCCGTCGAGCAGCCCCGCTCATGGGCCCGCCACCTCGTCCGCACGCGAGCGCTGCAGCACGAGACCGGTGGGTTCACCGAGTTCGTGCCGCTGCCGTTCGTGCACATGGCGTCGCCGATCCACCTCCAGCACAAGGCGCGTCGCGGCCCGACGTTCCGCGAGGTCGTGCTCATGCATGCGGTGGGCCGCATCGCCTACCACGGCGCGATCGACAACATCCAGGCCTCGTGGGTGAAGCTCGGTGCTGCGGGCGCCCGACAGCTGCTCCAGGCCGGCGTCAACGACCTCGGCGGAACGCTCGTCGACGAGAACATCTCCCGGGCCGCCGGCGCCAGCCACGGCCAGATGATGGACGAGCACGGCTTCCGAGCGATCGTCGAGCCGCTCGGTCGCCGTCTCGAGCAGCGCACCACGCTCTACGGCCGCGTCGCCCTGCCTGCCTGACCTAACGAACCGCCCGGCCGATTCGGGTCATCGTGACGGCCGCGGGTCGCAGGATCAGCCCGAATCGCGGGAGCGCTGCGCCGCGCGGGACGCGCGAGGCTGACGAGAGATGAACCCCTCCCGTCCCCGAGCCCGCTCCCGAACCGGACGTCCCGACCTCGACGAGTCGCTCGCGGAGATCGTCAGCCAGATCTCGCCCGACGCGAACGCCGATCAGATCACCGAGATCCTCGCGACGGGCATCCGCCTCGGCCTCGACGACATCGACCGGCTCGATCTCAAGATCACGAACGCGGCCCTCAAGGAGATGCGGGCCGCGTTCCTCACGTTCGCCGCGTACGAAGGCGTGTCGAAGGTGACGATCTTCGGGTCGGCCCGGACCCTGCCGGAGGACCCGCTGTACGAGCAGACGCGGAACCTCGCGTCCGCCATGGCCGACGAGGGGTGGATGGTGATCACCGGGGCCGGCCCGGGGATCATGCAGGCCGGCATGGAGGGCGCCGGTCGCCAGCAGTCGATCGGCGTGAGCATCCGGCTGCCGTTCGAGTCCGAGGCGAACGAGATCATCGCCGGCGACGACAAGCTCATCTCCATGAAGTACTTCTTCACCCGCAAGCTGATGCTGATCAAGGAGTCGAAGGGCTTCGTCTGCATGCCCGGCGGCTTCGGGACGCTCGACGAGATGTTCGAGGTGCTCACCCTGCAGCAGACCGGCAGGACCGCTCACATGATGCTCGGAGGCCGTGAAGTCCGCCAGGCCGAGATAGAACCAGTCGTCGCGTTTGAACTCGAGATCGCGCAGGTACATCGACCCGCTGCCGCTTTCATCGAGCACGGCGACTTCGACTGTGTGCAAACCCGCTGGCAGCACTTCCTCTGCAACGAAGTTGCCGCTGCGATCGACGGGCACTTCCCGACCTGCGACCCACACGTTGTGCTTATCGGGTATGCCGCTGCCACGCACCTTCACGGTGCCGCTACCGAGGTGAATATTGCTGACCGACAGTCCGTTCTCACCGTAGCTCGCGAGCAATTCCTCCTCATGTCGCTGTTTCACTTTATCCGGATCCGACTCGGCGGTGCCCGCGTAGCCATAGACGAGCCACAGCGGTTGCGCCAGCGTTTCGTCGAAGTTGCCTTTCTTATCGTACACGCGCAGGACGTACTTCAGATCCGTCGAGGGAGCTTCGACGCGCTCGGACGTCGGAAGCCATTCTGCGAATCCGCTCGCATCGAACGCTACGACTTCGAGCGGGTCCGCCTGCAGCGATTGATCGGCGGTGAAGATCCGCACCTCGGCACGATCGATGAAAGCGCCGTAGTTCGCATACATGCGGAAGCGCACTGGATCGCCGACATAGCGTGGCGCGTACTGCAAAACCGGCGGCGCCTCATCTGCAAGTTCAGTCAGGGCTGCATTTACCAACTTCTCAGCGTCGGTGAACTGTTGCTCCTCACTGCCCGCATCCGCTTCGACTTCCGCGGCTATGCCTGGGTTAACAGTTGGCGGCCCGCCATCCCGCAATACGATCGTCGAAGGCGACGCCGCAACGCTCAGGCGGCGCTTCGATTCCAGATTATCGAACTGAAACTGGATGTCTGCCTGGTCCAGCGCAACGTCGGTGCAGCGCTGGATGTCCTCGGAGCTGCGATTCGGATCGTCGATCGGCTTGCCGTCGACCGTGATCCGCATCAGGTTCAATCCGAATGGATCCTTGGGCGACAACTCGCGCGTGAGCTTCGTGATGTCGACGCCGTCAAAGTTATCGACGACTGCGCGCTCGTCGTACACGACCTGCACGACGATGTATGAAGTGTCGCCCTGTGTGAAGCCTGCGTTTACGACGTCGTCCGACTGTACGTAGCCACGACCTTCGTGTTCCGCCTGCCCAGGCGCGAGCTGCATCTGCTCGCGAATCGTATCCATCGCTCGCCGCGCACGTGCGGCCGACAAACCGACATCGTCACCATAGGCACTCGCGGTCCGGCGATCGAGCCGCTCGTTTTTCGTATAGCCGATGAAGCGCAGACGGACATTGGTCTTGTCGGCGACCTCGCTCATCGCGCGTCGCAACTGATCCGTATAGCCAGCAGGAATGATGGCGCGGCCGCCTTCGAGATCCAGCGGTGCGATGCGGCCCCATGCCGGGTCGTAGACTTTCGTCACCATCTCGCCATCGCCGTCGTTCGGACAGATTTGTGGCTCGTCCGGCAGCTCCTGCAGCGGATCGTCGTACCAGAACTCCACTTCGATGCGTCGATTCAATGCACGGCCCTGCTCGGTCTCGTTCGACGCGAGCGGCCGCTTCGCGCCCTGCCCGTCGCTCGCAACGGCCGCCGTCGGCAGGCTCAGTCTCTCTTGGATCGCCAATTCGACGCGATGCGCACGCGCCTTCGAGAGCGCGAGCTGCGTTCCGTAGATGCGCTCATCCCGACTGGAGAGCGGCAGGTCGTCTGTGTAGCCCGTGAACTTCACCATGACGTTTTGTTTGCCCTGCAGATTATGCAGAGCCTTGCGAACGTGCTCGACGAACGCGTCGGAAACCTCCGTACTATCGTCCCTGAAATGCAGCGGCGGCACGAGATTCTTGATGCGCGCGCGCCGCGAGTGGCCCTCCATGAAGCGCATCTTGCAGACCGTTTCCATGCGACACACCTTGATGCGCCGGAAATTCTCCTTGAGCAGCACCTGTTCTTCAGCCGCCCGCTGCTGCGGCTGGTCGTACCACACCTCGACCTCGACGCGACGATTGAGCGCACGGCCTTCCGTGGTCGCATTCGTCGCAATCGGCTTGGTATCGCCGGCCCACTCGTAAGAGACTGCCTCGGGACGCAGATTGAGGCGTGACTTCAGGAACTCGACCACCTCGCCGGCACGTTCACGCGACAGACCGGCGGTGTCGTCGTAGCGCTGCATGAGCGTCGCGGACAGCTCTTGATCGTCAGTATGTCCGATCAGGTGCAGCCGCACGTTCTGTCGTTCGCGCATGCCATCGAGCACCTTGCGTAAGGACTCGATGTAGCCCGACGGAATGTCTGCCGCACCGGAGTCGAAACGAACCGGCGGGATCACGTTCTGGAGTTTGACCGTTTCGAACTCGTCCCTGGTGCTTTGCGTCGCGATGATCATGTCGCTCGCTTCGCGATTCAGCCCAGCGGCATCCTGCGTCCACTGAGTGATGGGCTCGTCCTTCGACAAATGGCGTTCGACGGATTCGCCGAACGATGCCTGCTGTACGGACTGCGCGTCCGCTTCAGCTGCTACGATCGTCAGGCTCGATGCCAGGAAGAACGCCATGAAGAGTGAAAGACGCGTGCTCGCGATCATGCTGCGAACGAGCGATCGACAGTTGGTGCACATCATTCGTTCACCTGTCCCGCGCCGCGCACGGCCGCTTGCTTCCTCAGCGCCTCCTGCGCCTCTTTGGGTAGCGGCGAGCCGCGTCGCCAGAACACTTCCGGCTCGATCGTGAGCTGGTAACAGGCGTTCGCAGGCTCTGCGCCTCGTGGCTCGCCACATGTAGACGCGGAGAGTTCCTTCCACGACCGCATGATTTCTTTCTTCATTGCCTCCATGCGCTGCTCGACGAGTTCTTTACCCTCGAGGTCCGCGAGGTACGACAAGCGCAGCACCGCCGGACCTTTCTGCAACTCTTCGAGCATCAGGCCCATGCGGGGTTGCCATTGCGGGCGCATGGTCGAAGTGCCCGGCTCGAACACTGCATCGGCGAGATCGAGCCCGATGACGCGATGAACCGAGGCGCCGAAGTTGAAGCGCAGCGACTTACCACGCGTCGCACGCTGCACACGCACCTGATTACTGGATGCGCGAAATCCAGTTGGCAGCGTGCGATCGTCCAGCTTCAGGATGAAGTTGCTGCCGCGATCCTCGCGAGGCACGACTGCGCAAGTGATGTGGAACCGCCCGAAGGCGTCGGTCGTTGCCGTCAGGCCGCGTGCAGTGACGAGACGCACGCCCGAGAGCCCGCGCTCGCCCGTATCCTGGATGCCGTTGCGGTTCGCATCGTTGAACACCTTGCCGGTGAGATCCGTGCAGTCGAACGTCGCATCGGGAATGACGCGAACCGTCGCCGCTCCCTCGTTCGACAGGGGATTGTTCGTCAGCGCATGAGCTGCCTGAGCGCGGTTCGTGAACTCACCTTCACTCACGCCGGCGCCAACCGCGAGCAGCAACACGATCGAATGACGTTCCTTGCCGTAGACGACCAGGTCCTTCCACGTGAGCTGGCGGCCTACCAGCGTCGGCTCGGTCGGCACATCGTCGATCCGCGCCGAACCCTCTATGTAGCGGAAGCCCGCCGGGAAACGGTCCATGAGCACGACGTCGAACAGCGGTATATCGGTGACGTTCGTGTACGTGATCGTGTACGGAATCATCTGGCCGCGCGTGACGTTGAGCAGCGGCGTCGTTTTGGACAGCTGCAGCACGCCTTGCAGATCGGGATCGAGCGGGATGTGGTTATTGAAGATCTGCGCCGAGCCCGGCACGAAACTGTCATCGAACTTGAAGTTCAGGCGATAACGCGTGCCAGGCTCCCGCGCACGCACCGATACCGGCGGCGCAAATTCCGAGATCTGCACTTCGCAGTGCTGCGCAGTCGTCATGACTGCGTCGTCGGCGCTCGCGGGACATGCAGGCACCGAGAAGGGTGCTGCAGCTCTGCTCGCGACCGGCGGAATGATCTGCGACGGTCCGGGGATGTAGCCCGTCGCGGGCGGCGCGGTGTCGATGATGTAGTTGCCGCCGCTCGGACAGGCCGGATCGGCAAAGTTCAGGTCGAACTTGTAGTAGCCGTACGCGAGCGAGACTTGATGCTGCTGCGCCGGATCGTAGAAGCAGCTCGCGGGCAACGCCGTTTGACTGTCCGCGTTCAGCATCGTGAGCGTGGCGCCCGCGATCGACGAGCGCGTGATCGTGTTGTAGACGACACCGTTCGGCGTGATCGGCAGGTTCACGTCCTGATAATTGCTGCCGGGTTGAATGACGATATCGGTGATCCGTTGCAGATCGTTCGTGAAGATCGACTGAGTCCTGCCCAGCTTGGCGGTGCTCGCTCCCGCGTCCGGTGCCGTGAAGCGCAGCTCATAGCGATCCGCGGTTGCGTAGTTCGGCGCGATGCCGCCGATCGCGTAGCTGCCGTAAGCATCGGTGAGAACAGAGGTGACCAACCGTGCGTTGCGGTAGAGTTCGACGGTCCAACCGAAGAGCCGTCGTTCGGTGGGTTCGACACTTCCGTTGAAATTGGCGTCGTGGAAGACCGTGCCGGCCAGAATGCCGACGCCGACACTGCCACCGACATCGATCGAGACCGTTGCACTCGCCCGTCGCTGCGGATCGTTCCAGTAGACCGTAGCGGTGTTCGAGACGCGTGTGCCGATCGCGAGAGTTGCATTCAGCACTGCGCGGAAGCGCAGCGTGATCGCTCGGCCAGGCTGCAAGGCGCCATAGGTTGTCGAGTAGTCGGCGGTCAGCAGCGAGCCTGCGACAGTGATGCCGGCCGTCGCGCCGTTCAGCGACCACGACTGATCCACGAACGACAGGTATCCCGGCATCGGCACTGCGATGTCGTCGCGGATCGAGACGGCATAGGCCGGCACGGTGCCGACGTTCGTGACCTGCACGATGTACTCGAGCGTCGCGCCCGCACTTATTGAGCCATTGGCCGCGCCATTGCCGACGACGCTGACGTTCTTCGTGATCCTGAGTTCCTGCAGGTTGCCGACAACGACGACGGTCGGCTCTGGCCCAGTCGCGGGATTACCGTCACCGTCGGTCCGCAGGTCTGGCCTCTCCGCCGTGCTGACGACTGCTTGGTTCGTGATCACTGTGCCGGGCCGCGCAGTGTCGTTGACGCGCAGATCGAATTGCACGATGGCCGAGTCGCCGGGCGCCAGAGTGCCCGGCAGCGGCGCGGGCAGTCCCGAAGATCTCACTGTGATGCCTGCGATGAGCGGCGACACGCCGCCGTCAGGGCGACCCACGGGCTGTCCGTTCAGAGTCAACGAGTCGGCGACATACGTCGTGTTTGCAGGCACCGAGTCGCGCAGCACGGCTTGCGTGATCGGCAGCTTGCCGTTGTTGTAAACCCTGATCGTGTAACGCAGCACATCACCTGGATCGACGATACCGGGCGACATGGAATCTACTTGCAACGCAGCCGCCTTGTCGGCGTACAGCACCGGCACGACCCTGACAGTGTGCGCATCCTCATGGTCCTCGACGCCGACCGTGCCGTTGGTCAAAGTGCGCGAGTAGCCAGTACGGCCTGGATTCGAGGCAGCGGCGTTGTACCACTGGATCGCGCCGGCCACGTTGGTCAGCGTGATGCCAAACTGATAATCGGCATCGAGCTGCGCGCGGTACCCGATCACGAGACGTTCGCCGACGCCTATCACCGAAGGGGCGGTCAACGCGCGGAACGTGAGCTCGCATGTGGGCCCGTTGTAGACGAGCGAGTAGTCCGTCCCTTGCACCAAAGCACCCTTGCCAGGTACGGGTGTCACACCGTCCGCGGCGAAAACACGCGCGCTCGTGATCTGCGGCGTGGTGTCGCACATCCCACCCGTCGGGCCGTTGGGAAGACGATCTAGGAGCGTCACATTGAACGCAGCGGCAGTCCCCGCGTTGCGCACGTCGATGCCAAACGTGCCGAAGTCCGACGGATTCATCGTCGCCGGACCTGTCTTGTCGACGATGAGGTTCGGCGTGCCGGACGGTATCGGCGGCTGCGTGAATTCTCCGACCAGGCCCGAGCTGTTGGAGACGCCGCCTTCTCTCGTGATGTATTCGTTCGTCGGATTGCCGTTGACCAGGAAACGCAGGTTCAACGTGTAATCCACGCCATCGACCTGGAATACCGTAGGCTGCGGCGACGCGACGATCGTCACACGGTCGGTACAGCCTTCGCCGGGCGGTGTCGGATAGGGACAAGGGTTCTGGTTGTTCGGCGTTTCCTCGTGATTGAACGTGAACGTGAAGGTCATCGGAGCGCGTGGCACGCCGTCCACGCTGATTGCGAGCACGACGTCGAGCTTGACTGACGTCAGCGACGGATCGTCGACCGCGAAATTCCGGTGCGTGAACGAACCGAGAGAAAAGAACGGGACGGGCCCGGGCAACGACAGCGGGGGCGGAATCGCTCGCGTGAAGTCGTAACCGCTTTGCGTGCCATTCGTCGTGCCCCACATGATGGTCGAGGTCGGCACGCCGTTCACGACCACCGGATCGCCCGGCTGACTTCCCGGAAGATTATCCAGAGGGTCGCGCCAGCTTCCGGTAACGGACTGATAGGTGATTTCAGCTGCCGAGGAGCGCTCGGTCGCAATCAAAGCAGTCAGCGCCAGCAGCAGGATTGCGATCCAGCTGCCCCTGCCTCTCAGACAGGCACTGTCTCTCCCACGGATTGTGACCCTTGATCTCATACACCCTCGTTCCTCTTGCAGTGACGCGAGTCACGAATGGACCGAGGGAGTGCCCGCACGTCGGGTGCAGATTCCGGCGGTCCCGCTGTCGTGGAGCGCTCGCGAGCGGGCGCTCTTTAGACCGGTGACTTTGCGTCGCCACCTTTCGGTGGCTTTGCCTGTGTCGATTGCCTACGAAATATCCAGCTTCACTCGAATCGCAGTTCGACATATCTGCCTCCCCCATGGTGTCGCTGTTCTCATGCGGCGGGGAGGAAATCGATCGGGTAGAGAATCGTGATGGCGACAACATCCTTCGCGCCGAAGTTGATCGTCTTGACGCGCTCGACGACTTGCTGCGCCAGCTCGGGTGCATTCATGTCGGAAGACTGCAGCTGACAGAAGGAAACGCTGCCGTCCGGTTCGATCGTCAGCTTCAGTACGATCTGTCCGCGCAACATCGGGTCCTTGCGCAGCTCGCGATTGTAGAGGCGATAGAGCGCCGCCTTGTAACGGTCGAAGACGATCTGAATCTCTTCGTCGGTGCGCGCATTCGCGACGCTGTCGCCACTCAGCGGCCGATCGGCGCCGGGTTTTCCGACACCGCCTATTGAGCTGGTCACATGCGTGATAGCAACGCGGGCCATCCCGCCTGTTCCGCCACTGCCGCTCACGTTGCGGCTAAGCGAAGCGGTATTGATGCCGCCGCTCGATCCCGGCGCGCTCGTCGTCAACATTGCACGTTGCACTGGACCGGCGTCACTCGCGCTGTTGATCTGCGCCTGCGAGCCGAGTCGCGACAGCGCCTGATCTTCCTGCAAGCCGGTGAGTTTCTCGCGGAAGGCGAGAAGGCCCTGCTCCTTCGGAGTCTCCGGTTGTTCGGCAGCAGCGGGCTCCTTGGCTTTCTTATCTGGTTTTGCGGTCGCGACCTTCGGCACTTCCTCCGTCGGCTTCTTCTCGGCGAGCTTTTCTTCTGGCTTCGGCTTGGGCAGCTCGCGCATCGGTGTCGGCGGCTTCGGCTGGGACTCGAGCAACAGCCGCACGATCCGCTCCGGTACGACGACCTCCGGTTTCAGGATGCTCTGGGGCAGTTCGATGAACGGCAACACGACCACAAAAATGAGGCACAGCAACAGGGCCGCGCTGACCGTCTTGCGAAATCGCTGGTCGTCCTCACCGCCGCCGCTCCAAGGCATGAACGCCTGGTACGCAGGCAGCTTGCTGATCTCACGCTCGACGATCCATTCCTGCTTGCGTCGCTCTTCTTCTTCCAGTGCTTCGAAGAGAACGTCTTCCATCAGATCGGCATGACTCTGCTGCTGCCTGATGCGATCGACCGCCGCCGCGCGGCGACGTTCGATCTCACCCAGGCGCTCATTGAACTCGTCGATCCGGCGGCGCACGCGACGCACGTGACCCGCAATCGCGCCGCCGTCGTCTCCGTCTTCACCCCAGAAAATTGCCGCGCCGCCGATCTCGGCAAGCTTGTCGAGCGAGCTCACGATGTCGAGCGCCAGGTTGTGCTGCTGGCGCTCCGGTGCAATCTTGTCGAGTTCCTCGTCGATGCCGCGCAAATCGCTAGCCAACGCGGCGACTACCTTGCGCGACTGTGCGAGTTCGGCCGCGAGCGCCTCCCGGTTTTGCTCAGTCGATGCGGACTCCGCATCCGGCCCAGTCTTGACGTCGGATACTGTGTCGATGTCCGACACTTTGACGTCGGCTACCTCGGCATCGAGCGTCGCCGCCCCAGCTTGCGGTTCGAAAAGGTGCACTTCAGCTCGCATTGGCAGCCTTCTCCTTCTGCAACACGGCCAGCGAAATCTTCCCGTAAGTGGAAGCGCTGCACGTGGCCATCACTCGCTTCACGACATCGAACGGTAGGCTCTTGTCGGCGATCACGGTGACCTCTCGTGAAGACATCGCG
>Ga0207675_100007573_pt1 | contig 10258 bp, 7 predicted proteins | sample KBSSwiS42_FD_184305 | JGI IMG/M metagenome (GOLD analysis project Ga0207675, IMG submission 184305) | Switchgrass rhizosphere microbial communities from Kellogg Biological Station, Michigan, USA - KBS Switchgrass S4-2 (SPAdes) (version 2) | ecosystem: Host-associated > Plants > Roots >...
GAGGAGCGCGTTGTCGCAAAGATTGTTGATGTTTCGCGGAATGCCGTCCGAGCACCGGAAAATGTAATCGACAGCTTCGGACGAGAAGACGTCGGTGCGCTCGGCGCCCGCCACCAGCAAACGCGAAGTGATGTAGCGGTCCGTCTCTTCAACGTTCGGCAAAGGCTTGATCACGCAGCGCAGTGCGATGCGTTGTTTCAACTGTCGCAGGTCCGGGTTGTTCAGCACATCACGCAACTCCGGCTGACCAGTCAAAACGATCTGTAACTGCTTCGCCGTGTTCGATTCGAAATTCGAAAGCAAACGAATCTCTTCGAGCACGTGTGGAGACAGGCCCTGCGCTTCGTCGACGATCAGCACGGTTCGCAAACCGCGTGAGTGGCGCGACTCGAGCGCCCGGCCCAGCTCGAGTAACAACTCCGACTTCGTTTCCCACTTCTGCACGTCGAGCAACGTCGCAACGTGCTGGTAAAACTCAGGCACTGACAAACGTGGATTGAAGATGTAAGCGACGAGCACCGTGCGATCGAGACGCTCCATCATCCAGCGCAGGATCGTCGTCTTTCCAGTACCCACTTCGCCGGTCACCACCACGAGCCCCTTGCCCGCTTCAATGCCGTAGTGCAGGTTGGCCATCACTTCCGTGTGTGACGGAGTGAAATAGATAAAGCGCGGATCGGGAGTGAGCGCGAAGGGTAATTCTTTAAGACCGTAAAATTCTGCGTACACCTATTTGAACCTCCAGTTCCTTTACCCGCGGTTACCCTCGGCCCGAGCTCTGCATCAGGAAATCGAAAACGTGCGTGAGCTTGAGCGCCAGCGCCAACGCCGGAATACTCACAATCGTCGCGATAACTCCGGCTGCGAGTAACAACTTACGCCGGCGCGGAATTGCGCGCGCTTCCTGCGGTGTCATCAGCTCAGGCACAGCAAGCAGCACCGGCAGACCGGTGTAGTGTCGAGCGTCTTCGGAGTTTTGAATCGTGAGCAGGCGTGGTCCTTCAAAGATACCGATCAGCAACAGGCCCAGACCGATACCGGCTGCGATTCCGAGACTGCTGAGCATGATTCGCTTTGGAGCCACCGGCTTCGACGGCAGGTTAGCATTATCAACAACCTCGATCCCTTCACCCTGCTGCTGGGTGGTGGCGTCGGCAGTGAGGGCGATCTTTTGTTGCTGCGCGAGCAGCTGGTCCAATGCCGCCTTCTTCACCTGGTAATCACGTTCAAGCGCGCTCAGTGAGACTTCAACGCCGGGCACCTTGTTGATTCGTTCGATGATCGAACCGATCGAGGTTTCGTTCTGCGCCAGTAGAGCTTGCTGGCGTTTGATCTCACCTTCCGTCAGCTTGATTTCCTGTTCCGCCGCGGCATAAGCAACGTCAGGATTCTTCCTGAGTCTCTCTTCTTTGTCTTTGATCTTGTCTTTCCACTCCGCGATCATCCCATCCATTTGCTCCTGGACCTGATCGATTTCTTTCTGCTTTGCGATCACATCCGGATGCTTCTCACGCAACTCCTGCTTAATTCTGGTCAACTCGCCTTGCAGTGCAGCTTTGCGCGTTACTAGTTGCGAATAAGCGAGGGTGGTCTTTGGATCGGTTACATCCTCAGCCGTATTAATGATGGCTTGCGCCCTGGCTGCCTTGAGCGTAGTCAGTTGGTTAGTCGCCGCAGCGCGACGGTCTTGCAGCCGCCCGACTTCCGAAATCAACGCTTTCTGTTCTTCACGCAAACCAGTCAGTTGATTGAATAAAGCCTGAGCTTCAGACGGCAGCTCGCCCACGTGCGAGGTCTTAAAGTCGAGCATCTGCTTGTCGACTTCGCTGAGAGCAGTGCGCGCCTGGTTCACCTGGTTGTCAAAAAAATTGCGCGCGGCAATCGCATTGGACGAGGCGGCGTTCGTTTGTGCGCTGATGTACTTGCTGGCCAGCTCGGTGGCGATGGCCTGAGTGGTCCTGGGATCGCGGTACCGGTAGCTGATGTTAAAGCCATTGGTTATGTCGTTCCGGCTCGTGTTGGGCATCACCCTGATGTCCGAACGCATCATGTCGATGACGCCTTCCATCGGCTCGCCGCGCATTCGTTCCGCCTTGTAGAGATCGTATTTCTGGACGAGTGGCTCGAGCGAGCTGCGGCTGGTGACCACCTGAGTGATGCTCGTCAACTGGCGCGTTAAGTTGTCGTCGTTATTAGTCAGCACCACCGAATTCGGCAGCGTCGACGGTTTGACAACGATCAGCGTGGACGACTCATAGACGTCGGGCAGTTTGTAGACCACCCAGATAACAGCGCTCGTGATGGCTATGGTCGGAAGAATGATGAGCCATATGCGCCGCCGCAAAATCTTCAAGTATTCACTCGGTCGTCGTTGTCTAAAGTCTACACTCATAACGCACTCCTATCTTTTCTTCTCTGTGCAATCTCTGTGTTCTCTGTGTCTCTGTGGTCTTCTATGGTGCGACCACCACAGAGACACAGAGGCTGCACAGAGAAAACAATTACAACTCTGCCAGCGCTTTCTTCGCTTCTTCCAAATCGTCAAAACGCACTTTCTCCGCGAGCCGAATCGCCTTCTGCAATGCTTGACGCGCCGCTTCCTTGTCGCCCTTTCCTTTCAAAGCCATACCAAGGTGGTAGTTATAAGTCGCACTCGGCGCACCATTCGCCGCTCGAGCCTCGAGTTCGTTAAGCCTGACTGCATTGCTCAACTGTTCGACTGCCGCTGGGTAAAGGCCTTTTTTGTAGTAGACCCAACCCAGCGTATCTACAAAACCCGACATGTTCGGATTCTTCTGCACTACTCCCTGGGCCAGACGCACCGCCTCATCGATATTTCCCATGCCGGTGGTCGCATAAAGCCACGCCAGGTTGTTCGCGGCGATCATCGAGTTTGGATCCTTCTCCAAAGCTTTGCGGTAATTGTCCGCCGCAACCTCGTAGTTCTTTCGCTGATCTTCCAGCATTCCGATCATGACATAAGGGGTGGCGTTTTCCGGTCGCACACTAATGAACTTCTGATACTGCGAGATGGCGCGGTCCTGCTGGTTCGACTGCATGTAGAGCATCGCGAGAGACGAGTAAGCTGGCAGGTAGTTTTGATCGAGCTGCAACGACTTGTTCAATTCCGCTTCCATCATCTGGACGTTCTGCTGGTAACCAAAGACCTGCGCTTTCAGGTAGTGCAACGAAGCCATGTTTGGATAAGCGCTGAGCGCCTGGTCGATTCGCGCCTGGGCCTTGTCCAATTCTTTGTTCCTCGCGTAGAGCATGAGGATTCCGTTGAGCGCATCGAAGTTGGTGGCGTCAATATTGAGCGCGGCTTCAAACGAGCTGACTGCATCCTGCGGCTTGTTCTCGGCGAACGCGACGAGCGCGAGACTGTTGTAAACAACCGGATCTTGGGGAGCGATACTTTTTGCTGCTTCATAATCCTGGCGCGCGGCCGGCACGTTCTTTAATTGAAGCTGCGCGGTGCCGCGTACCAGCAGCGCTTTTTCACGAAGCTCCCCGAGCACCTGCGGCGGGGTGTCACGATCCGGAGCAGTCCTTTCCGCACGCGAGAGCAAGTCGGTAGCAAGCGGTATCGCTGCCGTGTAGTCGCTCGCCTTACCGCCGGCCAATGTCAACTGCAATTGCATCAACTTCGCCGGCAGGTATTCGGGATAGTTCCTCTCGAGATCGGACGCGAACGCACGCGCCTGATCTTGAAATCCGAGGTTGTAATTCGCCTGGGCCATGAGATACAGGCCCTCTTTCGAGTTCGGCTCCTGCCTGAGAACGTCTTTGAGATCTTCGATGGCGCTCTTCAGATCGTCGACCTGGCCACGCCCCGCCTTCATACGCGCACGAATCAGGAGCGCCTGGCGGTCGTGCTGGTCCTTCTTGAACGCCGCATCGAGTTGAGCGGTCGCACCTTGCGAGTCGCCCTTGGCCAACATGATATTGGCGAGACGATATCGACCCTGAGGATAATCCGGTGACTTGGCAACAATGTCCTGGTAGATCTTGATGGCATCGTCATTACGCCCGATCGCCCAATAGAAGTCGGCGAGCACGGCCTGGCCCTCGGGCTTTTCAGGTTGCAACGCAGCGAGGGCCTTGTACGATTCTTCAGCCCTATCAAGCTGCCTGTTGACGTAGTAATAACTCGCGAGGACAAATCTAGCGTTGTAATCGGTTGGGCCAACTTCCACGGCTTTGCGCAACTCAGCCTCGGCTTCCGCCTGCCGGTTCTGCTGCGTTAGAAACTTACCGTACTCGGTGTGGGCCAGTGGCGAATTTGCGTTGATCGAGATGGCGCGTTTGTAAAGAACCTCGGCTTTCTCCGGTTCTTTATTGGCGATATGAAACTTGGCGAGACTCAGGTACGACTCAATCCTGCTCGTGTCCAACTGGAGCGCTTTATTCAGCTCCTCGAAAGCCTTGTCCTTCTGCTGCTGGACGAAGAAAATACTGCCCATCAGAATGTGACCTTCGATGTTCTTCGGATCTTTCTCGAGAACTTCTTTGGCGATTCGTTCCGCTTCAGCGACGATGTCTGCACGACTGCGGCTGCCGGCGAGATAGTAGTTGCCGAGTCTGATGCGTGCGTCGAGATTATCTTTGTCGAGGGCTACGGTCTTGCGCAGCTCATCGAGCATTTCCGGAAAGCGCTCGAGTCCTTCATACGCGCGCGCTAAACCCCAGTGGGCCGCGGCGAGTTTGTCGTCGATCTGTATCGCATTGCGAAACTCGAGTGAGGCTTCCTGAAATTTCGAATCTTTCAGGTAAGCTTCGCCCTTCGCAACGTGTTCGGCTTTGGATTTTTCAGGATTGGTGCAGCCGGCAAGCGAAACTACGGCTGCCAAAAGAAGACACAAAACGCTTATATGAAAGGTATTACCTCGGCACTCGCTTCTCATTAATTTTGCTCCATCGTGCCGCCCCGTTAATTTGATCCAGGCGACAGCCATTATTAATGTTTCAGATCCCTTGAAGATTTCGGCGGGCAAAGCCGTCATCTCTTCAAAACCTGAGACAACTCTCAAAAAAGGTTAATTCATAGTGATTTCCTGAACTATAGATCCTTCCTGCTAATTCTCCCCGTACGCTACGGTACAAATTCAGGTAAAACACTCGACGCCGTTGAAGCAAACTCGATGGCTGTTTTCTCAGCCGCTGCTTCAGAATTACCAACCGGTACGGTGACGCGGACCATCGCGCCATCTGACCGGCGCAGGCGAACGCTATCAAACATAGTGTAGACCTTGCCCCAGTACTCGCTGGCGACATTCCGCCCACGTCCCTGGTACCAATAAACCATCATGCTCTTATATTCACCGTTCTGGATTACATACTTGTTAGCAACGAATCCTGAACCGTCAGGCAGCGTGATCGTCGCCTTGCCTGGCTCACTCAGGGTCCAACCAGATCCGGGGAGACAGTTCAACGGACTGTGATACGTGGCGCCTGTACGTTGACTCGCGTAGTAACCGACGTAAAGGTTGGCAATCTGACCATCAGATTTGCGGAAATTGCGCGACAAGTAGTCGCTGGCCCGCAGGACTTTGAGTGTTTCTTCATCAAGTATTTGGTCTGTTCCGGTCCTTTGCCACGCGCCTACAGTCTCTGGAAAGTCCCTTAGCTCTTTGCGCTCGACATGAGCTTCGCCGAGATAGGACCACGCGTTGACAAGCACCCCCGCCACCAGGATCAGGACCAGCAACACGGCAAAACGCAACGAAGGTTTCATAGCTCCGAGCCCTCGGCCGAGACCACTGGACTGATGGAAACAGCAGGTTCAGGCCCGGGCGCTTTCCTTTCCGACTGCTCGTCGTCGGCCTGGGCCGGTCGAAAGCGATCAAGAATCATGCCAATACCGAACAAGAGAATAAAAGCTGCTATATACACGGCCCAACCGGAAAAAGAGTGGAAAAAGCCGTCGGCGATCGCCGTTCCATAATAGTGCGCCAGGACTCCTGTACCGCTCACTCTGAATGCATTGGTCAAAATGGCAATTGGAATTGCCGAGCCGATAATTATCGCAGCGCGCCAGAACCCGTAGCTCCGCAGCCAGCCAAAACGTTTGCCTGAAGGCGGCTCATCTCCCGGATGTGTGAAATAAGCAAAGACGACCGCCAGCGTTACGAGTGTCATCAGCGAACGGATGCCGCTGCATGCTTCAACTACCTCGAGTTTTTTGGTGTCGAAAGAGTTCAGCGGCTTGAGCTCGATGATGTTTCCCTGCCGCAAGACTGGAATTCCCAGCATGCTCATGGACCACACGGCGCAGCGCGAAGCAAATAACTGTAGTGGAAAAGCGATCTTGTTAAAGATAATGGCTGGAATCGGCATCGCCAGAAACAACAGGCCGAACGGGACCAGCAGGAATTTCAAAAGAGCGACACCCCAGAAATAGATCACCATGCCGGCGAGCAAAAGGATTAGCGAGATCCTCTGCGTGTAAAGTTCAGCACCAGCGACGCCCGCCCAGAGGCCAAACAATCCCAACACGACCGCCGCGCCACCCAGAAGTTCCCAGGGCTTGACTTGGATTCGGGCGAGCTTGTCGCGCTGAATCCAAAGGATATAGCCGATAATTATGGGGATTAAGAGACCGTGGGAATAGTTTTCATCGCTCCACCAGTCATGGAAGAGCTTCGCCAGGACAGTGGCGTAGGTAAAGATGATGGCGAAACTGAGAGCAATACTCTGCCACAGTTTCTTTGCGGCCGGGACACTCATTCCAGATTCCTTGATGAGTTTCGCTTGAAAAGGGCAAGTTTTCTTACGAAACCGGTTTAAACGCGGAAAGCTTAGCGCATATCGGCGCTCGTGACAATCGTGCAGCCAATCTAGGAAACGACTAATAGGCGACGTTTTCCGGTATTAGAACAGCGTGTAAATGAAAGGCGCAGCTCCGGTGCTACCGAGAGCGATAAGGACGCCCAACACCAAAATGGAAACAACAATTGGGATGAGATACCACTTTTTATTGTGTCGTATGAACTGCAAAAGCTCCCGAAAGAAGCCGGGGTTCTTCCTGAATTCGTCGGATGAGTTCATATTCCGTCCTTGTTAGAACTGCCGGTAATAACTGTCTTCGTTCCTGGTTTCTTTAACCGGCGTCCACTGAGTTGTACGGTCCGGCCTGCGCTGCTGCAAAACATCTTTACCCATCAGCTTCATGACGATACCGAGGGGCGTAATTACGAGGAAGAACATTAACGTGAGCATCACGTTGCTGACAACATAACCGATGATGCTTGTCGGTAAGTAAACCGCCAGATACGCGATTCTTCCCAGCTTCGGCACGAAGGCGGCTGTTGCCAGGACCGCGCCGATGCTCCACAAAACAATCGAGCCCGTGCCGATCCCCCACGAGCGCCACGCCGTCAACGCTCCCAACACAAAAAACCCGACCAGCATCGCGATCGCAAAGCGCCGCAACTCCCTGGCGTCAGGTCGCCACTTAACGTGCTGGAAAAATGGAAGCGTCGCTATCTTCATGTGAATTTCAACTCCGCGTAACCTCTGCGTTCTCTGCGCCTCGGCGGTGAACTTAACCACAGAGGCGCAGAGGACGCAGAGGTTACGCAGAGTTAATCCAAAGCAAACTGCGCGAGGTGCTCAGTGGCGCCGCGCAGTGGTGGTTGCGTTTCTTTGAGCAGCAGATGATTGCCCATCACCAAAGCGTCGATGTGCGTAAACATGAAACAGCGATACGCATCATCCGGTGAGCACACGATCGGCTCGCCGCGAACGTTGAAACTAGTGTTGACGATAACCGGACAGCCCGTCGCTTGATAGAACTGGTCCATCATCGTGTAGAACAATCCGTGCCGCTCAGCATCAACAGTCTGAATTCGCGCGCTGTAATCCACGTGCGTAACCGCGGGAATCACGCTGCGCTGCACATTCAATCGATCGATACCCCACAACGACGTCTTGTCGAGTGGAATGGCTAGCCGCTTATCTTCCCTAATGGTGGCTACGAGCTGCATGTACGGACTCTCACCGCTCAGATTGAACCACTCCGGCGCATGCTCGCGCAGCACACACGGCGCAAACGGCCGGAAGCTTTCGCGAAACTTGATCTTGAGATTCATCTGCGACTGCATCTTTGGATTACGCGGATCTCCAATGATGCTGCGCGCACCCAACGCGCGTGGTCCAAACTCCATCCGGCCCCGAAACCAACCGATCACTTTTCCGGCCGCAAGTAGCTCGGCAACTTTTCGCGCGAGCGCCAGATCGGGCAACCGCTCCGAGACGCCCGCCACACTCTCGATATATGCACCGATCTCAGCGTCAGTGTATTCTGGTCCGAGCAGGGCTCCGCGCATCGTGTCGCGGCCCTGATTGTCGCGCGGGCGCGCCATCATCTGGTGCCAGACTGCGAGCGCAGCGCCGAGCGCTCCACCGGCGTCGCCCGCCGCGGGCTGGATCCATATTTCCTTGAACGGACCTTCACGCAGAATACGACCATTCGCTACGCAATTGAGTGCAACGCCTCCGGCCAGGCAAAGATTCGTCTTTCCGGTTTCCGCGTGTGCACGATGGGCCATTCGCAACATCGCTTCTTCAGTCACGACTTGAATGCTCGCCGCGAGATCCATGTCTTTCTGTGTTAGCTGAGACTCGGGCTTGCGCGGTGGCCCACCGAAGAGTTTGTGAAAACGCGCGCTCGTCATCGTCAGGCCGGCGCAGTAGTTGAAGTATTCAGGGTTCAGCCAAAAAGATCCGTCCTCGCCGAGATCGAGCAAGTTGTCGTAGATCAGATTTACGTACTTGGGATCACCGTAAGGCGCGAGACCCATCACTTTGTATTCGCCGGAGTTGACTCTGAAACCGGTGTAGTAAGTGAACGCGCTGTAGAGCATACCCAGCGAGTGTGGGAAACGAATCTCGTGCAGGAGTTGAAGGCGATTGTCTTCACCAACGCCGATCGTGGTTGTGGCCCACTCTCCTACACCATCCGCAGTCAGAATCGCAGCTTCCTTAAATGGTGAAGGAAAGAAGGCGCTCGCAGCGTGCGACTCGTGATGCTCGGTGAAGAGCACAGGCCCTTCGTATTCCTTACCCATCTGCCGGCGAATGAGAGACGGGATATTGCTCTTCTCGCGTAACCACGTTGGTATGGCGAGCGCAAAAGAACGAAGACCACTCGGCGCCACGCCGAGATATGTTTCTATTAGCCGGTCGGCTTTGACCAGGGGTTTTTCGTAGAAGACCACGGCGCTCAACTGCGCCGCAGTTATGCCGGCCTCACGTAAACAATAAGCCACCGCGTTTGTGGGAAACGCAGCGTCGTGCTTCCGTCGCGTAAATCGTTCTTCCTGAGCCGCCGCCACAATCACGCCGTCCTGCACTAAGGCTGCGGCGCTGTCGTGATAGAAGGCGGATATCCCGAGAATGTTCATGACTAAACGGCTTAGGTTAATACCAGCCACGAGGAGTCACAAGAAAAAAGGGTGGCTCCGAAGAACCACCCCTAAAGGAATCATCCAGAATTCAATCTCTACTGGACAACGATGTTAACCGGATTGCTTCGCGCGCTACCGACAATCACCGTCAACTGAACGTTCCCGGCGCCCGAGAGCTGTGGCGGCAACATCACGGTGATTTGATCAAGTCCGGACAACACACCCTGCGGACCGGCATACTCGACCGGCAGCATGACTGTTGCACCGCTGCTGGTGCGCGCCTCAACTTTGACCGACTCTGCAAGGTTCGGCAGCCTCTGGCCGTTCGCCAGCAAGACATCGTTGCCGAGGTCTGTGTTGACGAGTGCGGAGCTGACTCCGGTTGCGAAGAACGAAATACGCGTCCGGGTGTCTAACCCAATAAGCTGCCCAGGAGACGTTGTCGAGAAGGTTCCGGACTGAACGTTAAGCGTGTTCAGGAAGACTCCGGCGCCGGAGTTTTCCGCGCTCATAAAGATGGTTGGATTCAACCCAAAGACGTTTGCCGTACTGAATGAGATAAAACCTCCACGCGAAGTCACGATGATATCCGCCAGGCCACCTGTTAAATCGTTGGGGACCTTGAACGTGACATTACTCGGTGAAACAGTCAGCACCTCGGCCGCCCGTCCTTTAATCGTGACGCTGACATTACCGAGCTCGAATGAATGTCCGTTGTTTGGCGCACTCATTATCAAGTTCGTGAATGGAGTTGAGGAAGAACCGAGGATCATTCCGACGCCGTCCTGCATCAACAAGTCGCCTGTCGGCGCAACGGTGTTTGGCTGAGTCATCGTCAGCCCGACCTTTGC
>Ga0207675_100007575_pt1 | contig 10256 bp, 23 predicted proteins | sample KBSSwiS42_FD_184305 | JGI IMG/M metagenome (GOLD analysis project Ga0207675, IMG submission 184305) | Switchgrass rhizosphere microbial communities from Kellogg Biological Station, Michigan, USA - KBS Switchgrass S4-2 (SPAdes) (version 2) | ecosystem: Host-associated > Plants > Roots >...
CAACGGCCAGCAAGCCGACGACCAGGACCCCACGGAAGGGCCGGCGTGGTTCTTGATTCCCCATCTCCTCTTTTCCGCGGTGTCGCCGGACCGACGATAGCCGACGATCGGTCGCCACGGCCACTGCGCCGAAGTGCGCCGAGGATCATCTTGTCGTGGCGCTTGAACCTCCGCCCGATTGCGAGCATCGTGCGCCGATGCGCGACCAATTTTTTTCGATCCTGGTCTTCGTGACGCTCGCTCTTTGCCTGGTTCCGTCTGGCGCCCGCACCGCGAGCGCCAAGGACAAGGTCGTCGGGCCGCCCGAGGTGGCCTGGAAGAACATGACCTATGCCCAGAAGAAGACGTACATGAAGGCCGCCGTGACGCCCCGGATGAAGAGCGTCTTCCAGGGCTTCGACGGCAAGAAGTTCAAGAGGTTCGACTGTGAGACGTGCCACGGCAAGGACGCCTCGGAGCGCAAGTTCAAGATGCCGAGCCCGGAGCTGCCGCGCTATGTCGACAGCGACGGCTCTGGCCACTTCTACGAGGAAGTAACTGAGGCGCTTGTCGGGGAGCCCGGCTACACGGTAGGTTGTCTTCTTCATTTGATCGTTTCCTTCGTCTTTGCCCTGTGTCGTCTCGTCAGAGCGTCGAGTCGGTGCGCTGTCTGTTTGTGCTCACCGTGACGCGATCCTATACCCTATCTGCCAATTTTTCAATAGGGGTGAAAACCCCAACAAAATCAGGGGCTTTTAACCATAGGTTGACAGGCGGCGGGCGGTTCGCGTAAAAGGTGCGCTATGCGATCTCCCAATGAACAATACAAGGCAGCGCTCGCCGCTTTTGCAAAGCGAACGGAGCGCATGCGCGAACTGCGCGACAAAGGATGGACGTTGCAAGCGATCGCGACTGAGTTCGATGTCTCAGTGCAGCGCGTGCACAAAATTCTAAAAAAAGACGAGGAAACAACGTAACCCGGGAGCGTCATCATGTCGGCAGCGGTCCGCATCAGCGTGCGCGAGCAAGTCGGCGAGCGCATCGTGCAGCAAGTCGCAGAGGGCGACACCTTCGACGAGTGCTATGCAGCGCTGTGCGAATTGCGCGCAAGGGCTGCGAGCAAACTACAGGAGCAGGCGCAATGTTCGTCCGGGGCAGCGGTACAAGAGTCGACGTTGGCGGCATAGCTACACTGCACCCGGGCGAGACAATCGGCATGTATCGCGGCGAATGGATCGCAGCCAAGCCGCCCGCGTGCCGGTGTAGCTATTGCGATCGCGTCGGCACGGCGGGCTCGAACTGTGAAGGCTGCGGCGCACAGGTGCAGGCGCGCCCGGTGCAGCGGCGCATCGCGCATGTCGATCACAGCGGCAGCGTGCCGGTTGTCGATCATGTGTTCGTGCTCGACGAAGCTGCGACGGCTCGGCGGCTCGCTCGCGTCGAAGCGGACTCTGATCACGTCGCGGCGCTGCACGCGTCAACGTGGATTGTGCTGCTCGTCTTCTTCTTCCTGATCCTGCCCGGGTTGATCTTCCTATGAAGCGCCGCCGCTTTCTCGGCTCACTCGCAGCCGTCGCTGCCGCGCCTGCTGTCGCGTTGATCCCGGCGGCGAGCGTCGACGCTGCGCCGATCGTGGCGACGTTCGATAGTCGCGTGTGGTATTTCAGCAAGAGCAAGCTCGACGCTCTGACGAGCTATGAGTTCGCCGAATGGCGAGCGGCGATGATCAGCGCCATCGCGCGATCGATGGCCGTGCCCTATGAGCAGCTCGCGCTCGACTTCAGCGAAAGGCGCGCGCCATGAAAGCGACGACGCTCGTCGCGTTCATAATCAGCGTCGCCGCGTCCGCGTCCTGCTACGCGCACAATGAGCTTGTCGGCTGCGGTCTGTTCGCCGTCGCCGCGCTGATCTACTTCGTGACGCTGTGCGACGAGATCGTGAAGGAGTTATTCTCTCCATGAATCTCGTCGCGTTCATCTTTTGCGTGCTGTGCGCACTCGTCGCGTTCGAGGAAGACCGACAATTTTTTCTCGGCTGGTTTGCGTGCGCTTCCTTGTTTTACGGTTTGGAAACGCTCAAAGAGCGCTTTGATCGGAAGCCGCTGCTATGAGCGTGCAGCTCGCGATCCTGATCGGGCTCGGCTTGGTCTGCGGCGGGCTCGTCTTGCTGCTGATCGTGCAGATCAATCGGTTGCGGCAAGCCAAGCGCCAGCTCGAACGCGCGCAGCGGCTCGCTCACACGATCGCCGGGCTGCGCGAAGTACAACGCGATATTGCGAAGGTGCTGCGCACATGATGATCGCGCCCGGGACGCTGTGCATTCTGATCGATCCGCACCCGATGCGAAGCAAGAGCTGCACGGTGCTCGGGCTCGTGCCGCTTGGCAATGTCGTCTATTGGGGCAACAGGGGGCAAGAGATCATGACGCCCGGGCGCGAGATTTACTCGATCGAGATACCCGGACAGCCTCCCGCGCGCAATTTTCACTGGTGCGCCACGCGTCCGCAGCTGCTCCCGATCGCGCCGCCGCAGCGTCAGCTCACCGTCACCGTCGAAGCTGACTTCGGCGGGCTGCGTGAAGCGCTCGACGAGTACCGCGACAAGGTGCTGCGCAGCATGGAGAAGGCTTTGAATACGGTTCGCGAAAGCTACGCGCGCCCGGGGAAGCGATGAACGCGCTCGATCTGTTCGACGTCCATCGCGATCCGTTCGCGCCTAAAGCGCTGCACCCGGCGATCGATCCCGATGCGCGCTCGTGGGCGTTGACGATTCCCGGCGAGCCGGTTGCCAAAGGGCGCGCGCGCACGGTGCGGATCAAGACGAAGTCGGGTAAGGATTTCGTGTCAACGTACACGCCGAAGAAGACGGTCGCCTACGAAGACACGATCAGATACTTCGCGCAGCGCGAATGGAATCGTGAGCTGTTGGCGGGCGTGCCGATCTTCGCGCGCATCATCGCCTACCGCTCGATCCCGACGTCACTGTCGAAGGGCAAGCGCGAAGACGCGATCGCCGGGCGCATGCGTCCGATTGTTAAGCCTGATTGGGATAACTACGGCAAGACGGTGAGCGACGCCTTTCAGGACATCGTCTATGCGAACGACTCGGCGATCGTCGATGCGTGGGTGTCGAAGTATTACGCGCTCGTGCCACGAATGGAGATCAAGCTCTCATGGTGACTGACGAGCAATGGATGCACGCCGAAGGGATCGATCCGATCTATGCCGCGCTCGAAGCGTGGTACAAGCGCGAGCAGATGCTTCGGCGGCGACGTGGCGCGGGCTTCGTGGCCGTCGATCATACCGTCGCGGTCGTCAATGCCGTGCTCGCGTGGCAAGCAGCGCCGACGCAGCAGCATCCGCGCTATCCCGATGGCGAGCCGTACTGTCGGCACTGCGGCAATAGCCTGCCGTGCGAGCCGCATGGAATAGCATGAGCGAGAAGCTCACCCCGGCGCAGCTCAAACAACGTGCAGCTCGCCTGCAAGCCGCCGCACAGCAGCCGGGCGCGGTCCTGATCCGGCGCTTCGCGTTCAAGCCGCTGCCCTACGCGATGGCATCCGCCGGGATGTTCGGCGTGTGGATTCTGCACCGGGGCACGATGCGTGCGCCCGGGATCGTCGAAACGACTGAACAGATAAGACGAGGGAAGCATGCTAAAACGTGAGCAGCTGTACTGCGCTGTCCTGATAAAACGTGAGCAGCTGTACTGCCCGGGCATCTACACCCGGCGCGGCGACTCGATCGTCCCGCCGCAACCCGAAGAACTCGCGCGCGCAAGCCATCAGGACGGCGCACAGCGCGCGCACTGGCGAGCCAAGGCGCTCGGATACGTCCATCTGCACGCGCTCGTCACGCCCGCATTCCTGACGGAAGACGTGCGCGCGATGGCTGAACACGACGGGCTCGACGTGCCCGCCGATAAACGCGCATGGGGTGCGGTCATGCAAGCCGCTGCCCGGCTCGGCTACGTCGCGCCCGACGGTCACGCCAACAGCGCCGACGGCTCGCCGAAGACGCGATGGCGATCGATGCTCTCGACGGCGGTCTGATTCTCTTTTTTTGCCAGAATTACCAAATGTACGTAATCGTACATTTCGCAAGCGCATCGAGGGGCGAGTGTGAAGCCAGAAGAAACGGCGCAGACGGAGCAGCGCGTCAAGCGTCCTGCATTCCAGTTTTACCCGGCAGAGTGGCTGAAGGATTTGGAGCTGCAAGGGTGCAGCATCGGCGCGCGCGGTCTGTGGATTCAGCTGTGCTGCGTCATGCACGAAGCGACGCCCTACGGTCATCTTGTGCTCAACGCGCTGCCGATGCCTGACGAGAAGGCGGCGCGCGCGTGCCGCGTCGATCTGCGCGAGTACCGCAGGCTGCTCGCTGAGCTTGAGCTGTCGGGTGTAAGCTCACGCGATGCGTCGGGCGCGCTGTACTCGCGCCGCATGACGCGCGATGAAGCCACGCGCAACGCTCGCGCAGCGGGCGGAACAACCGGGGGGGAGTTCGGTGTATTGGGGAAAGAACATGGAAAGAAGGGGGGGCGTCCGAAGAAGCAGACGGGGGATCAAAAACCCCCCTTAAAACCCCCCCCTTCTTCTTCGTCTTCTTCTTCGTCTTCGGAAAATCAAGGGGTTGCTACGCAACCTGTCGAGCTGGTGCTCGACGCACCCGGCGATCGAAAGTCGATCAACGGGCACGACAAGGCGAAGGTCGAGCGAGCGGGCAAGCTGCAAGCAGAAGCGCGCGGCGTGCTCGAATTCCTGAATGAGCGCGCCGGGAAGAAGTTCCCGCCGAGCGACTCGAACATCGGCATCATCGTGGCGCGCTTCCGTGAGAGCTTCACGCCCGCACAGGCGCGGCAAGTGATCGCGATGAAGGTGCGCAAGTGGCTCGGCGATGAAAAAATGGCAGAGTATCTGCGCCCGCTGACGTTGTTCAATCGCAAAAACTTCTCGAACTATGTCGGCGAATTGGTCGACGTGCCGGATAGCCAAGAGTGAACCGCACAACACAGATCACGACGCGCGAGCAGAAACGGCTCGAAGCGCGCGCGCAAGCGTATAGCGAGTATCTCAACTATGCGAAGCGCGAGATCGCCGACTCGATCATCAAACACGGCTTCACCGAGCTGCATGGCGTGATCGAGCGCCTGCTGCACGTGTATCGCCAATTCCAGAAGGATCACCCGCGATGAGTCTCGACGTGCTCAGCGAACGCGGGCAGGAATCCATCGAGCAGGAAAATCGCGCGATCGAGATATTCGAGTCGTGCTATCTGTCGCATCGCTATGTGCGAACTCCGAAAAGTCAGCCGCCGCGACTCGACGGCGTCGTCTTGCAGAAGGGCAAGCTGTACGCTGTCGCCGAATGCAAGTGTCGTCCCACGCTGACGTATGCGCAGCTGTTCGGGCAATTTGGCGGCGAGTGGCTCGTGACGTGGTCGAAGGTGCAAGCTGGCCTGACAGCTTTCGAGTTGTTCAACGTCGGCATGATTGGCTTGCTTTATCTTCTCCCCGATGACGTCGTGCTTCTCGTGCGGATCGTCGACGACAACGGGCATTTAGTGCCGAAGGTACGCGTCGCAGCAACGGAGACGCAGCGCACGATCAACGGTGGCACGATCATCCGCAATAACGCGTACATCGACATGAGCAAGGCGAAAACAATTCGATTCAACTCAGGAGCGATGACATGATGCCCGCCGTGTGTCCCGATTGCCGCGTCGAGCTGAAGCCGCGCGCTACGAGCTGTGTCTGCGGATGGAAGAAGCCCGGCACGGCGGTCGCTGCACGTCCCGGGGCTGACCCCGATTGGTGGCGTTGCGCTGACGAATTGGTAGGCATGCGCTGCGGCAACGCGGGCGGAATCTCACTTTCGACGCATGGCGGCGGTCCGTGGTATTGCCAAGATCACTACATGCGACACGTGCGCCCCGCGATCCGCCATGCGCCAGCGCCGAACTTCTTCGAGCAGGCGCGGCAGACGATCGGATCAGGCCACGTGCCGCAAGTGATCGACGCAGAATATTCGGAAGTCGGCGAAGCGCGCAGCACGCAGCCGATCGACGCCGAGACAGCAGCAGAGCGCGCCGCGATCGTGGGCGAACGGGGGAACGCATGAGCGCGCTCGACGTCGCATCGTGGAAATACTGGCGCGATCGATCTCTCGTCTTTGAGCGTCGCATCGACGCACTGTGCGAGCTTGTTGCGAATCGTCTCGGCGCAGACAAGGTGACGACCGCAGAGTCGGCGCACGATGCGCTGATTCGCGCGCTCGATGTCGCCGAAGCCGAATGTCGCACATTGCGCAATGCTGCGGTGTCCGCTGACGAGAGAAGTGAGCAGGACACGAGCGACGCCACGCGTGGGCGTTGGCTACTCTCGCATCTGCGCGTAGAGCACGATCCCGACAGCCGCTTTACTTGTTGGCTCGTGCTCGACTGTATCCCGCTTCGCTATGGACCGAACAAAGACAACGCGCGCGAGCTGCTCGACGAGTTGATCGCGCGCTTCCCGGTTGCACCGGAATCAATTCCGTTTTTCGCGCCAGCATGTGAATGCAAACCGGCGGGCGCGTCGTTCAAGCGCGATGCCGATGGCAAGCTCGCCTGCTATTGCCTGTGGTGCGGGACGCGCGGGAAGCTGTGAAGCTGTATCTCGTCATGTCACCCGGGCGGCGGCTCGTGCCCGCATCGGACGAAGATCGCGCCAAGCTGCGCGCGTTTCGGCCCGGCGACATGCTGCCGGTCAGAGTCACGAAGCCGCGCAACGGAGACCACACGCGGAAATTCTTCGCACTGCTGCGCTTCGTCGCTGAGCATCATCCGCGCATGCGCAGCACTGAGTCGCTGCTGATCGAGCTGAAGATGTTGACCGGGCATTATGATCACTACATTCGGCAGGACACCGGAGAAGTTGTCTACATGCCGAAGTCGATCAGCTTCGACGAAATGGACGAAGGCGATTTTATCGTGTGGTCGGCACAGGCGCGCGAGCTGATCTTCTCGCGCTTCATTCCTGAGTTGACGTCGACGAAGCGCGATCGTGCGCGCTTCGAGCATGAGATCGAGCAATGGCTCGCTTGGAATTGACAACGGGGGAAACATGGAAATATCCGCAGATGACTTCCTAGAACTGGCACAAGCGCTGCGCGGCAAGCACGACTTCAGCGCGTTGGAGACGGCAGTCGTCGCGCTCGCGGCGCGTCTCGGATGCAAAGTCGAGAGCGACGGCAACGTCAGCAAGCGATCGATCACCGACACGGAGAAGCACCTTGCGCGGATCGACGAGCAGCTGCGGCATATCGTCTCGCACATAAGCCGAACGCCGGAAGGTGACAAAATGTTCTTACCAGACGCGCGGGCGATCAAAGCCGTCGAATTCACCCCGGAGCAGCAGAAGCTCGCGGAGTTCTACGATGTCACCACACGCGACGATCTGATCGCCACCATGCAGCAGCAGATCATGCGCTTGCAGGAACTCGCCAAGCGCCACGACTTTTTGAACGTCGACGTCGTCGAGCCGCGCGCGGGATGACCGACGCGCCCGAAGGTGGGAACATCGAGCAACGGGTTTTCGATTGCTTCCCGCCTGATCCGCCGCCGGGCAGCAGCGTGAAGCTCCCGGGGGCGTGCTCGCTTGCCTTCGTGTACGTCGTGCTGCCGTTCTACACGGCGCGCTCGATCCAGAAAGCCGTGCAACGGCTGATCGCGAAAAAGCTCCTAGAGCCGGTCGAAGTCGACCGCTCCCTGTACCGCCGCAGGCTCGGTGCACAGCGCCCGGCTGACGGGCGCACCGGCTGGCCGAAAGGCAAGAAGCAACCCCCTCGCCGCGCAGCGTAGCGGCTCGCCTTGAATAAAAAGGGCGTCGGCGTTTTGCCGAACGGTCTAGCATGCGCTCGTGATCAAGCGCCTTTACACGTCGGCTTTAGGCTTAACTCGACAGCGGGTAAAGCCATGAACTAACGGGCGTCGAGCTTTACATGCGCGGCTTCGGGTGAAAATCCGGGGTCGTTTTCTTAGGGGAAAATTTCGAGGGGCGATTTTTCCGTGAGTGAAGGGCTGGCGCTAAAGCTGAAGCACAACTTGCCCGATGTACTGGCAGCGCTCGACAAGTACGCTGCCTCAGTACAGGCAGTAGCGCGCCCGATCATCCTCAACAAGCTCGGCGATCAGGCGCGCGTCGCGGGTCAACGGGTCATCCGCAAGACGTACGGAATCACGATCGAGCAGCTCGGGCGCTACATGAGCGTAGTCCCGGCAGGCAGCTCGGGCAGGCTCGAATTCAAGATCGTCGCCGTCGGCAAGGGCTTCCCGATGTCGCTGTTCAAGCCCCGGCAAGTACCGGGGCGGGGGGGCGGGGTGTCGGTGGTCATCAAGGGCAGGCGCGTGCTGATCCCGCATGCGTTCATCTTAGGAGCTGCCCGGCTCGACGTCGAAGGCGGGGGTCAGGTGTTCGCCCGGGGCTCGTACAACGCAGCCGTCTCGGGCAGCGGTACAACCGGGCCGAAGGCCGGAAAGCGACGCAAGCGCGGCATCCGTGAACGCACCGGACGCAGCGCATTCGAGAGCACCGGGCAACGCTTCGGACGCTTCGCGTTCGGGCGCAATCGCTTCCCGATCTCGATGCTGCGCAGCACGACGCCACCATCGGCGCTCATGAACGAAGACGTCGTCGACGCGATGCGCGAACGCATCATCGAGCAAGCGCCAAGCGTGATCCGAAACGCGATCAAGTTCGCGACGACGCAATGATCACACGTGGCGCTCCACGTGAAACATTGGCACGACTCTCGCCGTGTCACGACTCGTGCCAAGCAAAAGGTACTTCCGGCGCTCGCGGCTCATTGGCGGGCGTAAGCACCCCGGTTTTCGCTCAGCTCCCGTTTTCCGAGATCGCTTAATCGTGCCCGACGAAGCGACGCCGACGCTGATCTCGAAGGCCGACTATGCGCGGCATCGCGGCGTTACCGGCGCGATGGTTTCGCACTGGACGAACGCGAATCGGATCGTGATCGTCGACGGCAAGGTCGACCGCGACGCGTCCGATCGCATGCTCGCAGCTTCGCGTGATCCGGCGCGCGGCGGGAAGAAGGGCAAGAGCGACGGCAGCATTCCAAATACCCTGCAAGGGAGTCGCGCACCCGGCGCAGAAGGCGGCACTGCGCCGGGCGGGGCAAGCGACAGCTACGCAGCTGTGCGCACGCTGCGCGAGGGTTATCGCGCCAAGACGGAAGAAGTCGAGTACCGGCAGCGGATCGGCGAGCTTGTCGAGAAAGACGCCTATGACAAGGCGCTGGCTGATGCTCTCGGGCCGATCCTCGCAGCGTTCGACACGCTCGCGCCGCGCCTTGCGCCGAAGATCGCAGGCGAGAGCGACGCGCGCAAGGTGCAGAACACGATCGACGCAGCCGTCGCCGCGATCCGGCAAAGCATCGCTGACACGTTGCAGCAGATGATCGCGAACGCGCTCAGCGACACGCAGCAAACAAGGCAATAGGCGAGCCGATGCCATTCGACGGCCCAAGCGGATACGTGGCAGGACTGCAAACGCTGGCGCGGATCATCGCGCCGCCAGTGCTGCGCTCGATCTCGGCATGGGCGGATGAGCATCGCAGGCTGTCGAGCAAGTCATCCGCCGAGCCGGGGCAGTGGCGCAATGAGCGAATCCCGTTTCTCGCCGCTGTCATGGATGCGCTCGATGCGCGGCACCCGGCACCGATCGTCGTGTTTGTGGCTTCGTCGCAAGTCGGCAAGAGCGAATGCGGACTCAACTGGATCGGCAGCACGGTGCATCAAGCGCCGCAACCGTTTTTAGCACTGTTCCCGACGGATAAGGTTGCGCGCAAGTGGGTGCGCACAAAGCTCGATCCGATGATCGCGGAGTCGCGCGTGCTGCGTGGGTTGATCCCGCTCGGGCGGCGCGCCAACGCAGGCAACACGCTCTCGGAGAAACACTATCCAGGCGGCGTGCTGATGACCGGCTCGGCGAACATCAGCGACGATGTCGCGATGGTATCCGTTGCGAATCTGCTGCTCGAAGAAGTCGATCGGATGCCGCCAGTGCTCGAAGGCGAAGGCGATCCGGTTGAGCTGGCGCTGCGCCGGTTGGCGACGTTCGCGCGCAGCAAGGCGTTTGTGAACTCAACCCCGACGGATGCGGACACGTCGCGCATCTGGCCGCTCTGGTTGTCGTCGACGATGGATCGCTTTTATGTGCCGTGTCCGCATTGCGGGCATGCGCAGTACCTTCGCTTTGCTCAGCTCAAATGGACGCCGGGCAAGC
>Ga0207675_100007576_pt1 | contig 10255 bp, 9 predicted proteins | sample KBSSwiS42_FD_184305 | JGI IMG/M metagenome (GOLD analysis project Ga0207675, IMG submission 184305) | Switchgrass rhizosphere microbial communities from Kellogg Biological Station, Michigan, USA - KBS Switchgrass S4-2 (SPAdes) (version 2) | ecosystem: Host-associated > Plants > Roots >...
TCCAGACGGAACGCCAACAACAAAAGACGTCTATCCGGCCCTGGTTCACAACTGCTCCAAGATGTCCTACGAAGTCGTCGGCAAGTGGCTCGACGACGACACAGATGTTCCCAACGAGGTCTCGAGAGTTCCCAAACTTGAAGAACAAGTTCGCTTGCAGTTCGAAGCTGCACGACGATTACAAGACGCTAGGAAGATTCACGGCGCTCTTCACCTGGAAACGATCCAGGCAACTCCGGTTATGAATGACCAGGGTGAGGTGACAGACTTGTCGGTCGTGGAGCACAACAGCGCCCGCGACATAATCGAGAACTTCATGATTGCGGCGAATGGTGCGATGGCGGAGTTTCTGGATGAGAAGGGCGTGGTGTCTTTACGCCGAGTCGTGAGAACCCCAAACAACTGGCCACGTATTGTCGAGATTGCAAATGACCTGCATGAGACTTTGCCATCAGAACCGGACGTGCGCGCGCTCTCGGATTTCCTTGAGCTGAGGAGAAAAGCCGATCCCGATCACTTCGCAGACCTGTCGCTCGCGGTGGTGAAACTTCTCGGTCCTGGTGACTACGTTGTGCAAGTACCCGGTGAGGAAGGTGCAGGTCACTTTGGACTAGCGGTACATCGTTACACTCATTCAACAGCACCTAATCGACGTTATGCTGATTTGATAATTCAACGTCTTTTGAAAAGCTCAACGACGAAAGGCGGAGCGCAATACACGAAGGAAGAGTTGGAGATAATTGCGGAACACTGCAACGACCGCGAAAGTGCTGCACGCAAAGTCGAACGAAAGATGCGCAAAGTCGCAGCCGCTGTCATGATGAGAAATAGAATCGGCGAGCAGTTTGACGCAATCGTTACCGGTGTTAGTGAAAAAGGAACATTCGCACGAATTGTGCGACCCCCGGTTGACGGCATGGTCGTGAAACGAGAACAGGGCTTGAAGGTAGGAGAACACGCGCGGGTCAAACTGCTGTCGGTTGATCCCGCGCGCGGTTTTATCGACTTCGCCGCAACCTGATTAGATAGTTACTTGTCGAGTTCCGGTTGCGCGAAACACAAACGTCAACAAGAGTCCCGCAATGAATCCGCCAATGTGTGCGAGATATGCCACGCCACCTGTTTCTGCTGTCTGAGATATCGCACCGATACCGCTGACAAACTGCAGCACTATCCAAAATCCGATGACGACCAACGCCGGCATTGGAATGATCCCACGGCCCATCATCACCCGGACCTGACCACGCGGGAACATCACGATGTAAGCGCCTAACACACCGGCAATCGCGCCTGACGCCCCGAGATTCGGAACGTTGGAGCTACTTGTAAAAACAACCTGCGCAAATGTCGCAGCGATTCCACAGAGTAAGTAAAAAAGTAAGAACTTAGCGTGGCCAAAACTATCCTCGACGTTATCGCCGAAGATCCAAAGGTAGAGCATGTTGCCAAGTAGGTGGACCCAACCGGCATGCATAAACATTGAAGTGAAAATAGTCGGAAAGTCGCCGGCGGGATTCGCAAGTAACCGCCGCGGCACGACGGACCACTGTTGAATAAAGCTTTCGCCGCCGTTTAACTCAACTAGAAAGAACAGAATGTTGAGAATGATTAATCCGTAAGTAACTACCGGAAAAGTTCTTCGCCCACTGTCGTCGTCACCAATTGGAAACATGACTGCCCTCCTTAGCCGCCTGCCGTCGTTCGCTTGTTTGTTTGACTAGTTCAGCAAAGCTGGTGCCAGTTGGAGTCGGGAGGGATTTTGGAGCAGAACTTATGAATTCCTCGAAAACCGGAGCCATTTGTCTGAATCAGAATGGATCGGTTGAGGTGGCGAGACGGAGTGACTGTGCGGATTCGATTCACAGGACCTTTGGATCTTGGACTTTCGTGAACCCGTTGGGTTGCTGCTGTGCCGCCTCCCATGCGGAAAGCCTCTGCCTTTCCGATCGCCATAGAAAAAGAGAGGCTTTGCCTCGGGCGGCCTAGCCGCAAAAAGAATAGTGCGCTTGACGGAAAGCCGGAGGCTTTCCTCACGGGGAGGCGGCACAGCAGCATAGCAATCAAAAACGATTGCTGAGTTATTTCCCCGGTGGAAAACGTAGCGCGCAGCCCTGCGCCGACGCTTTTTTGAACTCGTTCAAATTTTCTCTTGACAACCGAACAATCGAGGTCTAGCCTGCGTATAGTTGAACGTGTTCAAATTCAGCTAAGGAGGCTGACCATGACATTAGAAATCACAACCTACCTCATCTACCTGGCGATAAGCATCGCGCTCACTATCTGGGTCGCCAAGACACTTCACAAGAACGGTCGCGTCTTTCTGGTCGACGTCTTTCACGGCAACGAGGCGCTCGCGGATTCTGTCAATCACCTGCTCGTCGTTGGCTTCTACCTTATCAACTTCGGCTACGTCAGCATGGCGCTCAAACTTGGCTACGATATCGCTAATGCCAAGGAAGGTATTGAAGCCCTGTCCGTAAAAGTCGGCATGGTGCTCATTGTTCTGGGAGTCATGCACTTCTTCAATCTCTTCGTCTTCAGCCGGATGCGACGACGAAAAACAAACATTCACACTCAACCGCCTGTTGGTCCTGATGCATTCACCGCCGTCAAACAGGAGGGGTGACCATGTTGTCACTAACTGTTCTCTACGATCCGGATTGTGGGCTCTGTCGTCGCGCACATGAATGGCTCAGGGAACAACCTAAGCTGGTCGACATGATCTTCGTTCCATGTGCTTCCGAAGAGGCGCACAAGCGCTATCCGGAACTGAATCACGACCTGACAAAGACGGATCTGACGGTTATCGATAATCGTGGAGCGGTCTACTTCGGATCGAAAGCATGGCTGATGGTCTTGTGGGCGTTAACACGTTATCGCGAGTGGGCGTATCGATTATCGAGTCCTGAACTGTTGCCGACCACAAAGAAGGTAGTGTCGGCGATCTCGCAGAATCGATATCAGATTTCGAGAGTCGTGGGTGCCTGAGCGACCAGGGATAGTGAAGCGGTGTAGCCGCTAAAAGGAGAACTTTATGGGTGCGATGAAAAAAACGGAATCAGCGAAAACACAGAAAGGAGATCAAACAAAAGCGCTGATCCTGGAAACAGCCCTGGAGATCTTTCGCGAGAAGGGTTACGAGCAGACGACGATGCGAGCGATCGCTGACAAAGCAAAGCTCTCGTTAGGAAACGCTTATTACTACTTTCACTCGAAGGAACATCTCATCCAGGCCTTCTACCATCGCACCCATGAAGAACACCTCGCAGCGTCAGTGCCCGCATTGGAGAAGGAGCACACGCTGAAAGCACGCCTGCTGACGTTAATGCGGCTGAAGATCGAAACGATAGAGCCGTATCACGAGTTCGCAGGCGTGCTTTTCAAAACTGCCGCAAATCCGGAAAGCCCGCTCAATCCGTTTTCTGATGAGACTGATCCGGTTCGCAAGGAAAGCATCGAACTGTTTGCGAAAGCGATCGACGACACAAAGACACGAATACCAAAAGACCTGCGCGCCGAACTTCCGTACCTGCTCTGGGTCTATCACATGGGAATCGTCTTGTTCTGGATTCACGATAAGTCTCCGAAGCACAGACGCACTTACCGATTGATCGATCACACGGTTGATCTACTGGATAAGCTGATTTCGTTAGCCAGCAATCCGTTCATGCGACCGCTGAGGAAACAGGCGTTGCGTTTGGTTGATGAGATCAGAGAAGCCTTGCCGGACGGAGATGAAATGGAGGCAACATGATTGCGAGTGAAGTAACTCTTCCCAATGAGCGACCTCTACACGTCTATGGCGAGATACTGTTCAATACCTATCAGTCGCCACGAGCCGAAATACCAAGCATCGCAACGTTCCTTTCTCAAGGTGCAGCGGTGGGAGCACTACTGGTGTTCTTGTTTCCGATCATAGGCATGCTTTCGCATCCCAACAATGGTTACAACTTTCTTCTCATTTCTTACGTGCCCGTATTCCTCGGCTGGGGAGTGCTATTCGGTTTATGCGAAGGAGTAGCGCTTTGGGCAGGCACCTACTTCCTGAGTCATCGAATTCATCCCATCATTCGCGCCATTCTTGGCTCAGTGTTAGTGGTGGCGCTTGTGTGGACCTTCAGCTATCTCTTCGCGGAGCCCTCGCAGTACGACAGAGAAGTCTCGGCTACGGATTATTTGACCGCCATCGGTATCTACGCTGGTTGTGGAGTGATTCTGGGTCTAGTGATTGGGTCCCGGATTCGGCCCCTCTCTGAACTGATCAGAGGTACAGCGGCCGAACAGTGGCCCGTATTGAATGCGTTTACCGGTCTGGCTTTACGTCTCGTGGCCACCTTCGGACTTATGGTCTCGATTCTGTTTCTGATTTTGAGCACGCAGGGAGACTTCAGTCGCATTGAGTTCACGATGTCGGTAATTGCAGTCAGCCACTTCGCGGTTGCGGTATTGATCATCTTCGCGCGAACGCCATTCTGGCTGCTCCTGCCGTTGGCTCTAATTATTGATTTTCCTATCGCGGCGCTGATTACAGACGTTCTTAAACCGGATGACCTCATTGTACGGACTATCGCATTTATCTACCTCGGGCTATGGGGTGGTTTCCTCTTATGCCGCGCGAGCGTTCCGCGTAAGCCGCTCGATTTCATCAAGGGAGAGTTACGTTATTACTTCATCGACTAGGAGCACTTTCATGAAAATTGCAATCACTGGCGGAACTGGATTCGTTGGAAGTCATCTGGCCAATCGACTGCGGAGCGAAGGACACGAGGTTGTTCTATTGGCTCGACCCGCTTCATCAAATCTCGAAGCACCTTTCGTTGCTAGTGATCTGTCTGACGTCGAGAAACTACAAGAGGCATTTACTCATTGTGACGCAGTTGCGCACTGCGCGGGCATCAACCGAGAAATCGGTGAGCAGACATTTCAACGCGTTCACGTGGAAGCTACTCGAAATGTCGTCGAAGCAGCGAAGGCAGCCGGCGTCCAAAAGATCGTGTTGATGAGCTTCCTACGAGCCCGCCCAAACTGCGACTCGCCTTACCACGAATCAAAGTGGGAAGCTGAAGAGATCGTTCGTAACTCCGGACTCGAATACACAATCATCAAGGCAGGCGTCGTTTACGGTCGCGGCGATCACATGCTCGATCACTTGAGTCACGCGCTCCTTACGTTCCCAGTCTTCGCCTTGGTCGGTCTTGAAGAGAAAAGCGTTCGACCGCTGGCCATCGAAGACCTTGTTCACGTGATGCGGGCAGCATTAGTTGATCGGCGATTGAAACGACAAACCATCGCCTTACTGGGCGCCGAAGAGATTTATCTAAGTGAAGCTGTTCGCCGTGTAGCCGAGGTGGTCGGTAAACAACCATTAATGTTTCCGCTGCCAGTTTGGTGTCATCAACTCATGGCCCAGGTATTTGAGTTGACGATGAAAGTTCCGCTCACTTCCCTTGCCCAGATTAGGATCCTGTCGGAAGGTGTAGTCGAACCAGCGTCGCCTGTGGTTCCGGTTCCGTATGATCTGATCCCCACGAGAAGGTTCACAGCAGAGCAGATTCGAAATGGCTTGCCGGAACCAAAACCGTTTTGCGTCGGTGATCTGAGGTGGTGCTCGTGACAATGGAGTCAGTACCACAACGCGGTAGCGTGTGGCTCAAGACTGCTAATCTTGTGTGGTGGTAATTAAGACAAGCCACACGCTACCGCGTTGTGGTACCACTTGATTGCCACTGCGCGGCTAGAGGGTTGACTCAATCCTTTAACACTACATCACAAAAAGGACCCGACTTTGAGCTCACAACTCTTCGACGTCTGGAATTGGCAAGGTAAAGTTGGCCGCACACGTTATCTCATCAGCGGGTTACTACTCCTCGCTATTAAGCACAATCTCGATCGCCTGGTAGCTGCGCTCTATGGGTATCCGTGGAGAATTCTCAACTACTGGGTTTCCGACATCCCAAGTGGTATCGCGAACATTTCCCGAAGAGAAGCCAGCTTCTATGCCTTGTTGATTGTGATCGCGCTACCTTTCATTTGGATCGGGACGGTGTTAACACTTCGACGGCTGCGCGACGCGAACTTGCCTCTCTGGCTTGTACCGCTGTTCTTCCTACCTTTTTTCAATCTCGCCTTTTTCATCATTCTTGTTGCTATTCCCTCGGAAGCACCCCGTGATCGCGAGCAGCTTTCCTCAAGATTTGCCAGATGGATCCCGAGGGGCGAATTTGGTAGCGCTACACTCGGAGTCTTAGTTACTGCGGGCCTTTCGGTTCTGATCACGACACTTAGCGCGAATGGCCTCGGTAGTTATGGATGGGGACTATTCGTTGGTATTCCGTTCTTCCTGGGATTGAATTCGGTTCTTATTTACGGATATCACCAGCCTCGTTCGCTTGGGAGATGCCTCCTGGTAGCGCTGCTATCGACCGCCTTAGTTGGCATTTCACTATTTGCCGTAGCAATCGAGGGGTTGATTTGCCTAATCATGGCACTGCCGCTAGCGATTGTTCTGGCATTGTTTGGCGGGTTCATTGGATTCGTCCTTCAGCAGCGACGATCCTTTTCCAATCAGTCATTGCGCGTTGTGTCGGTAGGGTTTCTGTTAATGCCTGGCCTCACTCTTCTTGAATACAGCATTGGTGAGACTTCTCCGGTGTATGCAGTGAAGACATCTGTCGTGATTGAAGCTAACGCACAGACTGTCTGGTCTAACGTCGTATCATTTGCGCAGCTCCCGCCACCCACGGAAACAATCTTCAAGACCGGAATCGCGTACCCAATTCGAGCTGACATCGCGGGACAAGGTGTCGGAGCCGTGCGACATTGCGTGTTCTCAACCGGCGAATTCGTTGAACCGATTACAGTGTGGGATGAACCTCGCCTGTTGTCATTTTCGGTAAGTGGCCAACCCCCAGCGATGGAAGAAATGTCGATCTACAGTGATCTACATCCACCTCACGTTGAGCACTACCTGATCTCTAGACGAGGTCAGTTCGAATTGAAGGCGCTGCCGGATGGAACAACGTTGCTTGAAGGAACAACCTGGTATCAAAACCGGTTCTGGCCTGGTGTGTATTGGCATCTCTGGTCTGACGCGATTATTCATCGCATACACAAGAGGGTGCTGGTGCATATAAAGAATCTGTCGGAACACAAATAACCGACTGATAAATGTCAAATGGGAAATTACTTGTTTCCCACTTTCTTATTAAGCCTCACAGACTGAAGTCTATGCCACCCACTTTACACTTCGCACTTCCCTGTTTACTCTCCGCCGAATGATTCGCGTCGCAATCATTGGCGGAGGTATTGGTGGACTCACCACTGCAATTGCACTCAGACAGTTTGGGTTTGAGCCGGAGGTCTACGAACAAGCTCCGGCTCTACTGGACGTCGGTGCTGCCATCGCAATCTGGCCCAATGCCATGCGAGTGTTTGAGCGACTTGGCCTCGCCAAGAAAGTTCTTGAGCATGCCGGCCAGATGCGGGAAATACAGTGGCTTGATCAAACTGGTCGACCAATCAACAAGGTCACTATCGCTGAACCCTCAGAGCTAGACTTCACGCCGGCAGTCGCGCTCCACCGCGCAGACCTTCAAGAGATTTTGCTGGATTCACTTCCTTCCGGTTCGATTCATCTGGGTAGCTCGCTGATCGATTACAGCCAGGATGACGAAAAGGTTATCGCTCATTTTGCAAACGGACACTCAAGTGAGTCGGAGTTTCTGGTTGGCGCTGATGGAATTCACTCACGAGTTCGAACCGAACTACTCGATGAATCGTCGCCTATCTATCGCGGCTATACAGTCTGGCGCGGAATCTCCTCGACAATACCTGGCTCGATACCACCTGCAACTGCAATCGAATTACACGGGCGCGGAAAAAGATTCGGCCTTGGTCCCGTAGGACTTGGCCGCATCGGCTGGTGGGCGGCGGCTAATGCTGCGAACACCAGTCCAAAGGTCGAAGAGCGAAGTGCTGACCGTAAAGTTTGGAAGCAGGGTGAAAGCGTTAACACACCCAGGGCCCACGACACGCAAGGAGAGTTACTACGATTGTTCGAACGTTGGTATCGACCTGCGATACAACTCATCGAGTCGACGTCCCCAAACTCAATTCTCAAAACGGGTGCTTTCGATCGGCCATCGAGCAAAACGTGGGGAAACAAACGCGTAACACTACTGGGTGACGCGATCCATCCGACAACTCCAAACCTGGGTCAAGGCGGATGTATGGCTATCGAGGACGCGCTGGTGCTCGCCCGGTGTTTCGAGAAATACCGTGAAGACGCAAAGGGGCTCCGCGTTTATGAACAGTTACGATCGGATCGCACCGCTTCGATAGCTCGTTACTCTAGAATCTACGGGACGGTTGGACAGTGGGAAAACGTTTGGGCCAGAGGACTGAGACGGGCAGCACTTTCTCTTGTTCCGGAAAGCGTCGCGCGAAGAATGATGCAGGTTGTGTTTGACTACAACGCTGCCGAGGTTGGGATGTCCGATATGCTTTAGCTTGTCGTTGTCTCTTCATTCGAGGGATGTAGTGACTCCATCGCCACTCCGTATCTCGAATTGAGAGACAACGACAAGCTAAAGCATATCGGACATCGAAGTCTTATCGGTTCATCGTGCTGCCACTACCGCTACCAACCGGATTCCCTTCAATATCGAGAATCGTGATTGGCGCAATATTCGTAGCTTTCAATCCGGCTTCCACTTCACTTCGATCGCCAACAATCACGATCGCGATATGCGACAGATCGATGTACTGCTTCGCCACTCGCAATAGATCGTCTTTCGTAACTGCTGCGATGTTCTTCGCGTACGTTTGATAGTAATCATCTGGCAGGCCTTGCACAGCCAGCGACGTGATTGAATTACTTATTGCTGTAACGGAAGCAAACCGCGCAGGAAGACTTTGCGTCATGTTGTCCTTTGCTGTCTTCAACTCATCGTCAGTGACTGGTATTGCGCCTTCGACGCCTTTGAGTTCTTTCATGAACTCAATCAATGCAAGATCAGTCTTATCTTTGACAATCGAGCCACCGGCACGGAACGCACCGGGTCCTTTTCCGTAGCCAAAGCCCGAATTTACTCCGTAGCTATAGCCCTTCTGCTCACGGAGGTTGGCGTTGAGTCGCGACTGAAACTGTCCGCCAAGAATTGTGTTCATCACCTGAAGCGCAAAGTAGTCGGGCGTATTTCTCGGCGGGCCCGGTAAACCGATGTTGACGACTGACTGAGCAGCACCTGGCTTGTCTATGAGATAAATCTTGGACGGCTGAAGTTCAGGTACCTTGGGGTAGTCAAAGGACGCTTTCGCTCCACCCTTGGCCCAGGCTGCCAGACCTTTCTCAATTGCAGCCTTCGCTTTAATTGCGGTCGTGTCGCCAACAACGGTGATGATGGCGCGTCCTGGCTGAAAGTAGGCCTTCTGAAACGCCACGATGTCGTCCCGAGTGATCGCCTTAATCGTCGTCTCGGTTGCTCGTTGGCCGTAAGGATGGTTTGAGCCGTACAAGACTTTCGCGAAGACTTGAGCGCCAACAACAGTTGGCTGATCTTTTGCCTGCGTTAAGTTCACGAGTGTTCGACCTCTTAGTCGTTCCAGGGCCGCGGCCGGAAACGTTGAGTTCAACATCATGTCGGCAAGAATCGCCAATGTTGGTTCGAAGTTCGTCGCAGTTGATACAAAACTTACTGTGCCCTCCTCGCCACCTACACCAGCATTCACATTAGTTCCCAGCAACTGAAGCGCATCAGAAAGCTGATCACCCGTCTTGGTGGTGGTTCCCTCAGTCATCATCGAGCTCGTCAGGTTGGCGACTCCGAGCTTATCTGCGGGTTCAAACTGATTCGCTCCGCCGACAAACGTAATCGCGAAAGAGATCAATGGAAGGCCGTGACGTTCAGAAACAATCAATGTTGCGCCATTGCTCAACTGCTCCTTTGTCCACGCCGGAACATGCAAGACCGGGCTTGGCCCGGGAGGTGGAATCTTGGTTCGATCGAGTGTTTGTTGCGCGAGTGAACCAACACTCGCAAGCGAGATAACCGCAACTGCGAACAGCGCTAGAATCGGATTGTTTCGTTTCATTATCTTTCTCCTTTGGCGCCGCTCAACAACAGGCTGACGGTTTCACTCTCTGTCGACTTGGAAGCCTCATCTCTCTTCCCTTTTGGCACTACACTCAACACGATGCGATTTCCGGCGAGATATTTGGCAGCGACTCGCTTAACGTCGGCAGCGGTAACCGCTA
>Ga0207675_100007578_pt1 | contig 10254 bp, 8 predicted proteins | sample KBSSwiS42_FD_184305 | JGI IMG/M metagenome (GOLD analysis project Ga0207675, IMG submission 184305) | Switchgrass rhizosphere microbial communities from Kellogg Biological Station, Michigan, USA - KBS Switchgrass S4-2 (SPAdes) (version 2) | ecosystem: Host-associated > Plants > Roots >...
CCAGCATGGACTCGGACTGCCCCGCGGCGTAGGCGTCGGCAGTGTCGAAGAAGGTGATGCCCGCGTCGAGCGCCCGATCCACGAGAGCTCGGGCGCCTCGTTCGTCGACTTTGTAGACCGCGGGAACATTGCCGGAGCCCAATGTCATGGCTCCAAATGCAAACCGCGAGACCAAGAGCCCGGTATTTCCAAACCTCGTGTATTCCATGGGATTCACCTTGGTTGCTGCTCGAGAGCAGCCGATCGCCAGCCCTTCGCGACGGCTCGCTCGTCGAGCGGTTCTGGTTCAACGGCGAGCGACTGTATCTCTCCCTGTTCTGGTCGCGAACGGCGAATTTTGATGCCTCGCAACTGGCCTTTCAGTTTGTGGCCCCGGAGGTTCGAGACACAGTGAGGAGCCCTGGTACTCGGAGATCGCACTGGCGTGGAGCGGTGCCCCGCCTTCCGATTACGGTAACATCCTCTGCTTTCGCCGTTCCGCGGGCGTGACTCCTGCTGAGGCACGCGCGCTCGCCAGGTCGCGTTCCGCCTCGCCCTTCGAGCGAGACGAGTCATGGCTTACGCGGAGCTGCGCGTGGGAATCGTTGGCAGCCGTTCGTACGTTGGAGCTCGCACGTCACGGGCATGCAACGTGCACGGCCGCGCACACCACGCGGTCACCACCTGGAGGATGCATGATCAGATCATCATACGGACTCTCATGTCTCGCCGTGCTCGCAGCCTGCAGCACGAACGCGGACCAAACGGTATTGAACCGGCATCTGTCGGTCGAGAACGCGGACCTGCCGCCGGGGGCAGCCGGTCACGCGCAGTCACTCTCGGCGAGGCTCTCCGAGCCACCGCCGAATCCGCCGCCGCCACCCGTCGTCTGCGGCGACATGAACGGAGGCGGCGACCAACACGTCGACTTCGCCGCGCTGCGTGCCGCCAAGGTCGCGGCGAAGCCGGAGGTCGAGGAGCGCCAGCAGTCGCTCCTGGAGCTGCGTTACGATCTGTCGGACGACCCGTCGCCCGACGTGAGCATGACCCGAGGCAAGCCCGTGCAGCGGGGTGTGCGCGCGCGCCTCGCGGACGGCCTCAGCTGGGAAGTGCTGGCCGAGCTCAGCCCCGAGCAGGTGCGCGAAGAGGGCCTATTTCCCCTGGGATTCTTGCCGCTTCCGCACCCGAACCAGCCGGAAGGCGGCATGCTCTTTCCCGAGTTCCAGATCGAAGAACTACTGGCGCAAACCGGCCGCGACCTGCGGCGGTTCGATCTCGATCTCGATCTGCCCGAGCACTTCCTGCCTGAGTTCCCACCACCCATCTTTCTGACCACGCGGCCCGACCTGGGTGACGTCTCGCAAGGGCAGCTCGTGACGAGCGACAACTTCTTCGAGCTCTTCAAGTGCATCCTCAACCCCAAGCAACTCGATGGCCTGCGTTTGCTGTTGACGCCCTTTGCACAACAGCAGTTCAACCTGATTGACGATCGTCGCTCCGATCGTCCGAGTCTGGGTGTGGCGTGCTTCGACTGTCATGCCAACGGTCACACGAACGCCGCAACTCATCTGGTCGGTGACATCCGCCCACAGGAGTCGCGCCACCGCATCGACACCGTGTCGTTGCGCGGCGTGAACATCCAACAGCTGTTCGGATCGCAGCGCGCACTGTCCAGCGTCGAAGACTTCACGGAGTTCGAGCAGCGCGCGGCTTACTTCGACGGCGACCCGGTGCTGGCCACGAAGAAGGGCCTGAATCCGCTCGATCGCGGCGCGCAGGTGCAGGGGATGGCCGAGTTCCAGAAGATCCTGGACTTTCCTCCGGCCCCCAAACTCGACATCGGCGGACGGCTCGACCCGGATCTGGCGAGCCCTGCCGAGCTGCGCGGCGAGGCGCTTTTCTTCGGCAAAGCCCAGTGCGGCAGCTGCCATGAGGCGCCATTCTACACTGACGGCTTGATGCACGATCTAAAGGTCGAGCGCTTTTACGCGCCGACGCGGATCAACGGCATGCTCGCGGGCGCCGATGGGCCCATCAAGACGTTTGTGCTGCGCGGCATCAAGGATTCTCCACCGTATCTGCACGATGGTCGTCTGCTCACGCTGGAGGATACCGTCGAGTTCTTCAACTTGGTGCTCGAGACCCGGCTGGACGAAGCGGAGAAGGCCGACGTGGTGGCGTTCTTGCAGGCCCTGTGAGCTGCAGCCCTGGTGAGGTTCGGGCCCCACGAGAACCATCGGCTTGCACGCCGCGGCCAGGGGCGGCGTCCAGGCACTCGTGTTCGGGCCGCTGGGCTGGCCTTCAGGGTGGCTGAGCTGGGCCAGCGGGCTTTGTGCCGAGCCGCGCGGCACAAAGCCCGCTCGCCCGCAAGCCATCCCTGATACGACCGGTGTCGCGTCTTGCGCCGACACGCGCGATCCTCAATCGTTGTGCCCATGTCCGCCCGGCGCTCTCCTCGCTCCCCCCAGCTCTCGCCTGCCGCGCCCGCGGCGCGCGCCGCCCGGGCCAAGCTGCGCGACGGCGACGGAACCCGTGCGCGGATCCTGGCGGCGGCGACCGCCGAGTTCTCTGCGAACGGCTACAGCGGCGCGCGCGTGGACGCGATCTGCAAGGCGGCGCAGGCCAATCCGCGCATGATCTACCATTACTTCTCGGACAAGGACGGCCTGTACGTCACCGTGCTCGAGCAGGTCCTGGGCGAGCTGCGCAACGCGGAGCTGAAGCTCGCGGTCGATCACGTGCCGCCCATGCAGGGCATGATCGAGCTGTTCGACTTCATCCACGACCATTTCGGTCGCCACCCCGAGCTGATCCACCTGCTCACGGGCGAGAACCTGATGCGCGCGCGCTTCCTCCGGCGCTCCGTCAAGGCGCCCATCGTCGCCTCGCCACTGATCGATCTGCTCGCCGAGTTGCTGCATCGGGGCGAGCGCGAGGGGGCCTTCCGGAGCGGGATCGACCCGCTGCGGCTGTACGTGAAGATGGTCGCGCTCAGTTATTTTCATCGCTCGAACGCCTATACGCTGTCGATCCTGTTCCGGACGGACCTGTTGCGCGCGGACTGGCAGGCGGAGTATCGACGGGAAGGGGAGGAGATGCTCCGGCGCTATTTGAGCCCGGGCGGCAAGGAAGCGCTGAGGCCACGTCGAGCAGTCGCTCGCCGAGCGATCAGGAGCTGATCGATTCGAAACACTGCGCGCTCGCGCGTCCCCTTCGAGCCCGGCTGCGGACTCTTCCGGAACAGCGAGGCCCAGCGCGGCCGAGGCACTGCACCATTCAGCGCTGCAACACCGCGCGCAGCTCCGCCGGCGCCGCCGCGCGCGCGCCCGTCCCGATACAGCTGAGCACCAGTACGGCGAGCGAAACGAGGTACGGCAACATGTGCAGCAGATGAGCTGAGGCGTCGGAACCGGCCGACTGCACCCGTAGCACCAGCGCCTCCGTGCCGCCGAACAAGAGCGCCGACGGCAACGCGAGCCAGGGGTTGTAGCGCGCGACGATCACCAGACCCACGGCGACCAGCCCGCGACCTTTGCTCATGCCCTCGGCCCAGGTCTGCGCGTAGTCGATGGACAGCGCCGCGCCCCCGACGCCGGAGAGCACACCCCCCGTGCTCACGGCGAGCGTGCGGATCAAGGCTACGCGCAGGCCCGCCGCCGAGGCGGCGGCACCGGACTCGCCGACGGCGCGCCAGCACAACCCCGGCCGTGTCCGGAACAGAAACAGACCCGCCGCGAGGGTCGCCACTGGACCGAGCCAGACGGTGGGCGTCAGCCAGCCGATAAATGGCAGGCGCGCGCCGAGCCAGCTCTCCGCCAGCGGCGCGAAGCCCGTGATCGACTGTCCCACGAGCGTCGCGCCGAGCAGACTGCTCACGCCGAAGCCGATCATCCAGATCGCGATGCCGCTCGCGAACTGATTGGCGCGAAAGCGCAGGCACAACAGAGCGTGCCCGAGCGAGAGCAGCATGCCGCTGGCGGCTCCGGCGGCCAGCCCCAGCCAGGGATTGCTGGTGTGGGCCGTGACCGCAAACGCCGTGGCGGCGCCGACCAGCATTTGCCCCTCGGTGCCCAGGTTGACGATGCCGGCTCGCTGCGTCAGCGTCTCACCGAGCAACGCCCAGAGCAGAGGCGTCGCGCTGCGGAACGCCGCGGGCACGAGCCCGCTGAGCACGGCCTGCCAAGCGCCGTCCATCCGCCAACCTCCGCGGCGAATGCCGGGACAGAACGCCGCCGCTCCGCGATCAACGCCGCGGCAAACAGCAGCCCCTGGAGCACGTACACGACGGACGAGGGCAAGTCCGCGCTCATTTGCAGATTGTCGCCGGCCGCGCTCAACCCCGACACCAGCAAGGCCAGGGGCAAGAGTCGCAACGGCCGGCCGCGTGCGAGAAAGGCCACGAGAAACCCGGCGTAGCCCGCGCCCGTGCCCACCCCGGACTGCAGGCGGCCTTCGATCACGCTCACCTCCAGGATGCCGGCGATGCCGGCGGCGGCGCCACCGAGCAGCAGGATCCAGAGCACCCAGTTGCGAAAGGACAGCCCCGCGCGCTCGGCCAACAGCGGGCTGTCGCGCAACAGCCGCAGGCACAGCCCAAAGCGCGTGCGCGTCGCCACGACGTGAAAGATGGCCACCAGCACGAGCCCGATCAGCAGTCCCGCGTGCAGCCGCGTGTCGAAGTAGGTGGACGGGCGCGCGGCGTCGGGGAACGAGATCGTCGCGGGCCAGCCGACGCTCGCGGGATCCTTCCACGGGCCGTACACCAGGTATTCGATCAGCAACGGAGGGAGGTAGTTGAGCAGCAGCGTGCTGATGGTCTCGTTCACGCGCAGCCGGGCGCGCAAGAAGCCGGCGAGCGCCGCATACGCCGCGCCCCCGCTGGCACCGGCGAGCAGCATCAAGGGCAGGGTGGCGAGGCCCAGCCCCTCGCCGGCGAGCAGCACGAATGCGCTACCCGCGATGGCGCCCATGCCCAGCTGGCCCTCCGCGCCTACCGAGATCAGCCCGAGCGCGGCGGGCAGCGCGGTCGCGAGCGCGCACAGCAGCACGGGCGACGCCTTGACCAGCGTCTCGGAGAGCGCGAAGCCGCTGCCGAACGAGCCGTCCCAGAGCGCCAGAAAAAGCGGCAGCGGCGCGCGCCCGAGCACGAGAAAGAACAGGCTCGCCGAAGCGACGAAGAGTAGCGCGGCCGAGAGCAGCGCGCGCAGCCCGGGCCGGAAGGAGCTGCGCCACGCCGCGGCGAGAACCCCCGGGGACGCGGGTCGCTGCGCGGAATCGCTCAGCTGAAGCGGCAGGGCGGTCACGCCGCGGCCCCCGCCATCCACGAGCCGAGCTCGCGCCGATCTGCCTGGGCTACCGGGACGGGGCCGCGCAGTCTGCCCCGCTGCAGCACGGCGACCTGGTCGGCGTGCGCGAGCAGCTGATCCAGATCTTCGCCGATCCAGACCACCGCGGCGCCGCGCTCGGCGTGGGCCAGTAGCTCGTCGACCAGGCGCCGGCTCGCCGCGGCGTCGAGCCCCATGCCGGGAAAGCAGGCCACGATCAGCGCTGGTTCGCCGGAGAGCTCGCGCGCCAGCACGAGCTTCTGCACGTTGCCGCCCGACAGCGTCGCCGCGGGGCGATCGAGCTCGGGGGGGCGCACGTCGAAGCGCTCCAGCAGCTGCTGCGCGCCCGCACGCCGCGACTCGAACGAGAGCCACCACGGCAGCTGGCGCACGCCGAGCGCATGCAGGTTCACGAGCAGCGGCAGCGAACCGGCGACGGCGTTCAGCAGCGGCTGTTCCGGCACGTACGCGATGCGCGGGTCGGCAGGGCCCACCAGCGCTCGTTCATCGAGGGCGATACGGCCCGCCTGCGGCGCGAGCAGACCGGCCAGCACGCGCCCGAGCAGCTCCTGACCGTTGCCGGTGACGCCGGCCACGCCGAGGATTTGCCCGCGTGCCAGCTCGAAGCTCACTTGCTCGAGCTTCTGGTCGCCCCATTCGGCGCAGACCTGGCAGACCGAGAGCCGTGGCGGTGCCACGGCGGCTGCCCGCTTCAACGGGCGTCGTCCGAGCGGCGCACCGAGCATCGCCGACACCAGCGCGTCCCGATCCGACACCGCGCGCGTCTCCAGCACGACACGGCCGGCGCGCAGCACCACCACGCGGTCGGCGCACGCGGCGACATCTTCCAGCTTGTGCGTGATCAGCACCACGCCGTGGCCGGCGCGCGCGAGCTCGCGCAGTCGCCGCCAGAGCCGCTCCGCTTCGGGCGCCGCGAGCAGTGAGGTCGGCTCATCCAGGATCACCAGCCGTGCGCCCGCGCTCAGCACCTTCGAGAGCTCCACGAGCTGCTTCTCGCCCGGACTGAGATCGCGCGCCAGTCGCCGCGCGTCGATGCCCGGCGCCAGCTCTCGGAGCCTGTGCTGCGCCCGCGCCAGCGTGCGCTTGGAGAGCCAAAAGGGCACGCCGCGCGCGCCGAGCAGCAAGTTGTCCGTCACGCTCAGCGCCCCGATCAGGCTGAATTGCTGGAACAGCATGCCGATGCCCAGGGCCTGGGCCGCGCGCGGCGAAGGGATGCGCACGGGCTTGCCGTCCAGCTGGATCTCGCCGGAGTCCGGCGTGAGCAGACCATAGAGCAGCTTCATCAAGGTGCTCTTGCCGGCGCCGTTCTCGCCGAGCAGCGCGCACACCTCCCCGGGCAGCAAGCGCAGGCTGATGTCGTCGTTGGCGGTGACGCTGCCGAAGCGCTTGGAGAGGTGCGACAGGCTGACGTTCACGGCACCTCGTGCAGCTCGAAGATGGCGTCCACCTCGACCGCGGCGTTCTGCGGCAAGGTGGCGACGCCGACCGCCGTGCGGGCATGTTTGCCGCGCTCGCCGAACAGTCCGACAAACAGCTCCGAGGCGCCGTCGATCACTTGCGGCACGCGCGGGTAGCCAGCGCTGGCCTGGACGAAACCCCCCACGCGCACACAGCGCGCCACGCGCTCCAGCCGCCCGTCGCAAGCCTCGCGCAGCGCCGCGAGCAGATTGAGCGCGCACAGCAGCGCCGCCTGGCGCGCCGTCTCGAAGTCGAGCTCCAGCCCGACGCGGCCCGTGTACAGCACCTTGCCGTCTTGCTCGCAGGTCTGGCCCGCCAGAAAAACGAGCTGGCCCGACCTGCGAAAGGGCAGGAACAGCGCTATCGGCTGGGGCGGCGCCGGCAGGCTCAGACCCAGCGCCGCCAGCCGTCTTTCGATCTCAGCCACTGTGTTTCGCCTTCTCCAGGGCATGCGCGATCGCTGCCGAGCGCGTGACGAAGCCGTACAGCAGCTTCACGTTGTAGAGCGTGGCCTGCAGGCAATAGGCGGGCGAGGTCGTGCCCACGCAGTCCTCCACCAGGATGCAGTCATAACCGAGGAACATCGCATCCTGGAGCGTCGACATCACGCACTGGTCGGCGTTCACACCGGCGAAGAACAGGCTTTGCACGCCCAGATTTCTGAGGATGCTGTCCAGCTCGGTGTCCCAGAACCCGCTGTAACGGTACTTGGTGACGCGAATGTCGCGCGCGTCGGGCACGAGCCCGTCGACGATCGCCGCGCCCCAGCCGCCCTCGAGCAGGATGGGCGCGCCGCCGGGGATGGTTCCGCCGAGGTCCGCGCCCTGGCCGTCCGGGTTGTGCGCATGCAGTAGCGCCGGGCTGGCATTGAGCAGATCCGCGCGCACGCCCCAGTTGAGCCAGATGATCGGAACACCAAAGGCCCGGAGCCGCGGCACGATGCGCGCGATGGGATCGATCGGCTTGCGGTCGGGGGTGATGTCCACGCCGCGGTAGTCGAGGAAACCGCCTTTGGCGCAGAAGTCGTTTTGCATGTCCACGACGACGAAGGCCGAGCGGGCCGCGTCGACCACCAAGTCTTGGGGCTCGGCCGAGAGCGCGACGGGCCTGGATTCGACGGCTGGGCGCACCAACGAGACGTGATTCGCCCCGACGCGCCACTGGTTGCCCGGCGCCGACCCCATGAGTCGGCCTGGGTTGGGACTGAGCTCGTTCATGCTCGCCTCATTTCACGCTGCCGATGACGCCCTTGACCAGGTAGCTCATGCTCTCGACGTCCTGCATGGCCATCACCTGGCCCGCGGCCGAGGCGGGCGCGCCGTCTTGCTTGGCGAGCGGACCCTTCCAGATCACGCGCTTGCCGCTCAGAATGTCGGCCTGGGCGGCGGCGATCTGTTGCTTGATCGGAGCCGGCACCGCGTCGCCCACCGGGTCGAGCTTGACGGTTCCGTCCTTCAGGTCGCCGCGCACGTGCGTCGGCTTCCAGCTGCCCTGCCAGATCTCGGACACGAGCTTGGCCATCATCGGCCCCCAATCCCAGGAGGCGCCGGTCAGATAGGCCTTGTCGGCGAACTTTTGCACGTTCACGTCCTTGCCCACGACGTGGATGCCGCGCTGCTGTGCCGTCTTCGCCAGCGTGATCGGGCTGTCGATCTGCTCGCCGATCACGTCGCTGCCGGCGTCGGCGAGCGAGTTGGCGGCCTCGGCTTCCTTGGCGGGGTTGAGCCAGCCGTTGGTCCAGACCACGCGCGTGGTGGCCGTGGGACTCACCGCTTGCGCGCCGAGCGTGAAGGCATTGATGCTGCGCAGCACCTGCGGAATCGGAAAGGCCGCCACGAAGCCGAGCTTCTGCGTCTTGGTCGTGCCGCCAGCGGCCATGCCCGCGAGATACATGGCGTCGTCCGAGTTGGCGAAGTAGGTCCCGACGTTGGCGCTCGTCTTCAGCCCGCCCGCATGAAGGAACGCGACCTTTGGGTACTTCTTGCCCAGCTCGATGGCATAGTCGAGGTAGCCGTAGCTGGTCGGAAAGATGATCTCGCAGCCGCTCCGGATCATCTTCTCCATCACGCGCGTGACCTCGGCCGTCTCGGGCACGTTCTCCTGGCTCAGCGTCTTCACCTTCAGCTTGCTCTCGACGAACAGCCGGCCCTGGTCCATCGAGTAGTTGTAGCCATAGTCGAGCTTGGGCCCGACGTAGATGAAGCCGATCGGCTTGGGCTCGGCGCGAGCGTGCCGCGAGTACGCGAGGCTCGCGGCGAGCGCGGCGCTGGTGGCCAGGAATGTCCTTCGGTTCGGGTGCTGACTTGCGGCCATGTTCAGGTTCCTTTCTGCTAAGAGCCGACGGCTTGGCCGTCCTTGCGTGAGTCGGAGCCGGCGCAATAGAACGACTCGAGCTTGCAGATGGCTTGCGCGCCGCCAAACAGCAGCGTGGCGGGGCGCTCGAGCAGCACGTGCCCGCGCGCCCGCAAGCTCGCGCCCAGCTCGCGCTCCAGCTCGGGCTCGAGTCCCACCCGTCCGTCCGGCGCCAGATACCAGCGGGGCCCGTCACAGGCGGTCTGTGGATCCTGCCCGAACAGCTGCGTGCGCAGCAGCAGCTGCACGTGACCCTGCGGCTGCATGTGCCCGCCCATCACGCCGAAGCTCATCCAGGCCTGGCCGCCGCGCAGCGCCAGGCCCGGCATGATGGTGTGGTAGGGCCGCACGCCGCCTGCGACCGCGTTGGGGTGATCCGGTTCCAGTGAAAATCCGAGGCCCCGGTTCTGCAGGCTCATGCCCGTGCCCGGCACGACGACGCCGGAGCCAAAGCCGAGATAGTTCGACTGAATCAGCGAGACCATGCGCCCTTCGCGATCGGCCGTGGTGGCGTACACGGTGCCGTGGTCGGGGCGGGGACCGGGCCGGGGGGTGGCGGCGCGCTGGCTCGCGATCTGCTCGCCGAGCCGCGCCAACCGTGACTCGGACAGCAGCTCGGCGAGCGAGATGCGCATGCGCGCCGGATCGGCCACGTGGCGCCGGCAGTCGTCGAACGCGAGCTTCATGGCCTCGAGCTGGAAATGCAGCGCGTCGGGGTGCGCGGGGCCCAGCGAGCCGAGCGGCAGCTGGCGCAGGATACCGAGCGCGATCAAGGCCGCGAGCCCCTGTCCGTTGGGCGGGGGCTCGAACAGTTGCGCGCCGTGAAAGTCGATCCCGACGGGCGTGACGAACTCCGCTCGCTGCTGCTCCAGATCCGCGAGCGTCAGCGCCGCGCCCGCGTCGCGTGCCGCCCGCGCCAGCTGCGCCCCGAGCTCACCGCCGTACAGAGCCGCGCCGCGCGTCTCTGCGATCGCCGTCAGCGAACGCGCCAGCTCGGGCAGCGTGAAACACTCGCCAGCGACGGGCGCGCGCCCGTCGCGCAGAAACACGCGGCGGAACTCCGGGAAGTCGGCGTAGCGCGCGCCCGCGTCTCCCCACAGCCCCGCCATCCCCGGCAGCA
>Ga0207675_100007579_pt1 | contig 10253 bp, 10 predicted proteins | sample KBSSwiS42_FD_184305 | JGI IMG/M metagenome (GOLD analysis project Ga0207675, IMG submission 184305) | Switchgrass rhizosphere microbial communities from Kellogg Biological Station, Michigan, USA - KBS Switchgrass S4-2 (SPAdes) (version 2) | ecosystem: Host-associated > Plants > Roots >...
GTGCATGCACCGGCTTATGCCCGCCATTCGATGAAGGCTACCGAGGACGGCGACTGTTCCTATCTGTACATCAAGGACAAAACGTGGACCGTCGTCGGGCTCGCCGAAGACGAGGCAGTGCCGGACAAGGCGATGACAGTCGCGGAAGTGAACCAGAAGTACAACGTCGGCGACCGCGACAAGCATCAGAAAGCGCAGGGCCGTTCGCAAGCGGTGATCGAAGGGGTCAAGCTCTGTTATTACCCGGTCGTCGAAACATTCGATGCGCCGCCGGTGTCGGCAAAGCGCGCGAACTGGATCGAGGGCGAGCGCCTTGCCTTCGGCTATTTCGAAGCGCCTGCCGGCAGCGCAGAGGCCGAGCAAGCGGCGGCGCATGAGACTTTTATATACGTGCTGTACGGCGAACTGGCGGCGGAATGCGATGGCGCTGGAAAGTTGTTGCGCGCCGGCGATATCCTGCAGGCCGGCCGCGGCGAGCGTTACCGGGTGGCCGTCGAGTCGCCGTTCGCGCGCTACGTGACGGTGCGTTCAACATCGCACCTCGAAAACCTGATCGATTCGATGACGCCGGAACAGGCCGAGCAGGCTCGCGTCAATATGAAGGCGAATTAGCAAAGCGCAATCAGCAGGAACGTGGCGAGGAGGCGCGCATAATGAAGGCACGACTGATTGTCGTCGCTGCGGTGGCGATTTTGAACGCAGGCTTGGCGGGCGCGCAGGCCTGGAGTCCGCAGCGCAACGTCGAGCTCATCGTCCCCGCGAGCGCCGGCGGCTCGCTCGACACTACCGGGCGGATGGTCACGCGTTTGTGGGGCGATCTGAAACTCCTGCCCGTCTCGAGCAGCGTGTCCAATCGCGCGGGCGGCGGCCATGCAGTTGCGTACAACTATCTCGCGCAGCGTCCGGGCGACCCGCACTTCCTCGCGGTGACCTCGATGACCTTGCTCGCGAGCCACATCAACGGCCACATTCCGCAAACGTACACGGATTTCACGCCGCTCGCAGTCCTTCTCACCGAGTACATCGCGATCGCCGTGCGCGCGGATTCGCCGCTGAAAACGGGCAAGGACTTTATCGAGGCGATGCGCAGGGCGCCGGCATCGCTGAGCCTCGCGATCAGTAGCGCGCCCGGCGGCACGCATCATATTTCGTTCGGACTGCCGCTGCTGTCGGGCGGCGTCGACACGAGCAAAGCGAAATTCGTGGCCTTCAACTCTTCGGGCGAGGCCGTCACCGCGCTTCTGGGCGGCCACGTCGACGTGGTTTCGGCGGGCACGGTCAACGTGGCGGCATTCGTAGCGAGCGGCAGGCTGCGCACGCTCGCGGTGAGCTCGCCCAAACGCATGAGCGGTCCGCTCGCTGTGGCGCCGACTTGGCCCGAACTGGGGTTCAAGGGCGTGATGGAAAACTGGCGCGGGATCATAGGCGCGAAAAACATTACGCCCGAACAGACCTTGTTCTGGGAGAACGTCTTCCGCCGCATCACCGGCAGCGATGAGTTTCGCAGCTACGCGGAGCAGAACCAGTGGGAGACCACGTTTCGCGGTGCTGAGGACTCGCGCAAGTTCATGGCCGACCAGTACGACGAGCTCAGGAACGTCATGTCTTATCTGGGATTGGTAAAAAAGCCGTAACCCCGCGCCCGCAGGTTATGACGACGGCAAGCCGCCATGCGAGTGGCATGCCTGTAGGCCTTTTCCTGCAACCGAATAGGTGTTTGTCGCCTTTCCCCGGGAACAGAATTTGAGAAAATCAAGGTCTCAAGGTCGTCGGCTTTACTGCACTATCAACCCGAAGGAGCGAACAAAATGAAATATTCCATTCTATTTGCGATTATCGCCGGCTTGCTCGGTCTGAGCGCGTGCGAAAAAACCACCGTGACGCCGGTGCCAGTGCCGCAATCGGCTCCGCCCGCGACCACGCCGGTGCCGGGACCGCAAGGCGCGCCTGGCCCCGCAGGCCCCGCCGGAGAGCCCGGCAAATCAAGCACCACCGTCATCACGCCGCCCGCAAGTTCATCGAGCACGACGTCGTCGACCACCACGACGGAGTCGAAGTCGACGGATACGGAGAAAAAGTAAGGCAACTCCACGTAGTTCGCTACAAAAGACAGCGCCGGCCCGCAATTGCGGCCGGCGTTGCCACGTACGCATTATCCGAACAGCGGCCGCGTCCGGCGCTAGCTGGATTCTTCCCCGGGCGCGTCGCCGGTTGCCTCAACACAGCTTTTTCAGAAGGCTTGTGTGGAGCGGCGATTGAATTTCAATCATTCAGGCGCGCACGCTAACGCTGGATCATCAACTTCGCAATCGGCGCGTTCGATACCGAAATCTTGCCGACGAAAGGCCGATCCACCGCGAGCACGGAAAACCACATGATTCCGATCACCACGCCCAATAGGGTTGCGGTCACGCGGGCGGTATTCGGCACGTGAGCGAGCAGCATGGCCGAAAATATCAATACTGCGAGCGCCGACAGCATGACCGATAGCCAGACCTCTTCCGGAATGAAATCGACGGCCGCCATCAAGCGGTTTTGGCGCGCGACTTCGACTTCCTGCAACGCGGTGCTAAGCGCCGTGCGCAGGGAAACGGTCTGTCCGGACCAGCCGTCGATTACCATCCGGTGCAGATCGTCGAGGATGCGGCGTGCTTCCGGATCTTCCGCGCCGTCCGACATGGTCTGCCATTCGCGCTGAGTGACGGTGCGCGCGTAGGCGGCGATGGCCGGCCGCCACGCGGGATTCGCCTTGGTGTCGACGAGCGTGGCCGCGAAGTTAAGCGCGCGCGCTTCTTGCAGCACGGACTGTTGCGCGGACCCCAGGTCCTTCCAGACGCTGCTCGCCAAGAGCGCGCAAAGTATCACTTGCCCTGCCATCAGCGCGCCGCACAGCGCCGGCGGCAGTTCGAGAAACGCCTTTCTGAGCGTCGCGTTCGAGCAGCGACCCACGAGCGTGACCATCAACCAACCCACCGCCGTGACCGTCAGCGTGATAGTCAGCGCCATCGCGACAATCGGCAGGCCCTGCACGAAATGAATTGCAGCGCTCATCTAAGGGCGCCTGGCTGCAACGCACGGGTGTTTCATTATTTTAGGCATTCTGACCCCCCTGTAGCGTTACCTTACACAATAGACGCGAAGGCTGAGACAAAGTCAGGGACGCTACTTTTTGGCAGCGCGCTTGCGGCTCGCCGTCTTCGGGCCAAATCCCGGTTCGAAGTGCGGGCCTGCCATGGTGCCGTCGACGGCGCGGCCAATGATTCCGTGCGACAGGTCTTTCAACGCGAGGAAAATCACATCTTCATCTGGCGTCGATACCAGCGTATGCGGCGCGTTCGCCGGTATGTAGATCAGCGTGCCGGCGGGTGCGAGCACGCGTTTGCCGTTCACGGAGCCTTTGAGCGTGCCCTTGACCACGTAGTTGAACTGCTCGTTCGGATGGCTGTGCATGCGCGAGCCGGTGCCGCGCGGCTTGTGGATATAGCCGAACAGCATGCGCGCGCCTTCGACGACGCCGCCGTGCGAGGTCGAATAGCCGGTGCCCGCCGCGACTTTCCTCAACTTGGCGACGCGAAAATGATATTTACCGCTGCCCGCCTTGATCGCGCCGGCGGTCTTGGTTTTCGTTGCTGCCATGTGCGTATTGAACCTTATAAGTAATCGATTTTTTTCCAGCTCTCGGCGGGCACCACGTTTTTGCTCTTGCCGGGACGCCGGTCGGCGTAAACCTTGCCTTCCTTCATCACCATGTGGATGGCCTTCTTCTCCTGCAGGATGCGGATGTCCGCGATCGGATCGCCATTGACCGCGACGATGTCGGCGTACTTGCCGGCTTCGATGGTGCCGAGGTCTTTGCCGAGCTTAATCGCTTCCGCGGCGTTTTTGGTCGCGGTCTGGATTGCGTGCATCGGCGTCATGCCGAGCGCCACGTAGACTTCGAGCTCCCACGAGTTGGTGCCGAAATGCGGCTCGAAGCCCATGTCGGTGCCCATCGCGATCTTGATGCCCGCCTTGTACATTTTCTGGAACGTCGTATAGCAGTGCGGCTGCAGCTTTTTCAACTTGGTGAGCACGAATTCCGCGGTGCCGAGCTCGCGGCGCAGCTGGATCGCGTGATCGGTGCGGTGCGCGAGCGTGGGCGTGACCGGAATGCCGGCTTCTTTGATCATGGCGATGGATTCGTCGTCGGAGAACACCATGTGCTCGATGGTGTCGGCGCCGGCCTTGATCGCCATCTTTTGCGCGGTGGTGGTGAAGCAGTGCACCGCCGCGATTTTGTGGAACGCGTGCGCCTCGTCGCAGATCGCGTCGAGCTCTTCCTGCGTCATGTTGCGGATGTCCGGCTCCTCCTTGTCGGTGCCGCCGCCGCCGGACGCGCAGGTCTTGATCACATCGCAGCCCCACAGGAGATTGGTGCGCGCGAGCTTGCGCAGTTCGTACGGGCCGTCGCCGTTGTTGAAGCCGGAGCGCGGCATCGCGCGCGGCTGGATCAGATCGAGATGCGAGCCGGTAATAGTGGTGAAACCGCCGATCAGCATGCGCGGACCTTCGAGGATCCCCGCGTTAATCGAGTCGCGCACGGCGCACAGTTCCTGCGTAAACAGTCCGCGGCTCGAATTCATGCCGAGATCGCGCAGCGTCGTGAAGCCCATGTCGAAACAGTTCTGCGCGTGAAACAGCGCGTACATCTGCTGCAGCTGCGGTGTTACTTCCCACTGCGCGACGCGGTGATTGTGGAACGTCATGCAGTTGAACATCGCGGTGTGGATGTGGCAGTCCATCATGCCGGGTATCAGCGTGCAGCCCGCAGCGTCGATGACTTCGGCGTTCGGCGGAGTCTTTATCTTGCCTTTGGCGCCGACCGCTACGATGCGCTCGCCCTTGATCACGATCACCGGATTGTCGATGACCGGCCCGCCGTTGCCGTCGATCAGTTTCGCGCCAGTCAGCACGACGTCCTTGCCCTTGTTCTCGGGGATGGGCCACGCAGGTTCGGGTTTCCACCACGCTTCATTGATGGTCATGCTCGCCTTGCTCCTGTCGATGATTTTTCCAGACGCTGAACGTTAGCTGCGGGGCAACGCGGTGTCAACCACAGCGCCGCGGATTTGGTAGTATGGGCCGCACAAAAATCTGCGCGTCTCCTTCGCATGAGCCCACCGGCAAAAGTCCCCGTTACGCTATTCACCGGATTTCTCGGCAGTGGCAAAACCACGCTGCTCAATCGCATCCTCGCCGCTCCGCAGTATGCGGACAGCGCGGTCATCATCAACGAGTTCGGCGCGATCAGCATCGATCATCTGCTGGTGGCGACGCCGCGCGAAAACATGGTCGTGCTCGAAAGCGGCTGCGTGTGCTGCACGGTGCAGGGCGAACTCGTCGATACTCTGATCGACCTCATGCGGCAGCGCGGCAAGAATGGCGTGCCGGCGTTTCGCCGCGTGCTGGTCGAGACGACCGGGCTCGCCGATCCGATCCCGATACTCGAAGTGCTCGCGGCGCATCCGGATATACCCGTCTACTACGCGCTGCACTCGGTGGTGACGCTGGTGGACGGCGTCAATGCGCTCGGGCAGCTGGAGGAATTTCGCGAATCCCGCCGCCAGGTTGCGGTCGCCGATCGTCTGCTGATCAGCAAATCGGATCTCACCGACGCTCAGGCGTTGGCGGCGCTCGAGACGAAGCTAGCAGAACTCAACGCGGACGCGCCGCGGCTCACCATCGATCCGCGCACTGCGGATACCCGATTGTTGTTCGGCGCCGCGTATCTCGATATTGCGCAGGGGCGCGGCGATGTCGGCGAGTGGCTGCGTGACGGCGCATCGGCCCGCACGCGCGGCGGCTTTGTCGCGCACACCGGCAACGTGCAGACTTTTTCGATCCGTCACGAGGGCCCGGTGACGCGCGCCGGCCTCGTCTTGTGGCTCGATTTGATCGCCGGCTTGAAAGGGCGCGACCTCCTGCGCGTCAAAGGCGTGTTCAATGTCGAAGGCGAGCCGGTCGCCGTGCACGCGGTTCAGCGCATCGTGCACGAGCCGGCGCCGCTGCCGACATGGCCCGATGAGGAACGCGCGTCACGCATCGTATTCATAACGCGCGGAATCCCCCGCGAAGCGATCGAACAAACCCTGGACGTCCTCGGTTACGTGGCGCCCGCGGCGAACCGCGCTACCCTCGATCCGGACGCGTATGCGCGATTCGTCGCGGCGGTCGGCAAATTTCACTGATTTCACGCTACACTCGCCACGCGTTTCTCTTTGAACGGGCTCGCCATCATGCAACCCTCTGAAGCCGCCGTCGTCACCGGCGCCAGTTCCGGCATCGGCGAAGCCTGCGCGCGCCGTTTGCTCGAGCAGAACGTGAGCGTAATCACGCTGCAGCGTTCACCGCCACGATTGAAACATCCGAACCTGCATTTCCGCCCGATCGATCTGGCCGACATGGCGGCGACCGAGACGCTCGCGCGCGAGCTCGCCGCGCAATTTCCCGTGCGCTACCTCGTCAACAACGCGGGCGCGAACCGGCCGGCGCTGCTCGAAGACGCGACGATCGACGACTTGCAGTACGTGACCGCGATTACGCTCGGGGCGTCGATGATATTGACGCAGGCATTCGTGCCCACCATGCGCGCGGCGAACTTCGGCCGCATCGTCAACATCTCTTCGCGCGCGATCATGGGCAAAACGTCGCGCACGGTTTACGCGAGCGCCAAAGCAGGCCTCATCGGCATGACGCGCACGATCGCTTGCGAAGTCGGCGGCGACGGCATTACGGTCAACACGGTGATTCCGGGGCCGGTAGCGAGCGATCTCTTCAATCGCGGCCACCCCGAAGGAAGCGCCAAGCGCCAGACGGTGATCGACGGCATTCTCGTTAAGCGGGTCGGTACGCCCGACGACATCGCGCGCGCCGTGCTGTTCTTTCTGGACCGCGATGCGGGTTATGTGACGGGGCAGGCGCTTTTTGTGTGCGGCGGCACCAGCGTCACCGGCACGGGCGGCGCGTAAGGCGCCAGCGCCGCGTCAACGCTTGCGAGGCGGGCTGCGGCGTTAAATAATGCCGCCGGCGTAAGCTTTCGACTGCGCAATTCGAGCGGTACCCGGGTTATTCCGTTAACATATGCAGAGCTACCGGCGGAGATGGCCCGATGCGTGAAGAAGCGAGACCCTATGTTGACCGCGCGCCCGGCGGGCCGGCAGTTTTGTTACTCGCGTGCACCGCGTTCGTACTGGTGGTAAGTGCCGACTATCTCACTTCCTACGAGCTTAGTCTCAGCACGTTTTATGTTTTGATCATCGTCGCCGTGAGCTGGTTTTGCGGCGTGTGGTGGGGCGGCCTGTTCGCTTTCCTCGCGATGTTCTCCGAAATCAAGATTGGCCTGCTGACCGGCAACCCGTTTTCGGAAGACGCTTACTTCTACATCAGTAACGGCAATCGCCTCTTTTCCTATCTGCTGATCTCGTATCTGACGGCGATGGTTAGAAGCCTTTATGAAAAAGCGCAATCTGCCGCGCGCGTGGATTTCGTGACGGGGATCACCAACAGCACCGGTTTTTACGAAAAGGTCGCCGTCGAGATGGCGCGGCACCGCCGCAACCGCGCGCCTTTCTCAGTCGCGTACGTAACTTGCGATTACTTCAAGATCATCAATGACGGCCTGGGTCACCGCGAGGGCGATCGCGTGCTGATGACCATCGCGCAAACGCTCGAAACCAACCTGCGGCAGACCGACGTCGTGGCGCGCCTGGGGGGCGACGAGTTCGCGCTGGTGCTGCCGGATACCGCCGAGCGGGACGCGCTGACCATCATTCGCAAAGTGTGCGGCCAGCTCGACCGCGCGATGGCTGCCCATGACTGTCCGATCACGTTCAGCGTCGGCGTTGGCGTGTTTCCGCAGGTGCCCGGCAGCGTTGACGTCGTTGTTACTTTCTGCGACCGGCTGATGCAGCGCGTGAAGGCGCTCGGCAAGAACAAGATCATGCATCGCGTCTACGACCCGGACGAAATCGAGTCGCCGCTGCCCGGCCGCGTTCAAGCGATTCGCTGAAGCAGTGGACGCGGGTTCCCCGCGTTAAAGTCCGTATCCCGATTCGATTGAACCGGATCTCACTCCGGCTTGATTCCGCTTTGCTTCACCACTTTGGCCCAGCGCGCGAGCTCGGACTTGATTCGCGCTTGAAACTCCTGCGGTGTGCTGACGATGACGGCCGTGCCGTCGGCGGCGAGCTTGTCGATCGCGCCGGGCGAATTCATGCCTTTTACGATGTATGCGTTCAGCGCAGCGACGATCTGCGGCGGCGTTCCACCGGGCGCGAGGATGCCGACCCAGCTCGTGAACAGATAATCGGGATAGCCGGACTCGGCGATGGTGGCGACGTTAGGCAACAGCGGCGCCCGCTCGCTTCCGGTGACGGCGATCGCGCGCAGCCTGCCCGCGTTGACCTGGGGCAGCGCGGCGCCCAGCGAAGGGAAGCTCAAATCGGCTTCGCCGCCGACGACTGCGGCAAGCGCCGGACCGGCGCCCCGGTACGGCACGTGCGCGATATCGATGCCGGCCTGGATGCGGAAGAGCTCGGCCGCAATGTGCAGGTTGGTGCCGTTGCCGCCCGACGAATAATTGAATTTGCCCGGATTTGCCCTGGCCGCGGCGACGAGTTCCCGCAGCGACCTCGCGGGCACCGACGGATGCGCGACCAGCACGTATGAGCCGGCGGCAACGAGCGAGACCGGCGCGAAATCCTTCTCGACATTGAACGGCAGCTTGGGGAACACGCTCGGATTGACGACGAGCGGCAATGAAGTGCTGAGCAGCGTATAGCCATCGGCGGGCGCGCGCGCCACGAACTCCATGCCGATATTGGTCGAGGCACCTGCCTTGTTCTCGACGATCGCGATCTGACCGGTGAGTTCGGTCAAGCGCTGTCCGAGTATGCGCGTCACCAGGTCGACGATGCCGCCCGGCGCGGTCGGCACTATGATGCGCAGCGGCTTGGCCGGGAATTCGCGTACCTGCGCAAGCGCGGGTGTAGCGGGCATTAACAGCGCGATAGCAATGGCGACAGCATCCAGGGCGTGCGGCGTGCCGTTTTTCATGCGGGTTTTTCCTCCAGCCCGCAGTGTCCGGCAGGCGCAAAAAGTTGGCAAGGCGCCATGCTAAGATTGGCGACGAGGAGAGATCATGCCGTTTCTGGAACGTGCGGGCGAGCCGCGCCTGCATTACGAGTTCGACGATTACACCGATCCGTGGAAAAACGCGCCGTGCATCATGCTGCAGCACGGCTACGCACGCTCGACGAAATTCTGGCGCGCATGGATCCCGTACTTGAGCCGGTTTTACCGCGTGCTGCGGCTCGACCTGCGCGGGCTCGGCGAATCGGGCAAGGATTTCGATCTCGAGCGCGGCATCAATCTCGACGCCTATCTCAAAGACTTCACCGATCTGCTCGATCACCTGGGCATAGCATCCGCACACTATTGCGGCGAATCGTCCGCCGGCACGCTGGGCATGGCGTTCGCCGCCGAGCGGCCGCAGCGCGTGCGCACGCTGTCCATTATTTCCTCGCCGGTGGCAATGAGCGAGGAAGACAAGGTGAGCGCGCTCGCGGGGCATCCCGATCGTGTGACCGCGCTGCGCAAAATGGGCTCGCGCGGGTGGCTCGAAGCATCGAATGCGGGCCGCCGCTTTCCCACGAACGCCGATCCCGCGCTGCTCGCGTGGACGCTCGACGAAATGGGCAAATCGGACGTCGAGGTGCTGATTTCGATGTTCCGTTTCGTCTCGAACGTGGATGCCGCGCCGTACCTGCCGAAAATCTCGGCGCCGGTGCTCGCCCTCTATCCGGCGGCCGCCGGCGTGATTACGAAGGACGAGCACACGCAGCTGCTGCGCGAGAAAGTGCGCAATCTCAGAATGGTGCGTGTGCCGCTCGAGGCGCACAGCCTGCAGATCGTGGCGCCGGCGACCTGCGCGCAGGAAGTGCTGTATTTCATTGCGCAGCACGACGGCATCGTCTGCCGCGAGGCCTGAACCGCGCGGGCGGGAATAATCATCTGCGGTATCACGTGACGATAATATGGGAGCACACGATGAAAAAGTACCTGGCGATAATTGTTTTAAGCATTGGCATGACGGCGCACGCTAGCGCGGCCGAGGTCAAGGTGCTGAGCGGGGGCGCGGTCGAGCCCGGTTTGCACGCATTCGCCGAGCAGGTGAAGCGCGAACTCGGACACGAGCTTAAAATCCAGTTCAATAC
>Ga0207675_100007581_pt1 | contig 10251 bp, 7 predicted proteins | sample KBSSwiS42_FD_184305 | JGI IMG/M metagenome (GOLD analysis project Ga0207675, IMG submission 184305) | Switchgrass rhizosphere microbial communities from Kellogg Biological Station, Michigan, USA - KBS Switchgrass S4-2 (SPAdes) (version 2) | ecosystem: Host-associated > Plants > Roots >...
TCTTTCGCGTCGGTGATGTCGATGATGTAGTTCTCGATCGATTCCCGTTGGCGTTCGGGATCTTCGCTGATCCACCCCACTTCGCGCGCCCACCGCAGTTTCTGCGTGACGGGATGGATGAAGCGGTACTCCAGGTCGTAGACGCCGCCGCGCACCCGGCGTTCCTGTTCGGCGGCGAGGTAGCGCTCCCGGTCATCCGGATGAACCGCGTTGTACCAGGCTTCGACGTCGGCGTAGCCGTCCTTCGATATGGTCCCGAACATCTCGGGCGCATCGCGGCCGTAGACCTTCACCCCGTCATGATCGTAGCCGAACCCGGATGCGCCGCGTGTGCCGAGGCAGTAGGCGATGTTGCGCATGTTGTCGAACAGCAGCCGCAGGCGCCGCTCGCTCTCGCGCGCCATCAACTCGTTCCGCCGCTCCTCGGTGACGTCGATATAGACGCCGACCGCGCCGCCATCGGGCGTTCGCCGTTCCGCAACCCGGAACCAGCGCTTGTTCGAATGGTATTCGAATGAATTGCTCCGCGCCGCGTGGCGCTTCAGCCGCGCGGCGACCATACCTTCGGTGGTCTGGCCCGGCGGGACGTTGTCCGGCTTGCCGTAGAAGGCCTCGGCCAGTTCGACGAACTTGCGACCCAGCCGCACCTCATCCTGCTGGTTGGGGTAGACCAATGACCGATAGGTGTTGTTGTAGGCGATCAGCCGGTCGTCGGTGTCCCAGCGCGCGAGGCCGACGCGCGCCAAGTCCAGCGCCGAACTCAGGACGTCCAGGCTGCTTGCCTCCAGGTTGCCTTGCATCCCGAAGCGCCCCCTTCCAGTCACAAGTCTATGGGCAATCGCAAACCTACGGCAACCGCCCGGTGACATTGCCAACCCGTCCGCCCCATCTCGCATAACGGGCAAATATTCCGCCATTTCGCGGAACAGCGCGGCGCTGCGCGGCGTTATTCGATGATTGGGGGAGGGCATCGGACCAATACCAGGGAGGAACAGATGCTCCGGATCGTCGCCCTTGCGGCTGCCACCCTTGTTGCACAATTCAGTCTCTCCGCCGGCGCCCGGGCGGAGGTGACCATTTCGATCTCCTGCAGTTCGCTCGGCATCGAGCAGCAACTCTGCCAGACCGGCAGCGAGGCCTGGGCCAAGAAGACCGGCAACAAGGTCAAGCTGGTGGCGACGCCGGCCGACGCCAACGAACGGCTGGCGCTGTACCAGACCCTGCTGGCGGCTGAGGCCAAGGACATCGACGTGTTCCAGATCGACGTGATCTGGCCGGCGATCCTGGCGCCGCACCTGGTGGACCTCAGTCCCGTCGTGTCCGAGCAGGACCGCGCCGACAATTTCAAGGTCCTGATCGACAACGACACGGTGGACGGCAAGCTGGTGGCGGTTCCGTGGTTCGTCGATGCCGGCCTGCTCTATTACCGCAAGGACCTGCTGGAGAAGTACGGCAAGCCGGTGCCCGCGACCTGGAGCGAACTCACCGAAACGGCCAAGGCCGTGATGGACGGAGAAGCCAAGGCGGGCAATTCGGTCGTGCAGGGCTATGTGTGGCAGGGTCGGGCGTATGAAGGATTGGCCTGCAATGCGCTGGAGTGGATCGCGAGCTATGGAGGGGGCAGCATTGTCGATACCGAAGGCAAGGTGACGATCGATAATCCGCAGGCGGCGCAGGCGTTGGAGATGGCGAAGGGCTGGATCGGCACCATCTCGCCCAAGGGCGTGCTGTCGTACGCGGAAGAGGAATCGCGCGGTGTGTTCCAGTCCGGCAACGCAGTCTTCATGCGCAACTGGCCGTACGCATGGGCCTTGGCAAACGCCGCCGATAGCCCGGTCAAGGGCAAGGTCGGTGTTGCCGTGCTGCCGAAGGGCGATGGACCCGATGCGCGCAATGCGGCCGCGCTCGGCGGGCAGAGCCTCGCGGTGTCGCGCTATTCCACTCACCCGAACGAGGCGGCCAACCTGGTGCACTACCTGACTTCCGTGCAGGAGCAAAAGCGGCGCGCGCTCGAAGGGTCGTTCAATCCCACGCTGCGCAGCCTCTACACCGACGCCGATACAGTTGCGGCCAACCCGTTCTACAAAGACTTCCTGCCGATCATCGAGAGCGCGGTGGCGCGGCCGTCGACGGTGACGGGCCGGCGCTACAACCAGGTCTCCAGCGCGTTCGTGCGGACCGTTCATGGTGCGCTGTCGGGACAGGGACAGGCCTCTGCCACCTTGGTGAACCTCGACAAGGAACTGGAGCGGCTCGGTCGCAACGGCCGCTGGTAGGCCCCGCCGCGGCATGTCCGCAATCCACCAGAGTCCGGCGCGAGAGCGGATCAATCTCGCGCCGGCTTCCGCGTCGCGGGGGCCGGGCCCGACGCTGGAGCGCCAGCGGGCGCACGTCGCCTGGCTGTTCGTCGCGCCGATGCTGGTGGCGGTGGCCCTGGTGGCGGCGTGGCCACTGGGGCGCACCATCGCCTTCAGCTTCACCGATGCCTATCTCGACGACCTCGACAACTGGGCCGTCATCGGGTTTGCGAACTACATATCGCTGTTCCAGGACCCGCTGTGGTGGCGGGCGGTCGGCACTACCGCCGCGTTCACGATCGTCTCGGTCGGTCTGGAAACCCTGCTCGGTCTTGCCATCGCGTTGACGCTGAACGCGCACATGCCGGGGCGCGGGCTGCTGCGCGCCGCTGTGCTGATCCCATGGGCCATCCCGACCGTCATCTCCGCCAAGATGTGGGGCTGGATGCTGCACGATCTCTACGGCGTGGTGAATGCGGCGCTGCTCAGGCTGGGCTTGATCGATGCACCCTGGGCCTGGCTGGCCGAGCCGAAGCTCGCGTTCGCCGCGGTGGTGGCGGTCGACGTGTGGAAGGCGACGCCGTTCATGACGCTGCTGATCCTGGCGGCGCTGCAGGTGCTGCCGCGCGAGCTCTACCAGGCGGGCAAGATCGATGGCGCTTCGCCGATCAGGATGTTCCTGCGCGTGACCTTGCCGCTGATCCGGCCGGCGCTGCTGGTCGCCATCATCTTCCGCGGCCTCGATGCCATGCGCGTATTCGACGTGATCTACGTGCTGACCGGCAACAATCTGGCGACCACCACCATGTCGGTCTATGCGCGCCAGCAGCTGGTCGATTTCCAGGATGTCGGCTACGGCTCGGCGGCCGCGACCTCGCTGTTCCTGATCGTCGCGCTGGCGACCGCCATCGTGATTACGGTGGGCCGCGTGAATGTCAGCGGCGTGGGAGAGCGCCGATGATGGTCCGCAGGCGCCTCGGCCGGATCGCGTTCTATCTGCTGGTCGCCGGGATCATCTTCTACGCGGTGTTCCCGTTCTATTGGGCGATCGTCTCGTCGCTCAAGACCGGCAGCAGCCTGTTCCAGGTCGAATTCTGGCCGAGCAATCCGACGCTGGAGAACTACGTCGCGCTGTTCCAGGAGCAACCGTTCGCGCGCAACATCCTCAATTCGCTGATCGTGGCGGTGGTGGCGACCGGCATCTCGCTGTTCCTGGCGCTGACCGCGGCCTATGCGCTCGGCCGCATCCGGTTCCGCGGACGGACCGCCATGCTGCTCGTCATCCTCAGCGTCTCGATGTTTCCGCAGATCGCCGTGCTGTCCGGCCTGTTCGAGCTGATCCGGGCGCTCGGGCTCTATGATACGCTGACGGGGCTGGTGATCGCCAACCTCATCCTGACCTTGCCGTTCGTCACCTGGGTGCTGACCACCTTCATGCGCGAGATGCCGCGCGAGCTGGAGCAGGCCGCCATCATCGATGGCGCCAACGACTGGCGCATCCTCACGCGCGTGTTCCTGCCGATCATGGGGCCGTCCTTGTCGGCGGCGGGCCTGCTCGCCTTCATCCTGGCGTGGAACGAGTTCATGTTCGCCCTGACCTTCACGCTGTCGACCGATCAGCGGACGGTTCCGGTCGCCATCGCGCTGATCTCCGGCGCGACCGCCTATGAGCTGCCCTGGGGCCGGGTGATGGCGGCCTGCGTCATCGTGACGGTGCCGCTCATCATCCTGGTGCTGGTCTTGCAGCGCTACATCATCTCCGGCCTGACCGCCGGCGCGGTCAAGGGCTAACTCAGCGGTCGCATTTTCTACGCCGAACCGGCATCCACTTCGGCGGAAAATGCTCTACCGCCGATCGAGCGCGCGAATCAGCCGGTCATAGAGCGGCGGCGGCAGCAAGCGCGTCAATCGCGCAATCCACGCCAGCGTCCAGGGGAAGGATATGTATGGCCGGCGCGCCAGAATCGCCTTCGCCAGCAAGTCGGCGGCGGGCTCCACCTGCATCGACATCGGCTTCGCGCGCTGTTTCTTCGTATCCTTGGTCACGACGAAGCCGGGAGCGGCAAGAGTCACGGCGATGCCGCGCGGCGCCAGATCGATGCGCAGGCTCTCGATGTAGTTCATCAGCGCGGCCTTGGCGGCACCATAGGATGCTGCGTGAGGCAGTCCGCGGAAGCCGGCGATGCTGCCGATTGCGACGATCTGGCCATTACCCTGCTTCAGCAGCGCCGGCAGTGCCGCCTCCACGAAGTTCACGACGCCGAACAGGTTGAGATCGAACGATGCGCGCATGTCCGTGCTGGTCAGATTTTCCGGTGCGGTGCGGCTGCCGCCGCCGGCATTCAGGATCAAGCGGTCGATGCGGCCATGCTTGCGCAGGGCTTCGTCGACGCAGGTGCGCGCGGCTTCGCCGACGGTGACGTCGCAGACGGAAATCTCGCTGCTGCCGCCGGCGGTCGCGATGTCGGCCGCAACCTCCTGCAGCAGGCGCAAGCGACGCGCCACCAGGATGACGTGATCGCCATGGCGCGCCAGCCGCTTCGCGAGCGCAGCGCCGATGCCGGAGGAGGCGCCGGTGATGAGGGTGATCGGCTTTTCGGTGCCGGCCAAGGTCCTAGTCCGCGATGCGCTGCATGGCGTCGGCGATCGCCTGATCGCGGCCGGCGTCGCTGATCTGGGCGCGCGCGTGCTTCTTGAGGTTCTTGCGGGCATCGCGGTAGTAGGCCGTGCGCTTCAGCATGGACATGGCGAGCCGGTTCAGCGCGCTCGCCGGCCAGCGCATCGGCCGGTCGAAATCGAACAGCAGGATCGCGCGCTCCTCGTCCGTCCTGTTCCAGACCTGATGCAGCATCGAATCGTCGAACACGAAGCACTCGCCCTCGCGCCAGCGCACGGATTCGCCGCCGACGATCATGCGGCACTTCTGCCAGCGCTTGGGCACGATCAGCCCGAGGTGCGAGCGCAGCACGCCCTTGGTGATGCCGCGGTGCGGCTTGATCTTGTAGTTGGGCGCCAGGATCGAGAACCAGGCGGAACGCAGCCCCGGCACTCGGCGCAGAAGGGCGGCGGTCTTGGGGCAGCGGGCGGTGTTGCCGGTCAGCTCCTCGCCCATGCCCCACAGGAAGAAGGCGCGCCACTTCTGCGAATGCGCGATGCGGGCCTGGTCGGGCGATATCTTGTCCAGGAACGGGATGCGCTCGCGGTCCTGCAGGATGACTTCGAGCTCGGCCCGAATCTCCCGCCAATTGGCCTCCACTTCCGCCACGAACGGGAAATGCTCCTTTGGGATGAACGGCTGGTCCGGCACGCGGGATTGCCGGCTATAGAGCCTGGCGAGCAGCTTCAGGGCGCCGAGGCCCAGCATCTTGACCTTTGCGCGTCGCCAGGCTTTCCAGCGGGACTTGCCCTCGCTCCCGCGTACTGCTGTTGCCCCTGCCATTTGACCCCATTGAGCGGCGTTGGTGCGCGGATTCATACGGGGCCTTGCCAATGGTGCGCAAGGTGGATCATGTCACAGGGGAAGGACGGAAAGTCGCATGATTCCAGTGCAATTGACGACGGAGCTGGGCGTTATCGAGCTCGCGGTCCATGAGGAGCGGGCGCCGGACAGCGCCGGCTACTTCCTGGCGGACGTCAGGAACGGCCTTTATGACGGGACCAGCTTCTTGCGGATCGTGACCCTCACCAACCAGCGGGAGGCGGAGCGGGCCCGGCGCATCGCGGTGATCCAAGGCGGGTTGCGCCATGAGCGCGAGGACCTGCCGCCGGTCATTCCGCACGAAACCACGGCGATGACGGGCCTCAGGCACCTCAAGGGCACTGTCTCGCTCGCACGGTTCGCGCCCGGGGCGGTCTACCACTCGTTCTTCATCTGCCTGCGCGACGAGCCGGCGCTCGATTTCGGCGGCGCGCGCCACCCGGATGGGCAGGGCTTCGCGGCGTTCGGGCGCGTGGCGGAGGGCTTCGACGTGGTGCAGCGCATCTTTGCCCGGGCGGAAGAGGCCGAGTATCTGGAGAACGAGATCGCGATCCGGCGCGCCGCTGTCGCAGCTGTCTAATAGAACTCCGCCGTGGAGTTGTGCTTGCGCAGGCCCTCCGGCCGATAGGGGCGGTCCACGTCAAAGAGCTGCACGTCCCTGGTGCGAAATCGTTGAAGCACGCTCTCATGCAGGGGCGCATCGACCGGAATCGCGCGATCGATCTTGGCGAGACATTTGAACGGGAACTTCCGCGTTTCGTCATGCTGCATTCCGGTGGGATCGGGATAGGGCTTCAGGACGTCGCCATCGTAGGTCAGCCCCGCCCTGACCGCGACTTCGAGCATCCACTTGAGCGGAATGTCGGAGAGGCGCGATTCCTCTTCCAGATAGCTGCCCCCGACATCGGAATGGCAGCCGGAGAACCAGACCTGCTGGAACCATTCCGGCCCGTCCTTCGGGCGCTCCGGATGGTCGACCCGCGTGCCCCATCCCACCCGGTCGAAATCCTTGCGCCGCTCGTCGATCGCCAAGGCATGGCGCGCATACTGGACCTTCGGATTGAGAGTCTTGTCGTAGAACCGCATCCGCCAATCCAGCAGATGGAAGGGCCGCCACCACCGGCTGTGACGCAGGCCGACTTCCCAGCGTATGCGGTAGATCAGGTTCCCGACATAGCCAAGAACGACGATGACAGCGACCGAGATGCCGAGCACGCTCGGCCAGCCGAGATCGAAACCGAGGGCCTTTACTGCACTCCGAAGCAGGCCGAAGTTGATCGCCAGGGCGGTGAGCGCGAGCACAGTGGTTGCCACCGTCATATTGCCAATGGCGGCGACGGTGTCGAACACGCCGATGAAGTGCGGGTAGACATTGGCACCGTTGCTGTCGCCGGATCGATACTTCCCTCGGAAGCGCTCGGCCAACTCTAGTCTCTGCTCCAGTTGTTCTCTCTGGCGCGGCGTGGCTTCCTCGATCGGCCGGGAATGGGTGTGCTGGTAGACGCGCTTCACGGCCTTTCTGGCGATCCGCTTGGATGTCCTCATGTCGCGCTTGAGCGGCCCGTCGTCATCCGTAGTGGGAATGCCGCACAGCGCGATCACGGCGCCGAGGCAGCGCACGGTGTAGGCGCCACGGCTGAAGCCGAACAGGAAAACCCGGTCGCCCGGCCGCCAGTTGCGGACCAAGGCGGCGTAGCAGTCGATGATGTTGCCGGTGAGGCCAAGGCCGGTTGCCTGACAGATCAGGTTGTAGAGGAAGTCCCAGGCCGCGCCGAGCATTCCGCGCGCGCCTTTGCCGGTGCCGATGCCGGGATCGTAGAACGCGTATTGCACCGCCGGATCGACCGAGGAATCGGGCCCACATCGCGTCGCGCGATACAGCTTGTAGATATTGCTGCGGCGCTCGTCGAACAGCACGCCGCCGCGCTGGCCGGTGCCGTCGGAGTAGATCACGATGTTTCTGGGCATGGGAGGCCTCCCAGGCTGGAATCGCCAAGGCTACCAAAAATTGCCGGGGCCGGGAATACGCAGCTCCCAAAACGCTCCCGCCCGCCGTCAGGGCCTAGCTGATGGCGGGCGGGGTGAGCAACAAGCGGACCCTCGTCAGAGCAAGGGATAAGAGAGCCTTACGAGCACCCGCTTGTTGAGCCGCAGGTCGTGCACTTCATGCACGTCCCATTCCGCACCAGGGTGAAGTTGCCGCATTCGCCGCAGGCATCACCCTCGTAGCCTTTCATCTTCGCTTCGCGGATGCGCTCCAGCCGGCTCTCGATCTCCTTCGCCAGGTTGGGCGAGGCGATCAGCGCATCCACCTGCTCGTGCCGCTCCATGTGGACACGGACCTGGGTCTCATCGTGGCCGTGCCCGTGGCTGTGGACCTCGTGCGGGCTGGCCGCCAGCGCCGTGTTGCCGGCGAATCCGCCGCGCGCCACGTTGGACAGCACCACCAGGTTGGAGCGCACATAGCCGGTGGAGGCGATACGCTTCATGCTGGCGATCTCGCGCTGCTGATCCGGCAAGTCGCCCTGCGCCACGCCGCCACCCAGTGCGTCCGGATAGAGGTCATGCGACTGGACGTGCGCCAGGTCGTTGCGGCCGAGATAGGAGATGGCGAGCTCGCGGAACAGGTAGTCGAGGATCGAGGTCGACATCTTGATCGCATCGTTGCCTTCGACGATGCCGTTCGGCTCGAACCGCGTGAAGGTATAGGCCTCGACGAACTCCTCGAGCGGCACGCCGTACTGCAGGCCGATCGAGATCGCGATCGCGAAGTTGTTCATCAGGCTGCGGAAGGCGGCGCCTTCCTTGTGCATGTCGATGAACACCTCGCCCAGCGCGCCGTCCTCGTATTCGCCGGTGCGCAGGTAGACCTTGTGGCCGCCGACGATCGCCTTCTGGGTGTAGCCCTTGCGGCGCTCCGGCAGGCGCTTGCGGCCCTGTTGGACCTGGCGCTCGATGATGCGCTCGACGATCCGCTCCGCGACCATCGGGGCGCGGGCCGCGGCCGGCGCTTCGATCACCTCGTCGATCAGATCGTCGTCACCGAGGATGGAGCTGGCGAGCGGCTGCGAGAGCTTGGAGCCGTCGCGATAGAGCGCGTTCGCCTTGATGCCGAGGCGCCAGGACAGCATGTAGGCGTCCTTGCAGGCGTCGACCGAGCTCTGGTTCGGCATGTTGATCGTCTTGGAGATGGCGCCGGAGATGAAACTCTGCGCCGCCGCCATCATGTGGATGTGGCTCTCGACGGAGAGATACCGCTTGCCGATGCGGCCGCAGGGGTTGGCGCAGTCGAAGATCGAGAGGTGCTCGTCCTTCAGGAACGGCGCACCTTCCAGCGTCATGGCACCGGAGCAGTAGGTGTTCGCCACCTCGATCTCGGCCTTGGTGAAGCCGAGGGTCGCGAGCATGTCGAACGTCGGCTCGTTGAGCTGTTCGGCGGTGAGGTTGAGCGCGGCTTGGCAGAACTCCTCGCCCAGCGTCCACTTGTTGAACACGAAGCGGATGTCGAAGGCGGTGGCGAGCGCATTCTCGACCGACTGGATCGCGCCGGTGGTGAAGCCCTTGGCCTTCAGCGCCACGTGGTTGATGCCCGGCGCGCCGGACAGCGTGCCGTGGCCGACGGCGTAGCGGATGATCTCCTCGATCTCGTTCTCAGCGTAGCCGAGCTTGTGCAGGGCAGCCGGAACCGTGCGGTTGATGATCTTGAAGTAGCCGCCGCCGGCCAGCTTCTTGTACTTCACCAGCGCGAAGTCCGGTTCGATGCCGGTGGTGTCGCAATCCATGACGAGACCGATGGTGCCGGTCGGCGCGACCACGGTGGCCTGCGCATTGCGATAGCCGTGCAGTTCGCCGAGGGTTAGCGCCTGGTCCCACGCCTGGTGCGCGGCGTCGAGCAGTGCGGCATCCGGGCAGTTGTCGTGATCGAGCACGACGGGCAGGACCGACAGGTCCTCGTAGCCCGCAGTCTCGCCATAGGCCGCGCGGCGGTGGTTGCGGATGACCCGCAGCATCGCATCGCGGTTCTTGTCGAAGCTGGGGAAGGTGCCGAGCTCGCCCGCCATCTCCGCCGACGTGGCGTAGGAAACGCCGGTCATGATCGCGGTGAGGGCTGCGGTCAGCGCCCGGCCCTCGTCGCTGTCATAGGAGAGGCCCATCGCCATCAACAGCCCGCCGACATTGGCGTAGCCGAGGCCGAGGGTGCGGAAATCGTAGGACAGCTGGGCGATTTCCTTGGACGGGAACTGCGCCATCATGACCGAGATCTCGAGCACGACAGTCCACAGCCGGACGGCGTGGCTGTAGGCCTCGATATCGACCCGGCCATCCTCCTTGAGGAAGGTCATCAGGTTGAGCGAGGCGAGATTGCAGGCCGTGTCGTCCAGGAACATGTATTCCGAGCACGGGTTCGAGGCGTTGATGCGCCCCGATTCCGGGCAGGTGTGCCACTCGTTGATGGTGGTGTCGAACTGCACGCCC
>Ga0207675_100007591_pt1 | contig 10245 bp, 8 predicted proteins | sample KBSSwiS42_FD_184305 | JGI IMG/M metagenome (GOLD analysis project Ga0207675, IMG submission 184305) | Switchgrass rhizosphere microbial communities from Kellogg Biological Station, Michigan, USA - KBS Switchgrass S4-2 (SPAdes) (version 2) | ecosystem: Host-associated > Plants > Roots >...
CCGAACGTGGCCGTGCAGGTCGCCACCAAGATGGCGGCGGACAAGGAAATCATCGCCGGGGCGACGCATTATTGCTCCGCCACAGCGATCGCTACCGTCGACATTTATCACAAATTCGGCTTCCCTATCATCGTGTGGGGCGCAGTGCTGCCGGACATCACCTACCGGAACAAGTATGCGGAGGTGCATCGCGTAAACGGTACCATGATCGACCAGAACGACGTCAATGCCGAACTCATCTCTAAACTCGGTTTCAAGACCGTCGCGGTGATCCACGACACTACCGATTACGGCAAAGGTCACAATGCGTATTTCAGCAAATCTCTCGCCAAGCTGGGTGGCAAGATCGTCGGCACGTTCGGTGTCACCTCAGACCAGCAGGACTTCACCGCCGAACTTACGCAAGTCAAGGCACTGAATCCGGAGGTGATCTATTTCGGCGGGCTTACACCGATCGGCGTGCGTATCCGCTCGCAGATGGACAAGCTCGGTATCAAGGCTGTGTTCGATGGCACCTCGGGTATAGTGTCGGATGCTTTCATCCAAGGGCTCGGACCGCTTGCCGAAGGCGCACTCGCGTTTCGTGAAGGCGCTTCGACCGAGAAGCTGCCGGGCGGGAAATTCTTCCTGGAGAAGTATGCCGCACAGAAGTACGACAATCCGCCAGAAGCTTACGGCGCTTTCTCTTATGCTGCTATGGACCTGATCCTCGACTCAATCGAAAAGGTCGGACCGGATCGCAAGAAGGTCATCGCGGAACTGGCCAACGTAAAAGACCGCGACTCGATCATCGGCAAGATCACGTTCGACGATCACGGCCAGAATACCGTGGCATTGATCACCAAATATGTGGTGCAGGACGCCAAGTTCGTGGAGTGGGAGGACAGCGAATACGCCTCGGGCAAGCGCAAGCTTTCCGGACAGAAATAGCCGACAGCGGGACGGGCGGCACCAGCTCCCGTCCCGCTTCCGCCTTCGCGGTCCGCACAGGATCAGAAAACATGGACGTGGGGCTCCTCTCGCAATACATCATGAACGGTCTCATGCTCGGCATGATGTATACGCTCGTCGCGGTCGGCTTCACGCTGTTCTTCGGTGTGCTCGATATCATCAAGTTCTCGCATGGAGATGTGCTGACGGTCGGCGCCTTCACTGGGCTGGCGACCTATATAGGACTGCGCTCGGTCGGGGTCAGTTCCACCCCGCTGTTGCTGCTTGCGGTACTGGTCGTCGCGATCCTCGCCATGGCGGCGCTCGGCATGCTAATCGCGCGCTACCTGGTGCTGCCGCTGCGCTCCGCGCCGGCGCTCAACACACTGCTGATCACGTTGATGCTCGGCACAGTGCTGCGCGAAATGGTTCGGCTCTTCTACCCGCAAGGCGCCAACCCGAAGCCGTTCCCGGCCTTGCTTCCAACTGATTCAATTAACCTCGGCCAGTTCAATCTCCGGCTCGACAACGCCATGATGCTGGCGACCGGCGTCGCGATCATCGTCGGGCTGCGGCTTTTGCTCAACCGCACCAAGCTCGGTCTCGCCATCCGCGCGGTGGCGCAGGATGAAGAGACCGCGCGAACGATGGGTATCAACTTCACCGCCGTCGTGCTGATCACCTTCGCGATTGGGTCGGCCCTGGCCGCCATCGGTGGCGTGATGAACGGCCTCTATTACAACGAAATTAACTTCGGCATGGGGCTGCTGCTCGGCGTGATCGGCTTTTCCGCCGCGATCATCGGCGGGCTCGGGAGCATCTACGGCGCTATCCTGGGCGGCTTCCTGTTCGCGGCGTTGCAGACCCTCGGCGCCGTCGCGCTGCCGTTTGCCAGCGCCTACAAGGACGTGTTTGCCTTCACCGTCGTGATCGCCCTGATGGCCTGGCGCCCGACCGGGCTGATTCAGGAAAAAATCAGTGAGCGGGTCTGAGCGCATGCCGGAAGTCATGCAGGAACCGCAGGCTCCCTTGTTGCCGGGCGTTGTCGCTGTGGCGTTCTCGACCGCCTATCTGATCGCGTTGCTGGCTGTCGAAATGCAGCCGCTCGTCATTGGCCTGCTGGCATTCGGCATCGTCGCCGTGCTCGCCGCCCATTACATGGACTGGCTCGATCCGGTAAGCCGAAGTTTTGCCGAGCGCGAGGGTGTGCTCAGCGCATACGCAATCCTCGCCGCCTGCGTGGTGGCGGCGTTCTTCCACGACAATCATTTCGTGCTGCTGTTGTTCGTCACCGTGTTGCTCTATGCTGTGGCGACGCTCGGGCTGAATATCGAATTTGGCTATGCCGGCGTGCTTAACTTCGCGGGTGCGTCGTTCTTCGGTATCGGCGCTTATACCTCGGCGGTGCTCAATACCTACACTGCCGTGCCTCACCTCCTGGTACTGCTGATTGGCGGGACGCTTGCCGCCCTGATTGGTTCGCTGCTGCTGCTCCCGGTGTTGCGCACGCGCGGCCATTATGCCGCGCTGGTCACCATCGCATTTGCGCTGCTGCTCAAGACATTCCTGGAAGTCAACGACGTGCTCGGCGGGCCACAAGGTATGCAGGTCAAGGGCATGAGCATCCTCGGCTGGTCGTTCAACGACAATTTCGAGATCGGTAGGATCGAGATGTCGTTCTACCTCAACTATTTTGTGATCAGCATGCTGCTGCTGTGCAGCACCTTCGTCCTAGTGCGGCGGCTGGAACGGTCATGGATCGGGCTCAACCTCGATGCGATTCGGCTCGATGAGACCGCAGCGAGTTGCTTCGGACTGGATATCGCGCGCTGGAAGATCACCGCCTTCGTGCTCGGTAATTTCGTTATCGGCCTCGCCGGCGCGCTCTTCGGAATGGTCGGTGGCTTCGTTGCTCCCAACAACTACACCTTCGCCGACTCGCTGATCATGGTCTCAATCCTGCTGCTCGGAGGCATAGGCAACCCATGGGGCGTGGTGGTAGCCACCTTCATCGTCCTGGTCTTGCCTGAGAAATTGCAGACCATCCAGGAATACCGATTCCTCCTCTATGCCTTGATCGTGATTGTGGTGCTGCTATTTCGTCCCGAGGGGCTGCTGCCGCGGCCGGTGCGGCGTTATTTTCCCCGGGGGCGGGCATGACCTATTTGCTGGAGGCTCGCGGATTGACCCGAAGATTTGGCGGCGTCGTGGCGCTGGACAATCTTGATCTTGCCGTCGTGCCTAACGAAATCATCGGCCTGATCGGACCCAATGGGTCGGGCAAGACAACATTTTCAACGTAGTCACCGGAATATACGGCGCGCACGGCGGCTCCGTCACCTTCGAGGGCGCGGACATTACGCGCGCCCCGTCGCGCGCCATCTATAACGCCGGCGTTTCCCGCACCTTTCAGCGCTCGCGGTTATCGCTGCCGTTGTCGATCTTCGACAACATCATGATCGGCAACCACAAGCGGCTCAATCAAGGGCTCTGGTTCAATCTAGTCCGGCGCGGCCAATTCAAGCGCGAGTTCGAGGTCAATTATGTGGCAGCCCGCACGCTCATCGAAGTGTTCGAGCCGCAGCTTGCTGAGCGGATGCTCGAACCGGTCGCCGGGCTGCCGATGATCGACCGACGCCGCATCGAGATCTGCCGCGCGCTGATCAGTCAGCCAAAGCTGCTCTTGCTGGACGAACCGTCAGCCGGAATGACGCATGACGAGACCAAGGAATTAATGGACGACATTCTGCAGGTCCGCGATCTCAATCGGAACCTCACCATCGTTATCGTTGAGCACGAAATGGGATTGATCGAGCGTATCACCGACCGTTGCGTGGTACTCAATTTCGGCCGCAAGATCGCGGAAGGGCCGTACCGTCAGGTCGCCGTCGACCGACAGGTGCAGGAAGCCTATCTGGGGGTGGAGTAATGACCGGCCGATTGGAAATCGAGGGCGTCTACACCGCTTATGACAAGGCGGATGTGCTCGAAGGCATCTCACTCAAGGTAGAGCCTGGGCGCATCACCTGCCTGCTCGGTTCCAACGGCTCCGGCAAGACTACGCTGATCCGCTCGATCCTGGGGCTGACGCCGCCGCGTGCGGGCAATATTGCATTTGACGGTCAGGACATCACCGCGCTACCGACCCACAAAGTCATCGCCGCGGGCGTGGCCTGCATCCCGGAAGGCCGCAAGGTCTTTCCCAAACTTACGGTCGAGGAGAATCTGCGGCTTGGTGCCTACCAGGAACCCTCGGATGCAGTTACCCAGGAGCGTATGGCGGAAATCCTTCGCTTGTTCCCGCGCCTCTCCGAACGCCGGATGCAGCTCGCCGGCACCATGTCGGGCGGCGAGCAGGCGATGGTCTCGATTGGTCGGGGCCTGATGCGAGCGCCGAAATTGCTGCTGATCGACGAGCCTTCGCTTGGCTTGTCGCCGATCCTCGTTAAGGAGAACTTCAACATCATCCGCAAGATCAACGAGCGTGGCATTTCCATTTTTCTTGTGGAGCAGAACGTGCATCAAACGCTTGCCATCTCCGACTACGGATATGTCTTGTCCAAGGGCAGGGTGGTGATGGAAGGCAAGCCAAGCGAGCTCGGCAAGACCGAGGAAGTTCACCAAGCTTATTTTGGCTAAGTCACCAGCCCTCGATGTAACGCGAAGTGTGCCCACGAACATATGAAAAGTCTCGTGGGCAACGGCAAGATGATCGGCAACTGGAAAAGCTGGCTTTCGCGATGGCCAAAGTACAAGCAGCGGGGGCATTATCGCCCGGGATTTAACTACGATATGGGTCGCTCGCTGAGAGTGCTCCTCACTACTCGTCCGCGCCGACGAGGTGATCGAATAGAGCTTTCTTGCTGCGATGCATGAGTCCGTTTGTGGCACGAAACGGACCTCCGCGAATGTCCGTCCAATGTCCGCTTTCGAGGGGTGAAGCAGACATCCCGCCGCGAGGTCGCGACTTCCGGCTTTGACCCACAACAGAATCCAGAGACCGATTCTATCGCCGGGCGGATGGCTACCGCGCGGCAAAAAACCGATGGCCCGCTCGGATGTCTCGCGCCACAGGTGAGGTAGTTCACACCAAGATGAAGTGGGCAGGGATAAAATGCCCATGCCCACCGGGCGTGAAACAACACGCCATCGCGTGGATGAAAAAAACGGGAGTCTTACAATGAAATCCGTTTTAGAGCTGGCGGCAGCACCTTTGCTGCCGGGCATCGTCGCTGCTGCGCTATTGGTCGCGCCAGCGCGTGCCGATGTCGTCACCGATTGGAACGTGACCACCAATGCCCTGGTGGCCAAAGACGTGGGCAACAATCCCAAACTGCGCACCCTAGCGATGGTGCATGTCGCGATGTCCGACGCGATCAACACGGTGCAAAATCGCTACACCCGCGTGATCGCGACGCTTCCGGTCGCACAGGGTGCGTCGGCCGAGTCTGCGGCCGCGACGGCCGCGCGGCAGATCCTCACCCAGATCTACCCGGAACAGAAAGCCAAGATCGAAGAGACCTACGCGGCATCGCTGAAGGCGATCCCGGACGGGCCCGCCAAGACCGAAGGCATCAAACTGGGTATGGAGGTGGCCGAGGCGGTCCAGGCCGACCGCGCTAACGACGGCACCAACGCCCCCGACACCTACCGGCCGCACACGACCCCTGGGGCCTACGTGCCGACGACGCCGCCGCTGTGGGAGCAATATGCGCGCGCGAAGCCGTGGGCGCTGAAGAGCGCCGACCAGTCCCGGCCTGGCCCGCCGCCGGCACTGTCGAGCGCGGAGTGGGCCCGCGACTACAACGAGGTCAAGAGCCTCGGCGGCATCAAGAGCACGGCGCGTACTCCTGAGCAAACCGAGGCCGTGAAGTTCTGGGATAATGTCAATTTCGGCCCCGCGTGGCAGGCGGCGGCGCGCGAGCTCGCGATGAAGCAAGAGATGCCGCTCGCCGAATGTGCCCGCCTGTTTGCGCTGCTCAACATGAGCCTAGCGAATGCCTACATCGTTAATTGGGACGCCAAGTACACCTACAACTTCTGGCGGCCCGTCACCGCGATCCGCAATGGCGACCAGGACGGCAACGATGCAACCGAGCGCGATGCCGGCTGGACCTCGTTCAACCCGACGCCGATGCATCCCGAATACCCCTCGCAGGCGACCATCAACGCAACGATCGCGTCGGCGGTCCTGGAATCGGTGTTCGGCCCCGTGAAGGCCATTCCGTTCACGGCGACCGATGTCCGGGATCCGATGCGAACGCGGCAGTTCGCCAGCCTAGCCGATATGGCTGAGGAGCAGAAGAATGTCCGCGTCTGGGGCGGCGTTCACTATAGATTCGCGATCCGCACCAGCGATGATGTGGGCCCAAGGGTCGCGGCCTACATGATCGAGAACACGCTCAAGCCGACGCGTTGACTCGGCTCAACGCGAAGCCCCGGATGCGAATCCGGGGCTTTCACCGATGTCCGAATGTCGCACCTTTGAGACATGCTCACTGGCCCAGACGACGTCCGTTTACAGGGGAAGACCGGAAGCCATCGACGGAGGGCCGGACCGACGCGATTGACCCGAAGCGGACATTTGCCCTAGCCCCGCATTCACCCGCTATGCTTTGATAGGATGGGTAATGACTATTGGGGGGACACCTTGGCAGGTGACCGCGTAGAACGGCGATTGGCGGCGGTAATGGCGGCCGATGTCGCAGGCTATTCCCGCCTAATGGGTGCCGATGAAGTTGGTACCCTCGCAGCCCTAAAGGCGCTGCGCCGTGAGATTGTCGATCCCGCCATCACGGAATATCGAGGTCGCATCGTCAAGACGACCGGTGACGGCATGCTGGTCGAGTTCGCGAGCGCCGTGGATGCCGTATCCTGCGCAATGACCGTGCAGGGCAAAATAGCGGAGCGCGAGGGCGCCATCCTGTTCCGCATTGGCATCAACATCGGCGATATCATCATAGACGTTGATGATATTTTTGGAGACGGCGTCAACGTTGCAGCACGCGTCGAGACCGAGTGCGAACCGGGTGGCGTGTGCCTGTCCGGCAGCGCGTTCGAACAAGTCAGGGGTAAAACGAATTTCTCGTTCGACGATCTCGGCGAGCGATCTCTGAAAAACATTGACCGACCGGTGCGGCTTTATGCGGTTAGCCCCGCATCAGCGCAGACAGCAAGCGCGCTCACCAGCCAGGCCCGCCAACCGCTCGCCCTGCCAGAGAAGCCTTCCATCGCCGTCCTGCCATTTCAGAATATGAGCGGTGATTCCGAGCAGGACTATTTTGCCGACGGTATGGTGGAGGACATCATCACTGCGCTGTCGCGGTTCAAGTCCCTGTTCGTCATCGCCCGCAATTCGAGTTTTGCCTACAAAGGAAAATCACCAGACATACGTCAAGTCGGTCGTGAACTTGGCGTTCGCTATGTTCTCGAAGGGAGCGTGCGCAAGGCCGCGAACCGGCTGCGAATTACCGCCCAGTTGATCGATGCGGCGAGCGGAGCGCACACATGGGTCGACCGCTTCGACGGGGCGCTGCAGGACGTGTTTGAACTTCAAGATGACGTGACGGAGAAAGTCGTCGGAGCCATTGCACCGCGGATGGAGCGCGCCGAGATCGTGCGCGCCCGGCGACGGCCGCCTGGCAATACCGACGCCTACGATTGTTATCTCAGAGGCCTGGCTTGTCTTTCCCCCGTGACGGTAGACGGCATGGAGCGGGCACTGGTTTTTTTCACGGAGGCGAGCGCCCTCGATCCCGACTACGCGTCCGCCTACGGGATGGCGATGTTCTGTCACGCCAATCGCTTCGGCTTCGGCCTGACGGAGGACGTTGAGTACAGGAGAGGCCAAATCGTGCGACTTTGGCAGTTGGTTGCGCGCGTTGGGAACGACGATGGCGTGGCTTTGGGGCAGGCTGCGTGGGCGGTGGCCTTTGCGCTGCGCGATCTTGTATCCGCAAGACAACTAATTGACCGCGCCCTTGAGCTGAACCCCAACCTTGCGACGGCATGGACAAGCAGCGGCTGGATCTGCGTTTGGGAGGGCAAACCTGAGCTGGGGTTGGAGCATCTCCGGCGTGCCGAACGACTTGATCCCGGCACTATCGGCTATGCGGCCTCAAGTCTGTCGGCCATGGCCCACGCGTGTTACTTTCTGGGCCGATATGAAGAGGCTCTAGCGTTGGCGGACCGTCTCGTGCAGCACAACCCGACTGCGCATCCTGGTTTGCGGATCGGCGCCGCCAGCGCGGCGTTGGCAGGGCGAAGCGAAACCGCGCATCTGCTGGCTATTCGCCTACAGAATCTCGATCCAACATTCCGGATTTCCCGTCTTCGGGAATATGTAGGGCCCTATCGGGACCCTTCATTCTTGGAGAAATATGCCAAAGGCCTGCGCTGCGCGGATGTCCCCGAATGAGCCTCGCGCCGCGCAATGTTTGTCCGCTACTGGCACGAAACGGACCAACCGGGCCTGTCTGATGATGTCCGTTGTTAGGGGTAGATCGGAAGTGGCGCTTCGAGGCCGTCAGGACCGGTTTTGACCCGATTCAGACATCGTGTGGGGACCCACTCACTCGATCACTTCGGGGGTCCCGAGGCTTGGCTTGCCGGTCGGGGGCCGAGTTCTGAAACCCGTGCCCGTGGCTGATCCCCTGTCTCTGAATGTGACGGGCATAGGTGGCATTCAATTTCGCTTCAGCGGCGGCCGCCCACGAATTGTCTTTCGCTGTCATGCTGTTCTCCGGGCCGACCAAGAAACGATGTGCCCGTGGCGACGGATCGACCAAAAGATCACTCGCTTGCGCTTGTCGCGCGTTTTAGAGTCACCACAGCAGTACCCCCACCGGTTGCCGGTGTAGGATTCTTATACGTGAGCTCATCGCCGTTGATCGCGATGAAACGCTTCTGATTCGTATTGTCCCACGCAGGAAAGCTGCCGCCGATAATCTGTAAGGATATTGAATGTTCAGATTCATTTACTTTGTAGTCGCCAAACATCACGATTATCCCCTCCAGAGCGGCTCTGCTTTCCCCGGGGAGCGGAAAGTCGCGGCGGCCGAATTTTGGTCGTCCCGGACGCATGAGATTGATTGAGAAGTGATTTGCTGCATCGAACATAAAATATCCTTTCGGATCGGAACCAAATACTTTGGTCGTTTTCCCGGTCCTTTCATTCTCGTTTACAAATGAAATGACGCTCCAAGTGCCTACAAGCTGCTGTTTGAGCGGGTCTGCCGCTCCCGCGGTCAACATGCCGCATGTAAGAGCTGCGGCTATCGGAATTGACAATAGTGCTTTCATGGCGCTCCCTCCGGTTTTTCAGGCACGTTCCATCTATAACGGGTTTTGGGCTGTGCCGCCCAGCTTAGTCAGAACCTCAAAATCAGTGTGCTGGGGCACTCGGCGGGCAGTGGGGCAATTCATCCCACAATACCGCACTGACGGCCAATACTGGATTGACCACACCAAGACGTGGGCATGCGGTCGAAAAGGGCAATCGGCCGAAACCCCACTCCGAAGGTTGTGCCAGGTGGCCCCACGATCATTCGGCGATCCCGCGGAAGCCGTCGAGCGAGAAGGCCCGGGCCTGTGGGGCAAGACAGGACAGCGGCCGTTGGAGCGTTCGGCGTGCCGAGCGTTGCTTGTGATCGCGAGAAAGCCGGCAACGAAGGTCCGGTTCTGGCACGAAACCGACACGGCCCGATGTCCGACTTGAGTCCCCTTTCGGGGGAAGAGCGGAAGTAAAATTTCGGGGTCGTCAGGGCCGTTGAGACTCTGAGCGGACATTCGCACATCCCCTGACGGGGCTACGTCTCCGCTACCGTCGGCCGTCAGCATGCCAGTGGGACGAGACCACCGCAAGCCAACTTAATTTGCTTTGCAAGCCTCGCCGTTCCGAGCGATCTGGCGTCGTCTCATAGAACGGAGGGGGTATTCATGGCCTGCACTACGCAAGTTCAGGAGGTCCGCAGTTTGCGCTATCTCTTCGAGGAGTACGGGTTCGACACCGCCCGTCGCCAACTATGTCGCGGACCGGATGTGATTGCAGTCACCCCACAGGTGTTTGATCTTCTTGCTTATCTGATCCGTCACCGGGAGCGTGTCGTCACCAAGGACGATCTGATCGGCGCCATCTGGAATGGCCGCATCGTGTCCGATGCGGCACTGACGACCCGCCTGAACGCCGCCCGCTGCGCCATCGGCGATTCCGGCGCGGAGCAACGCCTGATCAAGACGTTACCGCGTAAGGGATTCCGTTTCGTCGGACAGGTGCGGGAGGCGCGAGAAGTTGCGGGCCCAAATCCGGGCGATGCG